>Ga0136846_1217385_pt1 | contig 20565 bp, 18 predicted proteins | sample HopSoiMetagenom2_FD_96841 | JGI IMG/M metagenome (GOLD analysis project Ga0136846, IMG submission 96841) | Grasslands soil microbial communities from Hopland, California, USA - 2 Assembly 2016 (version 4) | ecosystem: Environmental > Terrestrial > Soil > Grasslands | place: USA: Hopland...
AGACCATCTACGGACAGTATCTCTTCAGCGACAATGTTTCGACGCCGGTGACGCGCTTCGACACAGTACTGCAAGCGCTGAGCGAACCGGCGCGATCGATCATGATCGACCCGCGTCCGGCGATGCGTGAGGCAGCGGCTGCTCACGATCCGGTGCTGCTCTATCCCAAGACCGAAACGCACTGGAATGAGCTCGGCGCTTTCTACGGTTACCGCGCAATCATGACGGCCCTGGCTCGCTCGACTCCGATCAACCATCCGGAAACTCTGTCGCTCGAGCGCTACAACGTGAAGCCATTTCCCTATGCCGGCGGCGACATGGCCGTGCGCGTGTTGTTCTCGCCGTGGCGATTCGACGACACCTATGTGACGGTGCAGCCGAAGGTGCCGCTCGCCGGCATCGAGCAGACTGAGGTCGCCCATGACCACACGCTCTACCGCAATCCGAACAGCAAGGGCCGCCTCGTCGTGTTCGGCGATTCCTTCGTGCACAAGCTGATGCCGTTCCTCACCCAGAACTTCGAGGAAGTGCACCGCTACTCGGCGGAGCAGGTCGACGGCGCTATCGTGGCGCAGCTTCGTCCAGGCGCGGTGGTGTTCCAGATGGTCGAGCGCCACGCCGAGCGGCTGCTGCGGCCGCCGCTCAATCTGCCGCAGCTGTGCGACAAGTAGTGCGAAGACTTTACTGCGGCGTCAGCCCCGAAAGGCGCACGACCTCCTGCCACATCTTGGTTTCCTTCGCCGCGAAAGCCTTGGCCTCGGCCGGGGTGCTGTGCAGGAGCCTGCCGCCAGCGGCGAGGAAACGCTTCTGCAACGTCTCGTCGGCCGCGATCTCCTTGTGTACCGCCGACAGCTTGTCGACGATCGCCTGTGGCGTACGGGCGGCCATCACATAGGCGCCCCACGAGGTCACCACGAAATCCTTGACCCCAGCTTCCGCCATGGTCGGTACGTCCGGCAGGGTCGGCCAGCGCTGCGCCGAGGTGACGGCGAGGGCCCGCATCGCGCCCGATTCGATCTGCGAAATGTAGGACGCGAGATTGTCGACTGCGAAAGTGACGTCGCCTGACAGCATCGCCGGAATGGTCTGCGCGGCGCCACGGAACGGCACGTGCACGGCGTTGACGCCGGTGCGCACCGCAAACAGCACGCCGGAGAGATGCGGCGTCGTGCCGGGGCCGGGGCTGCCGATCGAGATGCCGTTTGGCCGTGCCTTGGCCCAGGCCACGAACTCCTGCAGCGTCTTGGCCGGGACGTGCTGAGCCGCGACCACCGCGACGTTCGGTAGTTCGTAGGTCAGCGACGGTGCCACAAGGTCCTTCTCGGCGTCGAACGGCATCTTGGCGATCAGGAACTGGTTGATCGAGAAATGTCCGACGGTGGCGCCGCCGATGGCGTAACCATCCGGCGCGCCTTTCGCGACTTGATCGATCCCGATGTTGCCGGAGGCGCCCGGTTTGTTTTCAACCACAACGGACTGACCGAGCTTATCCTTAAGCCGCTCGGCAAGAATGCGGAACAGTACGTCCGTCGAGCCGCCCGCCGGATAAGGAATGACCATGCGGATCGGATGATCCGGCCAGCCGGCGGCCGTTTGCGCCAGGGCCGGCGCCAAGCCGAGCGCGGCACTTGCGGCGGCGCCTTGCATCAGGGTCCGGCGCGAAATCGGGTTCCGGTGCGTCATTGTGCAACCCCCTTGAGATGAGCAGAGCCTAACCGGGGTGTCAGCGCCGCGCCAGCGCGGCTTGCCTTCGATTGGGTAGGCGACCAAGATGGCGGTCAACGTAAAAGGCAACGAGCCATGCCCCGCACCCTATTCGAGAAAATCTGGGACGCTCATCTGGTCGCGCATCGCGCCGATGGGCGCGAGCTGATCTATATCGACCGTCATGTGCTGCACGAGTTGCACGCGCCGCACGCGTTTGAATCGCTGGAAAAACAAGGGCGGCCGGTGCGGCGGCCGGACCTGACATTCTCGGCGCTGGACCATACCGTCGCCACCAAGCCGGGCCGAAATGACGACACCAATCCGTCCGGTGCGGCTTTTATCAAGGCGATGCGCGAAGGCAGCATCAAGAACAAGATCAAGGTGTTCGATCTTCACGACCCCGAGCAGGGGATTTCGCACGTGGTCGCGCCGGAGCTCGGCATGGTGCTGCCGGGCGCGACGCACGCGGTGCCCGACAGTCACGCCAGCACGGTTGGCGGTGTCGGCGCGCTGGCGTTCGGCTGCGGCACCACGGAATTGGCGCACATCCTTGCCACGCAAGTGATGGCAATGAAGCGGCCGAAGCGGATGCTGGTACGGCTGGACGGCAAGCTGTCGCCGCATGTCACCGCGAAAGATGTGGCGCTGCGGATCATTGCCGAGATCGGTGTTGCCGGCGCGCGGGGACATGTCGTCGAATACGCCGGCTCGGTGATCCGCGCCATGCCGATCGAACAGCGCATGACCTTGTGCAACCTCAACATCGAGATGGGCGGACGCTCGGGTTTCGTTGCGCCCGACGAGACCACGTACCAATGGATCGCCGGGCGGCCCTATGCGCCGCAGGGCGCGATGTGGGACCGCGCTCTGGAGCATTGGCGCACGCTCAAGACGGACGACGGTGCGCAATTCGATCGTGAGGTGGTGCTCGATTGCAACGGTCTCGACCCGCAAATCACCTGGGGCACCGACCCAAGCATGGTGCTCGGAATTTCCGACCGCGTGCCCGATCCGTCAGCCGCCGCCGATCAAGGGCGAAAAGCTGCGATCCAAAGCGCGCTCGCCTATATGGGACTTACGCCCGGCATGACGCTTGCCGGTCTGCCGGTGAACCGGGTGTTCATCGGCTCCTGCACCAACGCCCGGCTGCCGGATCTGCAGGTCGCCGCGGAGGTCGTGCGCGGGCACCGCGTCGCCGACGGCGTGATCGCCATGGTGGTCCCCGGCTCGTCGGCGGTGAAGCGCGAGGCGGAGGCCGCGGGCCTCGACCGGGTGTTCCGCGACGCCGGCTTCTTCTGGGGCGAGTCCGGCTGCTCGATGTGCGCCGGTGGCAACGGGGACCGCGGCGAGCCAGGCGACCGGATCGTCTCCACCACCAACCGCAATTTTGAGCATCGTCAGGGCACGCGGGTGCGCACGCACCTGGTCAGCCCGGCGACCGCGGCGGCGACAGCGATCACCGGCCGTATCGCCGACGTTCGCCAGCTCGCTTCAGGACGGGCGTGATGCAGCCGTTCTCCAGCCACTCCGGTATCGCTGTTCCACTGCTCGTGGACGACCTCAACACCGACCAGATCGCGCCGGTGCAGGCGATGCGCGACCTCAAGCCTGACTACAAGAAGCTCCTGTTCATGCGTACCCGTGCCGAGGAGCCGGACTTCGTGCTGAACAAGCCGCAGTTCCAAAATCCCGGCATCCTGGTCAGTGGCAACAATTTCGGCGCTGGTTCGTCGCGTGAGGCGGCGGTGTGGGGGATGCTGGCCAACAACATCCGCGTCATCGTCGCCAAGAGCTTCGCCGACATCTATCGCGAGAACTGCCTGCAGAACGGATTGCTGCCGGTCGTGCTGCCCGCTGTGGAGGCCGATGCCTTCATTGCGCGCGTGGTGGCGGTCAATGGTGCGGCGTCCTTCACGGTCGACCTGCCAACGCAAACGATCAGCGGGCCGGGTGGTCCAAACATCGTCTTCGACATCGCGCCGGCCGACCGCATACGGCTCTTGGAAGGGCTCGACGACATCGGGCTGACGCTCAAGTACACCGACGAGATTGTCGCGTTCGAGAAGCGCGTGGCGAACGCGCAGCCCTGGCTGCAAACGGCGACCGACAGCCGCGTGAGATAGTGTTTCGCTCCAACGGAGTGAGACAAAAGCAAGATTTATTGGAGGAACACCATGACCCCGCGCAAAAAGCTTAAAGCCATCATGGCCGGCAAGAAGCTGGTGCTGATGCCGGGCGCTTATGACGCGCTGTCGGCACGGGTGATCGAGGCGGAGGGGTTCGAGGCGATCGTGGCCGGCGGCTATGCCGGGGTCGGCAGCATGCTGGCGCAGGCCGACATGGGCCAGTCCAACATGCGCGACTATGCAAGCCATTACGGCCGCATCTGCGACGCCGTAGAAATCCCGGTCTATGTCGATGCCGACACCGGCTTCGGCGGCGTCAACAACGTGCGGCAGATGGTGCGCGCCTTCGAGGCAGCCGGTGTCTCCGGGCTGTTCATCAGCGATCAGGTGTTTCCGAACCGTTGCGGCTATCTGCCGGGCAAGCAGATCGTGCCGGTCGAGCAGATGCTCGCCAAGCTCAAGGCCGCGCTCGACGCGCGGCGCGATCCGGACTTGTTTATTGCCGCCCGCACTGACGCCGCGAGCGTCGAGGGCCTCGACGAGGCGATCGGGCGCTGCCAGTTGTTCATGGAGGCTGGCGCCGACATGGCGAAACCGATGGGCTTCGACACCATTCCGGAGATCAAGCGGGCGAAGCGCGAAATCCCGGGGCCGCATATGGCGACGCTGTCGCAGGCGGCCGGGCCCAAGGCGCGTAGCCTTTCGGAACTGGAAGTTGCCGGAGTCTGTTCCGCCACGTTCCCGTCGATCGCGTTGTTCGCGGCGGCGAATGCGGTGCGGAACGTCGTACGCATACTCAAGAAGAGCGACTCGCTGGCGCCCTGTCAGGAGCACCTCATTTCGCTCGACGATTACTATGGTCTCGTCGGCCTTAAGGATCTGCTGACGCGCGAGGAAAGCTACGATAAGGCCGCTGCCGCGTTGGTGCAGAGACGCGCGGCTGAATAGCCGGGGAATCTGCGATGTCAGCGTTGGCGTATCGGTTGGTCGCCGCGGCCGCCCTTGTGTTTGGTCTTTCCGGCGCCGCGCAAACGCAAGGCGCCCAGGAGTTCTACAAGGGCCGCCAACTCACGCTCGTGGTCGGCTACGAGGTCGGTAACGACTATGACGTCGGCGCCCGGTTGCTGGCCAAACATCTGCCCAAGCAACTGCCCGGTCAGCCGGTGATCGTGGTGCAGAACATGCCGCAGGCGGCGGGGCTGGCTTCGGCGAACTTCATCTATGTTCGCGCGCCGCGCGACGGCAGCGTGCTGGGCTCGATCTCGCGTAATCTGGCGAGCCAGGCAGTGATGAAGCTGCCAAACATCGAGGCCGATGCGCGCCGCTACAATTGGCTGGGCGGGACGTCATTCCCCGGCCGCGTTTGCGCCGTGACCGCCGAGGCTCCGATCAAAAACATCGAAGACCTGTTCAAGCAGGAGGTGCTGGTCGGCAGCGTCGGGGTGGGTTCCTCGACCAGCATCGTACCGACCGTGATCAACAAGGTGGTCGGCACGAAATTCCATCTGGTCGAAGGCTATCGCGGCGCTGGCGATATCATCCTGGCCATGCAACGCGGCGAGGTGCAGGCCGGCTGCATGTCGTACGGCCAGTTCCGCAGCCACGAGCATCTGATCAAGGAGGGCAAGTTCAAGATCATCCTGCGCGCCGAGGAATCGGAGATGGCCGAAGTGCCCGGAGCGCCGTCGATCTTCGACTATGCCAAGACCGAAGAGCAGCGCCAGTTGATGCGGTTCATCTTCTCCAGCACCGAGTTCGGTCGGCCTTATATCTTCCCGCCCGACGTGCCGAAGGATCGCGTTCAGTTCATGCGCGAGGCCATCGCAAGAGCGGTCAAGGATCCCGAGTTGCTGGCCGAGGCCGCCAAGGGCAAGCTCGACATGACCTACCGGCCGCCGGAGAAACTGGAGAAGCTGGTCAATCAGCTCTACGAGACGCCGCCGGCCCTTATCGAACAACTCAAGAGCATTAGCCCGAATTTACGCTAGGCGCCTCATCGACAGTGGGGAGGACAACATGAACCGCGCGACTGCACTGTTCATCGGGTTGGCCGCACTTCTCGGTGCGGCGGTCGGTGCCTCGGCCGACGACGCGATCAAAGTCGCGGTGCCGCAGCGCGGCGCTTGGGACGCCGGATTGACCGAGCTTGGCAAGCGCGGCGGCATTTTCAAGAAGCACGGGCTCGACGTCGAGATCCTCTACACTCAGGCCGGGCCGGAATCGATCCAGGCCCTCATTGGGGGCTCGATAGACATCGCGGTCGCGGCCGGCGTTTCGGCTGCTGTCGGCACCTTTGCCAAAGGCGCGCCGATCCGCATCATCGGCAGCGAGATCATCGGCGCGCCCGATCTATACTGGTACGTCCGCGCCGAATCGCCGGTCCGCAAGATCGAGGACTTCAACGACAAGACGGTGGCCTTTTCCCTGACCGGCTCGTCCAGCCATGCCGGCCTGCTCGCGCTGATCGCACAGTACAAGCTTACGGCCAAGCCGACGTCGACCGGCAGCATCACGGCGACCCTCACCCAAACCTTGACCGGTCAAGTCGATGTTGGCTTTTCGGCCATCCCGTTCTTTCTCGACAAGGTGGACGCCGGACAGATTCGCATCATCGGGACCGGCAGCGACGTGGTTGCGTTGAAAGCCCGAACTGGGCGCGTGAACCTGACTAACGTGGCCACGCTGCAAAACCGCAAGGATATGATTGTGCGTTTCCACCGGGCTTACAAGGAAACCGTCGATTGGATGTATTCCGATCCGGCGGCGCTCAAGCATTTCGCCGATTTTTCCAACCTCCCCGAAAAGGTCGTAGCGCGGGTGCGCGAGCTGTTGCCGAAAGACACGATGAACCCCGACCAGGTGGTCGGGATCGATCAGATTATTGCCGAGGCACAAGCGCAGAAGTTTATTGCGGCGCCGTTGACGGCGGCGCAGATCACGGAACTGATCCAAATTCCGAAGCCATAAGTCTGCCGTCACGCCGGATCGGGTGGCGGCTTCTGCCGCTGCGGGATCAGCACGCAGGCGGCGGCGCTGAAGATCAGCGTGAAGCCGATCATGTCCGGAACGGTCGGGCGGTCGCCGAGGATGATCACCGCGCCGATGATGCCGACCACCGGATTGACGAGCGAGCCGAGCGACGCCGTCGCCGTCGACAGCCGGCCGATGATGTTGAACCAGATGAAATAAGCGATGCCGGTGCCGAGCACGCCGTTGAACAGCAGCCCGCCCCACGTCCGCCATTGCAGCGGCTCGAATTTCGGCACGCCCTCGAAGACCAGATAGAATATGGCGAACGCCACCGCTCCGATCATGACTTGCCAGAACGTGATCGCCAGCAGGTCGCCCTTGATGCGCGCCCATTTCATGTAAACCGTGCCGCCGCCCCAGCCGAGTGCGCAGACGAGCGCGAGCAGCAAGCCGATCGGTTCGCGAAACGATGTCTCGGCCACCGGATAAACCAGCACGCAGAGGCCCGCCATGCACAACGCAAGGCCGAGCGCGGCGCGCGCGTTGATGCGTTCGCGCAATACGAAATATGCCATCAGGCTGCCCCACACCGGCATCGAATAGTTGACGATGATGACGCGCGAGGTGTTCGCCATCAGCTGGGCAAAGGTGCCCGCGACGCCGAACGACACCGAGAGAAACAGCGCGGCAATGAAGATGTGCAGCCAGTCCTTGCCGCGTGGGATTGCAAGACTGCGGCCCTGCGCCTTCAGGAGGAGCAGAAGCGTGGTCGCGCCGATGCTGTAGCCGATCAGGCGCATGCCCCAAGGCGAGACCTCGTCGAGAGCGACGCGCATCGCGGTCCAGCTCAAGCCCCAGCAGAAGCTCAGGGCCACCAGCAGGAGCTTGGCGATCGTGGCGTTGCTCATGGCGGGCATGGGAGCCACGGGTCACCTGGATGGCGAGGGGATAGATCGAGCGGCTCGGTGTTTTACCGCGCGCACAAGGCTCGGCGCCACCCGGATGCACGTGACCGGCATGTAGGGCTTTATGTGACCAGCTTCAGGCCGATGATACCGGCGACGATCAATCCCATCGACATCAGACGCGCGGCGGTCGCAGGCTCACCGAACAGATAGATGCCGAGCGCTGCGGTGCCGACCGCGCCGATACCGGTCCAGACCGCGTAGGCGGTGCCGACCGGCAACGTCTTCAACGCGAGGCCGAGGAGGGCGAGGCTGAGAATCATGGCGGCGACGGTGAGCAGCGACGGTACCAGGCGGGAGAAGCCGTCAGTGTATTTAAGGCCGATGGCCCAGGCCATCTCGAACAGGCCGGCGACGAACAGATAGAACCACGCCATTGCGGCCTCCACCGATCTTGTGATTTCGCGATCGGAAGCCTACGCGAATTTCACCGAACAACGCGTTGCCAAATTGCATCCGAGCATTGCGCTGTGCCAGCATCTGGCGATTGCAGAAGGAGATTGCCGCCATGAATGCCCCGACCGGATCGCGGATGCTGCCGACCGACCGCATCGATTACTCGGCGATCGCCGAGCGTCCGGCGCTCAAGCTGCCCGGGGGCGCGTGCATGGCGATCTGGGTGATTGTCAACGTGGAGGAGTGGGACCCGAAGGACACCATGCCGCGTACGGTGCTGACGCCGCCGGCCGGCGGTGCGCCGACGCCCGACATTCCGAACTGGTGCTGGCATGAATACGGCAACCGGGTCGGGTTCTGGCGGATGCTCAAGGTGTTCGACGAATTCCAGATTCCCGGCGTGCTGGCGATCAACGGCTGCGCCATCGAAGCGTTCCCGCCGATCATCAAGGCAGCGCTGGAGCGCAAGTGGGAGTTCATCGGCCACGGCTTTACCCAGCGCAACATGCAGAAGGTGCCGGACGAGAAGGCCGACATCCAGATGACCACGGCGGCAATCAAGAAGGCCACCGGCAAGCCGCCGCGTGGCTGGCTCGGCCCGGGCCTGACCGAAACCTGGGAAACGCCGGACCTGCTCAAGGAGGACGGCTACGACTACGTCGCCGACTGGGTGCTCGATGATCAGCCGGTGTGGCTCAAGACCCGCGGCAAGCCGATCGTCAACATTCCCTACACCCAGGAATGTAATGACGTGGCGATGATGCTGATCCAGCACCACAAGGCGTCGGAGTATTACGACCGCGCCATGGATCAGTTCGAGCAGATATATGCCGACGCCGAGGACAGCGCCCGGGTAATGGCCCTGGTGGTGCACCCCTACATCATGGGGGCGCCGCATCGGCTGAAATATTTCCGCAAGATCTTCGAGAACATCCGCAAGAAGCCGGACGTGCTGTTCTGGACCGGCGCGCAGATCCACGACTGGTATCTGTCGGTCGGGCCCAAAGCGCCGTAAGCTCAGCCGGGAGGAGCGTGCGATGAACCCCGATGGCAAGATGCGGCTCGCCGCTTATTTCAATCCGACCGGCCATCACGTCGCGTCGTGGCGACACCCGCGTGCGCAGTCCGACGCTCACATCAACATCAAGCATTACGTCGAAATCACCCAGACCGCGGAACGTGCCAAATTTGATTTGGTTTTCCTGGCGGACGGTGTCGCGACCCGTCAGGCCGACATCGAGGCGCAAAGCCGCTCGGTGCAATTCATCGCGCATTTCGAGCCGATCACGCTGTTGTCCGCACTCGCGATGGTGACGGAACGCATCGGTCTGGTCGCCACCATGTCGACGAGCTACAACGCGCCCTATCACGTGGCGCGCAAATTCGCCTCGCTCGATCACATCAGCGGCGGGCGCTCAGGGTGGAACCTCGTTACCTCGGGTCAATTAGCCGAGGCGCTCAATTTCAACCGCACCGAACCGTTTCCCCACCACGAACGATACAAGCGCGCGCACGAATTTGCCGAGGTGGTCCAGGGTCTTTGGGATAGCTGGGATGACGACGCGTTCGTGCGGGACAAGGACAGCGGGTTGTTCTTCGAACCGGACAAGATGCATTACCTCAATCACAAGGGAAAAGACTATTCGGTCCGTGGCCCGCTCAACGTGCCGCGATCACCGCAGGGCCAGCCGGTGCTGGTTCAGGCCGGGGCATCCGACGACGGCAAGGAGCTTGCTGCGGAATTCGCCGAGGCCATTTTCAGTCCGCATCTGAACGTCGAGGCGGCGAAAGCCTATTACGACGACGTCAAGACACGGATGCGCAAATACGGCCGCGATCCCGATCACCTGAAAATTCTCCCGGGCTTGAGCGTGATCGTCGCTCGCGACGCGGAAGTTGCGCGGAAGGATTACGAATTTCTGCAAAACCTCATCCATCCGATCGTCGGGCGGGAGATTCTTTCGACCATGCTCGGCGAAATGGACCTCACGCCCTATTCGCTCGACGAGCCGCTGCCGGATCCGCTGCCGCCGTCGAACGGCAGCCGCGGCCATTACGACAGCATCGTCGCGATGGCGCGGCGCGAAAATCTCACGATCCGCGAGCTCGGCAATCGGGTCGCAGGCGCGCGCGGCAAAAACGTGTTTGTCGGCACGCCCGAGAAGGTCGCCGACTACATGGAGGACTGGTTCTCCAAGGAAGCGTGCGACGGCTTTACGATCATGCCGCCATACATTCCCGGTTCGCACGACGATTTTTGCGAGCTGGTGGTGCCGGAGTTGCAGCGCCGTGGTCTGTTCCGCACCGAGTATGAAGGAACGACATTGCGCGAAAATCTCGGCCTGCCGAGGCCGGAAAGCATTTACACCCGGGCAGACCGGAAAAAAGCCGGCAAATCCAGGTAGCGCGCAGCCTGGAGTTGGGGCTAATCTTCACGCAGCTTCGACGAGCAACCGCATATGGTTGCCGCGAACAAGACGCCAGGGAGGGCGAACCATGGGTGTCCACATTCCATCCAGTATTGCAGCGGCGTTGGCTGCTTTGATGACGATCGCGGTCCCGTCGGCCGGTGCGCAGCAAGCGGCCGCTCCGGCGGTCGCGATCGACAACGACGACATCGGCGGCGTCGTGAAAGGCCCCGGTGGTCCCGAGGCCGGCGTTTGGGTGATCGCCGAAACCCGCGACCTGCCGGTGCGCTACATCAAGATTGTCGTCACCGACGATCAGGGACGCTATGTGATCCCGGATCTGCCGAAAGCCAATTACGACGTTTGGGTGCGTGGTTACGGCCTCGTCGACTCGCCGAAGGTGAAGAGCGAGCCTGGCAAACAGCTTGATCTGACTGCAGTGCCGGCTCCCAACGCGGCGGAAGCCGCGAAGTACTACCCCGCGATCTATTGGTACGCGATGATGAAGATCCCGGAGGCCGAGATCTTCGGCAGCAAGGACGCGCCGAACAACGTCAAGATCACCGACTATCTCAACGTCATGAAGAACAACGGCTGCGTCGGCTGCCATCAACTCGGCCAGCTCGCGACCCGCACGATTCCGAAGTTCCACATGGATGCGGTCAAGAGCCACGAAGAGGCGTGGGTGCGCCGCATCCAGTCCGGACAGGCCGGCGAGAACATGGTCACGCTTGCCGCCGGTCAGCTCGGCGGCATGCCGTTCAAATATCTCGGCGACTGGACCGAGCGCGTGGCGAAGGGCGAGTTGCCCGACTCAAAGCCGACACGTCCGCAAGGCGTCGAGCGCAACATCGTGGTTACGCTGCGCGATTGGCACAATGACAAGCAATATCTGCACGATCTGATCTCGACCGACCGGCGCTACCCGACTGTCAACGCCTACGGGCCGTTGTACGGGCAATGTGAGCACGCCTGCAATGACATGCCGATCCTGGACCCGATCAAGAACGTGGCGACAAACTTTGTGTTGCCGACCACGCCCGACATGCCGCTGGCGCTCGGACCGGGCAACGCCGGCTCCATCAAGATTCTCGGACCCTCGGCCTATTGGGGCGAGGAGAACATCTGGGACTCGAAGGCGAACAACCATAACTCGATGTTCGACCGGAAGGGCCGCGTCTGGCTCGCCGCGACCGGTCACGTGCCGGACAATCCGGCGTTCTGCAAGAAGGGCTCGACGCATCCATCGGCCGTTGAATTTCCGCTCAACAGCACCAACCGCCGGGTGACGATGTACGATCCGAAGACCGGCAAGTACACCGCCTACCAGACCTGCTTCGGCTCGCATCATCTGCAGTTCGGCTACGACGCCAACGAGACGCTGTGGATGAGCACCGGCGGCGGCGGCGGCAACGTCGGCTGGATCAACACCAAAATGCTCGATGAGACCGGCGACATCGAAAAGTCGCAGGGCTGGACCGCGCTGGTGCTCGACACCAACGGCAACGGTCAGCGTGACGAGTATACCGAGCCCGGCAAGCCGCAGGAGCCGGGCAAGGACATGCGCATCGGCGCGACGTTCTACGCCGTGATGCCCAGCCCGACCGACGGTTCGGTGTGGGGCACCTTGCGTGGCAACCCCGGCGCCATCGTCCGCATCGACCCGACCAAGAACCCGCACAAGTCGCTGGCCGAGCAGTACAACGTTCCACTGCCGGGCTTCGGCCCGCGCGGTGGCGACATCGACAAGCAGGGCCGCGTCTGGGTTTCGCTGGCGAGCGGGCACATGGGCGTGTTCGACCGCCGCCTCTGCAAGGGCCCGCTCAACGGTCCGAAGGCGACCGGCGACCACTGCCCGGAGGGCTGGGCGTTCCACCAGTATCCCGGCCCGGGCTTCAAGGGCATCGGCGAGAACAGCGCCGAGGCGAGCTACTACTCGTGGGTCGACCAACACAACACGTTCGGGCTTGGCGACGACATTCCGATGTCGACCGCCAACCTGATGGACGGCCTCGTCGCCCTCAACAAGGACGGCAAGATGGTTTCGATCCGCGTGCCATATCCGCTCGGCTTCTATGCCAAGGGGTTCGACGGCCGCATCGACGATCCGAATGCCGGCTGGAAGGGCCGCGGCCTGTGGGCGGCGAACGGCGATCGCACGCCTTGGCTGATCGAAGGCGGTAAGGGCACCAAGCCGCTAGCGGCGCACTTCCAACTGCGACCCGATCCGCTGGCGCATTAGAGCTGCGGCAAAACAGTTGCGGGGGCCGGAGTTCTCTCCGGCCCCCTTTTTCGAGCTTGACTGGTGATAGTTCCCACTTGGCTCGGCTGGTCGCGATGGGTGGTTCCCGCGGTTCCGCGAAAGCCCAAGCCAGAAGCGGTTTCCGACGCGGAAATGTTGCACCACAGCGGCGGCTATGTTACGGAACCCGGCGCTTTTCACGGGGGTTGGCGACGGCCCCCGAAATCAAAAAATTCCCTTGAAATCCAAGGGTTTGTGCCGAGCCAAGGAGCCGGTGCCGAACCTGCGGATTTGACTTCAAGAGAGCCCCAACGTGGCAGGCGAAGATTCGACCGTATCCGGCGTGGCTGGGCGTTATGCGCGGGCGCTATTCGAACTCGCGCTCGACGCCAAATCCGTCGACGCGGTGAAGGCGGACATCGAAAAATTCGCCGCCATGATGGGGGAGAGCGCAGACCTCAAACGCCTGGTCCGTAGTCCGGTGTACGGCGCCGAGGAGCGGAGCCGGGCGCTTGCCGCCGTGCTCGACAAGGCCGAGATCGGCGGGCTTGCTGCGAACTTCCTGATGTACGTGACCGCCAACCGGCGGCTGTTTGCGGTGGGCGAGATGATCCGCGACTTCCGTAAGCTCGTCGCCAAATGGAAGGGCGAGGTGACCGCCGAGGTCACCGCCGCCGAGAGGTTGTCCGACGCTCATCTCGAAGCGATCAAGAGCACCCTCAAATCAATCACCGGGGAGAAGTCGGTCGATCTTCACGTCAAGATCGATCCGGCGATCATCGGCGGTCTGACCGTCAAGCTCGGCTCCCGCATGGTGGATTCTTCACTCCGCACCAAACTCAATGCGATCAAGCACGCAATGAAAGAGGCAGGCTGATGGATATCCGCGCCGCAGAAATCACAGCGATCCTGAAGGACCAGATCAAGAATTTCGGCCAGGAGGCGGAGGTTACCGAAGTCGGTCAGGTGCTGTCGGTCGGCGACGGCATCGCCCGCGTTTACGGCCTCGACAATGTGCAGTCGGGCGAGATGGTTGAGTTCGAGAACGGCGTCCGCGGCATGGCGCTCAACCTCGAAATCGACAACGTCGGTATCGTGATTTTCGGCAACGACCGCGAGATCAAGGAAGGTCAGACCGTCAAACGTACCCGCGCCATCGTGGACGTGCCGGTCGGCAAGGGACTGCTCGGCCGCGTCGTTGACTCGCTCGGCAATCCGATCGACGGCAAGGGTCCGATCAAGGCCGACAAGCGGATGCGCGTGGACGTCAAGGCGCCCGGTATCATTCCGCGCAAGTCCGTGCATGAGCCGATGGCGACGGGTTTGAAAGCGATCGACTCGCTCATACCGATCGGCCGCGGCCAGCGCGAGCTGATCATCGGCGACCGCCAGACCGGCAAGACCGCGATCGCGCTCGACACCATCCTTAACCAGAAGCCGCTTAACGCGCAGACCGACGAGAAAATCAAGCTGTACTGCGTCTACGTCGCAATTGGCCAGAAGCGCTCCACCGTCGCGCAGTTCGTGAAGGTGCTGGAGGAGCAGGGCGCGCTGGAATACTCGATCATCATCGCGGCCACCGCGTCAGATCCGGCGCCGATGCAGTACCTGGCGCCGTTTGCCGGTTGCACCATGGGCGAGTACTTCCGCGACAACGGCATGCACGCAGTGATCATCTATGACGATCTGTCCAAGCAGGCCGTCGCCTATCGCCAGATGTCGCTACTGCTGCGCCGCCCGCCGGGCCGCGAAGCTTATCCCGGCGACGTGTTCTACCTGCACTCTCGCCTGCTCGAGCGCGCCGCCAAAATGGGCGATGGCGCGGGCGCCGGCTCGCTCACGGCGCTGCCGGTGATCGAGACCCAGGCCAACGACGTGTCGGCCTACATCCCGACCAACGTGATCTCGATCACCGACGGTCAGATCTTTCTGGAAACCGACCTGTTCTATCAGGGCATCCGCCCGGCGGTGAACGTCGGCCTCTCGGTGTCGCGCGTCGGCTCCGCCGCGCAAACCAAGGCGATGAAGAAGGTCGCCGGCAAGATCAAGGGCGAACTCGCGCAGTATCGCGAGATGGCGGCGTTCGCTCAGTTCGGCTCCGATCTCGACGCCACCACCCAGCGCTTGCTCAACCGCGGCGCGCGGCTCACCGAGCTCCTGAAGCAGCCGCAGTTCTCGCCGCTGAAAATGGAGGAACAGGTGGTCGTCATCTATGCCGGGGTCAACGGTTACCTCGACCGGATGCCGGTCAACCGCGTGCGCGCGTTCGAGGACGGCCTGTTGACGCTGGTTCGCGCCAAGAACAGCGACATCCTGGAAGACGTTCGCAAGACCAACGATCTTTCCAGCGCCACCGAGGCCAAGCTCAAGGGCGTGGTGGAAGCCTACGCCAATTCCTTCGCATGATCCCGGGTCGAGCGAGAGACAGGAACTAGCCCGCGATGGCCAGCCTCAAGGACATGCGTGTCCGCCTCGCCTCGACCAAGGCGACGCAGAAGATCACCAAGGCCATGCAGATGGTGGCGGCCTCGAAGCTGCGCCGCGCCCAGGCCGCGGCCGAGGCGGCGCGGCCCTATGCCGAGCGTATGGAGAAGGTGCTCGGCAACATCGCCGCGACGGTCACCGACATCAATTCGGCACCGCGGCTGTTGGCCGGCACTGGCCAGGATCAGGTGCATCTGTTGGTGGTCTGCACCGCCGAGCGTGGCCTCTGCGGTGCGTTCAACTCGTCGATCGTGCGGCTTGCGCGCGACCGGATCACCGCACTGACGGCGGCCGGCAAGACCTTCAAGATATTGTGTGTCGGCCGGAAGGGCGCCGAGCAGCTTCGCCGGCAGCACGCGGCGCAGATCATCGAGGTGATCGAGCTGCGCGTGAAGACGCTGGGCTTCGAGCATGCCGATCAGGTCGGCCACAAGATCATCGAGCTTTACGAGAAGGGCGCATTCGATGTCGCCACGCTGTTCTTCTCGCGGTTCAAGTCGGTGATCTCGCAGATCCCGACAGTGCTTCAGATCATCCCGCCGGTGTTCGAGGCCGCCCCCGAGGGCGCTCCTTCGGCGGTCTACGAATATGAGCCCGACGAGGTCGACATTCTCACCGAGCTGTTGCCCCGCAACATCTCAGTGCAGTTGTTCCGTGCGCTTCTGGAAAACGCAGCATCCGAGCAGGGCGCGCGCATGTCGGCGATGGACAATGCCACCCGCAACGCCGGCGAAATGATCCGCAAGCAGACCATCACCTACAACCGCACGCGTCAGGCGATGATCACCAAGGAACTGATCGAGATCATCTCCGGCGCCGAAGCGCTTTAATTGAAGTAGCGAGGACACCATGGCCACCACGCCCAACGCAGTCGGAAAGATCACCCAGGTCATCGGCGCCGTCGTCGACGTACAGTTCGAGGATCACCTGCCGGCGATCCTGAACGCGCTCGAGACCACGAACGGCGGCAACCGCCTGGTTCTCGAAGTCGCGCAGCATCTCGGCGAGAACACGGTGCGCACCGTGGCGATGGACACCTCCGAGGGCCTCGTTCGCGGCCAGGAGTGCACCGACACCGGTGCGCCGATCTCGGTGCCGGTCGGCGACGAGTGTCTCGGGCGCATCATCAACGTCATCGGCGACCCGGTCGATGAAGCCGGCCCGGTCAAGACCAGCGCCCGGCGGGCGATCCATCAGGACGCGCCGGCCTATACCGAACAATCAACCGAGGCAGAGATTCTCGTCACCGGCATCAAGGTCGTCGATCTGCTGGCTCCCTACGCCAAGGGCGGCAAGATCGGTCTGTTCGGCGGCGCCGGCGTCGGCAAAACCGTGCTGATCATGGAGCTGATCAACAACGTGGCTAGGGCGCACGGCGGTTATTCAGTGTTCGCCGGCGTCGGCGAGCGCACTCGTGAAGGCAATGATCTCTATCATGAGATGATCGAGTCTGGCGTCAACAAGGACCCGAAGAAGAACAACGGCTCGACTGCCGGCTCCAAATGCGCGCTGGTGTACGGCCAGATGAACGAGCCGCCGGGCGCCCGCGCCCGCGTCGGCCTTTCCGGGTTGACGGTCGCTGAGCACTTCCGCGACCAGGGCCAGGACGTGCTGTTCTTCGTCGACAATATCTTCCGCTTTACCCAGGCGGGTTCGGAAGTGTCGGCGCTGCTGGGCCGTATTCCCTCGGCGGTGGGTTATCAGCCGACGCTCGCCACCGACATGGGCGCGCTGCAGGAGCGCATCACCACCACGACCAAGGGTTCGGTGACTTCGGTGCAGGCGATTTACGTGCCGGCCGACGACTTGACCGACCCGGCGCCTGCCACCTCGTTTGCGCACTTGGACGCCACTACGGTGCTGTCGCGCGACATCGCGGCGAAGGGCATCTATCCGGCGGTGGATCCACTCGATAGCACCTCGCGCATGCTGTCGCCCCTGATCGTTGGCGAGGAGCACTACAACATTGCCCGTCAGGTGCAGCAGGTTCTGCAGCGCTATAAGGCACTGCAGGACATCATCGCCATTCTGGGCATGGACGAGCTTTCCGAGGAGGACAAGCTCGTGGTGTCGCGCGCCCGCAAGATCGAGCGGTTTCTGTCGCAGCCGTTCTTCGTCGCCGAAGTGTTCACCGGCTCGCCGGGCAAGCTCGTCGACCTCGCTGACACCCTCAAGGGCTTCAAGGGCCTGGTCGAAGGCAAGTACGATCACCTGCCCGAGGCGGCGTTCTACATGGTCGGCAACATCGACGAAGCGGTTGAGAAGGGTAAGAAGCTTGCGGCGGAAGCCGCGTAGTTTCGGGATCACGCATAGGACTCAGTAGCCATGGCCACGTTCCATTTCGAACTCGTGTCGCCGGACAGGATTTCGTTCTCCGGCGAGGTCGATCAGGTCGATGTCCCCGGCTCCGAGGGCGACTTCGGCGTGCTGGCTGGCCATGCGCCGCTGATTGCGCTGCTGCGTCCCGGCATGATGACCGTCTATGCCGGTGGCGAGGAGACCAAGCTCGTCGTGCTCGGCGGGTTCGCGGAAGTCGGACCGAACGGCCTGACCGTGCTGGCGGACTTCGCGACCTCGCTTGAAGACCTCGACCGCGCTGCGTTGCAAGCCCAGATCACTGAGATGGAAACGCGCTGCAAGGACCTGGAAGGTTCGGCGCTCGACCGTGAGATCACCAAGCTCGACCACTTCAAGGCGCTCGATCAACACCTGCAAGGGACTGCGATGCATTGATGCTTCGCGCGTGGAATCGGAAAACGCGGCCCTGGTGGCCGCGTTTTCTATTTCAGGCACGTGTAGCGCGTCCGGTTACTTCGTGAATTTCGAGAACGCTTTCACCACCCGCTCGTAGGTCTCGCGCTTGAACGGCACCACCAGGTCCGGAAGGTTTTCCATCGGCTCCCAGCGCCATTCGACGAACTCGGGATCGTGTCCACCGCCCGGGCTTTGGACGTTGATTTCGCTATCCTTGCCGGTGAAGCGGAGCGCGTACCACTTCTGTGCCTGGCCGCGATATTTGCCCTTCCAGGCCTTGGTGCCGATCTTCTTGGGGATGTCGTAGACGAGCCATCCCCTGATCTCGCCGAGCTTTTTGACCGATTTGATGTTGGTCTCCTCGTAGAGCTCGCGCAATGCCGCCGGATAGGGCTTTTCGCCGTCATCGATGCCGCCCTGCGGCATCTGCCAGACGTGGGTCCTATCAACGTGCTCGGGGCCGTCGGTGCGGCGGCCGATGAAAACACGGCCCTTGCGATTGATGACGCACAGGCCGGCGCAGGGGCGATACGGCAGGTCTTCATATTTTGGCATGGGACACTCTTGGGTACTCCGTCATTCCGGGCGATCTCACGCGCGCGAGATCCGGAATCCATATCGCTACTCTGGAAGTGAATCGAGCGCTTTTGTCGCTACGACGACTTGGGCTTGATCGCGACCGCGGTGATCGGCACCAGCACGATGCCGCGGCCTTCAGCGGCCTTGGCCCATTGCGCAATCCGCTCGATCGAGGCGGGCAATGCCGAAGCCATGCCCACGGCGGTGCCGTGCTCACGCGCCAACGCTTCGAGCCGCACCAGCGCCCGATCGATATGCGCGGTTGTCGTCACCGCGTCGAGCAGGAGCTCGGCCCGGGCGAACGGCAGATTGTTGGCGCCGGCGATCTGGCCGGCGAGGCTGCGCGGCGACGAGCCGTCGTCCACGTAGATGAGGCCGCGCCGCGAGGCTTCCTTCAGCACCGGGGCCAGAGCCGCTTCGGTCGAGGTGAAACGTGCGCCCATATAGTTGGCGATGCCGACGTAGCCCTGGAAGCGGCTCATCAGCCAATACAGGCGGTCGGTGTTTTGATCGAGGCTCAACGTCGTCAGCAGCGTTTGCGGGCCGGGATCGTTGTCCGGATAGTCGAACGGCTCCATCGGCGTTTGCAGCAGGACCTCGTGTCCCGCGGCGCGGGCGCTGGTCACCATGCCCTCGACATCCGTGCCGTAGGGCGTGAAGGCGAAGGTCACCGGTCCGGGAAGTTTTTCGGTCGCCTGCCGGGTGACATTGGCACTGACGCCCAATCCGCCGATGACGATGGCGACCCGCGGACCGTCCTTCTTGCCCTGCAGCGGGGTCGCGGCGCGGGCGTAAATTTCGGACGGCCGTGCGCCGTCGGGAGCGATGCGTGGGATGGCCCCGTGACGCGAGGTTTCGAGGAGGCGCTGCTCAAGCGGCGCACGGACGTCGCGCGATCCCGTGATCGGCACCTCTTGGCGCTTGCCGGTCGAGCCGTCGATGATGGTGATGGTCTTGGTGTTGGGATTTGGGGCCGGAACAGCGGCGGCGGCTGACTGTGCTGGGGCGGGCGCCGGTGCCCGCTTCGACGCCGGCGCGTCCGGCCCGTCGTAGCTTCGCGGGCCTTGTGCCGACACCACGCTCGGCAGCGGCGGTCCTGATTTGGGAGGATCAAAGCCGGTTGCGACGACCGCGATGGGTTCGCCGCCGAATGGGTCATCGACCATGAGTGCCCAGGCCGCGAAGGCCAGCACGAACAGCCCGAGCACACCGGCGATCACGTGCGGAATGCGGATCGGCAGGCGGAAGCGCCGCCGCTCCATTTTTGCGCCCTTGCCGAGCGGGGCGCTCAGTTCATCGTCCGCCACGACCCAGGCCCTCGCGAATCATGACAGCGAGGGTAGGAGCCCGATCGTTAACTCTTCGTTTACCGAAAACCGTAGAAGGCAGGTCGTTCGTGACCGCAAAAGCATCGGGGCGGCCTTTGGGGGCCGCCCCGCGCCGATCGGCGATGAGCCGCGGTTTTAGTTCGCCGCGCGCTTGGCGTTCGGAGGGAACGCCGAATTGGTGGTCACGCCGCGTAGCAGGTCGAGCGCCGACTTCAGCGCTTTGTCGTCCTTCGGGTCCGGCGGCACGAACGACTGCGAGCCGGTCTGCTCGTCGCCCTCGGCCTTGAGGTGACCGCGCAGCGAGGATTCGCCCTTGGTGTCGGTGCGGGCCTTGAGATCCTCCGGCACGTCCTGGAGCACTTCGATGTCCGGCACGATGCCCTTGGCCTGGATCGACTTGCCCGACGGCGTGAAGTAGCGCGCCGTGGTCAACCGCAAAGCGCCGTTGCCGGCACCGAGCGGGATGATGGTCTGCACCGAGCCCTTGCCGAACGAGCGGGTGCCGATCAGCGTCGCCCGCTTGTGGTCCTGCAACGCGCCGGCCACGATTTCCGAGGCCGAAGCCGAGCCGCCGTTGATCAGCACGATCACCGGCTTGCCCTTGAT
>Ga0136846_1217814_pt1 | contig 20563 bp, 16 predicted proteins | sample HopSoiMetagenom2_FD_96841 | JGI IMG/M metagenome (GOLD analysis project Ga0136846, IMG submission 96841) | Grasslands soil microbial communities from Hopland, California, USA - 2 Assembly 2016 (version 4) | ecosystem: Environmental > Terrestrial > Soil > Grasslands | place: USA: Hopland...
GCAGCCACGAGGACTTTGACCACTACGTCGTCCCGGCCGTGGCCGCGATCAAGCAGCAGAAGGACACGATTGCCACGCTGGTGGAACTCGCCCGCATGGGCGTGCCCGCGCAGAAGCTGCGCCTGGTGTTCAACATGCTCGGCGAGGCGACCAGCGTCGCGGAGGCTTTCCGTCCCCTGCTGGCCTTCCTGCAGGAACAGCCGCTCGCTTGCGCCGACACAGCCTGCCGCCTGGGATCGAACGAGGTCTACGAGAGCCTCAAGGTCTCCGGCCAAGGTGTTGACGATCTGTTGAACGACGACACCGACTACAAAGCCGCCATCGCCCAGACGGCTGACGCCAACGAGAAGCTCGCACTTGCGCGCAAGCTGGCAGCACGGCGCCTGGCCATCGGCGTCGCACCGGAACTTGATGCGTGCTTCGACGCGCTTCGCCTGGGCATGACGGTCGCGCCGCTCGTGCGCGTCGCCTGAAGAGGCTCGCCATGGCGAACTTGCGTGAAGCGCTGATCGTCGAGGCGCTGGGCGACATCGCTGTGCTGCTGGAGCGCCTCGAAGCCATTGTGCCGGCGCTGGCGTCGACCAGCGACGCAGTGTTGAGCGCGGCGAATTCATTGACAACCCGATCTGCCGATGCCGAGTCCAGGTTTACCGCATTCACTCAACACGCAGTGACGCACCTGTCCGAGCACCTTGCCCATCGCAGCGAGGAATTGGCGCGCGCGGCGGTCGAGACCGAGGCACAGGCTCTGCACGCCACCGCCAGGAAGATCCTTCAAGAGGAGCTGGGCCCGCCGGTGCAACGTCTGGCCCGATCGCTGAACGACAGCGCCCACCGGCGCCTGCACTGGCCGTCTGTCGTGGTGGGTGCGGTAACGGCGGTGGCGGCTTCCGCAGCGGCCTGGCCGGGGGCCTTCTATCTGCTGACCCGCTGACCGCCTCGCATGGCTTCCACTGCACGGGCCGGTCACGCTGACCACCTGCGCCGGTCGTGACCGGTTGATGGCTGGCGCCCAGTGACATCCAATGACCGGAGAAGGTTGCTGTCGCTGGCAGTCGGCGCCTGAGGGTCAGCAAAGTGCCCAAAGCCGAAGTACAAGTCCAGGGTTGACGGTCGGTTCCGCAGCGTTTGCTTCCGCTCATTGCCCTCGCTCGAACTCACGCTAACCGCCGACAAGCGGTCGCTGACCTGACGACAACTGGCGCGGGCGCATTGGCGACAACGTAGGCGGCCGGCACTACGACCGGCGCCAAGGTTCATCGATCTCGAGGTTCGCACAGCACGCGCACGCGACGGGCTCGCCCTGGCGCGGTTTGGCGCCCACCGCGCCGGTGTTCGCTAAATTCGGCCGGTCGCTGAAGCAGTTGGAGGCGGCCGTCGGCTGCGACACATTGCTGCTGCCGGGCCACGACTATGACGATTGCTACGCCTGCCCGCTGAAGATCGAGATCGCACGGCAGCCCCTCTCGGCCCCGTGCCTGACCGGCACCATGGACGCCAAGTCGTTTGCAGCTGCCAAGGCCGTCCTGGAAGGAGACCTGGCGCCGACCGAATACCAGACCATGGACTGCGGTGCCCGGGTGGACACCTGCAGCAAGGTGGCCGCTGCCGAACTCAGCCTCCGCCGAACTGCTCGCCCGGGTCGAGCAGGGTGAGAAGTTGGTGCTGGTCGATGTGCGCGAGCCCTACGAGAATCGCCTGGGCATGGCGCCGCAACTTGGCGAGCAGGTGCGCCGCCTGGCGGTGTCGCTGTCCTCGATCATCAACGCGATGCCGGACTGGCCGGCTGCCGAGTCCGACACCACGCTGGTGCTGTTCTGCCGCAGCGGCAACCGCAGTGCGCAGGCCGCCCAGGCGCTGCGCTGCCTCGGCCTCGAGCGCACGGTGAGCCAGGCTGGCGGCATCGCGCTGTGGCTTGAGCAGCAGAACGAAGCCCGCCAAACCGCCACAGTCTGAACGCTCACGTCGTATCGCCTGCTGCTTAGCGCGGCGGCGGGCGTCTCGTGGGCCTCACCATTCCCGGCGGCAGGCTGCAGGCGGCAGGCCAAGCGTGCGGCGAGGGGCTGGCGTGCGACCGGCAACTTCATCGCCGTTGCCCACTTGTGGACGTCCTGGCCGTGCACCTGCTCACTCATCCATTCAGCCCGGCGGGCGCCAAATGGCATCGTTGGGTTCAACAAGAAACGGCGCGCACGGGACCGCCGCGCTTGAAAGCCTGCCCGACGCTGCGGGCTTTCCACACCAACGTCATAAAGCCCTGTTCCCGCTTCCTGAAGTTTGCACTGTCAGGCAAAAAGCTGCGTCCTGTCGGGCAATCGTCGAACGAGTCGGGTCCTTATGCTCGTAACGGAAAACAACGGCTTGATTGACTGACGCGGCCAGGTGATCTGCCTATCGCGTATGGCCAGTCAAGTGACATGCGAGGAGCTTTCATGAGCGCAGGAAAAGCATTCTTGAATCCGGGCGGCCTGGCGAGGCAAGTGCGAGGCGATCACATCGCAGTGGCGTGCCTCCAGATGCCCCATGTCGCGCCGGCACACCCATCACAGCAAGAGCTCGATCAATGACTGCACAAATAACTCCTGTCAGTGACGCGGACTTCGAGGCCGAAGTAGCGCGCAGCGACATTCCCGTCCTGATCGATTTCTGGGCACCCTGGTGCGGTCCGTGCATGACCCTCCTGCCGACACTTGAGGCCTTGGCGCCGATGTACGACGGCAGCCTGAAGATCGTCAAGGTCAACATCGACGAATGCCCTGAACTGGCTGAGAAGTTCAACGTTCAAAGTATCCCCTATCTTGTCCTGGCCAAAGGTGGCGAGGCCACGGCCACTTTGCATGATCGCAGCCGCACCCGCCTGGCCAGCGAGCTTGATGCGCTCCTCGATCAGGACGGGCAGGCATGAGCGGCGCCAAGCATTACTGCGCATTCCACGGCGATCCGGCACGCAAGGCGGAAATGGTCGGTCGGGTTCGCTCCAAGTGGACGCAGAGACAGGTCGTTCCCATGGCCTATCTGAAATGGCGGACGGATGGTGGGATGGTCTCGCTGTCGGGGACTTTGGCTGAGACGCAGGTTCCGGAGCAGTTCATCGAGCGCACCGGCTTGCCGGTCGAACTGGGGGCCTTGTGCGAAGGCCTGGTCCATGCGGGCGCCGGGTTCAGCGAGGACGAGAGCGCGCCCTTCGGACTTGCCATGCGAGGTGACGAGGCCATCCTGGCATTCGCCATGGAGTGGCTGGATGCTATTCCGGTTGGCGCGGATCTGGGCGGTGTGGTGCCGCGCTTCATGCACAGCTTCCTAGGCAGTGTCTTGGCGCCCGATTTCGCCATGTCGGCCCACGTGTCCCCGGCCGTGCGCACATGCGCCGAGCGGATTCTCGGCTTGTGGGAGCGCGAGCTGAGCGGCGTACAAGTGGTGCCCAAGGAATGGCGCAGCCTGCGTGCCGATGCGCTGCGCGCCTCCGAGGATCCCGGCGATCCCTGGGGCTACGCCGTGTCTGAACTGGTCGAATCCCTAGCGTGGCCGGCGCGCGGGCTCGCGCCTGAATTCGTGCCGATCTTCCAGGTCTTCATGAAGGAGTTGAGCCAGTTCCTGCTGGCTCCCTACCTGTCCAACGAGGACCGGGACATCCTGACGCAGTCGATGGTCGGCCTTCGTGAATTGAGCCGCGCCCATCGCGATCCTCAATCGTCCCAACTGCCCACCGAAATGCTGCTGGGGCGCGAACAGCACGCCAAACACGCGGTGCGCACGCTCATGCAAGCGGAAACGCAGGCGCGCATCAATGCCGCCAAGCAGCAAGCCCAGTCGGAGTCGGACGGTGTGCTGCGCCGGCAGATGGATAGCCTGCGCAAGCTCATCGAGGACGCCGGGCGCCCTGAAACGAGCGCGGCATGACGGCTCATATCGCAGAAGGTGCAAAGCATGACTGACGTCGCCATCACAGACCCTTCTGCAGTCGATGCAGTGAAGACTGAAATGCCACAGGAAAGCGGTGGCAAGTCGTTGCGGTCTGACATTCGGTACGGCGCTTCGCTGGTCGTGCAATACGTCAAGGCTGACCCGCTGATGGGCTTGCTGCTCATCGCCTATCAGTTCGCTCACAGCGGACTGGCGATGTCCTTCTTCCTGAAGATGCAATTGGCTTTTGCGGACGTGGTCAACGCACTGGCCGCGAAGAATGCCGAAGTCATCCCGGACATCATCGCCAAGATCCTGATGTTTGGTGCCGTGACCACGGTCTTGGCTGCCATTGGCACATGGTCGCGCCTGTCACTGCGCAAGCGCATGCGCCGCGTGTTGACCACCACGCTGCTCGACAGGTGGATGAACGCCAACCGCTTCTTCCACCTGGAACGGCGTGCGCAACTCGACTATCCAGAGCAGCGCATTCAGGAGGACGTCTACCTGTTTGTCGACAAGCTGACCTTGATTGGCGTGTCGATCCTGGCCTCGCTGTTCGGTGTGTTTCTCTACACGTCCCAGCTGTGGCGGCTTTCGCCGCCGGTGATCGTGCCCGCGATCGGGATCACGGAGCCCATCCCTGGCCTGCTGGTCTACCTCGCCTTTGGCTTTGCGCTGGCAATGACCTTGCTGGTGCATTGGGTGGGAGCGCTGCTGACGCGAGCCGAGGTCGTTCGTCAGCGGCTTGAAGCGCAGTTCCGTTCGGAGATGCACGCGGTCCGGGAGAACGGCGAATCGATCGCTTTTGTCCGCGCGGCGCCTCTTGAGCGTCGGCGGCTGGCCGACACCTTCCTGCTGATCGTGATGAACTGGCGCACCTATACCGTCGCCAACATGCGCATCGCGATTGCGACCGGGCTTCCCGACATTCTGCTGATGTTGCTGCCCTACCTGCTGTGCATTCCGTTCGTGCTCGACGGGCGTATGCAGATCGGCGACATCCAGATCGTGTCGGCCTCATTCAGCCAGGTTTACAACGGTATCGGTGCGTTCATTACGCAATATGCCGAGATTGCGACCTGGCGCTCATCCATCGCGCGTTTGCGCTTGCTGAACGAGGCGCTGTCGCAGCAGTACTTCAGCAGCGGCATCGTGATCAGCGAAAAGCCTGCGCCGCATATTGCCGCGCACGATCTGAACATCACCTTTCCGGATGGCAAGCCGATGTTGGCGCTCGGCGAACTGGAGATCGCGCCTGGGTCGCGCATGTTGGTACAGGGGATTTCGGGCGCCGGGAAAAGCACACTGTTGCGCAGCATTGCCGGGCTGTGGCCCTTTGGCAGTGGGTCTGTCGACCTTCCCGCCAATGCGTCAGTCGCTTTCCTGCCCCAGCGCAATTACATGCCCAACGGTTCGATTGCCAGCCTGATGGCCTATCCGCATCGGGCGGATCGCTACAGCGACGAGCAATACATCGACCTCCTGAATGCGCTGGGGCTGCAGCGCCTCATTTTGGATTTGCACGCCTATCAGCCGTGGAGCCGCATCCTCTCGCCCGGGGAGCAACAGCGCATTGCAGCGGCGCGCGCCATTCTGGGCCAGCCCGACTTTCTCTTCATTGACGAAGGCACCAGTGCACTCGATGCCGATTCGGAAGCGAACGTCTACAAAACGATCATCGAACGTTTGCCCAAGGCAGCCCTCATCTCCGTGGCTCACCGTGAAAGCGTCGCGTCCTTTCACCAGCAGCGTCTCAGGATTGAGCGAGGTAGGGCCAGCATCTCGCCAATCAATTAATGCTAATCAGAGGAAGAAGCAGATGAGATTTGTCGTTAAAGGCGGACGTCTTCGGACGCTGATGGGCTTGGGCAATCTGGCCATGGGGATGACCTTGTGCGCCACGGTGCATGCACAGGATCAGGCCAGCACAACCAAGGCCAAGGCCGACGCCGATGGGCGCACCGCTGACGAGGTCATGCCCACGATCCTGGTACGCGGCAAGCGCACGCTCAACGTGGACATCCGGCGCGACCGCGATGACATCCAGCCCTATGTGGTGTTTGATGCGGAGCAGATTGCCAGAAGCGGCGCGCAAACCATCGAAGGTTTCCTGCAGACCTATCTGCCGATGAATGCGCAGCAGACGACGTCCTCACAGCTGGGTCCGCAGGTATCGCCGAATGGACGCATCGACCTGCGAGGCCTGGGCTCCGACCAGACGCTTGTCCTGGTTGACGGGCGCCGGCTGCCCAGCATCTCGACGGGCGATTCCTTCAAGCAGGCCAATATCAACGGCATCTCGATGTCGCAGATCGAGCGCATCGAGATCCTGCCGGCAACGGCCAGCGGCATCTATGGCGGTGGCGCAACGGGTGGTGTGATCAACATCATCCTGAAGCGCGATTACTCCGGGTTCGACGTCGACGTCAACTATGGCGGTGCTCTCGATGGTGCGGTGAGGCAATACCGCTTGGGCGTCAGCGGCGGTTTCTCGCTGGAAGGCGGGCGCACTCAGGTTCTGTTCTCGGCTTCGCAAGCCAATGCCGGTGTGCTGCAGTCATCGCAGCGTGATTTCACCCGACGGGGTGCGCAACAGCAGCTGCGCAACGATCCGACCGACCCCAGCGTCTTGATGGGTGGCGCCAACATCTGCTCAACCGATGACGGCTTTACCTGCTCAACCCAGCCCTTGCAGCTCAAGAGCGGCAAATCGCTGTCTTCGGCATTCACCAGCGTTCCCGCCAACTACACAGGGGCGGCCAGCGATGGCGGCGCGGCATTGGCAGGCAAGGCTGGCCAGCTCCAGTTTGAAGCTGCGATGCCGATCTGGTCTGCGCCTGAAACCACCACGTTCACCTTCAACACCCGTCGCGAGTTCGCGACCGGCATCGAAGCCTATGTGGACTTTGCACGGGACAATTCGAAGAATGCGCTCGCGATGCCGACGCCGAACCTTCAATACGTTCCGGCCAGCGCCGCGGTGAATCCCTTCCAGCAGGATGTGCTCTCCTACCTCACCGTGCCGGATGGCGTGGTGCAGCGTCAGGTGGTCAAGAACACCCGTGTCTACGCCGGAGCAATTGCACGCCTGCCTTACCAGTGGAGCGCGGTGCTGGACTATGGCTGGCTGCGCAGCACCACCACCAGCACCAACAGCACGGTTCTCGGTGCCGCATCACCGACCGCCGATGAAACCCTTCAGGGCGAGGTTTTTCGCGATATTTCCGCTTCACCGCTCAGCGATCTCAACTCACTGTTCACGTTCTTCAAGCAGAACGGCAAAGTTGGCAACACGCTCAAGACGCTGTCCTTGCGGCTGAGCGGCCCGGTCGTGGAGCTTCCAGGCGGCAAGCTGACCGCCACCGCGCTTCTTGAACGACGCAATGAGACCAGTGACGATGCAGTCGATACCAGTGATGTGGGCGGTATGAGCGCCTTCTACTGGACGCCGGAAGCACATCGCAGGGTTGATGCGCAATATCTGGAACTGCGCGCGCCGTTGATTTCGCCCGGCAATAACGTGCCTTTCGTGAACACGCTGGAACTGATGGCTTCGGTTCGCCATGACGGTTACCGGACCGATTTCTCGGGCTCCTCAATCGAGGTCGACAGCGCCGCCGGCCCGTTCACGCCCCAGGCGCCGTCGATCAACAGCTTTGGATCGACGAGCCACACGCTTGGTTTTCGTTATGCGCCAACGCGTGATGTCACGTTCCGCGCCAGCCATGGCACTGGATTCTTGCCGCCCGACCTCGGCCAGATCCGCAGTTCGACACCCGCTCTGTTCTCTTCGTTCCTGATCTCGCTTCTTGATCTGCGCGATCCGGCGCTGGGCAACTCGCTCATTCCCGGGCCGTTGATGGTGCTGGCCGGCGGCAGCGCTTCGCTCATGCCGGAAAAATCGAAGAGCAGCTCGCTGGGCATGATCCTGACTCCGCGCATCGTGCCGGGTCTGCGTATTTCGCTGGACTACACCGATATCCGCAAGACCAATGAGGTCAGCAAGCTGCCGCTGAGCTACTTTGTCGACCAGGAAGCTGCGTTCCCTGGGCGCGTGGTCCGCGGGCCGGGGTCGGACGGTCAGCCTGGCCCCATCACTCAGATCGACTCGACATTGTTCAATCTGGCAAGCAGCCGCCTTCGGGCGCTCGACATCCAGGCCGAGTACGCCACGACGAGCGAGGCGCTGGGGCATTTGCGCTTCTATGCCGCCGCCACCCACACGATGGAACTGAGCCGCAGTGTGCAGGCGGGAGCTCCGGCGGTGGAACGGTCCGGGTTCTCCGATGGCCCGCTGAAGTGGCGCGGCAACGTCGGGGTCGACTGGAGCAAGAACGCCTGGAGCGCGGGCTGGAACGCCCAGTACTACGACAACTACCGGGCCTGCCAGTCCACCCTGTCAGCCTTCTCCTGCAGCCAGTGGGAGACGTGGCAGGGCGCAAGCAAGGTGCCGAGCCATGTCTATCACGACCTTTATGTGAGCTATGACTTCTTCGCTGCGAGCGGTGCTCTGCGCGGAACTGACATCAGCTTTGGCGTGAACAACGTGTTCAACAACCAGGGTCCGACGATCAGCAGCGCCATTGCCTACAGCGTGGGCGCGACGTCCTATTTCGATCCGCGTCTGCGTCGCTACACGCTGTCGCTGCGCAAGCACTTCTGACCACGCGTGGCGGCGCCTGCGTCTGCCATCTGGCGACGCCGGCGCCGTTTCACGTGCCGCGCTCGTGACCTGCTCAGGCCCGTTGGTTCGTTATGATTTCGGCACGGTTGCCCGCGCCCATCGTTTTGGCCGTGACGCCGAACCGCGCCCGGAACAGCCGGGAGAAGTGGGACAGGCTGGAGAAGCCCACGGCATAGGCGATCTGGGAAATGCGGTCGTTGGACCGGATAAGCTGGTACTGCGCAGCGACCAGTCTGGTTTCAATGACCAGGGCGCTGAAGCTGGTGCCGTGGGCCGCGCAGGTGTTGTAGATCGTGCGTACCGAGCATTTCAGGGTCGCCGCAGCTTCCTGAGCCGACAGGCCGCGCTGATCCAGATTCTGGGCGATGAACCACAGGACTTCGCCCATGCGCCCGCGTACGCGCGGCATGCTGGTTTCCGGCTTGGTGCCAGCGGCCAGTGCCGTACGCAGGAGGTCTGCGAGCATCGTCAGGGCCTGGGGTATGGCCAGCGTGCCATCCTCTTTCAGATCAAGGATCAGTTGCGCCAGGTTGGCGATGATCGGGGCGGCGAAGTAGTCGTTGCTCACGTAGAGGTCAGGCAGGACCTGGAGCGTGTCCATGAAGCGCTGCATCGACCACCAGCCCGGCAAGGTGATGACCAGCATGTCCACCTTGCCAGACCCGGCCAGGGCCATGGGCTGCCAGGCGCAAGCCACAAAGATGTCGCCCGCCACCAGCCCTCGCTGATGTCCATGGTGGTCTACCGTCAGCTTGCCGGAACGCAGGAAGATGATGTGGGCACAGAAGCCCCGGCCGTCTGCGGCCGCGCCGCCCTCGACTGAACAGGCGAAGGCACCGGTGGCGATGTGGTGTACGGTGGCGATGTCACGCGAAACGCTGCTGACACGCCAACCTTCGCCCTCGCGGGCGCCGCGAAAGCTGTCGTTGAAGACGGCGGCAATGAGCGAAGGCGCTACCGACATGCGTTCCGTGATCGGTCCAGCTGATCGCCAGACCGTCTCCTTTAGCTGGACACAGCTGGATTACACGACCAGCGTCGTGGCGTCATCAACCACTTTCTTCTGCACGACGGACCGCCATTGCGCAAGCCTGGCTTTGATGCGAGTCTGCCTTGCGAGGGATCGCAGCTTGAGCGGCTGTGCGACCGGATCAACGGCCCAGCGCCTGTTCGCTTCTTCCAGGAAGGCTTCGTAGTTGAAGTCGTCACCGTCACTCTCATTGCTCCGCGTGGCGATGATCTCTTCAGTGATGCGGTCCATGGTGGACTTGAAGAACGCGGCCTCGGCGTCGGTGAACGGGTCCTCGTCGGCGGCATCGGCCTCGGCGGACAGCTGCGCCGTCCAGGCCACCATCGCATCCTGAACTGCGCCGGGCGCCTGTTCAAGATCCCAGGCCAGCGACAGCACCAGATCGATCACCTTGTCGGGTGCGGACCCTTCCCGCTGCGCCTGTGCCAGCCTGGCGCGGGCCGCGCGCCAGGTCTGCCTGTCGACCGAGGTGGCCATGGATTGGCGCACAAGGGCGATGACCGCTTCGCAGGCCTCGCGAACGGGGCCTGCCTCGACGCGCTGTGCGCGACCATAGATCGGATCCGTCCAGGCCAGCAGCACCGCGCGCCGCGCGATGTTGCCCGTCTCGGCGCCGACCGGAATGGCTTCCAGCAGGGCGTCATAGAACGCAAGGGCTTCATCGCCCTGGCCAAAGGCACCCAGTGCGGGCAACAAGCGGGCCAGAGCCGGGTGCAGGCCATAGTCCTGAGAGATCGACGTCAGATCGCCCTCCATCGACGCCTGGGTCAGCCAGGCGGTGTACACCGGCCCCTTGGCGCGGATGTCGGCCCTCAGGGCCTGCTTGGTGGCTTCATTGCCAAAGGCGCGATAGGCGGTCACTGGCTGCCTCCGGCATAGGGCTCGAGAACCGATGCGAGCTTGCCGCGCGAGACCTGGCCGATGAATCGCTCCACCGGCTCGCGGTCCTTGATCAGAATGAATGTCGGCACGCTCTGTACGCCGTAGGCCTCGGCAAGCTTGGGCTCCTGGTCGATGTCGACCTTGACGAAGGCGATCTCGCCCTCGAACTCGCGCGCAGCGTCTTCCAGAGCGGGCACCGAGGCCTTGCACGGGCCGCACCAGGCGGCGTGGAAATCGACCAGAACCGGAATCGACGAGCTGAGCACGTCGTCCTCGAAGCGGTCGACGGTGGTGACTTTGAGAAGGGACATGTGTTGATCCTTTACGAGGAGGCGCCGCGCGCCAATGGCGGGCGGTGCCCAGGGAGTCATTGGGGCCGGCTTGCGCCAGCCTTGGCGTCGATGAGAAAGCGCTCGGCTTCCAGAGCCGCCATGCAGCCCATGCCGGCCGATACCACAGCCTGACGGAAGTGCTTGTCCTGCACATCGCCGGCAGCAAACACGCCCGCGACGCTGGTGGCGGTCGAGCCCGGTGTCACCAGAACATAACCGTCCTCGTCCATCGCCAGTTGGTCCTTGAACAGGCTCGTTGCGGGATCGTGGCCTATCGCCACGAAGAGGCCGTCCAGCGCCAGGGTCGAGGTCTCGCCGGTCAGGCGGTGGTTCAGGCGCAGGCCTGTGACCTTCTTGCCGTCGCCCAGCACTTCGGCCACTTCCGTGTTCCAGATCAGCTTGACCTTCTCGTTGGCCAACAGGCGGGCCTGGTTGGTCTTGTCGGCACGCAGGCTGTCGCGGCGGTGGATCAGGTACACCTCGCTGGCAAAGTTGGCCATGTGCAGCGCGTCCTCGACAGCGGTGTTGCCGCCGCCCACCACGGCCACAACGCGCTTGCGGAAGAAATAGCCATCGCAGGTCGCGCAGGCCGAAACGCCCTTGCCGCGATAGAGGTGTTCACTGTCCAGGCCTAGCCAGCGCGCATTGGCGCCGGTGGCGATCACCAGGCTGTCGGCGCTATAGCGCGCGCCGCCATCGCCCACGGCCACGAAGGGGCGCCGGGACAGGTCGACCTCGACGATGAAGTCGTTGATGATCTCGGTGCCCAGATGCCGTGCCTGCTCGCCCATGCGGGACATCAGTTCGGGACCTTGCACGCTGGTGTCGCCAGGCCAGTTCTCTACATCGGTCGTGATGGTCAGCTGCCCTCCCGGCTGCAGGCCTTCGATCAGCACCGGCTCAAGGGCACTGCGCGAGGCGTAGATCGCCGCCGTGTAGCCCGCCGGCCCCGAGCCGATGATCAAGATCTTGCTGTGGCGCGCTGCCGGCGCCTCTGTCTTCTCACGCATGATTTAACTCGCTGCTCCACCGACGACGACGTTGTCGATCCTGATCGTCGGCTGGCCCACGCCGACAGGCACCATCTGGCCGTTCTTGCCGCAGATCGCGACGCCGGCGTCCAGCGCCAGGTCATTGCCGATCATCGAGATGGCCTTGAGCGTCTGATTGCCCACGCCGATCAGCGTGGCCCCTTCGACGGGCGCGGTCACCTTGCCGTTCTCGATCAGGAAGGCCTTCTCGGCCGAAAAGGTGAACTGGCCCGACGTGATGTCGACGGTGCCGCCGCTGAACTCCAACGCATAGATGCCATGGCGGACCGACGCGAGGATCTCTTGCGGGTCGTACGGCCCGTTCTCCAGGAAGGTGTTGGTCATGCGGGTCATGGGCAGGTCCGAATAGGACTGTCGGCGGCCATTGCCGGTCGCGGTGTCGCGCATGATTCGCGCGCTCGTCTTGTCCTGCATCAGGCCGACCAGGCGGCCGTCCTCGATCAGCAGGGTGCGCTGGCCGGCCACGCCCTCGTCGTCGACATTGAGCGAGCCGCGGGCGTTGGGCAGCGTGGCATCGTCGAACACGTTGACGCCGGGGGCGGCGATGCGCTCGCCCATTAGGCCGTTGAACACCGATTCACGCTTGCGGTGGAAGTCGCCTTCCAGCCCGTGGCCTATCGCTTCGTGCAGCAGCACGCCGGGGAAGCCCGAGCCCAGCACCACGGTCATCTCGCCCGCCGGCGACGGCTTGGCGTTCAGGTTGGTGAGCGCAATCGACGTCGCCTTCTGCACCATCTTTTCCAGCCCGGCCTCGGTGATCTCGCTCAGCGCGAACCGCCCGCCGGCGCCGGCCGAGCCCGATGAGCGCTTGCTGCTGCTTTCGGCGATGACCGAGAGGTCCAGCCGCACCAGGGGCCGGATGTCGCCGGCCAGCGTGCCGTCGGTGGCTGCCACCAGCACTGTCGAATCCTCCACCGACAACGTGGCAGAGACCTCGGTGATGCGCGGGTCGATGGCGCGTGTCATCTGGTCGAGCCGCTGCAGCAGCGCCACCTTCTCGATGCTGTCCATGCCGCCCGCCGCCACGATGCCGGCGTAGGCGCTCGAATCGCGGGTAACGCCGGCAATCTGCACGCCTCGCCCGGTCGCGATGGCATCCTGGCCGTGGGCCTGCATGGCGCGGGCTGCGGCGGTGATGGCGGTGATGGACTTGTTGCTGATGTCGCTGGAATAGGCAAAGGCGGTGTTGTCGTCGGTCACGGCACGTGCGCCCACGCCTTGCGAGATGGAGAAGGCGGCGCGCGCCACCTTGCCGCGTTCCAGTGACCAGGAATCGCGCGTGGTCAATTCGAAATAGAGATCGCCGTAATCGGCACCCCGCGCCCACAGGCCGGACAGGCCATTCTGAAGCGCGTTGATGTCGAGGTCGTTGGCGACAAGCAGCCGGTCCTGAGCCAATGTCAGGCGATGGGAAGCAGTCGAAGGCATGGGAATCGGTTCTTTCAGCAAATGGAGTCGATCAGCGTCCGGCGATCTGCATATCGAGCAGCAGGATCGAGCCGACCCGGATCGCTCCCTCGCGGTGAACGTCGGTGCCCACCGCGACGATGGCCTTCAGCATGTCTTGCAGATTGCCGGCCACCGTAAAGCCGTGGACGGGCCGCACCACCTGACCGTTCTCGACCCAGAAGCCTGCCGCCGCCCGCGAATAGACGCCGGTGGCCGGATTGCTGCTGCCGCCCATGAAGCGGGTCAGCCACAGGCCGGTGCGCAGCTTGCTCAGCATGCCCGCCAGGTTGTCGCCCGTTTCGGTGGTGGTGCTCGTCAGCGTGAGGTTGCGCATGCCGCCGGCGTTGCCGGTTGATGCCCGCCCCAGCTTGCGGGCCATGCGCGTGTCCAGGAACAGGCCCTCGACCACGCCATTGCGGACGATTGCACGGCGCTTGCCAGGCACGCCTTCGCTGTCGAAGGTGCTGCTGGCCAGCCCATAGGGCTCGAAGGGATCTTCTTCCAGCGTCAGGTGCGAGGCGGCCAGCTGCTGCCCCATGGCGTCGGGCAGGAAGGTGAGGCGCCGAAACTGTGAAGCGCCGCTCAGCTGACCGCACATGTCAAGCACCAGGCTGGATGCAACCGGCGCATCGACCAGCACCGGCACACGGCGGGTGGTCAGCCCTTCGGCGCCCAGCACGCCCAGGGCCTTTTCGGCGGCGATGCGGCCGACTTCGGCACTCGGCAGCAAACCCTCAAGACGCCGGTCAACCGAGGACCAACTGCCTTGGCGCATGTCGTCGCCCCGATGGGCGATGGTTTGGCACCAGCGGCGCTGGACCGAGCCGCTGCCCGTCCGGCAAAACCCATGGCTGGTCGCCAGCGCGAAGCGCATGTCCTGGCTGGCCGCACCCGCCTCCGATACCCGAACGCCATCACGCGTGGCGACCGAGATCGCGGCTGCCTCGATGGCCATGGCGGCCTCCGTCAGATCCTCAGCGCTTTGACCGGAGGGCGCAAAGAGAGGAACGTCCGGCGTAGTCCATGCCAAGGCTTCGCGGTCGGCCAGGCCCGCTTCCGGATCGGGCTCAAGTTGGCGTGCCATGGCGGTGGCCTGTTCAACCACCCGGTCGATGGCGCTGCGGCTGAGCGATTCTGTCGATGCAACGCCTGTGCGGCCGTCGGCATAGACGGTGATGCGCAGGCTTTGATTGCCTTCGCGCACCGCCGTCTCGACCTTGCCACCGGCGACGGTGAGGGTGATTCCGCCCTGTTCGCTGACCATCGCGATTGCTTCACTGGCACCCAAGGCAGCGCTGCGCTCAATCGCGTAGGCAACTGCTTGGGCAAGAGTGCTTTCACTTTGCAGAAGGTAGCCGTCGCCACCCGCCATTGAAGCTGTAGCGGTGGAGTGGGCAAGGCTGCTGACGCTCATATGACTGGAACCCATTGACGATTCGAGGGCGGACGGACGGGTAGGCAGTCCATCAGGTCTGGCCTATCGACCAATGCAGCCAATGTAGGGTTGGCGCTTTCGGCGGGTTGCCCCGCAAGACACAGCTTGTTGTCTGAGAGTGCAACCTGACGCGTTCGCGGAATTCCAGTGCGCGTTGGGTCTGCGTTTCGGGCGACTCCAGCCGAGGAGTTCCTTGAGCAGTCCAGCCGTGCAGCCGCAAAGCCCATCTTTTGCGCTCAGTCGTGAGGCGGGCTTGCATGCCCACGTTGGAGCACGAGGCGTTTGATCAAGCGGCGAAGGGGCAGAGCGACGCTTGAGTGCGTCTGCGACGCGGCTGACGCCGCCGAAAGCCCCGAATTCGCGGCCTGCGAAGCGCTGATCGGCAGCAGTCGCTGCGCGACTTCCACATCACGATCAGCGCGTAATCTCATCGACCGTCGTGGGTGGGGTTTGCAGAGCTTCCCAAAGATCGTGCGTCGCTGATGCGGGTGAAGCGTCGTAGAGCCCCAGGGACCGCTCCCCTCTTGTCTCGTTCTTCAGCGGGGTCTGAAAAACAGCCTGTCGGGAATCGCCTGAAACGGCGCGGTCCAGAGACGATTGTCGAGTTCGAAGATCTTCGGAGGCAGCCGTCGTTGTCCCTCGATCAATGGACCGATGTGAGCATCCCGTGAAAGGATCGATCTCGCACTTCCATCAGAGAAGATCGCAGACAGACCAGCAGTCAATGCCTCGGCCAGGACAGGCTGGTGCATCTGAACTGCGAAGACCCGCGCGAACCGGTAGTGGATGCACCAGTCCTCAAGCAGCACGGCCGACGGCGCCAGATGTCCAAAGAGTTTCAGCAAATGGCTGGCCTCATCGACTCCCAATGGGAACGCGTCGAATCGCCCTACTTCAAGCATCCGAAACAGCGACAGAAACTCTGCCTCTTGTACCTTGAGTCCCGCAGCGCGAAGGATGCTGGTATCCACCCAATCAGGGCCTTGGCCGAAGCTCAACTTGCGCAGGTCTTCAGTACTGTGCAGGCTCCGCAGGCGATCAAGTCGGTCGCGATGCACCAGCATCACACGGTAGCCGCTGAGACCGAGATCCAGCGGAAAGGGCAGGATCAGTCCGCCTTCGGCCACCTTGGGCGAGGCTCCGGTGTCCATGACATTGACGCCACCGGTCTCGAGCGCCAAGAGGGCACGCATGGATGACAGCTGCATTGCACTCAACCGCAGCGTGTACTGGCGCCCCAACGCCGCCAACGCAGCGTTCAGCATCTTGAACGCATAGCTGTCCGTGGGCCGTTCATGCGTACGCGGGTACACAAACTCAAGCACCTGCTCAGCCGCCGAGATGCCGGTCAGGGTGGCAGCGCCGCCGAACACCAGACCCCGACGGAGGAGCAGATGCTCAGAAGCGCTTCGAGGTTTCCGGCCCATGAAGAGGATTCTGCTCGCAACGCGTTCAGAGATGACTACGCAGCATGTCCAGCGTTGTGCAAGCGCCTGGCATGGCGCGGATCAGACCTACAGGTCTGATCTGATGAACTCCGGCGACGCCTCCACGTCGTGCTGATCAGCAGGAAGCCTTTGCCTTTGTTGAAGGGGTGCCAGCCGGTGAAGCGGAGCAAGCTGCTCTCATCATGATTGGTATTGCCAAATGACAGGTCGACATAAACTGGTCAGACCTTATTGATCGACGCCAGTACGCATCGAACTCATGCAGCTTGCCCGGGGTCCAGATACTGCTCGTATTTGCCGGGCACACCGCCAATTCTTGAAGGTTCACACCTGGTCATGCGCCTCCGTCCCCTGCTGCACTCGTTCGTCCTTCCTGTATGGCCATCACCTGCGGCGCCGTATCGGCCGCTGAACCCGTAGCCTAGAGGGCGCTCCTGTATTGCCTGAATCACCTTGCAGCCTCTGGCTCCGCGTCATGTTCCGTATCGCTTTGGTTGCATCTCTTGCCCTGTCCGCCGCACTGGCCACGGGCGCGACGCTCGTGTCTCAGCGCCTGACAGTGGAAGGCCGCAGCAACCCCGAAGGGATCGACAGTGCCGCGCCCCGGCTGGGTTGGCAGCTCGTCAGCACGGACGCACGCGCGCGCGGCAAGCGCCAGACGGCCTACCAGGTGATCGCCGCCACCACCGGAGCCCTGCTAGACGAGAAGCACGCCGACCTGTGGAACTCCGGCTGTATGCGCTCGCCGCTGAGCCAACACATCCCCTACGCTGGCAAGCCGCTCGCGTCGTCGCAAGTGATTCACTGGAAGATGCGTGTCTGGGACGAGGGCGGCAGGCCCGGCCCCTGGAGCCAACCGGCGCGCTTCGTCACCGGCGTGCTCGCGCCGGCGGACTGGCGCGACGCACGATGGATCACGCTGGGCGACGGCACTGCGCAGAGCGCGCTGCTGCGGCGCGAATTCTTCGTCGGTCCGGGCCTGCGCCGTGCGGTGCTTCACAGCAGCGGCCTTGGCCAGTACGAGGTGCACATCAACGGCGCGAAGTTGGGCACCGAACTGCTGATGCCCGGCTGGACGGACTACCGCAAAACGGTGCTCTACGACACCCATGACGTGACCACCAGCCTTCGTGCCGGCGCGAACGCATTGGGCCTGGCGCTGGGCAACGGCATGTACCGCGTCGAGAAGACGGTCGACCGCTACAACAAGTTCGCCGGTGACCAGGGTCCTCAAAAGGCCATCGCGCTGCTGCAGCTCGACTACGCCGACGGACGCCGCGAATTCGTCAAGACGGATACGAGCTGGCAGGCCGGCGACGGCCCATTGACCTACTCCAACGTCTACGGCGGCGAGGATTTCGACGCCCGCCGCTTCGATGCCGGCTGGAGCCGCCCCGGCTTGCAGGCCGCCTGGCAGCCGGTGGCCGAGATCGCCGCGCCCGCCGGCGTGCTGACGGGCCTATCCGCTGCCGGCTCACCAGTGCGCGTGATCGAGCCGCTTGTGCCGAAGGCCATCACGCCGCTGAGCGACGGCGTGCTGATGGTCGACCTGGGCCAGAACGCGTCGGTCATGCCGCGCTTGCGTGTGCGCGGTGAGGCGGGTTCCAACGTGCGCATCACGCCGTCTGAGTTGCTTGATGCGCGTGGCGAGCTGGACGACACGATGACCGGCGGCAAGGCACATTGGAACTACACGCTGGCCGGACAGGGCGAGGAAGCCTGGTTCCCGCAGTTTTTCTATCGCGGCGCGCGCTACCTGAAGGTCGAGCTGGCGCCGGCAACACCGGGCGGCCCACGACCGCAACTGCTGGCGCTCCAGGCGGACGTCGTGCACGCCGACGTCGACGCCATCGGCAGCTTCGAAACCTCCAACGAGCTGTTCAACCGCATCTACACGCTCGTGCGCTGGGCGCAGCGCAGCAACCTGATGAGCGTGATGACCGACTGCCCGCAGCGCGAGAAGCTCGGCTGGGTGGAGCAGGCCTACCTGAACGGCCCGGCGCTGCGCTACAACTTCGCCCTTGCGTCGCTGTTCGAAAAGGCCCTGCGTGACATGGCCGACAGCCAGACGCCCAGCGGCCTTGTGCCCGACATTGCGCCCGAGTACGTCGTCTTCCAGGACGGCTTCCGTGACTCGGTGGAATGGGGCAGCGCCTTCATCCAGGTGTCCTGGCAGCACTACCTCTTCACCGGCGACCTGCAGCCCGCACGCCGTCACTTCGATGGCATGAAGCGCTACGCCGCCTACCTGGGCTCGCACCTGAACGCCGAGGGCCTCGTGCAGGTACCCGGCGGCGGCCTGGGCGACTGGTACGACATCGGCCCCGCCAATCCCGGATACGCGCAACTGACGCCGCGCGAGCTGACGGCGACGGCCCTCTACTTCGACGACCTGCAGATCCTGCAGTCCCTCGCAACGCTGCTTGGCCATGCCCGCGATGCCCACGCCTTTGCCGGGCAGGCCGGGCGCGTGAAGGCCAGCTACCTGCGCGCTTACGGCCGGGCCGACGGGTTTGCCACCGGCTCGCAGACGGCCAATGCGATGTCGCTGGCGCTGGGCCTCGCATCGGCGGACCACGAGGCTGCGGTGCTGGCCAGCCTCGTCGCCGACGTGCAGCGACGCGGCCTGACGGCCGGCGACGTCGGCTACCGCTACCTGCTGCGCGCGCTGGCCGACGGTGGCCGCTCTGACGTCGTTCACGCGATGAACAACCAGTCCGACACGCCCGGCTACGGCTACCAGCTCCAGCATGGCGCCACCAGCCTGACGGAAGCCTGGGACGCGCTGCGCACGTCGTCGCAGAACCACTTCATGCTGGGGCAGATCAACGAATGGTTCTTCCACGACCTCGCCGGCATCCAGCCGGACGCCCGCGCGCCGGGCTTCAGCCGGGTCGTCATCCGGCCCGCGGTCGTGGGCGATCTGCGCAGCGTGGCCGCTACGCACGGCGGCCCGCACGGTCCCATCCGCAGTGCCTGGTACCGCGAAGGCAGGCAGTTGCGACTCGAGCTGAGCATCCCGCCCAACTCCACGGCAGAAGTGCATCTGCCCGCAGCGGCGATCACCAGCGTGCGGGAGGGTGGCCAGAGGTTGGGCGGGGCCAAGGGTGTGCGTTTGGCGGGCTACGACGGCGGCGTTGCGCGGCTCAGCTTGATGTCGGGAAATTACGTGTTCGAGTCGACGCTAGCTGCCGCGGGACGATAGACGTCGCGGGGTTGGTGCTGCCTGGCGGCCGCTTGACTGGGGCGAATCGTTGAAGTCGGCCGACTACCCCGGCCGCCTTGCTTCAGGCAACCTGGAGGCAGCCGCGGTTCGGAACAGGCTCACCTGGTGAGGCTAGCTAGGCAAGCCGGAAACAGGCGCGACAGCGTCACTCGGCCACAGCACATTCACAGGAGCCGAGTGGACTTGTTCGTGTGGCTGCCCCTGCTGACTTTCTCGACTTGTTCTTGATGGGGTGGGTTGCCGACTTCTTGGCAACCTATCCCAGGGTTCGACTCGCCTTGGTGCTCAGCGATTCAAAGGCGGACCTGATCGCGGATCGCATCGACGTGGCGTTTCGTGGCGGGCCTCTTGAGGACTCGGCATACGTCGGGCGACACGTTTTCTGCACCGGCAACGACGGCCTGGTGGCCAGTCCAAGCTACCTTGCAGCGAGGGGCGCGCCCAGCACCCTTCAGGACCTGCTGGACCACGATCGCGTGACCTTCACGCAGCCCGGCAGCAGTGATGTGACCTGGCAGTTGGCCGGACCGGACGGCATTGAGGAAGCTGTGCAGGTTGCCGCTCGCTTCAGCGGCAACACGGCGCAGGCCCTTCGCAAGGCCACGCTGGCTGGGCTGGGGATCACGCTGCTTCCGAGGGCCGTCATCATCAATGACTTGCGGGCCGGACGCCTTGTTCCCGTGCTACGTTGCTCAGTTCGCTCTCGCGTTGCAGCACGGCGCCTGCAGGTATACCGCTTCGTTGATGCCGCGTCAGCGGCTGTCAAAAGACTGCCCGGACGATTACCGCTCAATGACCGTTTCTGATCGTTGCTGCCGCTCATGCATCGGCACACCAATGTCTCAGAGCAGCCCATAGCCGCGGGTGGGCGACTTTCGGCTATGGGCACTGACCGGCCTCACGAGAGCGAACCGGCAGGCCGTCGGCAGCTTGGTGCCCAAACCCGTAGTTCGAGATCGACGACAAAGGCTGCCTCGCCAGCGACTGCGGTCGTTCGCCGAGGCCAGATTAATGAGTCCGCCCGACAATGAGTCGGTTCAGGGCTTCGGATAGCCGATCAGGCCCGAGGCGGTGTAGGCAGTGCATCATTTGGCAATCTGCGGGTGTATTGGACTGACC
>Ga0136846_1213364_pt1 | contig 20548 bp, 17 predicted proteins | sample HopSoiMetagenom2_FD_96841 | JGI IMG/M metagenome (GOLD analysis project Ga0136846, IMG submission 96841) | Grasslands soil microbial communities from Hopland, California, USA - 2 Assembly 2016 (version 4) | ecosystem: Environmental > Terrestrial > Soil > Grasslands | place: USA: Hopland...
AATAGGTCGCCGGTAGTGCGGCGCCGTTGACGGTGCGCAGCGTGTAGCTGCCCGCTACTGACTTCGGTCCTGTTACGCTGTCTCCACCGCACGCGACCAGCAACATCGCGAGCGCGGCAAACACGTGCCTGCGCATAACGCCTCCCTGAGTTTTATGCGTCCCTCCCCCGTGGACGCTTTGGTTAGAGGACGCAAAAGGCGGGCGAGAACCGGCCACTCGTACGGGGGCCGTCCTCCCTCGTTATGGTTTTTGGGCCGGCGAGGCAAGCCCCAATCCGAGCGCCTCCTGAGCCCCGCCGATGACGAACTGCACCGCGAGCGCCGCGAGGAGTAAACCCATGATGCGCGTCATGACACGAATCCCCGTCTGGCCAATTCGTTCGATGAGCCGTTCGGCGACACGGAGCACGATCCAGCTGGCGAGGGCAGTGACGACGATCGACGCGTAGACGATCGCCTTACGCGGCATCGTGCGCGCTTGGGCGGCGAGGACCATGACGGTCGAGATCGCACCCGGGCCGGCGAGCATGGGCATCGCGAGCGGTGTGATCGCCGAATCCTCCTTGATCTCGCCTTCCACGAGCTCCGGCGTGCTTTCCTGGGTCGTACGCTGGGCGCGGAGCATGTCCATCGCCACGAGCCAGAGAATGAGGCCACCCGCAATGCGAAAGGCGGGGAGGGTGATGCCAAAGACACTGAAGATGAGCGTGCCGCCGATCGCGAAGGCGACGAGGATGACCGCCGCCGCGACGCAGGCGCGCCGCGCCGTCGCCGCCCGCTGCGCCGCCGTCTCGCCTCTCGTGACCACGAGGTAGCTCGGGACGACGGCAATCGGATCGACGATGAAGAGAACCGACGTGAAGGTGACGAGCGCGAATTCGGCGATCGGCGGCACGGCCGCAAATGTGGTTGATCCGTCGACCGCGCGCTAGTCGTTAGGCGATCACGACGAACGTTTCCGCGCGGAGCGCTTGCGCGAGGAGCTGCGCTTCCGGGACGAGCTGCGCTTGCGCGGGACCTTCGCGCCTTTCTTGCGCGCCTCGGAGAGGCCAATCGCAATCGCCTGCTTCCGGCTCTTCACCTTTCCGCCGTGACCACTCTTGCCGCGTTTGAGGGTGCCGCTCTTACGCCGGCGCATCGCGCTCTCGACGCTCTTGCTCGCGCCGCGACCGTACTTTCGACCGCCAGACTTGCGGCCACCTTTCTTTGCTGCCATGAGCCCTCCCGGTAGAAGCCTGCGCGCTCGACGGCGTGCAAGGCGAGTACCATCGACTCGTGGCGAGTGGCGAGTTGCGAGTGCCGGGCAGCCCGTGCCAATTAGCGTGCTCACTCGCCACTCGCAACACGTGACTCGAGCATGAACACACCTGCGCATTCGCCAATCCGCGTGGCGCTCATCGGCTACGGATTGGCTGGATCGACCTTCCACGCGCCATTCATCACCACCACGCCGGCGCTCGCGCTGCGTGCGGTCGTGACGGGCGATCCGGAGCGCCGCGCGCGCGCGGCCCACGATCATCCAGAGGCGCGCCTCGTGGACAACGCCGACGCGCTCTGGGCCCATGCCCGCGAGCTCGATCTCGTCGTCGTGGCGACCCCGAACCGCACACATGCTCCGCTCGCGCGCGCGGCGCTGGAGGCAGGCCTCGCCGTCGTCGTCGACAAGCCGTTCGCGCCGACTGCCGCGGAGGCGGAAGCGCTCATCCAGGAGGCCCGGCAACGAAAGCTGCTGCTTACCGTCTATCAGAACCGCCGGTGGGACGGCGACTTCATCACGCTGCGCCAGCTCGTCGCGGCCGGCTCGTTAGGCACGGTGTTCCGCCTGGAGTCCCGCTTCGATCGCTGGCGGCCGAGCCCCAAGGGCAACTGGCGCGAGCGCGGCGATCCGGCCGAAGCCGGCGGCATCCTCTACGACCTCGGCAGCCATCTCATCGATCAGGCGCTGGTGCTCCTCGGTCCAGTGACGTCGGTGTACGCGGAGCTGGATCGGCGGCGCGACGGTGTCGACGCCGACGACGACAGCTTTCTCGCGCTGACGCACGCCTCGGGCGCACGATCGCATCTCGGGATGAGCGCCGTCGCCGCGCAGACGATCGTCCGGCTCCGAGCTTTCGGGACCCGCGCCGCGTACGTCAAGCACGGCCTCGATGTGCAGGAGGAGGCGCTGCGGCGGGGTGAGCGCCCGGACCAGCCGGGATGGGGCGAGGAGCCCCCCGAGCGGTGGGGCTCGTTAGGCGCTGGCGATGACGTGCAGCCGGTGCCGACCGCTCGCGGTGAGTATCCCGCGTTCTATGCCAGCGTCGCGCGCGCGCTTCAGGAGGGAGGACCGCCGCCAGTGGACCCCGAGGATGCGCTCGCCGGGCTCCGGATCATCGAGGCCGCACGGCGCTCCGCCGCGACCGGGAGCGTGGTTCGCGTCGGGTAAATACCGGCGTGACGCTGGGTCGCTCGGGCGAACAACGCGCCTGGAAGGGCTCGAACCTCCAACCTGCTGATCCGAAGTCAGCTGCTCTATCCAATTGAGCTACAGGCGCACGATGGCTGGCTGCGTGTGACTCTAGCGTGCGTCGTGGCTGGCGGCCAGAGGTGCTGCTTTAGCCGGGCCCCAGCCCCGTGCCCTCATGCGTCGAGGCGAGCTTACGCTCAACCTGCACGAACGGCTCGAAGATCGCGCCCAGCTTCTCGTGGGCGATGCCGATACCGCTGTCGGTGACGGTGACGCGAACCGCGTCCGCGCTGCTCTCGCAGTCGATCTCGATCGTGCCGCCAGCCTCTGATCGCATGCTACATGCCCGAGCCCGGCTACCTGCTGGGCCAGATTACGCCCTGATTCATTCGCGTCACGGGCCCCAGGCCCTTGTACACGAACTTCTGGATCCGCTTCCCCTCATACGTCTCCGTCGTATAGACGTTGCCCCGGGAATCCGTGGCGATGCTGTGCACGGCGAAGAACTGGCCGGGCTGCCGGCCGCCGTCGCCGAACATCGTCAGGATCTCGAGCGACTGCCGGTCCATGATGTACACGCGCTCGTTCCGGCCGTCGGCGAGGAAGATGTACTTCTGCTCGGGATCGCGAGAGAACGCGATGTCCCACACGGAGCCGTCGCCACGCGTGCGCGGAAAGACGCGCTGCTCCTTCACGAACTTGCCGTCCTTGCGAAAGACCTGAATCCGATCGTTCACGCGGTCGCAGACGTACACGAGACCATCGTTCGTCGGCTCGGCGCAGTGCACGGGATTGCGGAACTGTGGCGCGAGCGGCGCGTCGGGGTTGTAGGGGCCCATGTTGGTGTCCTTCGGCGTATTCCCATACGCGCCCCAGAACCGCTTGATCGCCCCGGTGCTCATGTCGAGCACCGCCGCGCGCTTGTTGCCGTAGCCGTCCGCGACGTACGCCTCGTTCGCCTTCGGATCGAAGGAGATCTTGGCGACGCGGCCGAAGTGGTCGAGCGCGTTGCTGTTCACCGCCTGCCTCGGCGTTCCGATCTGCATCAGGAACTTGCCGTCGTGGGTGAACTTGAGAATGTGTGAATCGCTGCGCCCATTGCCGCCGATCCAGACGTTGTCCTTGTCGTCGATGGCGACGCCGTGGTTGGACTCCGGCCACACATAGCCGTCGCCGGGACCGCCCCACGCCTTAACGAGATTGCCCTCCGGATCGAACTCCACGATCGGCGGCGCGGCGGCACAGCACTCGCCGAGCGGCGGATTCGCCGCGGAGCCGGCCTCGGTGCGCTGATTGAGCGTGGAATCGCCGCGGTGAATGATGAAAACGTGGTCCTTCGAGTCGATGCCGACGCCGATCACCGAGCCGAGGATCCAGTGATTGGGGAGCGGCTTGGGCCACATCGGATCGACCTCGAAGCGGGGCGCCTCGGCGGCGGGACGCATCGCTCCCTGGAGCGCGGCCTGGCCGGCAGCGAGGGCGAGGATCGAGGAGACCAGCAGGGCAGCCAGGACGAATTTTCGTCGCCTCATTCGAGCTCCGTTGGGAATGGACGCATCACGTGAGCGCGGATATACTCGCGGCACGAGAACTCCGTACCGCGTGATACTACCTCTCCATCGCTGCATGCGTCCAGTCTCCATCGCGCTCGCGCTGCTGGGCCTTCTCGCGTCGTCGTCGCCGATCGATGCGCACGAGATTCCGTCGCGCGTCACGGTGCTGGCGTTCGTGAAGCCGGAGGCGGGGCACCTCCGCGTGCTGCTCCGCGTGCCGCTTGAGTCGATGCGCGACGTGGACTTCCCGCTGCGCGGTCCCGGCTATCTCGACATCGAACGCAGCGAGCCGCTGTTGCGGCAGGCGGCACGGGTGTGGCTCGCGGGATCGCTGTCACTGTACGAGGAGGATCACCAACTGTCCGATGCGCGTATCATCGCGGCCCGGATCTCACTCCCGTCCGACCGCTCGTTCGCCAGCTACGATTCGGCGCTCGCCCACATTACGCGCGCGCCGAGCGACACGACGACGGCGCTCTTCTGGAAGCAGGCGCTCCTCGACGTCACGATCGAATATCCGATTTTCTCGCCCGCGTCTCGCTTCTCGATCGATCCGGCGCTGGCGCGGCTCGGCGTTCGCACGACGACGGTCTTGCGCTTCGTGCCGCCTAACGGCGCAGAGCGCGCGTACGAGTACGTCGGCGATCCGGGGCTCGTTCGCCTCGATCCGCGCTGGCATCAGGCGGCGCTGCGGTTCGTGTCGCTCGGCTTGCACCACATTCTCGACGGCATCGATCATCTGCTGTTCGTATTCTGTCTGGTGATCCCCTTCCGGCGCTTCCGGCCGCTCGTCGCGGTGGTCACGTCGTTCACGGCGGCGCATTGCCTGACGCTCGCCGCGTCCGTGCTCGGCTTGGCGCCCAACGCGCTCTGGTTTCCGCCGCTCATCGAGGTGCTGATCGCGATCTCGATCGTGTACATGGCCCTCGAGAACATCGTCGGGCCAAAGCTCGAGCGGCGCTGGGTGGTGGCGTTCGGCTTCGGGCTCGTGCACGGCTTCGGCTTCTCGTTCGCGCTCCGCGAATCGCTGCAGTTCGCGGGCGCGCATCTCGCCACGTCACTCCTGGCCTTCAACGTCGGCGTGGAGATCGGGCAGCTGCTCGTGCTCGCGATCGCAATACCGGCGCTGGCGCTGCTCTTCAAGTACGTCGTCGCCGAACGGATGGGGACGATCATTCTCTCGGCCCTCGTCGCGCACACCGCCTGGCACTGGATGCTCGATCGGTGGGCCGTGCTCGAGCAGTACAAGTTTCAGTGGCCGGCCATCGACACCAGTTTCATCATCTCGATGATGCGGCTTGTGATGCTCCTGTTGATCGTCACCGGACTCGGGTGGGTGCTCTCGGCCGGGATGCGTCGGCTAGCGGGCCGCGCGCCGATGGGCGAAGTTGGAGCGGAATGAAGCCGCAGCTATTGATCGGCGTCGCGTCGCCCTTGATCCTGTCCGTGGTGGTCAGCGCCACCGCTTGTGCCCAGAAGGCGAGGACAGAGCGGACCACGCTCGCCGGCGTCTACAGTGAGCCGCAGGCGGCCCGGGGGCAGGACTTGTACGCGGGGATGTGCAAGAGCTGTCACGCTGCCGCGACTCACACCGGCGTCGCGTTCGAAAAATCGTGGAATGGGCATCCCCTCTCTGAGCTCTTTGGCTTCATCAGCACCCGGATGCCGAAGAACGAGCCGGGAAGTCTCGCGCCGGAAGAGTACATCGACGTGCTCGCGTACCTGCTGAAGTTGAATCAGATGCCGGCCGGCCCCGCCGAGCTGCCGCCGGATACGACGGTGCTCGGCGCGATTCGCATCCAGACGCACGCGGCGGCGAAGCCGCCGATTCGTTAGGCGACAGTCAGAGGAGGAGCTCAGAGATGCGGCAGCTTTCACTGAATCGGCGCGCCATCGGCATCGCCGCGTGCGTTCTGGCGACGATCGCGGCGGGCGTGCTCGTCCGCGCGCGGCTCTCCAGCGCCGCGGAAGGCGCGGCGCTCGTCCGCGGCAATGCGCCTGGCGAGTGGCGCTTCTGGGGCGCGGACGCGTGGAGCACGCGCTACTCGCCCCTCACGCAGATCGACGCGTCGAACTTCGCCAACCTCCAGGTCGCGTGGCAGTGGAACGCGAGCCAGTTCGGCGAGGACGAGTACTATCGCACGACTCCGCTCTACGCGAATGGACGTCTCTTCACCGTGGCGTCAACCCGCCGCGTCGCCGCCGCTATCGATCCGGGCACCGGCAAGACGCTCTGGCACTGGGGGCTCGACGAGGGCCTCCGCTGGCAGAAGGCGCCACGCCAGTTCGCGGGGCGCGGCCTCGCCTACTGGAGCGACGGGCCTAACGAGCGTGTCATCGTCGTGACGCCCGGCTATCATCTCGCGAGTATCGACGCGAAGACGGGGACTCCTGATCCCAGGTTCGGGAAGAACGGCGTCGTCGATCTGATGAATGGACTCGGCTATCCACTTGTGCCATGGGCTGTGGACGATTCAGGTCCGCTCATCATCAGCGACGCGGCGCCGCCTCGTAAGGCACGGACCGGCGAGAAATGGGACTCCGTCCGCAAGATCGGCGCGGACGGCACGATCGGCATCGATCCAGCCATCGGCCAGATCGCCAACAGCTCGCCCGCGATCGTCGTCAACGACGTCATCATCGTCGGCAACTCGGCGGTTCACGGATACTTCCCGATTCGCACGCACAACATGCCCGGCGCCATCCGTGGATTCGACGTCCACACCGGCCGGCAGCTCTGGAAGTTCAACTTGATCCCGCAGCCCGGCGAGTTCGGCGCGGAGACGTGGACGAAGGGCTCGAAGGTGGGTTCTGATGGTGTTGGGAAGAACGACGCCTGGGCGCCCTACTCGGCCGATCCGGAGCTTGGCCTCGTGTACATCCCCGTGGGGATGCCGCTGATGGACGAATACGGCGGCCACCGCCCGGGCGCGAACCTTTTCGGCACCAGCCTCGTCGCGCTGGACGTGAAGACGGGAAAGCGGCGCTGGCATTACCAGTTCGTGCATCACGACATCTGGGACTACGACACGCCGATGGCGCCGAATCTTCTCGACGTCACGGTGAATGGGCAGCGGAGGAAGATCGTCGCGCAGACGACGAAGCAGGGCTGGGTCTACGCGCTCGACCGCCTAACGGGTGAGCCGGTCTGGCCCATTGTCGAAACCCCGGTGCTGCAGAGCGAGGTCCCGGGAGAGCAGACGTGGCCGACGCAGCCGATCCCGAGCCGGCCGGAGCCGTACTCGCAGCAGGGCCTCGTCGAGTCCGATCTCATCGACTACACGCCGGCGATCAAGGATTCGGCGCTGAAGCTCGCGAAGCGCTGCCGAATGGGTCCGTACTTCATTCCGGCATCACTCGCCGATGGCACGGGCGCGAGCGGCTACCGCTGCTCGTGGTACGCGCCAGGCGCGTCGGGCGGCGTGAACATCGATGGCGGCACGGCGGCGGATCCGGAGACGGGCCGCATCTATGTCGGCAGCCAGAGTGGGCTGAGCACGATTCAGGTGCAGAAGGATCCGTGCTCGGAGTTCCGCTACAGCTCACCGCACGACAGCTGCGGCCTGATAGGCGCGCTTCCCGCGCCGGCGGGGTACGTTGCGCAGAGCGGCTCGGCGCGCGGGAACGGCTTCGAGGGCAGGGCCGCGGGATCGCAGATTGGCGGTGTGTCGATTCTCAAGCCGAAGCCGTTAGGCGGTGTTACCGCCTACGACATGAACAGCGGCGACAAGATCTGGTGGGTGCCGAACGGCATCTCAACGCCGGTGGCGACGAACGATGCACTCTTCGCGGGGGTGACACTGCCGCCACAGCCGGGCCGCGGCCAGGCGCAGATCATCACGACCAAGACACTGGTGATCTACGGGACGGGCCGGAGCGGTGGACCACCGCGTCCACCCTTCCATCTCTACGCCGTGGACAAAGCGACGGGGAAGGACGTCGGGCAGGTGCAGATCCCCGCGAAGACGACTGCCGTGCCGATGACGTTCATGCACCAGGGCCGGCAGTACATCGTCTTCGCGACGGGCGCCGGCGCCAATACTGCGCTCGTCGCGTTGACGCTGCCGCATGGGGCGGAGGGTTCTGGGGGTGCACGGCGACGTTAGGCGGAGATCTCGACGGACGAGCAGTCGATCGGGGAGTGCTAGGCGGCACCATGCCAGATTTGGCATGTGCGCTTCGACGCGTGCCACACGAAGTGGTGCTCGCATGCCAAATCTGGCATGAAGCCGCCGTGCACTCCCCGATCGACTGCTCGTGAATGGCGCACGGTAGCCTATCTTACAGCGCCGATCGATTGCTCGTCGGTCGAGACCCCACGCGTCACCCGGCTTTCGCCGTCCTTGCGCCCGGCACGATCTCCTTGAACGCCGTCAAGAACCTACTCATCTCGTCCGCCGTCCCAACGGAGACGCGGAGATGCTCCATCAGCGGCGGGAAGGGGCGCCCGACGAGGACGCCCTTTTTCTTGAACTCCTCGATCACCGGCGGCACGGGCCGACGGAGATTCACCATGAAGAAGTTCGCCTCGGACGGAATCACCGCGTAGCCGAGGCTCTGGAGCTCGGCCGTGGTCCTCTTCCGGAGGTCTACCGTGAGCCGCTTCACTTTGGCCTGCGTCTCCGTGTCGGTGAGCGCCGCGACGCCACCCCATTTCACGATGGCGTTGATCGTGCCCGTCGCGTACGGCCGCATGTCGCTGATCATCTCCTTCGGCGCGATGGCATAGCCTAGTCGCATCCCGGCGAGCGCGGCGATCTTGGAGAAGGTGCGCGTCACCATCACTGGGCGCCCCTCGAAGACGTGCGGGATCGACGTCTCGTAGTCGGGATCTTCGACGAAGTGGAAGTACGCTTCGTCGATGAGGACTGGCATGTCACGCGGAATGCCGTCGAGCAGCTGCGCGATCTCCTGTTTCGTGACGATGCGGCCCGTCGGATTGTTCGGGCTGCACAGATAGATGAAGCCGATGTCGCGACTGTAGGCGCGCGCTGCCGCGACGAGCCCGGGAATGTCCTGGCGGAAGTCGGGGAGCGAGGGAACGCGAATTGTGCCGGCCTTGTACGCAGTGACGTGCTCGAAGATCACGTCGTACGACGGCTCCGAGCTCAGGATCTTTCGCCCGTTGCGGAGATACGTGTTGCACGCGACGTCGAGGATCTCGCCCGAGCCCGAGCCAATGAGGACGTTCTCCTCCTTCACACCGTGATGTTCGGCAATCGCTTTGGTGATGCCTCCGTCGGGGTAACCGTAACGATTAGCGTATTTGAACGACTGCGTCATCGCCTTCATCACGGCCTCGGACGGGCCGTATGGGTTCTCGTTATTCGCGAGCTTGGCGAGGGTGTCGTACTCGTCGGTGCTCAGCTTCGGGCGTGGCGCGCGCGCCGTAGCGCTCTGTGCCCAGGCGCGGGACGCCGGATCGAGGGTGAGGTACCCCAATGCCGTCGCGACGCCACCAACGAACCCGCGGCGAGAGAAGCTGCGCTTGCCGTCCATGACACCCTCCGGAGAGATTGTCATCCCGAGGAGCGTAGCGACGAGGGATCTGCTTTTCGCTGGCTGCGCTCAGAGTGACAGTTTACTGCTTCACATATCGCTTCAGCGCCTTCGGTCCCACCTCGGCGCCGTAGATCACGCCCCGCGAATCCGCCGCGACGCCCTCGGCGGCGCTCGTCGACGGCGGTGCCTCGTTAGGGTCGGGGATGAACGCCGTCACCGATCCGTTGCGGGCGCTGCCGACGCGAATGCCGCGCTTCCAGCCCGTGCGCTCCTTGGCCACCGAGCCCGACTCCGAGTCGGCGACGTAGATCGTATCGTGCGCGTCGATGTAGATCCCGCTCGGCCGGCTGAATTGGTACCAGGTGTCGAGCAGCGTGCCGTCCTGATCGAAGATCTTGATGCGATTGTTGCCGCGGTCGCCGACGAAGAGCCGGCCGTGGGAGTCCATCGCCAACGCGTGTGGCTGGTCGAGATCGTCCGGCCCGTGGCCGAACGACCCCCACGTCCTGATCAGCTTTCCGTCCTTCGAGAATTTGAGCACCCGCGCCGTCGATCCCGGCGCCGACGAGTGCCCCTCGGCCACGAAGATGTCCCCGTTCGGGGCGACGAGCACGTCGTTAGGCTGCGTGAAATACTCGGCGCCGCTGCCGCCGCCCGGCTTGCCTAACGTCATGAGCAGCTTGCCGCTCGGGCTGAACTCGAAGACCTGGTGCCCTTTCGTGGGACGCGCTGCGCTGTCGGCACCACGCGCGCCACGCGCCGTGCACGCGCAGTCGACGACCCAGACATTGCCCCCACGATCGACGAAGATTCCATGCGGCGAGACGAACATTCCGGCGCCGAACGACGCGACGAGCTTTCCGTTCGCGTCGAATTTGAATACGGCGGGGAGATCGGAGCCGAGGCAGCTGTTCGCGCCGCAGCGCTCGGCGACCCAGACGCTGCGTCCGTCCGCATCGATGTCCACCGCGCTCGTCGATCCCCACGCGCGGCCAAGTTGTGCCCAGTTTTCGATCGTGCGGTACGGATTGGGGAGGTCGTTCGTCGGCGCCATCGCGGCGCCCTGCGTCGTGATCTGACCGTGCGCGGCGAGCGGTACAAACAGGAGCAACACGATCCAACGGCAACCAGCAATCGTCATACGACCTCGGAGCGGGATCCTTTTGCGTCCTTCGCGTCCTTCGCGGTGAAACTCACCAGGGCTCAGGCCCACGACAAATCATGCTTCGAAAGCGGAAGGCTCCGAATCCGCTTCCCCGTCGCCGCGAAGATCGCGTTGCAGAGAGCGGGTGGCACCGGCGGCAGCGCTGGTTCGCCCAGCCCGGTCGGGGCGTTATTCGACAGCTTGAAGTGCACCTCCACCGGCGGCGCTTGTGGCAGCCGTAGCAACTTGAAGTCGTGGAAGTTGCTCTGCACCGTGCGGCCACGGTCGATCGTGATCTCCTGGCCTAACGCTTCGGACAGTCCATCGAGCGCCGCGCCCTGCACCTGGTTCTCGGCGTTGAGCGGATTGATGATCTGGTTGCCGACATCGCCAGCCACCCAGATCTTGTCGACCTTGAGTACGCCCGCCTTGCTCACCGTCGCCTGCACGACTTCGGCGAAATAGCCGCGGTGGCTGAAGTAGAACGCCACGCCACGGCCCGTTCCACGCGGCAGCGCCGACTTGCCCCAGCCGGACTTCTCGGCCACCAGCTCGAGGACGCCGCGCATCCGCTGCGCGTCGAAGCCGAAACCTGGCGGAGGTCCCTGCTGTCCGGCCGCCGGCGGCGGATCGGCGATCGGCGTATTCGCGAGGAGCTCGAGGCGGAACTCGATCGGATCGCGTCCCGCCGCATGCGCGAGCTCGTCGAGAAAGCTCTGGAAGGCGAAGGCGAGCCCGTTGCTCTGCGGTGCGCGCAGCGCTCCGGTCGGAACGCCCAACGGCATCACCGACGCCTCGATCGCGCAGTTGGGTATGAACCGCGCCGGGAACTCGTTAGGCGTGATTCCCGCGCTCGGCGCGAAGCGGTCGCCCTCGCCGAACGACACGAAATGATCGCGCAGCGCGACGAGCTTCCCGCCGTCGACGGCGCCGCTGAAATAGTGGAAGCCGGCGGGCCGGTAAAAGTCGTGCCGGATGTCATCCTCGCGCGCCCACAACAGCTTCACCGGGACGCCCGCTTCCTTCGCGATCCACGCCGCCTCGACCATGTAGTCGTTGTTTAGGCGCCGGCCAAATCCGCCGCCGGTGCGGGTGAGGTGGACCGTGATGTCCTCCTCCTTCATGCCTAACGTGCGCGCTACCAGCTGGCGCCCCGACGCGGGCGTCTGGCTCGGCGCCCAGATCTCGAGCTTGCCGTCACGATAGGACGCCGTGCAGTTCTGCGGCTCGAGCGGCGCGTGCGCAATGAACGGATAGAAGTACTCCGCGTGCAGTGCCTTGGCGCCCGCCACGGCGAGCGCGGCGTCGACGTCGCCGTCCTTGCGGAGCGTCCGCTGCGGCGGCTGCTTCGCGAGCTCCGCGGCCTTTGCCGCGAACGCGACACTGGACTGCTCGGCGGTTGCGCCCTCGTTCCAGATGACCTTCAGCTTCTGGCGCGCGCTCTTCGCGTACCACCAGCTATCGGCAACGATCGCGACGCCGCCGAGCAAGCCGGGAAGCGCAGACCCACCCTCGACGACGAACGCCTGCCTGACGCCTGGCTCCTTCTTGATCGCGTCGAGATTCGCGCTCACGACTTTGCCGGCGAAGACCGGACACTTCTCGAAAACGGCGTAGAGCATTCCGGGCACCGTGACGTCGATGCCGTACATCGGCTTGCCGCTGACGATCGCGTGGTTGTCGATGCTCGGCACGCGCGTGCCGATGATGCGGAACTGGCTCGGCTCCTTGAGCGGCACCTTCTCGAGATCCGGCGCGGCGATCGTCGCTGCCTTCTCGCCCAGCTCCGCATAACGAACGCTGCGGTTGCTCGGGCGATGGTACACGACGCCCGACCGCGTCTCACATTCGGTCTCAGGAACGCCCCAGCTCTGCGCCGCCGCCGAGACGAGCACCGCGCGCGCGGCCGCGCCAACGCGCCGCATCGGCAGCCAGTTCGTCGGCGTCGCCGTGCTGCCTCCCGCCCACTGATTCTGGAACTTCACCGTATCGAGCGGTGCCTGCTCGATGCGCACGTCCTTCCAGTCGACGTCCAGCTCCTCGGCGATGAGCATCGGGAGCATCGTCTTGATTCCCTGGCCGATCTCCGGATTCTTCGCGGTGATCGTCACGATGCCACTCGGCGCGATGCGAATGTACGCGTTAGGCACGAAGTCCGCCGCGCCGCCGGCTGCGCCGTTCGTCTCAGCGAGCGCCGCCGCGCCAGCGAAGGGCTCGATATAACTGGCGAGGAGCACGCCGCCACCCACCATCGCGCTCGCGCGGAGGAAGTATCGCCGGGTGACGCGCTCAGTCGTTAGGTCTGTCGTCATGGCTCGTCTCCTCAGCGCTTGCTCGCGCCCGTGCGGGCACGGCCTGCCTGGGTTGCCGGTGTCGGCGCCATCGCCGCCGCCTTGTGGATCGCTTCGCGGATGCGCAGGTACGTCCCGCAGCGGCAGAGATTCCCGTTCATCGCCGCGTCGATATCGGCGTCGGTCGGGTTCGGCGTCTTCTTGAGCAGCGCCGCGGCGGACATCAGCTGGCCCGCCTGGCAGTAGCCGCACTGCGGGACGTCCACTTCTTCCCACGCGCGCTGCAGCGGATGCGTGCCGTCGGTGGAGAGTCCCTCGATCGTGGTGACCTCAGCGCCCTTCACTGCGGCGACCGGCGTCACGCATGATCGCGTCGCGACCCCTTTGATGTGCACCGTGCACGCGCCGCACTGCGCCATGCCGCAGCCGAACTTGGTGCCTTTGAGATCGAGGACATCGCGCAGCACCCAGAGGAGTGGCATGTCCGCCGGAGCGTCGACGGTGGTCGACTTTCCGTTGAGCTTGAACGTGATCGACATGATGGCGTGGCCGGTGAGCGGTGGCCGGTGGGAGAGTCACTCACCCCAACGAGGGGCTTGGCCTCGAAAAGATACGCGAACCAAGCCGCAAGGACAGAGTTAGGTCACAGATTGCTCTGTGTCATCTGACCCGTCAGTCGACGATCTTGGGGACCGATTGGGCGGAGCGGCGGTCGCGATCAGCTCGCTCTCAGGAACTTGAAGAATCGAGTGACCCAGCCCTCGACCTGATCCGGCTCCGCCGCCGGCATGCTCCGCTTCGCGCGGAACACCAGCGTCACGTGGCCGCAGGTGAGCGAACACCCCGGCGCGAGCGCGCGCTCCGTGGCGACACGATAGCCGTTGACAAAGGTGCCGTAACGCGACCGGAGATCGGTCACGTACCACGTCTCGCCCTTGAGGAGGAGCGTCGCGTGGTGCGGGGCCACGCTGCTGTCGTTCAGACGGAGATCATTGGCGCGCGAGCTGCCGATGGCGCAGATCGGACGCTCGATCGAGTAGTGCGTCCCTCGTAAGGCGCCACGCGTCACCTCGAGCGACGCCAGCGGCTCGGGGCGCTCGTTCTCGATCGGCGCCGCAACCGTCTGAAGGAACTCCGTCGGACGCTGGCTCTCCGACTGCGGCGCGTGAATCGCGCTGCCGTTCTCGACGCGATAGTCCTCGAGGCCGATTCGGAGGACGTCGCCGCTGGCGAGCGGGTGGTGATCGCGGCACTTGATGCCGTTTACGAGCGTGCCATTCGCGCTCAGGTCCGAGACCGCGAAGCCCGCAGCATAAGGTTCGAGGAGCGCGTGCCGCCGCGACACGCCGCGTCCAGGGACCACGAGTTGGCACTCCTCGCTCCTGCCTACGAGCATTCCGGCGCGCGGCACACCGATGATCCGTCCTGTCCGCATCTCCCGCAGCAGCCACGGCGAGACATCGTTAGGGTCGATGTCCGGGATCGGTCGCTCCACGCTCGGCCGATTGGCGCCGCCCGCCGTCGGCGAGTTGCTGTTCACGGTGACATCGTGCGCGCCATTCGCCGCCGGGATGTCGACTGTCAGGTTGAAGATCAACCGATGCTCGCCGACCTCGAGGTGCGAGTTATCGAGCAGCTCCATGGACGCGGAGCCGAGGATCTCGCCATCGACGCGAATCGGAAATCGCGACGGGAGACGGCGGATCGTCGTTCGGCCGTCTCCGCTCACGAGGATGAGCGCCGTGGGCGGCAGCGCGGCGAGCACGGACAACAGCACACTGCCTTCACCGCGCCCACCGAGGAGGTTGGCGCCGAAGCGAAGTTCGCAGTACTCGCTGTCGAACGAGAGGTACGGCATCCAGGGCCCGGATCAAGAACGAGCGAGATCGCATCGTGACAACGGTCACACGCGCATCACGAGGGGAACGCGGCATTGTCGGAGCCGGCGTCACCACACAAGAGACGAACTAGCGCGCTCGAGGTGTCGCGGGAAATGCACCCGGACAATCAGCCCTGCGTTCTCGTGCTAGTGGCTCGTCTCGGCGGGCTTCGTCGACAGCCGATAGATGAGCAGCGCCGCGCGCTTCGTCTGCACCGGCAGCATCCGGAGATCTGCTGTCTCCTTGGTCGTGTGATCGTCGCGCCCGGACAAACCGACCCCGTCGATCTTCATCGGCACGATGTCCGCCACGAACGACACGTCCGCTGCGCCGGCTTTGGACGGATCGACCGCGGTCACGGGCCAGAGCCCGAGATCGCGGCTCACGCGGTCATAGAGCGCGAGCAGGCGTCGGTTGCCTGCCGTCGGCGCCATTGGCGGATACCCCGGGTCGAACGTCAACTCTGCCGTGGTATTCGGGAGATGCGCGGCGGCGATCGCCTGCATCGTCTGCTTTGCACGCGCCAACTGCTCCGGTGAGATCGTCCGCAGATCTCCCACGACGGTCATTTGCGCCGCCACGACGTTCGACTTCCCCTCCGCGCTCCCCGCCACGGCAGTGCTGTCGAGCTTCACCGCCGTGCCGCCTAACGCGAGACCGGGATTGAAGGTCAGATACCGCTCACCGGAGAGCTGCTTGTAGAACTCACTCAACACACGCGTAGCCTCATACACGGCCCCCGCGCCGACCTCCTTCTGAAAGATCTGCGACGAATGCGCCGGCGTGCCCGTTGTGCGCAACGTCCAGGACTCGTCGCCGCGGCGTGAGATCACCGCGAGATGCGGATCACCGGGCCCGTCCTCGAAGCCAATCGCCGCCGACGCACCGCGCGCCGCCTCGAGCAACGTCCGCCGTGCCTCGGTCAGCGGCGCTCCCGCGTCCTCCTCGTCGCCATGATAGACGATGGTGACGTTCATCTTTGGCAGCACGCCAGCCTGCTTCAACGCGCGGAGCGCCGCGACGATGATGACGTCGCCGCCCTTCATATCGATCACGCCGGGGCCGCGCGCGGTCGAGTCGTCCAGCCGCTCGAATCGCTGGAATGGGCTGCTCGGCTCGAACACGGTATCGAGATGGCCGATGAGCAGGAGCTTTGCGCCCGGCCCCGGATGCTCGGCGACGAGATGGCCAGAGCGCTTGAACGGCGCACCGTCGACCCATCGCGTCGTGAAGCCGAGCGAGTCGAGCTCCGCGCGGAGCACGTCGGCGACGCGACGCACGCCGGCGAAGTTCATCGTGCCGCTATTGATGTCGACGATGCGCTGGAGAAGCGCGAGAGCGCGCGCGTTATCCGCGTCGACGTATCGGACCACCGCTCGCTCGTCGACGGATAGAGCCGCCGCCGGCTGCGCGAGAAGCGATGGCGATATCGCGCAGGCGGCGAGGAGGGCGAGACTCGGGGCGAGCGGTGATAGACGCATGCCCTCAAGCTATCGCGACGTCCCGCGCCCCGCGTCCCGCGCCCCGCGCCCCGCCTACTCGATCTTTCGCGCCGCGTCGCGAGCGATGAGGACCGTCCAAGCGAAGGGATCCGCCACCTGATGCTTCAGGACCGAATCGCGCATTGCGAGCGCGTCCACCCGATTCCCGTGCTTGATGGCGCAGCGTCCGCGGATCGCAATTGGTACCGGTCGATCCTGTTGCGGCGCCTTCGCCACCTCGGGGAGTGCCTGCGTGCAGTGGCCGGACATCATCCAGCTCAGTGCCCGGAACGCCTGAGCAAATTGCAGCGTGCTCGCCTCGTGGTGAGACGACGCGAAGCGGTCTATGGCCCGCAATGCCGAATCATGCTGCATGGTGAGCACGAGCATCTCGATGGTATCGCGGACCGTCGTCGGCCCGCGGAGCGCCTCCGCGTAATGCGCAGCGGCGCGCGCGGGGCGGCCATTGAAGGCGTCGACCAGCGCGAGGCCGTGGTGCGCCCAACGGATCAGGCTGTCGACGCGCACCGAGTCCTTGCCGGACAGAACCGCGGTGTACGCGCGGGAGGCCTCCTGGTACCTGCCCTCGTACATGAAGGTGTCGCCGAGCTCGAGACGGTAGAGCGCCTGTTGCTCCTTGCTCGTGCTTGCGCGCATCGCCTTCAGCAGCGTGATGCGCGCTTCGTTGGCGCGTCCCTGATTGAGCAGCGCCGCGGCCTCGTCGCCGATCGAATCGCGCATGGCCGTGCCGGCGCGCTGTGCCGCGGCGGGAGCGGTCATCGATACCGCCGCCATCATCGCAACCGCTGCACGACGCCATCTTCCGAACATCTCAACCTTCATGGATTGCTCCGCTCTCGTTTCTGCCAGTCGACTCGACCATTGCACGGCTCACGCCAGGAAGCGCAACTCCGCGTTGACCAACGCCTTGCCCGCTCCTACGTTCGCGGGGCACTCGGTCCAGAGATCAGTCATGTTTCGAAATGCTTTCCATAGTTTGAATCGCGGCTGCACGGTCGCTCTCTTCCTTAGCGCCAGTGCCGCTGCCGCGGGCGCACAGCGACAGACGGGCTCGCCAAGGGTCGACCTCCAGCTCGCGCCGCTCAAAGTCGCGGACGTTTCGATGATCGATACGACGGCCAGGGCGTGCACCGACTTCTTCGAGTTCGCCAACGGCGCCTGGCTCGCGCGTGACACGATTCCAGCGGCGTATCCATCGTCTGGCGTGAGCCGCGACATGGCGGATCGAAACGAGCTCGTCGTGAAATCGGTGCTCGAAGACGCGATGGCGAAGCGCGCGCTGCCGTCGACCAACAGCACGCAGCGCAAGCTCGGGACGTTCTACGCGTCGTGCATGGATTCCACCGGCGCACAGTCCAAGGGCGCGACGACGCTCCGGCCGCTCATGAATCGCATCGATGCCGTGACGACCCGACCCCAGCTGATCGGACAGATCGCGGAGCTGCAGATGAATGGCGGGGACGTGCTCTTCGCATACCTCCCGTTGGCGGACGCGCACGACGCGGCGCACTACATAGTCTGGCTCTGGCAGTCGGGGCTCGGCATGCCGGACCGCGACTACTACACGGACGAGGGCCCCGCGGCCGACTCGCTGCGTGCCGCGTACGTCGAGCATGTTACGAAGATTCTCAACCTCGCCGGCGAGGACTCGGCGAGCGCCGCGAGCGAGGCCTCGCGTGTGATGGCGCTGGAGACGGAGCTGGCCAAGGCGTCGACGCGCCGCGTAGATCTTCGCGATCCCGCGGCGACGGACCATCCGACGTCGCTCAGCGAGCTCACGGCGCTAGCGCCTAACGTGGACTGGCCATCGTACTTTCGATCGATTGGCCTCACTACGAGCGTCTCCAAGGTGAACGTCGCCAACCCGGAGTACTTTCGGCGCACGAGCGAGTTGGTAGCGTCGACACCGATGGCCGACTGGCGAGCCTACCTGCGCTATCACGCCCTGTCGCAGGTGTCGCCGTGGCTAAGCGCGCCGTTCGTCAATGAGGATTTCGCTTTCGCGTCGCGCTTCACCGGCGCGAAGGAGCTTCTGCCGCGCTGGAAGCGCTGTGCGCGCGAGACCGACCGGCTGATGGGCGAAGCACTCGGCCAGGCGTACGTCACGCGCACCTTCCCACCCGAGGCACGCGCCAAGGCGAAGGCGGTGATCGAGGACATCCGCACGGCGTTCCGCGAGCGTCTCCTGCGGCTGACGTGGATGTCGGACTCGACGCGCGCGCAGGCGCTCGACAAGCTGGCGAAGATGTCGGAGAAGGTCGGCTACCCCGATCGCTGGCGCGACTACTCGCGGCTCGTCGTCGGCGAGGGCGCGTTTGCGCTCAACGTGCAGCGCGCGAGCGCGTTCGACTGGCGCCGGATCGTGAACCGCCCGGGCCTGCCCGTGGACAAGGCCGAGTGGGCGATGACCGTGCCGACGGTGAACGCGTACTACGACGTGAGGCTGAACGAAATGGTCTTCCCCGCGGGCGCGCTCGTGCCGCAGACCTTCGATCCCGCTGCTGACGACGCGGCGAACTACGGCTCGTTAGGCGGGAGCTGGGCCGGCCACGAGCTGACCCACGGCTTCGACGACGAGGGCCGCCACTACGATGCCGCCGGCAATCTCCGCGACTGGTGGATCCAAGCGGACTCGGCGCATTTCGCCGGGCAGGCAGCGATGGTGGTGCAGCAGTACGAGGGCTATGTCCAGGTGGACACGTTCCATGTGAACGGGAGACTCACGTTAGGCGAGAACATCGCCGACTACGGCGGCGTGCTCACGGGCTACGACGCGCTCCAGCGCGCGCTCGAGCGCAACGGCAGGCCGGGAAAGATCGAGGGCTACACACCCGAACAGCGGTACTTCATCGCATACGCGCAGAGCTTCCGCCAGCACAACCGTCCGGCGTCTCTGCGCACGAGGGTGACGGTGGATCCGCACTCGCCGGAGCAATGGCGGGTGAACGGGCCCTTGTCGAACATGGCCGAGTTTGCGGCGGCGTTCGGGTGCAAGCCGGGCGATCCTATGGTTCGGGCGACGGAGATGGTGCCGCGGATCTGGTGAGCGGTTCGCTTTTCTACCAGCCGTGGCGCTCCGCAACTCGTGGCGCCCCGCCCGCCATTCATACCACCACCACGCCATTCGTTACACGGGCCCGCCACCCCGGGACCCGCAGGCCGAGCCCCCGGTATCACTCTCCGTAAGTGAGTTTGACGCCCGCGCACCGATGCGCGCCGCGTCGGGGTTCACAGACACGGAGATGAAGTCATGCGCAAGACGATGATGGCCTCGGCCCTCGGCCTGGCCCTTTCCTTCGGCGCCGTCGGCGTTGCCTCGGCGCAGGCCACGCAGCAGCCGCAGCGGCACGAGCAGGGCGAGCGCGGCATGCGCCGGCGCGGCCCGGGTGGGGAGCTCTTCAAGGGCATCACGCTCACGGCCGATCAGAAGGCCAAGCTGAAGGACCTTCGCAAGGCCGAGAAGCCGAACGACGAGTTCAAGAAGGCGATGGAGAACGCTCGCGCGGCACGTCAGCGCGGCGACACGGCCGCGGCGCGGGCGCAGATGCAGGCGCTTCGTCCGCAGATGGAGCAGGCGCGGGAGCGGCAGGTCGCCGCGATGCGCTCGATCCTGACGCCGGAGCAGGCGAAGCAGTTCGACGCGAACGTCGCCAGCTGGAAGCAGCGCGCGGCCGAGCATCAGAACGCACGACGCGAGGGTGGCAAGGAAGGCCATGGCCGCCACGCGGGAGCGCCTAACGGTCGCTGATTTGTCGGTGATCGGTAGTCGGTGAACGGCGGACGGTGAGTCAAATCACCGTCCGCCGTTTCCATTTCCGTTCACCGTTCACCGTTCACCGTTCACGGGTCCACGGTCCACGGTCGATGGTGTTCGCTCCTGGGACGCCGCTGGCCGGAGGCGGGACGGGTACGAGACGCGGCCCGCCAGGGACGAGCCGCCCTAACGCGGTGGACGGGTGGAGCGTGCCGCGATGTGTGAATCGTTAGGCGTGCGCGAAATCGTTACACCGTTCACAAATTCCACACACGATATCTGAAACCATCGCGGGAACGGCGGCGTCTAATCGAGCATGACACTCAGAGGAGTTTCACGTATGCTCTCGATTCGACGTCTCTCCCTCGCGACCGCCGGCCTCGTGCTCGCGCCTCTCGCCGCGCACGCGCAAGTTCCCACCGGCTGGCAAGCGGTCACCGATGGCTCCGGCGAATACACGGTGAGCGCCGACGTCG
>Ga0136846_1215872_pt1 | contig 20547 bp, 19 predicted proteins | sample HopSoiMetagenom2_FD_96841 | JGI IMG/M metagenome (GOLD analysis project Ga0136846, IMG submission 96841) | Grasslands soil microbial communities from Hopland, California, USA - 2 Assembly 2016 (version 4) | ecosystem: Environmental > Terrestrial > Soil > Grasslands | place: USA: Hopland...
CGGTCAGGTCCGCGATGCGCTTGGTCAGCACGGCGATCTGCACCTCGGCGGAGCCCGTGTCGCCCGTCGACCGGGCGTGCTCCGTGATGATGGCGGTCTTGGCGTCTTTGGTCAGCGTCATATTCGCCGCCCAGGCTACCAGTGCAGGTCAGCGGCCGTCCGGAGAGGGTTACCAGCCGCCGGAGCAGCTGTCCGGATCCACGGACGAGGTGTGGCCATAGCTCACGACTCCTCCCGCCTCCTGGACACAGAAGAAGGTGGCCGATCGCGACGCGGTGATCAGCCGGACCGTTCCGCCAGAAGCCTCCCCGATCTCGATGTCGAACGACGATCTTGGTTCTGCCGGATCGACGAGCCAGTCGTAGGAGGGCGAGAGTTGGGTTGCCGCGACCTGATCGAAACCGTCGAACACGTCGCCGTTGGCGTCGGCATAGGCCTGCGCGGCCGCGAGTCCTCGAAGGAGGACGTCCTGCGCGAAGGTGTCGTTCGGTTGGAATCGGAGTGCCCAGAACGCGTCTAGTTTCCCGTGGGAACGCTCACCCGGGAAGACGCCGGTGGTCCCGCCCACCGCATAGGTGTAGGCACCGATCTCGCCGCTGTTGGATGGTCCGGACAGCCCATCCACCCGCTCATCAGCTGCACTTCCGTACTGCTGTGTCCACACGGCGCCGGCGGATCGGTTCTCGTACAACGGCATGTCGAGCATCGACGCCCACCCGTCAACGCCGCCTGCGGACGTCTGTCCTGGAAACGTTCCGGTCGTCGTTCCGCCGATGAACGAGAAGGTGCCGGTCCAGAATCCGGCAACGTGCTCGTCGCCCGCCGTCCCGAACTGCTGGACGTCGCCAAGGCTCGGATACGGAAGGCCGCTGTAATACGTCGCCACGAAGGCGTCACTGCCACCATGGGCGATGGCGCCGGGGAACGTCCCGTCGGTTGTCCCGCCAACGACGACCTCGGAAGACCAAAATGTCCCCACGCCGGCCGGCAGGTCGTCGGCTGCCGTGCCGAGCTGCCGCATCCAACCGACACCGCCGTCGGCCTGCGACAAGCGGACGACGAAGGCGTCCACTCCCCTGCACTCGAAGCGCCCGGCATCGAGCCGGTCGTCGACCCACAGATCAGCTCCGGCGTGGAGGGATCGATGCACAGCGCGCGATCATCCCCTGCTGTTCCTATCTGTTTCGACCATTGCTCGACGCCGCGGCGTGTGAGATGGACGGCGAAGGCGTCGGTCCCGCCGGCGTTGGAACCCGCGAGGTCGCCGTCGGTCCAACCGGCGACCGTCAGACCGGGCAGTTCGCCGGCCCCGATCGCCGTCGCCACGTCGTCGGCTGCCGTTCCGAACTGCCGGCTCCACCGCAACCGACCGTCGGTCGAGTAGGCGCGCACGAAAACGTCGATGCCGCCTGCGTTCGAACGGTCCCCCACCGCACCCGCGGTCGTACCCGCGACGAAGATTCGCCGATGGACCTGCGCGACGGCAGCGACTCGATCGTTCGACGTCGTCGCGATCCGAACCTTCCACTTCGTGTGACCGTGCAGGCCGAAGTAGCGAATAAAGCCATCCTCGTCGCCGTATCTCGTTGTGACGCCGGCGACCGCGTTCGCCGATGCCGCGAGCGCCTCGTCGTTGTGTCGCGTTCCGAACTGCGTCGCGGTCGGGGCAGCCGGCCACTGGTAGGCGCCGGCAGGTGTGCCGCTCGCGAATGCGAGCACGGCGATGCTGAGCACGATGACTGGACGGCGCATGAAGGGGTCATCGGCCAGGCCGCAGAGAGGGTTGACCTGCTACGAAAGGGCGGAGCCGGGGACGAGGGCGGACGCCCGCTGAACGTCTTCCTCGATCGCCGCGACCAGCGCCTCGATGTCGTCATAGCGCTCCTCGTCTCGCAAGCGTGCCCAGAACTCGATCGAGAGCGGCTCGCCCGGTAGGTCCGGCCCGTCGTAGTCCAGGAGGAACGCCTCCACGTGCAGGGGCTCGACTCCGAACGTCGGGTTCGTGCCGACGTCGAACGCGGTGCGGTACCGGCGCCCGCGATGCTCCGCGACGCCGGCGTAGATCCCTTGGCCCGGCAGCAACAGGCGCGGCCATGTCCGGAGGTTCGCCGTCGGGTATCCAAGCCCCTTGCCCCGGCCGTGCCCGGTGACCACCTCGCCGTCGAGCACGAACCGGCGGCCGAGCGCCTCGAGCGGCCAGTCCAGGTCGCCGTCGGCCAACGCGTTACGGATCGACGTCGACGACACGGTCCGGCCATCGATCTCAACCAGCGGGACGGCCTCGGCCGTGAGGCCAACCGGCGCGCCGAGGTCGGGCAGCGTGGCCATCGTCCCGCGCGCCTTGAAGCCGAAGGTGAAGTTGGCGCCCATCGCGGCATGGACCGCATGCACCCCGTCGGCGAGCGTCTGGGACACGAACGTCTCGGCCGGGATCAACGAGAAGTCGCGGTCGAACGCCAGCACGATCAACACGTCGATCCCCGCCGCCTCGATCAGCGCGGCCTTGCGCTCCACCGTGGTGAGCAGCCGCGGCTGGTCGCCGGGCGAGAGCACCTCGCGCGGGTGACGGTCGAACGTGATGGCGACGCTCCGGACGCCCCGTGCGGCCGCCTCCTCGACGACCCGTCGAAACACGGCCTGATGGCCGAGGTGCACGCCGTCGAAGAACCCGACGGTGACCACGCTCCGGCCGTCGTCGAGCGGCAGCATCTGAGCGCCGTGGAGGACCTGCATCGGGGCGAGGCTAGCCGAACGACCGTCGGCGACGCCTCGGCTACCATCGCCGTCGTGGGGGGCGGATCAGAGTCGGCCGCGGGCCGGGCGCGCGAGGCATATGTCGTCGGCCATCGCGGTGTCCACCGGCGCCCCTCCGGTGAAGCGCCCCCGCTGCCGAAGGCGCCGTGGTGGCCGCGGATCGTCGCGATCCTCGTCGCCGTGATCGTGCTCGGGTTCGCGACGGCTGCCGCGTTCGGCGCCGATCCGCCCGCCGGCCTCCTGGCATGGTTCGCCCGCTTCCAGCACGAGCCGATCTTGTCGATCGCCAAGGTGCTCAACTGGTTCGCGACCAAGACGGGGATCGTCGCGTTGCGGATCGCGATGGCGATCGTGCTCTTGTCCTTCCTTCGCTTTCGCCACGGATTCGTCGCGATCATCGCGATCGGCACGATGGACCTGCTGGCGACGTCACCGTTCCTCCGGTTCCCGCTCGACCCACCCACGAGCCCGGTGATCGTGCCGCCGGCAAGCGGTACCTGGTACTTCCCGGCGTCGACGGTCGCCTCCCTCGCGATCACGCTCGGTGTGATGGTTTTCGCGCTCGCGCCGGTTGGGCCGTGGCGACGGCGCGCGTTCGTCGTGGCGCTGGCCCTCGCGGTCCTCGTCGTGCTCGCGCGCGCGGTCCTCGGCGCGACGTATCTCTACGCCGGCCTGTACTCGGTCGCGCTCGGGTTCACGGTCGCGGCGTTCCTGTTCGGATGGCTCGCACCCGCCGACGCCTTCCCGGTCTCATACCGGCGCGGGGCGAATGCAGCGCACCTCGAGCTCACCGGCGACCGCGTCGAGGCGATCACGCGGGCCCTCCGTGATCAGTTGGGGCTCAGGGTCACCGCCGTCGAACCGTTCGGCGCCGAAGGCTCCGGTGGCTCAACCCCATTGCTGATGACGCTGGACGACGGCTCGCGGGTCTTCGGCAAGATCCTCGCGACGAGCCACGTGAAGGCCGATCGGTGGTACCGAACCGTGCGCACGATCATGTACGGGCGACTCGAAGACGAGACCTCGTTCTCGAGTGTGCGCCAGCTGATCGGCCAGGAGGACTACGCGCTCCGCCTGCTGGACGACGACGGGTTCCACGTCGCGCACACCTACGGGATCGTGGAGCTCACGCCGAACCAGGAATACCTCCTCGCCGAGCAGTTCTTCGACGACGCGGACACGCTCGGACACGCCACCGTCGACGACGCCGTGATCGACCAAGGCATGCACCTCGTTCGTCGACTCTGGGACTCGGGGCTCGCCCACCGCGACCTGAAGCCGGCAAATATGCTCGTGGTCGACGGGCACCTCCAGGTCATCGACGTCTCGGGTCTCGAGATCCGTCCGTCGCCCTGGCGACAAGCGGTCGACCTCGCCAACATGATGCTCGTCATGGCGCTTCGGACCGACGTACCTCGTGTCTACGACGCCGCGCTTCGGTACTTCACGCCCGACGACGTCGCGGAGGCGTTCGCCGCTGCCCAAGGCATGGCCATCCCGACTGAGCTGCAGCGGCACGTGAAGGAGGACCCGCGAGACCTGATCGCGGAGTTCCGCGCGCTCGCGCCGTCGCGTCCGCCTATCTCAATCCAACGGTGGAGCTCACGCCGGATCGGCCTCACGGTTGCCGTCGTCGGCGGAACGCTGGTGCTCGGGATCTGGTCGTTCGCCGTGTTCTTCCACGTCCTCGACTGAGCTACGCGGGCGCGAGGATCACGAGCGGCCGGGCCTTGCCAGCGTCATCGCGGTACACGCCGACGAGCCGGCCCTCCGGGTCGTAGACGCCGTACGGCCCCTCGATGGCCGCCGGCCCAAGGATCCTGCCGTGCGAGGCCGCGATCGCTTCCTCGGCGATCAGCTCGCAGCGCGGCAGGTGCGCGACCGCGCGATGAAGTGGGAGCGGGTCGCCGGGGTCCGCCGGCGGACGGGCGTCGCGGACGTCGAACGGTCCGATCGCGGTGCGGCGAAGCGCCGTGAGGTGGGCGCCGCACCCGAGGGCGGCACCGACGTCGGCGGCCAGCACGCGGACGTACGTGCCGCCGCTCACCGCGGCGGCGAAGCGCACATCGACGCCGTCACGGCCCGTCCGCTCGAAGCGGTCGACGCGCACGATCCTGGCCGGCGCCTCGATCACCTCGCCCTTGCGCGCCGCCTCGTGCAGCGTGCGGCCGCCCACCTTGACGGCCGAGAACGCCGGCGGGCGCTGCGCGGTCGCGCCCAGTTTGGCTGCCATCGCCGCGTCGATCGCGTCGTCCGTGACGTCGACGGGCGTCGAGCGGATGACGTCGCCGTCGGCGTCCAGCGTCGCCGTCTCGACGCCGAGGCGCATCGTGCCCTCGTAAACCTTGGTCAGATCGCCGAGGAACCGCAGCAGCCGCGTCGCGCGACCGACGCCCATCACGAGGAGACCGGTCGCCATCGGGTCGAGCGTGCCGGCGTGGCCGACCTTCCGGGTCCCGAGCGACCGGCGCACGATCGCGACGGCATCGTGCGAGGTGATCCCGGACGGCTTGTCGATCAGCGCGATCCCGTCGGGTCCGGCGCTCGGCCGGCCGTCCTTCATCGCGCGGCTGCGCCGTCGGTGACCGCCGCCCGCAGGCGGCGGATCGTCTCGGCAGGCCCGACCTCGCTCGTGTAGCCGGCCGCGAGGCGGTGGCCGCCGCCGCCGAAGGCGGCGGCGACGGCGCTCAGGTCGCGCGCGCCGCGCGACCGGACGCTCACCTTGAACCGGCCGTCGGGCTGCTGCTTCACGATCGCCGCCGTGTCGGCGTCACGGGTCGCGCGCAAGACGTCGATCAGATCGTCGACATCGCCCGGCTCGGCGCCGGCGCGCTCGAAGTCCGACCACAGCACATAGGTCCACACCAGACCGGCCGCGGCGTCCAGCTCGGCCCTGGCCATCGCAACGCCGAGGACGTCGAGGTACGGCGCGCGGTTGTTCTCGTAGAGGATCTGCGACAGATGCGCATGATCGAACGGATGCTCACGCAGGCGCGCCGCGAGACGGAGCGTCTCGGGCGTCGCCGCCTCGTATTGGAACCGGCCGGTGTCGGTCACGAGCCCCGCATACAGGCACACCGCGCTCTCGTCGCTGAACTCGCCGCCGATCGCATCCAGCAGTCGCGCGACGATCTCGCACGTACTCGACGCATCGGGGTCGACCAACCGGATCGTGCCGCGGCCGTCGTTGGAGCGATGGTGATCGATCCAGATCAGTTCCCCGGCCGCATCGGCGGCCGCACCGAGCACGCCGAGCCGGTCGAACGCGGCGCAGTCACACGTGACCATGACGGCCGGCGCCTGCGGGAAGCGATCCACGGGCACGACGAGGTCGCCGACCGGCAGCGCCGCCGCCCAGTCCGGCAGCTCGAGTGGGTCGTTCGGGAACCCAACGACCACCCGCGTTCCGCGCGCGATCAGGTGATGGGCGAGACCCAGGCTCGAGCCGAGGGCGTCGGCGTCGGGGTTCACGTGGCAGGCGATCGCGACCTCCGTCGCGTCGCGCAGGACGGCTGCGGCGCGATCGAGCCCTTCAGTCTGCGTCGCCATCGGCATGCACCTGCCCCAACAGCTCGTCGATCCGCTCCGCCTCGGCCAACACGCCGTCCTGTTCGAACCGCAGCTCCGGCGTGACCTTCAACCGGATCTGGCGCCCGAGCTCGTGCCGCAGGTGCGGCGCGGCCGAGCGCAGCGCCGCCCGCGTCCCGGCGGCCGCCTTCTCATCGCCGAGCACCGTGTAGTAGACCCACGCGACGTGCAGGTCGGGCGAGACCTTGACACCGGTGACCGTCACGAACCCGACCCGGGGGTCCTTCAACCCCTGGATCGCCTCGGCGAGGATCTCGCGGAACTCCTCGCCGACCCGGTCGGTGCGTGGTCCCTGCGGCATGCCTCCAGGGTACCGGCGTCTATGCGTCGTCCGGCCATAGGAGCTGCAGCTCCCGGTCGATGACCTCGACCTCGGCCCACGCGTCGACCCGCTTGCCGACCGCCTGCATCACGCGCCGGAGCTGGTGCTGATCCGGCCCGACGGCCGCCACCGCGATCGTCGCCCGCTGCCAGAGATCCTGGTGGTCGACCTCGGCCACGCTCACGGCGAAGGTCTGCCGGAGCGCCGCGGTCAGACCCTTGACGACGTGGCGCTTCTGCTTGAGCGACCGGGCCCCAGGGATGCGCAGGTCGAACCGCTCCAAGGCGACGACCACGGCGCTAGATGGTGCGGGCGACCTCTTCGACCTCGTAGGCCTCGACGATGTCGCCGTCCTTGAGGTCCTGATAGTTCTCCAGTCCGATGCCGCACTCGTACCCGTCGCGAACCTCGCCGACGTCGTCCTTGAACCGGCGGAGCGACGCGATCTTGCCGTCGTACACGACGACGCCGTCGCGAACGAGCCTCGCCCGCGAGTTGCGCCGGATCGCGCCCGAACGGACGTAGCTCCCCGCGATCACGCCGAGCTTGGGAACCCGGAACGTCTGGCGCACCTCGGCATCGCCGAGGATCCGTTCGCGCTCCTCGGGCTTCAGCAGCCCGGACAACGCCGACTTGATGTCGTCGATCGCGTCGTAGATCACGCGATAGGTGCGGATGTCGACGCCTTCCTTCTCGCCGAGCTCGCGGGCGCCCGCCGACGGCCGCACGTTGAAGCCGACGATGATCGCGTTGGAGGCCATCGCGAGCGTCACGTCGTTCTCGGTGATCCCACCCGCGCCGGCGCGGACGATGTTGACGCGAACCTCGTCCTGCGGCAGCTTCAGCAAGGAGTCTTCGAGCGCCTGGACGGACCCTTGGACGTCCGCCTTCACGATGATGTTGAGCTCGGTGACCGCATCGGAGCCGGTGCGCCGCAGGAGATCCTGAAGGGTGGCACGCCGAGCCGTCACGAGCTCCGCCTGGCGGGACTTGGCCTCCCGCTCCTCGGCGATGTGCCGCGCCTCGCGCTCGTCCTCGACCTCGCGGAAGTCGTCGCCGGCGCTCGGGACGTGACTCCAGCCCAAGATCTGCACCGGCTTGGACGGTCCGGCGAGGTCGGCCGACTGGCCGTTCTCGTCCTGCATCGCACGGATGCGGCAATAGGCGGTTCCCGCGATAAGCGCGTCGCCCACCTCGAGCGATCCCTTCTGAACGAGCACGGTCGCGACGGGCCCACGGCCGCGGTCGAGGTGGGCCTCCAGCACGGTGCCGCGCGCGAGCCCGCTCGGGTCGCCCTTGAGGTCGGCGAGGTCCGCCACGACGAGCAGCGTGTCGAGCAGCGTCTCGAGATTGAGGTTGGCCTTGGCGGACACGTCGACGAACTCGAAGTCGCCACCCCATTCGGAGGGCACGACACCACGCTCGACCAGCTGCGTGCGAACGCGGTTGGGGTCCGCCTCGTCCTTGTCGATCTTGTTGACCGCGACGACGATCGGCACGTTCGCGGCCTTCGCGTGGTCGAGCGCCTCGAGGGTCTGCGGCATGACGCCGTCGTCGGCTGCGACGACCAGCACCGCGATGTCGGTCACGCTCGCGCCGCGGGCGCGCATCGCCGTGAACGCCTCGTGGCCGGGCGTGTCGATGAACGTGATCTCGCGCGTGCCGACGTGCGCCTGGTAGGCGCCGATGTGCTGGGTGATGCCGCCGAACTCGTCGGCCACCACGTCGGTGGAGCGGATCGCGTCAAGCAGCTTGGTCTTGCCGTGGTCGACGTGGCCCATGATCGTCACGACGGGCGCGCGGGCGACGAGCGCCGCGATGTCGACATCCGCGCCGTCCTCCTCACCCTTGAGCTCATCCTCGAGCCCGACGATCTCGACCGTGTAGCCGAGCTCCGCCGCGACGAGCTGGATCTGTTCGTCCGTGAGCGACGTCGTCGCGGTGACCATGTCGCCACCCATGAACAGGATCTTCACGATCTCGGCCGGCGACCGGTCGGTCTTCTCGGCGATCGCCTGTGGCGTCGCACCGTGGATCACCTGCAGCACGGGGCCCAACGGGATCACCGGGGCCGCGGGCTCGGGCCGGCGGCGCTGCTTCGGCGCCTGCTTGGGCTCGGGGGCCGCGGCGACCGCCGTGGGCGCAGCCGCGGCGGTCTCCGCGGGCACGGCGGGTTTGGCGGCGGCCTTGGGCTTCGGCTTCGGTTTTGGCTTGCGGGGTTGGGGCGGCGGCTCGAGCACCTCGCGCGGCTTCGCGGGCGCCGTCGTGGCCTTGCCGCCCGAGGCCCGGAGGCGCGGGACCATGTCCTCGGGCACGCTGGAGGAGGCGGACTTTCCCGCCACCCCCATATCCGCCAGCGATGCCAGCAGTTCCTTGCTGGACACGCCGAGCTCTTTGGCAAGCTCGTGAACCCTCATGCGTCTTCCTTCACCTCGAACAACCGGTCCGTAAGCCTACTTGCTTGCTGCACGCCGATGCCGGTCCGCAGTGCCCGAGCGATGCCACCCGGCACCGCCGCCTCGATGCACGCCCTCGACGGGTGCACGTATGCGCCTCGCCCCGGTCGGGTGCCCGCGGGGTCCACGTCGGGGGAACCGTCCGGCAGGCACACGACGCGGATCAGCGTCGCCCGAGGCGCGGTGGCATGGCACCCCGCGCACGTACGCAGCGGGACGTGGCTCCGCCGCACGACTACGCCCCCGCAGGCGCCTCCGGCGCCGCGGCCGCCTGCGACTCCGACTTGATGTCGATACGCCAGCCGGTGAGCCGCGCTGCGAGCCGGGCGTTCTGGCCCTCTTTCCCGATGGCGAGCGACAGCTGGTAGTCCGGCACGATCACCTGGGCGGTCTGCGACTCGGGATCGACGATGACCCGCGTCACCTTGGCCGGCTGGAGCGCGTTGGCGACGAGTTCCGCGGCGTCGTCGGACCACGGCACCACGTCGATCTTCTCGCCGCGCAGCTCGGTCACGACGTTGCGCACCCGCGAGCCCTTCGGCCCGACGCACGCGCCGACGGGATCGACCGCGGGCTCGTTCGAGTACACCGCGATCTTCGAGCGGTGTCCGGGCTCGCGCGCGACGCCACGGATCTCGACCACGCCGTCCTCGATCTCGGGCACCTCCATCTCGAACAGCCGCTTGAGCAGCCCGGGGTGCGTGCGGCTCACGACGATCTGCGGGCCCTTGACGCCTCGGCGAACCTCGGTGATGTACGCCTTCAGTCGTTCGCCGTTTCGATACGGCTCCGACGGCACCTGTTCGGCCTGCGGCAGCAGCGCCTCGACCTTCCCAAGGTCGACGAGCGTGTAGCGCCGCTCGGACTGCTGCACGATGCCCGTGACGACGTCGCCCTCGCGGCCGGCGAACTCCTCGTAGGTCATCTCCCGCTCGGCGTCGCGGAGCTTCTGGAAGATCACCTGCTTGGCCGTCTGCGCACCGATCCGTCCGCGGAAGTCCTCGGTGACCTCGACCTCCTTCTCCGACAGGACCTTCATCTCGACGCCCTCGCCGTCCTCGGTGTCGACCTCCTCGAGCTCCTGCTGGAACATGCGCATGTCGCCGTTCTCGGGGTCGATCTCGGCGCGGAACCCCACGAAATCGTCGTCCGCGTCGGGGTGCTCCTGCTTCCACGCCGTCTTGTACGCGGCGCCCATGGCCTCCTCGAGGCCCTGCAGGATCGTCTCGAACGCGACGCCCTTCTCTCGCTCGAGCTCGCGGAGCGCGGTGATCATGTCGGGGTTCATACGGCGGTCCCCTTCAGCTCGGCGCTCCAGTCGGCGACGGTGCGCGCGGACCGGATCGAACCGGCGGGGATCGCTCGGCGCGCGCCGTCGACATCCAGCTCGATCCGCTCGGCGTCAGCTGCGAGCAGCACGCCCTCATGCACGCGCGCGTCGTCGATGGGCTCGTCGGTCTTGACCTTGACGCGCGATCCGACCGCCCTCGTGTAGTGCGCGGGGGTCTTGAGAGGGTGCTCGATGCCCGGCGAGCTCACCTCGAGCTCATAGCGGCCATCGCCGAAGCCCTCGAGGTCCAGGCGGCGGGCGATCTTGTCCGAGAGCGGGGCGATCGTGTCCAGATCCAGGCCGCCGTCGCGGTCGATGGTCACGCGCAGGGTCGGACGGCCGCCGGCGCCACCGCCGAAGGCGACGTCGAACAGTTCGAACCCCGCCCCTTCCACGACGGGCCGAACCAGCGCTTCGGCATCCACCACGACCCCAACCCTTCCCAAACGAAAGGTGGGCCGACGCCCACCTCCGAACACAACCTTACGAACGTTTGCGCAGGCAGTATAGCGCGACGCAGTGCGGAGGAAGGACCGTTCCGCTGCACGGCACACGCGTCGTTGACGCGTTGCGGTGTCGCGTGCGACCATCCCCGACCTGATGACGACGCGGCAGGCACGCTGGTGGTGGCGCGAGGGCTCGTGGAGCCCGGCGCCTTCGCGCGCCTGACGCGTCGATCCGACCGCGCCACCCCCACGAGCCCCGGACCATGGTCCGGGGTTCACGTGTATCCAGGACCCGTACGAGAGGATGGAGCCGATGACCCCATCGCTGCAGGTGCACCCCGACCGCGAGACCTTCGACCGGCTCGCGGCCGCGTGGCCGCTCGTGCCGGTGTGGGCCGAGGTCCTCGCCGACGTCGGCACGCCCGTCGGGCTGTTCCCGGCGATCGCCGGCGACGGTCCCGGCGTGCTGTTCGAGTCCGTCGAGCGGTCCGAGCGCTGGGGTCGGTACTCGTTCGTCGCGGGCGATCCGGCAGCGGTGCTGATCGCCGACGAGGACGGCGTGCACCTGCGCGACGTGGCGCGCGAGCTCCCGACGGGTGAGCCGTCGCGACGGCTGACGTCGCGCGAGGCGCTGCGAGCGGTGATCAACGGGCTGCGCGCGCCGCGTCACGAAGGCCTTCCGCCGATCACCGGCGGGCTGATGGGATGCGTGAGCTACGAGGCCGCAACGCTGCTCGACGGCCACCCGGCGCCCCACGCCGGCGACGCGCCGGTGCCCCCGATCGCCCTGCTCGTGATCGATCGTGCCGTGGTCTTCGACCACTGGCGCCAGCGGCTGGTGCTGGTCGTGCACGCGCAGCGCAACGGCTACGACCGCGCGGTTGGATCGCTCGAAGAGCTCGCCGCCAAGGTTGCGGCGGCGCCGGCGCTCCCGCTCCTCGCGGCGGCCGGATCCGCGAGTGTCGATGGGGACGCCAACATGGAGGACGAGACGTACCGAGACATGGTGGCAAGTTTCAAGGAGCACATCGCCGCCGGCGACATCTATCAGGGCGTTCCGTCGCGCCGCGTCACGTTCCCGGCGCCGGAAGGCGGCCTGCCGATCTACCGGCAGCTCCGCGTGTCGAACCCGGCCCCGTACATGTTTTATCTGCGGTTGCTCGGCGTGGAGCTCGCCGGCTCCTCCCCGGAACCGCTGGTCCGCGTCGAAGGCCGGCGGGTGATGACACGGCCGATCGCCGGCACGCGTCCGCGCGGGCTCACCGACGTGCGCGACCGTCTGCTCGAGCACGAGCTCCTCGCCGACCCGAAGGAGCAAGCGGAGCACGCGATGCTCGTCGACCTCGCACGCAACGACCTCGGGCGGGTGTGTGTCGCGGGCAGCGTCCGGCCGACCGAGCTGATGGAGGTCGAGCGCTTCTCGAAGGTGATGCACATCGTCTCGACGGTGGAGGGCGATCTGCGCCCGGACATGGAGCCGATCGACGCGCTGGCGGTCACGTTCCCGGCCGGGACGGTGACCGGCGCGCCGAAGCGGCGCGCGATGGAGCTGATCGCGGAGCACGAGCCGACGGCGCGTGGTCCATACGCCGGCGCCGTCGGGTACCTCACGTTCGCGGGCGACCTCGACTTCTGCATCACGATCCGGACGGCGGTGGTCACCGGCGATGCGGTCAGCATCCAGGCGGGCGCCGGCGTGGTCGCCGACTCGGACCCCGAGACGGAGCTTCGCGAGACCCGCGCCAAGGCGGCGGCGCTGCTCCCAGCGGTCGCGCCGATGGAGGTGCCGGCATGATCCTCGTTGTCGACCACTACGACTCGTTCACGTACAACCTCGTCCAGCTGATCGAGAGCCTCGGGCGATCGACCGTCGTCGTGAAGTCCGACGTGAAGCCGGCCGAGGAGCTCGTTGCGATGAAGCCCGACGCCGTCGTGCTGTCGCCCGGGCCGGGGCATCCGCGTGACGCCGGGTCGTTCACGGAACTGCTCGATCTGTTGCCGGCCACGACCCCGCTGCTCGGCGTGTGCCTCGGCCACCAGGCGATCTGCCTGGGAGCGGGAGGCACCGTGGACCGGACGACGCCGATGCATGGAAAGGCTTCGTTCGTGTATCACGAGGGGCACGGCATCCTCGAGGGCATCGCGATGCCATTCGAAGCGGCGCGCTACCACTCGCTGGTCGTCGAGCGCGACGACCTGCCGCCGGAGCTCGAGCTCACCGCGTGGACGGAGGACGGCCTCGTGATGGCGACGCAGCATCGCGAGCTGCCGCGCTTCGGCGTGCAGTTCCACCCGGAGAGCATCCTCACGCCCGAGGGACCGCGGATCGTCGAGCATTTCCTCGAGCTCGCCTAACGGCCCGCGCTACGGGACCGGACAATGCGGGCCCGGCGCGAACACACCGCTGGCGGGCGCGACCCGACAGGCGTGCTCATCGACCGCGACGAACGCACGAGCGGGGATCTGCTTCAGCTGGTCGACGAAGCCGTACGTCCACCGGGGATCGACCGTGCCCTGGAAGTACCAGTCGCTCCCGTTATCAGCGACGATCAACCCGTAGCGCTTCATCGCACGGATCACCACACGGGCATCGGGACTGAAGCCGCTCGCGTCGAACCCGGCCTTCAGGCGGAATCGGGCGCCCATCGGCGGGCACCGGCGGCCCTTCGTTCCGGCGGCGTGGCGAGCCGGCCAGACGTACGCATCGTGCGTGCACGACGCCGTGACGCGGATCGCGTGATCGACGTCGCCGGCGGCCACCTCGTCGTAGCGCAGGAGCCCCGCCATGATCGAGAGCCCCGCCGCGTCGGCACTGGTCCACCCCGCGGGGCGCAGGGCGTTCGACGTGAGGTCGAACACCGCCCCCGACCCGGCCGTCGGGCTGCCGCCGTTCCAGTGCGCGGCGTACAGCTCGTACAGCGTGCACGTGTCCTGGTCGAGCATGATCGCATGGCGGTCGGAGCCGCCCTCGATATGGATATCGCTCCCGAACGGGTACGGCCCCGCATCGCTCTCGTCCGCGTACTGGAAGTCCACCGACGAGTCGGCATGCGAGGCATCGACCACATCGAACGGGATCCCGTACGACGTCGGCCCGAAGTCCGGATGCAGGAACGTTCGCCGCGCGTGCATCGCGCGCTTCCAGACGTCGGACCGCGCGATCACGGGAAGCTTCGAGACGTTCAGGTGCCAGACGTTGTCCGACGGGAAGATCGCGCACGTCGTCCCCTCGACGGGCACCGCGGGCGCCGGCGCCATCGTCGCGGCGCTGATCAGCGTCGCGACGACCAGAACGACGGCGGCTCGCGTCCCTCGCACCTCCGAGTCATCGGCAGCGCGGCAGGCTACGGTTGAGCGCGAGATGGCGCACGCCCCAGCCGAGCGGACCGGCTTCCTGCAGCGTCCGTCCACCGGCTTGTTGGGCGGGCTCGTCGCGATCCACCTGCTCGTGCTGGTCGTGATCATCACGAAGGCGGCCTCGCTGGGCGCCGTCGACGCGGACGTGGGCCGCGCGTTCCGTATCGCGACGTCGCCGGCCGTCCCCTACCGGAACTTCCCGGTCGAGTTCATGCCGATCCAGACCGCGGTGGACCGGCTGCTCGCGGGCGGCTCGATCGGCGCCGCCGCGGTGCGCATCGCGCTCCTCGCGTTCGCCGCCGACGTGGCCACGGCGTGGGCGCTCGCGTGGGGGTGGAGCCGGCGGACTTCGGCGGGATACCTCGTCCTCGCGCTTCCGCTGCTGCCGTTCCTCTACCTTCGGTTCGATCTCGTATCGGTCGCGTTGGCCGCCTGGGCGTACGCGTGGCTGCGCCAAGAGCACGAGGAGATGGGCGGCGCGGCGCTCGGGGTCGCGCTGATGGCGAAGCTGTGGCCGATCGCGCTCGCGCCCGTCTTCTGGCTGCGGCGCTCGCGGCGGGGGTTACTCGTCGCCGCCGCCGTCTGCGTGGTGGTCGGCGCGTGGTGGTACCTGACCGGCGGCGTGAAGGGACCGTTCCAGGTCCTGTCGCTGCGGGACACGCGCGGGTGGCACGTCGAGAGCGTGATCGGCTCGTTCCTGTGGGTGCTGCACCGGGGCGATGCGTATCGCGAGGCCGACGCGATGCGGATCGGCGATGTCACGGTCTGGATGAAGGCGTTGCTCGCGTTCGGGATGCTCGCGGTCGAAGCGTTCATCTGGCGTCGCGCGGCGATCGATCGGCGAGACGCGATGGGGGCAGCCTCGCTCGCGGCCGTGGCGGCACTCGGGGTCTTCGCGCCGATCCTGCCGATGCAGGCGGCCGCGTGGCTGCTGCCGTTCGCCGCGCTCGCGCTCGACGGCGACCACGACGAGCGGCACACGGCCGGCGTGGCGGCCGTGGCGATCGCGCTCACGGGCGTGCTCGCGATCGTGTGGCGCGATCATTCGACGGCGCCCGCAGCATGGGTGCCCTGGCTCGTTCTGGCGAGGAACCTCGTGTGGATCGACGTGGTCCTGTCGTGGCTCCGCGTCCCGGTGCTCGAGCGACCCGCGATCGAACCGGAGCCGGTCCCGCAACGCCGGGCCGCCGACACGGCGGCGGACGGGCTCGACGCGGTCCTGCCCTTCGACGCCGAATAGGTCAGCCGGCGTGGTCGGCGGCCTTCTCGGACGCGACGGTTCGCGCTTCGGCGAGCAACGCCTCCACGAGCTCGTCCTCGGGCACCTTCGCGACCGTCTCCCCGCGACGGATCACGAACCCGAGGCCGTTGCCGCTCGCGATGCCGACATCGGCTTCGCGCGCCTCGCCCGGGCCGTTGACCACGCACCCCATCACCGCCACGCGGATCGGCACGTCGAACTCCTCGGCGTGGATCGCCGCTTCGACCTTCTTGGTGAGCTCGAGCACGTTCACTTCGGCCCGGCCGCACGAGGGGCACGCGACGAGGTCGAGCCCGCGCTCCCGCAGGCCGAGCGACTGCAGGATCGCGTTCCCGACCTTCACCTCTTCGACGGGATCGTCGGTCAGCGAGACGCGGATCGTGTCGCCGATCCCCTCCGAGAGCAGCGTCCCGATCCCGACCGCAGACTTCACCCCGCCCATCGGCATCGGGCCGGCCTCCGTCACGCCCAGGTGCACCGGGTAGTCGCACGCATCGGCGAGCTGGCGGTAGGCCTCGATCATCACCGCCGGGTTCGAGTGCTTGACGCTGATCTTGATATCGAAGAAGTCCTCGTCCTCGAGGATGCTCGCCTCATGCATCGCGGACTCGACGAGCGCCTCGGGCGTCGGCGACCCGTACTTCTCGAGCAGCTCCTTCTCGAGCGATCCGGCGTTGACGCCGATCCGGATCGGCACGCCGCGGGCCTTCGCCTCCCGGGCGATCAGCCGCACCTTGTCGTGGTACTTGATGTTGCCCGGGTTGATCCGCAGGCCCTGGATGCCGGCCTCGAGCGCCGCCATCGCGTATTTCCATTGGAAGTGGATGTCGGCGACGACGGGCACGGTCGATTTCGCGGCGATCGCGACGAGGGCCTCGGCATCCTCCCAGTGGGGCACGGCGACGCGGACGATGTCGACGCCGGTCGCGACGAGGGAGGCGATCTGCTGCAGGGTCGCGTTGATGTCGGCGGTCTTGGTGGTCGTCATCGACTGCACCGAGACCGGCGCGTCGCCGCCGATCGCCACACGGCCGAGCTGCAGCTGCCGGGTCTTCCGCCGTTCGATCATCGTTCCGAACCTAGTGTCCCAGCCGCCCGGCTCAGCCCCCGAATACGTGGAACGTGACCGTGCGGTCTTTGGGCTCGTCCATCTCGAAGAAGATCAGCCGCTGCCAGGTGCCGAGCGCCGGCTCGCCGGCAACGACCGGGATCGCGTGCGAGGTCGCCGACAGCAGCATCGCCTTGACGTGCGCGTGCCCGTTCTTGCGCTCGTCCTCGTGGAGGTTCTGGGTGCGGATGTCGAAATCGTCGTGCTGGTAGTAGACGCCCTCGTGCGGCACCGCCTCGGTGAGGTGGCGCCGGAAGTCGGCGAGCGCGCCGTCCTCCCACTCGTTGATCAGCAGCGCGCACGTCGTATGGGCGCAGAACGCGACCGCCATGCCGTCGGTGATCCCGGCATCCTTGATCGCGCGGCGCAGGTCGTCGGTCAGATCGAGGTAGCCGTATCGGTCGTCGGCCGTGACGGTCACGGCGCTGGTCGCGGACTTCACGTCGCGGTCCTCCTGTCGGTGGCGGCAACCGCGGCCTGCGCCGCGGGCAGATCGAAGGTGAAGCTGGCGCCGTTGCCCGGCTGACTCGCCGCGGTGATGCGGCCGCCGTGGCCCTCCACGATCGAGCGCGCGATCGCGAGCCCGATGCCGGTGCCGCCGCCGTCGTCGCGGGAGCGCGCCGGGTCGGCGCGATAGAACCGCTCGAATAACCGTGGAAGGTGCTCGGGCGCGACGCCGACACCGGTGTCGCGCACCTCGATCTGCACGCGGTCCTCCTCGCGACGGGCGCGGATCGTCACCGCTCCACCGGGCGGCGTGAAGCGCACCGCGTTGTCCACGAGGTTGAACAGGACCTGGTGGATGCGCTCGCGGTCGGCCTCGACCCCGAGATCGTCCGGCACCTCGGAGGTCAGGGAGATGTCCGTCACCGCGCGGCCGACCGAGAACTCGGAGATCACCTGCTCGACCGCCGGCGCCAGCGCCATCGGTTCGAGTTGCAACGGCACCTCGCCGCTCTCGAGTTTGGAGAGATCAAGCAGCTGGTCGACCAGCCGGCCGAGCCGCTCGGTCTGGTTGAGCATCACCTGCATCGTTTCGCGGTCCGGCTCCTCGATCCCGTCGGCGAGGTTCTCCAGGTGCGCACGGATGGCGGTGATCGGGGTCTTCAGCTCGTGAGACACGTTCGCGACGAGATCACGTCGCGACCGTTCCAACACCTCGAGCTCGGCGCTCATCCGGTTGAACGCGGTCGCGAGCTGTCCGACCTCGTCTCGGCTCCGTGTCTCGATGCGGGCCGTGTAGTCCCCGACCTCCATCCGCCGCACGGCAGCCGCCATGTCACGGAGCGGCTGCGTCATGCCGCGCGCGAGCCACCGCGCGATGAGCAACGAGATGACGCCGGCGACGACGCCCGCCGACAGGAACTGCCACCAGACGCTCTGGAGGAAGCCGAGCGTCGCGGAGATACGGCCGAGGGTGCCGCGTGAGGGCGAGGGCTGCATCGCCGTGACCCATCCACCGTCCGAGGTCGGGACGCTCGCGTACGTGATCCGCCCGGTGACACCCCAATGCGGAACGCCGTCATTGAACTCCTGCGGAAAGACCGGGAGATGCGCGCCCTGGACCGTGATCGTGCCGTCCGGGGACTGCGTCACGATCGAGGAGCCCGCTGGGATGCTCCCCATGGTGCCGTTCGCCGCCGACCGCGCGAGGGCGAGCGCGTCGATCGCTTCGCTGTCCTTCGGAGAATTCCGGAGGGCGAACCCGATCACCAGATAGCTCACCAGGAGCGTGAGCGCGACCGCGAGCACGATGACCGATCCGAGCTTGGCGCGGATCGACAGGAACCGTTCGAGGGGCCGCATCGCCACCGACGGTCACTCCTTGAACGCGTAGCCGACGCCGTGCACCGTGCGGATGAACCGCGGCTCGTTGCCGTCCTCACCGAGCTTGCGGCGGATGCGCGCGACGTGGGAATCGACCACCCGTCCGCCCGCGTAGTCGCGGTACCCCCACACGCCGTCCATCAGCGCATCGCGGCTCAGCACGACCCCCGGATCGCGAGCGAGCGTGAGCAGGATCTCGAACTCGAGCGGCGTGAGGCCCACCTCAGCGCCGTCCACCTCGACGCGGCGCCGAGCGGCGTCGATCACCATCCCGTGGCGCTCGATCGCGCCCACGGGCTCGGCCGCCCCCTTGATGCGGTCGACCCGTCGCAAGATCGCCTTCACGCGCACGATGAGCTCCCGCAGGCTGAAGGGCTTCGTCAGGTAGTCGTCCGCGCCGACGGCGAACCCCGCCACCTTGTCGGCTTCTTCCGTCCGGGCGGTCAGCATCAGGACCGGCGTCCAGCCGTCGCGCTGGATCTGCTTGCAGACCTCGAGCCCGTCCATCCCGGGCAGCATCAGGTCCAGCACCACGAGGTCGGGACGGTGCTCGGCGTGGGCCTGGATCGCCTCGGGCCCGTCGGCGGCCGCGACCACGCGGTACCCCTCGGACTCAAGGCGGGCACGCACCGCTTCGGCGATGGCCTCCTCGTCGTCGACGACGAGGATCGTCTGCTCGCTCACGCGCCCATCGTACGCGGGACACGTTGCGCGCGAACGGCCCTCCGATGGAGAAACTGTGACGGGGCGCCGCGTTCCCGCAGGTCAGCCTAGGTACCGGGGATGGGCTTCCAGATGTCGAGGATGATCGCGGAGATCGAGAAGAACCCGAGGACGAGCAAGACCACCGCCGAGACCGGGACCACCTTCTTCATGTCGATAGCGTGCCCCCGCACCTTCTCGATCAGCGCGATGGCGACGTGACCGCCGTCGAGCGGCGGCAGCGGCAGCAGGTTCACGAGCCCGATGAACAGCACGACGGTCGCGAACAAGCTGAAGAAGTAGGCCCATGCGCCCTGCGATCCGGCGTGACCCGCCGCTTGAGACGCGCCGACGAGCGAGACCGCGCCGTCGCTCTGCCGCGGCGCACCATCGAACAGCGAGCTCAGCATGGCGTGGATACCGGACGGCCCGAAGACGTGCGCGAGACCCGCAACGGCCGCGACGGTGGTGTCCCACACCTGACCGCCGGCGTGGACCAGCGCGACAAGCGGGGGCTCCTTCACGCCGGAGAGCTCGACCCCGACGCGGACAACCTTCGTCCCGTCCTTCAAGGTCGTCTCCACGGGCGTCATCGTGAGCGTGACCTCCTGTCCGTCGCGGTCGACGACGTAGGTGATCGGATCGCCGACATGCGCCGCCTGATAGGTCCCGATCTGGTCACGCGTCGGCTGGTTCAGGTCGCCGATCCGCTCGATGACGTCGCCGGGCAGGATGCCTGCGACGGCCGCCGGTGACGGTTTGCCGTCCATCGTCTGCGTCACGCCGACGATGCCCGGGATGTTCCAGTTCGCCGAGAACATGAAGACCGCCGCGAAGATCAGCCACGCGACGAGGAAGTGGGACATCGGGCCGGCGAGGATCACGACGACCCGCTGCCGCACGGGCTTGGCGCCGTACGCGCGTTGCTCGTCGCCGGGCGGCACGTCGTTCTCGAACGGGTTCATCCCGGCGATCTTCACGTAGCCGCCGGCGGGGATCGCCTTCACGCCGTACTCGATCTCGCCGCGCCGGAAGGACCAGACACGGGGCCCGAAGCCGATGAAGTACTCGAGGACGCGGAAGTTGTAGAGGCGCGCGCCGAGGTAGTGCCCGCCCTCGTGGATCATCACGATCGCGAACAACGCGATCACGAACAGCACGATCGACAGCCCGAAGGCCACGGGGGTTAGCGCTCCTCGATGATCTCGGCCGCTCGGTGCCGAGCCCACGCGTCGGCACGCTCGATGTTGACGACCGACACGATCGAGGCGGGCTCGTGCTCGTCGACGACCGTTTGCACGGCGTCGACGATGCGGGTGAGCGGGATCTTCCCTTCCAGGAAGGCCATGACGGCGACCTCGTTCGCGGCGTTCATCACCGCCGGGAACGTGAGCCC
>Ga0136846_1236000_pt1 | contig 20532 bp, 13 predicted proteins | sample HopSoiMetagenom2_FD_96841 | JGI IMG/M metagenome (GOLD analysis project Ga0136846, IMG submission 96841) | Grasslands soil microbial communities from Hopland, California, USA - 2 Assembly 2016 (version 4) | ecosystem: Environmental > Terrestrial > Soil > Grasslands | place: USA: Hopland...
CCGTGGAAAAGACCGCGAAGCTCGCTCACGACCTCAAAGAGGCCTTGCATGCCCGCGATACATCGGAAACGCAATTGAAGCACCAGGCCGATTCTCTCACACTCAAGCTCAATCAGGCCCAGGAAGACACCGCTCGCGAAATTGAGAAGGTCGTCCGCCAGGAGAAGCACCGCTTCGAGCGCCAGCAGTTGGAGTTCGAGAAGAATCTCCGCCAGCGCGACGAGGATTACGAACGACGCTTAAAACAGCGCGAGCAGGATCTCACCCTCGCTTTTGAGGCTCGCCTTGCCGAAGAAAAAGACAAGGTCGAACAGGAATCTCATGCCCGCGAGAGCGAGATCAAACGCCAGCTTGAAGAGCGCCTTCGCGAGGTGGACAGCCACAAGGCTCAGGACGTGCAGGCTCGCGAAGAAGCCGCTCAGTTCCGCCTCAAACAACGCGAGCAACAGCTTCAGGCGCAGGCCGACAGCCGCATCCGCGACCTCCAGATGCAGGCCGAAGAACAACTGCGCCGCCGAGAATCCGAATTGGAACGCCAGCTCGAAATCCAGGCCCGCGAAGCCGATACTCGCCTGAAGCAGGAACTTCAGCAGAAAGAGCTCGCCTTCCAGGCCAAACTCAAGCAGCGCGAACAGGAATTGGCCATCAAAGGCGAAACCCGCGAAACTGAGTTGCAAAATCAATGGGTTGCCGACCTCCGCGCCCGCGAGGAAGAATGGGAACGCCAGGCTCAGACCCGTGTTCGCGCCACCGAGACTCGTTTGAATCTCGAAACACAGCAAAAAGAAGAACAGCACTTATCCAAAGCCCGCCAGCGCGACCAGCAATGGCAGATCAAGCTCGACTCGCTGCAAGCCGAGCTGGAGTCCAGAACCGAAGCCGCTCTCAACACCGCGCGTCAGCAATGGGAGAAGGAAGCCGACAAGCGAATCGAAACCGCTGTCGATCCCTTCAAATCCATGCTCGCGCGCCTCGAGAAAGAGCGCGACGACGCCGAACAAGCCGCTTCCGACAGGACCCGCCAGGTGCAGACGCTGGAGAAGAAACTGACCGAAGCCTCCTCGTTCCTCAGCACCTGGAGAAACGGAAAGAATCCTCACGCAATGTCATAAGCTGAAGCTTTAGTATCAAACACGATCGGGCATGGGTCTTACCCATGCCCTTTTTGTTCTGTGCCACATACCTGCTTCGCCGTCCTTGCTCACTTGGCCACCAGCACTGCTTTGACAATCTCGCCCGAATGCATCGTGGTGAAAGCCTCTTTCCAGGTTTCAAGTTTCCATTGCCCACCGATAATTGGCTCAATATTCAGGTTTCCGGAAGAAAGCAATTGCAGCACACGTTCCCAGATCGTCCAATGGTGGCTGAAGCTTCCCTGCAAGCGCAGATTCTTTTGCACCAGCGGATCAAGTGAGTAATTGAATGGCTGCGGACCCCATCCGACCTTCGTGATCCATCCCGCCGGACGCGTGATCTCGAGTGCAGTTTTGAGGGACGGTGAAAATCCGGTCGCATCAATGACACCCTCAGCGCCGAGGCCATCGCGCGCATTCGCCCACGCCGCGGGATCGCCCGCAATCGCCGCGCAGCCATAGGTTGCAGCGATCTCCAATCGCTTCCGGTCGCGTTCCAAACCGACCACCGCCACTTCAGCTCCTTGCAGCCGCGCAATGGCTGCGCAAAGAATTCCGATCGGCCCCGGCCCAAGCACAACGATCCGATCACCCGGCCGGATGCTCGAATTCATAACGGTCGCGTTGTATGCGACTGCGCACGGTTCGCAAAGCGCCGCCTTTTCGAACGTAAGATTTTCCGGAACCTTGTGCAGAATGCGCGCAGGCACCCGCACGAACTTCGTCATCGCGCCGTCCACCGCCGCGCCATAGCCTTTGCGCGTCGGATCAAGATTATACAGTCCCAGTCGGCTCATCGGATTGTCCGGATCAATCACCGCCGCTGTTTCGCTCACCACGCGCTGTCCAACTTCGAAATTTTTCACCCGCGAGCCGACCTTTGAAATCCGTCCCGCGAATTCATGGCCGAGAATGCACGGATAAGCGACATTCCAACTATGATCGCCGGTCCACATGTGCAGATCGCTCCCGCACACGCCGACTGCGGCAACTTCGAGCAGGACATCATCATCTCCGATGGTCGGGACGGGAACTTCCCGGAGTTCGACGCTGTAAGGCGTCCGGGCGAAAGTCACAACGGCTGGTTGGGTGGCGGTGCTCATCGTCGGTACGGTTTATAATTCGATTTCACCTGTTGCACGTAATCCTTCAGCGCGCTGAATACATCTGCGCTGTCAAAGAGCGGATGACCGATTGCGACAAGCTGCGCGCCCATCTGCACCGCCTTCACGGCATCGCGCGCGCCAAATGTCCCGAGGCCCACTGGAATATCGACGACTTCCAGGACGGCATTCAGCCATTGCGTCCCGTCTTTTGATGGATCTGACCGCCACTGGTCAGCCGCATAATGGAGATAGAGCATATCTACTCCCCACCGCGCGCAAACACCGGCGCGCGCTGCATGGTCTTTCGCTCCGATCGTATCGACGACTACCTTGATTCCGGTCTCTTTCCCGGCGGCGATGGCGGCTTTCACGGTTTCATCCGCTGCATTCGCGCACACCGTCATGTAATGGCCCCCTTGCCGCTGCGTCAGCAGGACATTCTTCCCGCCTGAATCCATCGTCTTGTAATCCGCCAGAATCGGATAATCGGGAAAAGCCTGCGCGAGTTTGCCAATGGCGCTCGCCCCCTCGGCCACAATCAGCGGTGTGCCGGCCTCCAGAATATCCACGCCCGCCCGCACGCCAATCTCCTCCATCCGTAAAGCGTCATCGATTTTGGGAAAATCCAGCGCAAGCTGCACCAGCGGCGGCGTCAGTGGTTTCATCAGCATCAGCCGATTTCATCGCAACCTCCGAAAATTTCCAGAAGAATATTGAGAGCTGAGGCCTCGCGGCCTTCGTGCTTTCCGACGTTTCCGCTTGCGCCTTGCGGAATTACTGACTCAAAATTCGCGCGATTCTTTTCGCCAGATCCGGGTCGCTCAGCATCCGTTGCCGGGCAATTCTTCGGCTCCGTTGTGCAAGGTCTTCGTTGAGCCTCTTCAGATCAGATTCTTCATGCGCCACCGCGATCAGGCTGACGCTCCCCATCTCGTCTTTCGATTCCTCACCCCAGGTCACCCGCGCCGGCGGATTGGACGGATTCCGCGGATTTTCCGCCGAATTGTCCCAATGAATTTCCACATCAAGCTTTGTCCCTTGCGGCAGCGGCACAAATTGTTGGAAATAATACCTGTCCTGCCAGGCAAAATCCCAATCTTTGATCCATAAAAGCGTTTTCATTTCACCATGCGGCAGTGTGGCGGTCATCTTCATCTCCCGAGCAATATAATGCGCGTGCGCGCCGACTCCCACGCCGTCCACGGCCACCGGCAGAGTGTAGGAATCGCGCAGAACAAAATCTTTTTCTCCCGCCGGAATATCCAGGCCCGAAAAGAGGGAGTAGTGTGGCGGCATCTGAATGCGCGTGAGCGTCCGTTCCGGGGCCTTCTTCGCAAAGTACAGTCCGATCACCGATTTTTCCGCTTCAGGCTTGCCGCTCGGATGAAAATGATATTGCACCACCAGATCCGAGCCTTTCGGAACGCGGAGCGCCAATCCCTCGGGAAAAAAATGCGGCTGCGCGCCAATGGCCCATCCGCCAAGCGGTATCGTCGCTACGCCCGCTCTCATTCCGCTGAAGCCAGGTTCGCTTCCCTGCTGCGGCTTTTCGTGAGCGCGCCCGCTGCCGTCCGCGAAATAAAGAACGTGATGCACCACCGCTCGTGCCGAAGGCTTCATGTCAATCGCGGTGATCCATTTGTCCTCGGTTAGTCCGAGAGAAACCGCGATATTCCGATAAATATCCGGCCCATCAGCTGGCACGTGATACGCTGCCGGCATTTCCACGATGAGGTCCGGCTCCCCGAGCATCCATCCTGAACCAAACGTCGGCGCTTCAATCCTGTCCGCGTCGGGTCCTTCCGGCATACCTTGCTTCACCCACTCCTGGATCAGCCCGATCTCTTCCGCTTTCAGCCGCCGCTCATCTCGATACGCATAGGAAACCTGCTCGGCCTTCCATGGCGGCATGGCACGCGACGCCGTGACTTTGCCGATCGTCTTTGCCTTACGCGCCGCATCCGCATACGACAACAGCGAAAAAGGCGCCGCTTCTCCGGGCCGATGACACCCGGAGCAGTTTTTGTAGATAATCGGAGCGATCTGCTTATTGAACGTGATTTGAGTTTCCGCATGACCTGGCGCGCTGAATAGCAACGCCGCCAGTAAAGCAGGAGCCAATCGAATCCAGCCGCCACCGCCGAAAGCATTTGCGTCAGCCGTCCTCACGGTGTCATGCATCCAGCAGTGTTGCGGCGAGTGCATGCGAGGTGTCAGGAAGCTCGTCTCTTTAGGGTAATTCACGGATTCGGATATTTTTAAAATCGATAGGCGCGCCTTCGGATTCGAGACAGAGATAGCCAGAGGCGGGATGGATTTTTGTGCCGCCGGAGACTTCCTCTCCATTAACCCAGAGCCGGATCTCTCCGTTAATAGCGCGGACGTAATAATGGTTCCACTCATTGATCCCTTTGCTCAGATTTTTGCGCGGGAAGCTCCGTTCGCCACTTGGGGAGGTGGGAGGGAAGGGCTGCATTTTCGTGCTACCAGTCGGGAAGACATCGCCGTTAGTGGTGAACCAGTCAGCTTTCTTTTTGGAATCTTTCTCGTACTGCTCCTTGTAACCGTGGTCAAGGACCTGCACTTCGATTCCAGTGGGGAGCCGGCCCTTGCCTTGCTCGAGATTTTTAATCGATTCGGGGGTCGCCCAAACGAAAATGCCCGAGTTGCCTCCGGATTGCAGGTGACGCCATTCGGCGACCAATTCAAAGTTGGTGACGATATTGTGAGTGCGAACCACGCCGACGGGGTGGCCGGTGCAGTGGATCATTCCGTTGGTTGTGCTCCAGGTAGCGGGGGCGCAGTTTACGTTCGTAAAGTCGGTGAGTTCGAGATTGCGCCAGCCGTAAGCGGTGCCGTCGATAAAGGCTTTAGGTTCATCGGCCGCGGCGAAAACAATCATGGAACTAAAAGCAAGTGTCAGCGAAAGCAAACGAGTGAGCATGAGGCTGATAATGTTGGGTTTAGGCACGGATAGCGAGCCTGAATTTGTGTAACCGGCCATCGAAGGGCCGCGTCTTAATTTAGAACCAGCGACAGCGGAGTTATACCATGATTTTGAGTTCACGTTCTGTTCGTTCTTTTTCGTTCGCGCTGCTTTGCGCCGGCGGGCTTGCGGATTTCAAAGCATCTGCTGCGGCAGCTTCCGCGAACGACAATTGGCCGCAGTGGCGTGGACCTCTCGCCACCGGCGAAGGGCCCACAGCGACTCCACCGTTAAACTGGAGCGAAGAGAAAAACATTAAATGGAAGGCCAAGATTCCTGGTGAGGGCACAGCAAGCCCGATCGTTTGGAATAATTCAGTTTTTGTTTTGAGCGCAATTCCAACCGGAAAGAAGGTTGAAAACAAAGCTTTGGCGCAAGCTGGCGGCTCAGGTGCCGATCAGCCCGGAGGCAGACGAGGTCCACAGCCCGGGAAGCCCGATGAAGTTTTTCAGTTCGCGGTGATTTCGATTGATCGCGAAACCGGCAAAACAAAATGGCAGAAAATCGCACGCGAAGAGGTGCCGCATGAAGGCCATCATCCGGACCATGATTTTGCATCGGCCTCGCCGGTGACCGACGGCGAAACGCTATTTGCATTTTTTGGATCACGCGGACTGCATGCCTACGATTTCGACGGAAACCTGAAATGGCAAAAGGATCTGGGGAAGATGCAGACAAAGATGGGCTTCGGCGAAGGAAGCTCGCCGGCGCTTTATGGGAACACAATCGTGGTGAATTGGGACCATGAAGGGGACGATTTCATTGCCGCTTTTGATAAGAACACAGGAAATGAACTTTGGCGCCAGGCGCGGGATGAAGATACGTCATGGTCCACTCCGCTGGTGGTCCAATACGAAGGGAAAGCGCAGGTCGTCACGGCGGCGACGCGGAAGGTCCGAAGTTACGATTTGAATTCTGGAAAGCTGGTCTGGGAGACGGAAGGCTTAACGCCGAATGCGATTCCGACACCGGTCGCCGGAGATGGAATGGTTTTCGCGACGAGCGGATTTCGTGGAAGCAAATTGCTCGCCATCAAATTGGGGAATAGCGGAACACTCGGGAGCGATTCGATTGCATGGTCGCTGAACAAAGGCACCCCTTATGTTCCTTCGCCGCTGCTTTATCAGGACAAGATTTACATCTATTCGAGCAACAACGGGATTCTTTCCTGCTTTGATGCAAAGACCGGGAAACCAGTGTTCGAGGCCGAAAGGATTTCCGGCTTGCCGGGAGTTTATGCGTCGCCGGTCGCGGCGAACGGCCGGATTTATCTGGCGGGGCGAAACGGAGCAATGGTGGTGCTGAAGGCCGGCGAAAAGTTGGAGGTCCTCACGACGAATTCATTGAACGATAAATTCAATGCTTCGCCAGCTTTGGCCGGGAAGGAGTTGTTCCTGAGGGGGCAGGAAAATCTTTACTGTATTTCCGAGTAAAACGGGCGTAAAAGAGGAGAAAGCACAGGAGGAGATATGAATAGAAGCTTTGGTTTGCTGGTACTTTTGGCGACGGCGGCTTTCGCTTACGCAGATGCCGTTGATGACGTAAAAAATTCCACGAAGAAATTGTCCGAAAAGGGGAATTATAGCTGGAGGACGACGACTGATTTGGGAAACACCGGCGGCAATTTCCGACCCGGGCCGACGGAAGGAAAAACCGAGAGGGAGGTAGGCACGTACCTGAGTTTGACTCGCGGTGATAATACTACCGAAGCGGTGTTAAAGGACAAAAAGGGCGCTCTCAAAACCGAGGACGGCTGGAAATCTTTGAGCGAATTGACGGCGGATGACGGCGGCTCACCAAACCGCGGGCGTTTCATTGCTCGAATCCTTGAGAACTTCAAAGCGCCCGCTGAGGAAGCGGAGGATCTCGCGTCCAAAACGAAAAATTTAAAGAAGATGGCCGAAACTTATTCAGGAGATCTGACCGACGAAGGAGCAAAACAGTTCCTGGTGCGATTTCGACCGCCCGGAAATTCCGAGGGCCCATCGAATGCGAAAGGTTTCGCGAAGTTTTGGATCAAGGATGGCATCCTGAGCAAATATGAGTATCACGTTAAAGGAACGGTGAACTTTAATGGACAGGAGCGGGATGTGGACCGTACGACAACTGTGGAAATCAAGGATGTCGGAAGTACAAAAGTAAAAATACCGGAAGAAGCCTCGAAGAAATTATCATAAATTATGAGCCAGCCAAACCTCCTCCAAGGCCGCCGATTGTTTTTGCGGAATGCGATGCTCGGCGCGTCATTCTTCACTGTGCGCGGCCTGTTGGCCGAATTGTTGACGCAGACACCGAGCCAGACCGAAGGGCCGTTCTATCCGGACCACCTGCCGCTCGACACTGATAATGACTTGATCATTATCAATGACCAGTTGACGCCCGCAGTCGGTGAAATCACCCACCTGAGCGGCCGGATTCTTGATTCGCGAGGCGAACCCCTGCGCAATACGCTGGTTGAAATCTGGCAGGCGGATAATAATGGCGCTTACCTGCACACAAAAACAGGTAATGCTGAAAAGCGGGACAAGAATTTTCAGGGTTTTGGCAGATTTATGACCGGTTCGACCGGTGAATATTATTTCCGGACAATCAAGCCGGTGCCCTATCCGGGGCGAACACCACACATTCATTTTGCGATCAAAATGAAGGGGCACGAGAAGTGGACGACCCAGTGCTATATCAAAGGGCACCCTGGAAATTCAAAGGACGGAATTTACAATTCGATCAAAGATCCGAAACAACGCGATGCGGTGACGATCGATTTTGCGCCGGTGAAGTCGTCGCGAGCCGGAGAACTGGCGGCGCATTTTGACGTTGTGATGGGCTTCACGCCGGGAGCCTGACTCAGAAAGAGGAGAGGTTGGTATGGCAAAGGTCAGTGAGTTGAACGTCAACGGAAAGCAGGTGCCGTGTGACGCAGAAGGTGAACGATCGTTACTCAGCGTATTGAGGGACGACCTGGATCTGACTGGGAGCAAATTCGGATGCGGAGAAGGAGAGTGCGGCGCGTGCACCGTTTTATTGGATGGTTCGCCAGTCCGCTCGTGCCGCACCAGCGTTGGGAATGTCGGCGCGAAGCAGATCACGACGGTCGAGGCGCTGGAAAAAAATGGCAAACTTCATCCGGTGCAGCAGGCATTCATCGATATGGATGCAATGCAATGCGCTTATTGCACCAGTGGGATGATCATGTCTGCTGTAGCTTTGTTGAAAAAGAATCCGTCTCCGAATCGTGAGGATATCGTTCGCGGGATGGAGGGGAATATCTGCCGATGCGGGACGTACGATCGGATCATTGAAGCGATATCGCGCGCGGCCACGGCAATGAAGGAGGCGCGATGAAACAGATTTTTGAATACGAGCCGAGATTTGAACCGGAGCGTTACGAATTGGATGCCGCGCCGGGCTATTGGTTTAATCTTCGGCGCAGGAACTTCTTCAAGTTTCTCGGCGGCGGCGTCGTGGTGGTCCTTCTGCTGGACAAGGCGCTCTCGCAGGAGTCCGGCGGTGGCGCTCGGCGTCGTGGCGGGAATCGCAATCTTCCGCAAGAGATCAGCGCGTGGCTGCATATTGATGAGAAGGGGCAGGTCACCGTTTACACCGGGAAAGTTGAAGTGGGGCAGAACGCGCGGACTGCGCTGTCGCAAGCGGTGGCCGAAGAGTTGCGCGCGCCGATTGAATCGGTGCAGTTGGTGATGGGCGATACGAAGTGGGTGCCTTTTGATGCCGGCACTTTCGGGAGCCGGACCACGCCCGATATGTCGAAGCAACTGCGGAAGGTGTCCGCGGCGGCGCGTGAAGTGCTGATTGATCTGGCGGCGGAAAAGTTGAAGGTCGATCGTGGGGATTTGTCCGCGGCGGATGGCACGATTTCGACGAAAGACGGCAAGAGCCTCGGTTACGGAGAAATTACAAAAGGCGAAAAGCTCACCAAAGCGATCGCCGAGAACCCGCCGATGACATCGCCGCAAAACTGGAAAGTGGCGGGACATTCGCACCGAAAGATGAACGGGCCTGATCTTGTTACCGGAAAGCATAAATACAGTTCAGACATGAAGTTGCCCGGGATGCTCCACGCGAAAATCCTTCGATCGGTGTATCCAGATGCGACCTTGAGGTCGGTCGATTACAAAGCGGCCGAACAGATGCCGGAAGTTTTGGTGGTTCGGGATGGCAATTTTGTGGGTGTGGCCGCGCCGACTGAGATCGAGGCGCGGCGGGCGTTAAAAAGCATTAACGCGGATTGGGCAAGTCCTCCGAAAATTTCTGATGCGGGACTTTTCGAGCACCTCAAGAAGACCGGAAGCAATGCGCAACGGCGCGGCAATGATGGCCAGGCAGGCTCAATCGAGGAAGGTTTAAAAGAGGCGGAGATCAAGCTGCAGCAGACCTACACAGTCGCATATATTGCGCACGCTCCGCTTGAACCGCGGGCGGCTGTGGCGCAGTGGGAGAATGGGGAACTGACCGTTTGGACCGGCACGCAACGGCCTTTTGGAGTACGTTCGGAATTGGCGTCAGCGCTAAAAATTCCCGAGGACAAGATTCGTGTCATCATGCCCGACACTGGTTCCGGCTACGGCGGTAAACACACCGGTGAAGCCGCGGTTGAGGCGGCTCGCATCGCGAAAGCAATCGGGAAACCGGTGAAACTTGTTTGGACGCGCGAAGAAGAATTTTCGTGGGCCTATTTTCGTCCCGCAGGGGTTATCGAGGTGTCGAGCGGCATTAAAAAAGACGGCACACTGATGGCCTGGGAATTCCACAACTACAACTCTGGAGGGTCATCCATTCGGACTCTTTACAATGTTCCCAACCAGGCGACGCAGTTTCACGGCGCTCAATCACCGCTGCGGCAGGGCTCGTACCGAGCTCTCGCGGCCACGGCTAATACCTTCGCGCGCGAAACACACATGGATGAGCTGGCGCACGCGGCCGGAATTGATCCGCTCGAGTTCCGGTTGAAAAACTTGAAAGACGAAAGGCTGCGGGCTGTTCTCGAAGCGGCAGCCAAAACATTCGGGTGGGGAAAGAAAGCTCCGGAAGGCCATGGATTCGGCATCGCAGGCGGCTCCGAAAAGGGCAGTTATCTCTCGACGTGCGCTGAAGTGGCGGTGGATCGCGCCTCCGGAAAAGTCAAGGTTGTCCGCGCCGTCAGCGCGTTTGAATGCGGGGCGATCGTGAATCCTGATCAGTTAAAAAATCAGGTTTCAGGCGCGATCGTGATGGGGATCGGCGGAGCGATGTTTGAGCATATCCGCTTTGAAAGTGGCCGAATTCTGAACGGCTCGTTTTCTGAGTATCGTGTCCCGCGTTTCAGTGACACTCCGCAAATAGAAGTTGTGTTGCTCGATCGGAAAGATCTCGAGCCGACCGGTGCGGGAGAAACTCCGATCATCTGCATTTCTCCCGCGATCGGAAACGCCATTTTTGCCGCAACCGGAGTTAGATTGCGATCCATGCCACTGGTTCCGAACGGATTGAAGGCCTAACCTTTATTTAAGGAACACGGCAGCGCTCATTTCCGCATCAGCGGGAATCCAGACGTTGATATAAAGGCAGAGACACTTTCCAATTGGGGAAGTTGAAGTGGTCGCGAGCTGAAAGATTGGAGCGTAAGGGCACGCCAGAACTGAAAGGGCTTCCGGTGAGGCGTTCCTGCTGCTGTCCAGCGCAAGAACGAGACCGATCACTGGTCCGCTGCTCAACAGGTAAAAGAAAACCAGCGAGAAGAGGGTACCCAAAAAGAACTTCGGACCATTCTTTCCTTCGAGAAGTCTCATTCGATGATCGTATAAGAAAGCACCCTGTGTACCGCTGAGGTTTATCGAGTGATTTTGGATCTCTGTCGCGATTGAATCAGAAATTGTGTAAGCAGTGTTAGCAAAAACGAGCGAGTCGGACATGGTCCACAAACCTTCGAAGTTATTTGAAGGCGACAAGTGATTCAGCGCAGCAAATCTTAAGCGAAATGGCATGAGGCGCGATGTCCCGGAGCCACTTCGCGGAATTCGGGAACTTGAGAGCTGCAAAGAGGAAATTCGGCGATGGGACAGCGCGTGTGGAACGGACAGCCACCGGGCGGTTTGATGGGGGAGGGGATTTCGCCCTGGAGCACGATCCGGCTGGAGGTTTCTTCGGCGTGGAGTTTCGGCACGGCGGAGATAAGCGCGCCGGTGTAGGGATGGCGCGGGTTGTTCACGACTTCGGCGGCCTCACCGGACTCCACAATCCGGCCGAGGTACATGACAAGGATTCTTTGGCTGATGTGCTCGACGACGGCGAGATCGTGCGCAATGAAAAGATACGCGAGGCCGAGCCGCGATTGCAGGTCCTGCAGGAGATTAATGATCTGCGCCTGGACGGAAACGTCGAGGGCACTGACCGGTTCATCACAGATAATCAGTTTTGGTTCGACGGCGAGGGCTCGGGCAATCCCGATTCGCTGGCGCTGGCCACCGCTGAATTCGTGAGGATAACGATCGGCATGGTTCGGAGCGAGGCCGACATTCTCGAGCAGTTCGGCGATGCGATGGGTCCGTTCCGAGCGGCCGGCGGCGAGTTTGTGAATGTCAAGAGGCTCGCTGAGAATCTGCCGCACGGTCAGTCGCGGGTTTAATGATCCGACTGGGTCCTGAAAAATCATCTGGAGATTACGCCGCGTTTTGCGCAGTTCGCTTTTATCGAGCCGGCCGATTTCCTTTCCGGCAAAAAGCACCTCACCATGGGTGAGTTGAACCAACCCAATTATTGCGCGACCCAGGGTCGATTTCCCGCAACCGCTTTCGCCGACAAGGCCGACCGTTTCGCCAGGTTCCACTAATAGATTCACGCCATCGACGGCTTTCACTGTGGCACTGCCATGCTGAATCACGCCGTGGCGCACGGGAAAATGGACTTTGATATTTCGAACTTCGAGAAGCGCCATGGCTAAAACGTCTTCAACTCCCAATACGGGCAGCGGACTTTTTGTTCCGGTAGCGGATTAAGAAGACCAGGCGTTTCTTTGTCACACTGTGGCTGCCGTTGCGGGCAACGCGGATGAAAACGGCAACCGGCCGGCCATGCCCCGAGTTGGGGAACATTGCCCGGTATCGAAACGAGCCGTTCGCGACCGGCGCCAAGCTGTGGAGTGGAACGAAGCAGCGCGCGAGTGTAGGGATGCAGGGGATTTTCGAGCAAACGCTTTGCCGGCCCTTCTTCGACAATTTGTCCGGCGTACATCACCAGCACGCGGTCGGCGATATCTTTCAAGAGACCAAGATTGTGCGTGATCAAGAGAATGCTCATCCCGAGTTGCGATTTGAGGTCGCGCAAAAGTTCCATGATTTGCGCCTGGATGGTGACGTCGAGCGCGGTGGTCGGCTCATCTGCGACGAGCAGCTTTGGGTGCGCGGCAATGGCCATTGCGATCATGATTCGCTGCTGCATCCCGCCGGACATCTGGTGCGGATAATCGCGGATGCGGCTTTCCGGAGCGGGAATACCAACCAAATTCAGAAGTCGAATGACTTCCTCACGAGTCGCCGCTTCGGCGCGGTGAAGCTGAAGCATTTCGAGAATCTGGTCGCCAACCCGCAGGACTGGATTAAGCGACGCGCCCGGTTCCTGAAAAATATAACTGACCGTCCCGCCTCGGATCGAGCGCAGTTCTTTTTTGCTCATGGCAAGAACATCGCGATCTTCGACAGTAATCCTCCCACTGATGTATTGCGCTGGAGGCGAGGGAACCAGGCGCGCGAGAGAAAGAGCGCTGATGCTTTTGCCGCTGCCACTCTCGCCCACGAGGCAAACCGTTTCTCCAGCGTCGATGTGGAAAGAGACAGCGTCGAGCGCGCGAAGAGATTGCCCGTCTGAAACGAACTCGAGAGTTAAATTATCAATTTGAACCAGCGGCATGAGGAGCGGTCTGCGTTTCTGAAGACGGATCGAAGGAGCGTTCCGCAGCGGGATTTGTCGGGGCCGCGGGCCTGTTTTGAAGCGCGATGTGGTTTCGAAGGTAATCGCGATCGTTCGTGGTGCAGCCGGAAAACGCCGCCAGTGCAAAGGTCGAAAACACGAAGCAGGCAATTATTCTCGCAAACATGATATGAGTTTAGACCGTTTTAGAAGCTTTGGGAATCAAACTCAGGAGCCGATCCTGAAAGAATTTTGGAGAAAAAGGAGGATTCTAATTTGACGACTTCGCAAAAGTGATTAGCTTCCAAATTAGTTCACGAAAAGGAGACTAAAGACAACCCATGAAAATGAAGCTGTTCACCATAGGGATGGTGTTGGCATCGGCAAGCGTCGCGCTGGCCGATTTCAGCCCCATCACGCTCACTCCGAGCACATACACCCACGATATCGTGGTCGAAAAAACGGCATCCGCCCCAGTGATTCCGGGCGGCTACACCACGGCCTCAATGGACGGAGGCACAAACAACAATGGCGATACCTGGAATGAAGCCGGTTATTTCGCAGATAACCCGACGGTCGGCCTTCCCGTGGCGGGAAGCACTTTCACCAGCGTTTCCGCCTCCGATCATTCTTATAAACTGGCATCCGATTATCGGGCGAATGACGCTGTGATGCTCGACGCAAGCACCACCTTCGCGCGCGCTACCTTGACAGTGAACAGCCCGACCGCTTATGGCGCGCTTTCATTTCTGACGAGCGGCGGAAATGGCGGATGCATCTTCCGTTATACGGTTCATCACCAGGATGGAAGCACCGAGAGTGGCACAAGCCCTTCGGCTGACTGGTTCAACGGAGCGAATCCGGCCTGGATCGCGAATGGCCGCGTGAATGCCCAAACCTTCACCCTCGACAATCTGAACAGCGAGAATCCGCGGCTTTACTCGAAAGATGTTTCCTTAAGCAATGTTTCGAGCCCGATCACAAGCATCGATCTGGAATACGTCAGCAGCGCCGCCGGGGCGCACACCTGCATTATGGCAGTGAGCGGAGCGGCGGCTGTTTCCGGCGCGTACAACCCGATTGAAGTGACAGGTTACAATGCGGACATCGTGGTTGAGAAAGAGGCAACGCAACAGCATCCTCTGACTGACGTCGTTTCGGCTACAATGGACAGCGGCATCGGCCTGACGTTGTTCACATGGTACGAACAGGGTTATGCAACTAACGCTCCGAACACCGGTTTGCCCACGGCTGGCTCGACTCTCACCAGCACCAATGCTGCCGAGCATCAGTACGTTCTCGCGCCGACCTACGGCGGAAATAACGCGGTGCTGATCGATGCTGATAATTCTTCGGCCGTTTTAACGTTTCAAACGCCAAAGAGTTATGCCGGTTTCTCTCTGCTCGGCGCGACGGCCAATGGCGGCGTGACGCTGAGCTATGATGTGCACCACACGGACGGCTCAATCGAAAGTGGCACTGTTCCGATCAAAGATTGGTTCAACAACACCCCTGCGGCTTACACCGTGAACGGTCGAGTGAACGTGGAGACCGCTCTTCTCGATAACGTGAATAACAATAACCCACGCCTTTACTCGGCCGACTTTGCCATTACCGATACGACGACGCCCGTGGATAGCATCACTCTGACTTTCCTTGATGGCGGCGCGACGGCTCACGCCGCGATTCTGGCGGTGAGCGGATCCAGCGGCGCAGTGGCTCCAGTTTTCGCCGTTCAACCACTACCCGTGAAGTTGAATCCCGGCGAATCAGCGACCCTGACCGGGACGGTTTCCGGCACCGAACCGATCACTTATCAATGGCAGAAAGGCACGAACGGAGTTTTCGCGAACATTGCCGATTCAGCGGTTGTTTCCGGTTCCACGACTGCGCAGCTTACCTTGTCAGGGGTGAGTGAAAGCGATGCCGGTGATTATCGGCTCGTTGCGACAAACGGCGCCGGTTCTGCGAACAGCGCAGGGGCGACAGTTACCGTCCTCTCGCAGTTGCCTCGCATCACCACACCGACCGACGCGATTACCTCCATCGGTGGAACCAGCCCTTCGGCGGAAGGGGTGCAGCACGCGATTGACCAACAGACCGACAAGTACCTGAACAGCGGGACAGGCAGTTCATCGTTTGCTGGCCCGGTGGGGTTTGTAGTCACGCCGTCGCAGGGGCGCACCATTTTGGAAGCCGTTCGCTTCTACACCGCGAACGACGTTCCCGACCGCGATCCCATCGATTACAAAATCGAAGGCTCGAATGACGGCGGGAGCAGCTACAGCGTGATTGCTTCGGGAGCGCTGGCCCTGCCCGACGACCGAAACAACGCGGGCGCCGCCCTCGACCCGGTCAGTCAGGCGCTGCAGCAAATTACGCTGACAAACACTGCCAGCTATGGCGTTTATCGTGTTACGTTCAATAACGTGAAGAATAATTCCGCGAATCTTTTCCAGATCGGCGAAGTCGAAATGCTCGGAACAGTCGATAACAGCGGCGCTCCTTATATCGCGACGCAGCCGCAGCCGGTCTCTGTTTATCAGGGTTCTTCCGCGCAGTTCACCGCCGCGGCGAGCGGCACGCCGGCTCCCACTCTCCGTTGGATGAAGCGCGTGAATGGAACGCTCACACCTTTGAACGACGGCGGGAATATCAGCGGCGCAACGACCGACACTCTCACGCTCAATAACGTGACAGCGGCAGATGCCGGCACGTATGTGGTCGTGGCGTCTAGTTCATCTGGAACTGCCACAAGCAGCCCTGCGAACCTGACGGTGCTCAGCACGTTGCAGGATGTCACCACGCCGGGTGATTTAATCACCGCGTTCGGCGACGAGTCGGGCACGTTCTGGAATACCTCGGCGGATCCTGCGAATGTCATCGATAACACCACGACGAAGTACGTCAACGGAGGCAGCGGATTCAGCGCGTCGGCAGGATTCCCGCCGTTCAACGGACCCGTTGGCGTCGTTGTAACACCTTCTGTCGGCAGCACCGTTGTCCAGGGATTGGGGGTTTATACCGCGGACGGAAATCCGGAGCGCGATCCGTTGGACTACAAATTGGAGGGGTCGAATGACGGCACGAGTTTTACCGTGATCTCGAGCGGGTCGCTCTCTCTCCCCGATCAACGCAACGCGAGTGATGGTTCGCTCACCGAACCGTTCACTCAAGCGATGCAGGAAGTGTTGTTTTCGAATAACGCAGCTTACACAAACTATCGCCTGACCTTCACAAATGTGCGCGACGCCAGCCGTGCCAGCAGCATGCAGGTCGCGGAGATTGAGTTGCTGGGCGGTCCCGGCACCTCCGGTCCTTCCGTTAGCGTTACGAAAGAGACAGACGGCTCGATTACGATCACCTCGAGCCAGCCGGGGACATTGCAATCCACTACCCAAATAAACGGGAGCGCAACGACCTGGACAGACGAGGGCCCAATTAGCGGCTCAGTTACGGTGCCAGCCACAGGTAAAATGAAGTTCTTCCAGGTGGTCACTCCGTAAGATCGGAACTGAAAAGAGATTGAACACCCGAAAGCCGGACGAAAGTCCGGCTTTTTCATTTCGGAAGCGCCATCGGTTGGTTAGCCACCATAACAAACTTGTTTACAGGCTAATCATTTTGAAATATATCTATGCTCGTTAGCTCCCTAATTTGAAACCGCCTGGCGCGAATTCCTCCAAGCTGTCGCGTGAGAAAGGCGTTTCATCTGAAGGGGCGATGAACCGTAACTCAATGTAGTGTATGATGAAGATAAAACCGAACCATTCACGAAAATGGCGGCGTCTGAAAGGCCTTGGGCCTCTTTTGGCGGCCGTCGCTTCGCTGGTTCCGATGCAAGCCGGAACCTTTACTAACAACTTTAACGCAGACCCCACTCTCACTGGCGCTGTCACCCTGGACGGAACGCCTCCCGAGGATGGAGTCACACCTCATGCTGCCTATTGGGGCTCCTCCGGCGGGGTCGGCGGAACGGGATATATCGGCCTGGTCGACGGTGTCGCGAGCGCGAACGGGCTGTTCGGGCTGATGACCGTGCCGGACCTGGACGCGGGGGCTGCCATTGGTGGGTTTACTGCCACCTTCAAACTTCGCATGGGCGCAGGAAGCGGCAATCCGGCGGACGGATTCAGTTTCAACTGGGCAACTGATGTGCCTACGAGCGCCGGCACTCTCGCATGGGAAGATGGGGCTGGAACGGGGCTCACTGTTGGATTCGATATTTACGACAATGGTGGAGGCGAAGCGCCGTCAATTGATCTCAAAGTTGGGGGCGTCACCCTCCAATCCAAAAAATTCGCGAAAGCGGACATCATGACCGACACGCAGTTCGCCGACGTTCGGATTCAGTACAAGGATGGATTGCTGGATGTCGATTTCAAAGGGCAGCCAGTTTTCACGGGCGTGCCTTTGGGTCTGCCTCCTCAATCCGCGGCAGTCTTTGGCTTCGGCGCGCGGACAGGCGGAGAAAACGCAAATATCTGGGTTGATGACCTGGGTATCCAGACGTTTGCTCCCACCGCGCCGGCCGTGAGCTTCGTTCGCGGCAACGCGAAGGGAGTAACAGTTAAGGTTGTCGATGCGCCGACAGCGGCCGCCGATGCGACCACGTTCGCGGCGACGATTGATAACGTCGCGGTGACGGGTAGCGCCACCAAGAGCGGTGACACCAGCACGTATAGTTTCACCAATCCCGACATTTATACGGCGGGCTCAACCCACAATGTTGTGCTCACGTACAAGTACGGAACTCCCGCGGTTAATGGGACCAACAGCTTCTCGTTTACCGTTGGGGCGTATAGCACTCTTCCGGCTACAGCGGCTTTACCCGCTGGAACGATTGATACGAGCAAGCGCGGCTTTCTCTGGCGCGTGCACCAGGTGGATTCTGCCACTCCTCTCGAGAACACTCTTGTTCGCGCGGAGAATCAGCTTGGCGGTTTGCTCGGGGACAATGTCGCCGATCCGACTGCCGTGGGCGGTGCTGACACGGCTTCAACCGCGCCAAATCCGACAACGGCTCCCATCGCCTTCACCGTTTCCAACGTGGTTAACTTTGGCGACCCGACTTCAGGCGGCAACAATGGCCGTTTCACTCCTGACCTTGCATTCCCTGGCGTGCCAGGAACGACGGGCAGTGATGACAGTATCGCGGGCGAAGTGATCACAGGCATCGAATTCCCGGCGCCGGGTCTTTATCGGCTCGTCGTCAACAGCGATGACGGATTTCGGACGACCGCAGGACTGAATCCGCGCGATCCATCCAATCCAGTGCTCGGATTTTTCGATGGCGGCCGAGGACCAACGGACAGCCCTTATGAAGTTTATGTGAGTGCTGCCGGCATTTATCCGTTCCGCACGCTTTGGGAAGAAGGCGGCGGTGGCGCAGCCCTCGAATGGTTCTCTGAACTGAACGATGGCACGCGCATTCTCCTCAATGACACTGCGACGGACGCGCGCGCGTTAAAGACTTATCAGCTTCCGGCGAGCGCGCTGCCGGCCTTCCTGAGTGGGTTAAGCCCTGGGAATGGAGCGAAACTCCTCATCCGACCGAAGATAATTGAAGCGCATCTGGTGGACTCGGGCACGACCGTAACGGCAAGCTCCGTTGCAATGAAGCTAAACGGCACAACTGTCTCCGCAACGGCGACAAAAACGGGCGGTGACACGAAGATAGTTTACACGCCAACCGCCGATCTGCTTCCGGACACCGAGTACACAGTTGAGTTGACCTACACCGATACTGCCGGCTCGCACACGACGAGCTGGAAATTCACGACCGGTCCGCTCTCTTCGAACCTGTTCGTCGTTGAAGCGGAAGATTTCGACTACTCCGATGACGGTGTCACTGGTGGTCTGACAAATCCGATGAAAGGCACACCTGGTCAGGACGTGGATGTGATGCCGTATCACGGCGGTGCTTATGACCAAAAGAGCGCTGTTATCAACATCGATTACAACGATAACGACCCAGGTGACGGAAACGTATATCGCACGGAAGATTCCGGATCCGCTGATGGAAACGACACCAGCATGTACAACAACCAGGGCGGCGTTCCTGGAAACGGTTTGGGTGACGCCTATGCGATCGCGGCGAATAACCGCGGCACTTACACGACGACTGTCAACTACGCGCTCGGCTGGAGCGGTGGCGACTGGCACAACTATACCCGCACCTTTCCGACGACCGGAACGGGATGGTGGGAAGTTTACGCCGCGCTCTCTTATGACGGTACTGCTGACGGACAGCTTTCCGGCAATCTGCAGCTCGTCACTGATGGAGTCGGCACCACAAGTCAAACGGTGGAGCAACTCGGGACGTTCAGCGCGCCCGGTTCAGGTGGATGGGGCAGTGAAAATCTCGTCCCGATGAAAACCGCGTCCGGCGCGCGGGCGGTGGTGAAGCTGAAAGGATTAAACACCATTCGCTACACCTCGAGCAGCGGCGATTTCGACGCCATTATCTTCAGCCAGGCAAATCCTCCTCCGCCTTCGATCGACGTCGTCCCGCAAGACAGCGTCAAACGCGATGCGGTCATCCTCGATTGGACCTTGAAGAACTCCGATGCGACGGTGAACACCAGTTCGGTCAAATTGTTCTTTGATGACCAGGATGTGACGTCGAAAGCAACGATTACCCAAACTGCGACAGGAGCCACGGTCCACCTCGATTTGACCGGCACCACCTATCCTTCAGGCGATCACACGTGGAAATTGACATTCTCAGACAGCAGCACTCCCGCCCAGAATGTCACAGGGCAGGGGACTGTGGTTGTGAATCCGTATCCAACTCAGGGAGTCTTTGTGATCGAATCGGAAGACTTCAATTACTCGGATGACAACATCACCGGCGGCAAGAGCAATCCAATGAAAGGGACTGCGGATATGGATGTCGATGTGATGCCTTATTTGGGCGGCGCTTACGATACTCTCGGCGCTGTCAAAGGCGTTGACTTCAACAACAACGATGATGTCGTTGGCCAGGGCGGTGACTTGTACCGCACGGAAGCGGATCCTGATCCGGAACCTCCGAATGATCCCGACGGCTTGAACGAAGTGGCGATTGGGACGAGCACCGATCGTTACGGTCTGGATCGCGGCACATTCCAGCTCACCACCAATTACCGAATTGGCTGGGTCGAAGATGGAAGCTGGCAGAATTATACACGCACCTTCCCCGATGGTGATTACAACGTCTGGGCGGCCCTCTCTTATGATGGTCGCGCGGCCGGGCAACTTCGCGGCTCGTTGGATCGAGTGACCTCGGATCCGAGCAAGCCGAATCAAACCACCACGCGCATCGGCGACTTCAATGGGCCCGGTTCGGGTGGTTGGGGCCGCAACGATCTCGTTCCGATGAGATCGACGAACGGTCTGGCCGTCGTCCACATGGGCGGCCTGCAAA
>Ga0136846_1236646_pt1 | contig 20529 bp, 19 predicted proteins | sample HopSoiMetagenom2_FD_96841 | JGI IMG/M metagenome (GOLD analysis project Ga0136846, IMG submission 96841) | Grasslands soil microbial communities from Hopland, California, USA - 2 Assembly 2016 (version 4) | ecosystem: Environmental > Terrestrial > Soil > Grasslands | place: USA: Hopland...
GCAGCTACCTGAATTGTCGTTTGAATTGTCATAGTTTAAATTTTTAATTATACCAGATTTCTGTTTTGTTTGATAATCAAAAATACTCCTGGAGATAGGGGAGAAATTGAACAAAACCGACATTTAGGAATGGAAGGGGGCTTTCTATGCTATGGCTACACCTCTTTTTTAACTTTCAGCTGTTTGGGATTTTGGCCTGTATATTTTTTAAAGTCCCTGATGAAATGTGATTGATCGGCAAATCCATTTTCATATACGATATCAGTAAGGCGGGACCAGGAATCTGCAGTAACCTGGTTGAAGGATGAATAGAATTGTATGATCTTGGCAAATTTCTTTGGAGGTACACCTACATGCTCAATAAAATTCCGTTGTAAAGTCCTCTCGGTAATATGCAATTTTTCAGTAAGTTCTTTAACAGAAAGTTTTCCTGCGCTTTTTATTATCATTTCAATAGCATCCATTATGGAGGCATGTGGAAAATAGACCTTATTTAATATCAGTTGCGAAATCAGCCGGGCAATAATTTCCGATTGGACACGAATATCAGCTGTACTCTGGATTTCAGCCAGATACTCTTTTGTTGTAATTGAAGTAAGCAGGTTGAGATCATAGCAATCGTCATTCAGTTCCCTGGGATCTATCCCTAAAAGTGCTCTTGCTGCAACAGGATGCAATTGGAAAACAATAAATCGGTAAGCTCCCTCCACAATAAGTTCAATCGGTATAATAGTCAGGCCGTATAGAAATATTTCAGACAGGAATTTATTCTGTGGCTTCAGGAATACTCCTTTTGCCGTTTGCTGGAACATGATGCCAGGATAGCCATCCGCAAAAAAGGGGATGCTATGGGTTTTGTCATCAGCCTTTTCTACAAATAATAAAATATCCTTAACATGAAAGGCGAGTCCATAATCATCTATGAGTTTCTTTTTCCAGTCAACTGATTGCAGCATATCCAAAAATACAATTCTTTGTTCAGGTGAATATTTTAGCAACTCATGGACTGATTTGTGAATAACTGCCTGCAAAGAAAAACCCGGTAAATTGTTTACCGGGTTAATTGAACTTCATAGGTCATTATAATGACTTGAGGTATTCTACCAGGTCATTCTTTTCAGCTTCGGTTAAATTCAATTTTTTGCAGGTGTTATAATGATTGACTACATCCAGCATGGTTGCAAATCTGCCATCATGGTAGAAACCCCCTTTTGCATGCGCCCATAATCCTCTCAGACCCTGAGTAACATAAGTCTTTTCGGGTGACCGGTTTGCCTGGAAATCATCAATACAGATCTCCTCTGGCTTATGTGTGTTCCATCCTGGTTCTGCAAATAAGGGCGGTACATGGCAGGTGGCACATTTAGCCTTTCCGGAAAACAATTGCTGGCCTCTGTCAGAAGCCACTTCGTCAAAGGAACCTTTAGGAGGTTTGGGAGGCGGGATGGCTAACTGATAAAACTGTAAAGCGGCCAGTTTGCTGCTTACATGGTCCGAGTCGCTACGTTTATTGCCAAAGCCTGCTTTAGCTGCCACAGGGTATTGTTCTTTGTTCATTAATCTTGGATCATAGAATTGGCCCTGTCCGGATAGTTCAAGATTTGCAACATAGGCGTTCCAATAAGTGACATTTCCCCAGCCGCCTGTCCAGGTATGAAGATTATGCCCTGCCTGGCCAAATGCTTCAGGAATTAAGGTAGCAGCTGGCTTGCCATCCGGACGAAATGCTTTACCGTCCAGGTTGAGTTCTGCATCAAATTTGCCAGGGCCCCAGCTGGCCAGTACTTTCTTTACGGTAGCCTGATCTGCGTTCAACAATTTTGCTATGGGATCAAGGTTTGGTGCCATTGAAATTATTGCGCCAACATTCAGGTCCCTGTTAGGCCAGCCATCCAGTCTTTTTCCAATGCCGGAAGGATCACTAACGGTGGAATGGCAGGAAGCACAGGTAAGTCCTATTGATTTCAGGTTACCTTTGCCGTCGAATTTTCCAACCACTCCCAATACGGCGTTGATCTTTATAAGCTGGAGTGTTACCCAGGGATCGTCAAGGAATTTTCCTTCTTTGATCTTTCGCCTCAGGAATTTGGGAAGAACTGCAAGGTCAACTTTTAGACCTGCGTCCAATGCCTGTTTTGGACTTAACCCTTTTCCAATACCACCATGCTTCTCATCTGCAATGGCTTTATGTATTTGCAATTGATCTGTCCAGAATACTTCATCTCCGAAAGTATCAAAACGGAATACAGCCTTTCCTTTGTCGAACATCTCCTTCATATTCTTTTCGATATCATCATTGAAATCGCCAGGCACTCCAGATCGATCCATTGAATTCCTTGTATCGGCTTTGGTGGTTTTGCAGCGGATAAATTGAGTAGCCAGGATGGCAACTACAATAAATGTAATTACCATGGTTGTTTTTGGCACGTGAAGTTTCATGACCCGTGTGTTTAAGGTTTAAAAGAAATGGAACTGATTTGTATTGTATTGTGGAGATTAATCAGACAAAATGAAAGATTCGGGTCAGACAAGATGTAAGCTTCAGATATTAACTCCGTTTAAATTAATCACAAAGCTTATACCATTCTTACCTTCGCCCCGCAAACTGCTGGATTTCAGGTAAGGGGCGGTATTTAGCCGGTGAACGGTAAAGGAAAAAACTTCCTCAAACGTCCTTTAAGTAATACCCAATCATGGCAGACCGAAATAAAAAAGGAACATCAATAAAGGAATACGGGAAAAAGCTCTTTGCATTTATCCGTGGCAGGGTTCGTACTGAAGAGGACGCCGAGGACATTTTGCAGGATGTCTGGTACCAGTTATATAATACTTCGGAAGCAATTGACCAGGTAGGGTCATGGTTGTACCGTGTGGCAAGAAACAAGATCATTGACCGTTACCGGAAAAAATCGCCGGAGCTATTGGATGATCAAAGCTATGAGGATGAGGAAGGAGAACTGCATCTGAAAGAGATCCTTATGGCTGATGCAGGCAATCCGGAAACAGAATATCTGAAAAATCTGTTTTGGAAAGAATTGAATGAAGGATTGGATGAATTGCCACCGGAACAAAAAGAAGTTTTTATCTTAAATGAGCTGGAAGGGCTGACCTTCGCAGAGATAGCCGCGAGGACCGGTGAGAATAGCAAGACGCTGATTTCCCGTAAAGGGTATGCAGTTAAGCATTTGCGTAAACGATTGCAAACTCTTTATGATGATTTTTTAAATTATTAAATTGGCTGGTATGAAAAAGAAAAGCAAAAAGTTCTATTTCGTTCCGTTTATCATTATAGCTGTGATAGCATTATTAAGTGCAATTGTAATGCTGCTCTGGAATAATGTGCTGGCAGAAGTGGTAAACGTAAAACAGATCAGTTACTGGCAGGCTGCAGGGCTATTAATACTCAGCAAGATATTATTCACTTCATTTCGTCCTGGCCCTCCAGGCGGATTCCGCAGAGGAGGTCCACCATGGCGCAATAAACTGATGAATCTTTCAGATGAAGAAAGAGATCAGTTCAGAAAAGAATGGGAACAAAGAAAATCCGCAGGCCACGATGATGATTCAGCCACTAATGTCTGATCAATTGATTATTTACGTTTAAGCCATCTTTCGCCGCAGGCGAATTGAGCCCAGGGTTGTCTGAGCCCGTGGTATCCCCAACCAAACACGAACCCCGAAGCGAGTTTCCCTGGGTTCTTGGGTTAATAAGTAAATAATATAAACCAGGGGCGTCGTCCATTCATTCATCCCGCTACATAAGGCGTTCTAATTTTTTTCAAGTATTTAAAGTAAAATACCTGCCCACCCGTCTTCCTCTATATACAACATTATTAATTTAAACAGTTAACCATGAGATTCCCTTTCAGACCAATCCTTATCGGATTATTAATCGGAGCACTGGTATTCTTTATACCCTTCCGTTTTCCATTCTTCCTGTTCTTTATTTTATTCTTCGTATTCGGTCGGTTTTTCTTCAGGCCCTGGAGAAGAAGATATGGGTGGCGCCATCCAGGATATGAATATCGGAATGATATTCTCCCCATAGATGGGTACTATCGCCCATCTGCAAATGAGAGTAAAGAACCAGCAAGGAAAATTAATATACAATAATAAAACAAAGATCATGAGACGAAATAATTTTTGGATTACCGCATTAGTAGCCCTGATAACATTTGTGAGCTTATCAGCATTTGTCCACCGCCCCTGGGGCTGGCATGGCTACAGGCATGGAAGATGGGGATATGATCACTGCTATTATGATGATCATCACCGGCATCGCCCAGCCGATTCTCAACAACAGGATAACAACAAAGCGCCTGTAAACGATTCAACAAACTATTAGTATAAATATTCAAATTAAAATACCATGTATTATAATGGATATGGTTGTGGCCTCAGGAGGGAGCACCAAATGCAGTTATCACCGGTTAATATTATTGATACAGGAGCGGCTTATACCATTCACCTTTATGCGCCCCGGTTGAATAAAGAGCTTTTTGAATTGACGACACAACAGGATATTCTCTCCGTGAAATATAAGGAAGAAGATCAGACTGATAAATCCTACTATACCCGAAAAGAATATCGCCCCGATGAAATTGCCAGGTCATTTGATCTGAAAGGAAAAGTAGAGATCGATGGCATCAAGGCTAGCTATTCAGATGGTGTGTTAATAATTCATCTTCCAAAAACAGAAGCTGCAAAGAAGAAGGCGCAATCAGTAAATGTGAGTTAATTAAATCTTTATGAAATTCATCTTATGTCTGTTGGCAGCAGTTATAGCCATTAGTGGCAAAACCTTTGCTGCGAACCAAACAGAAAAGGAGAGAAAAATTATGGAACAGATTATAGATATTGATACAACGGGTATAACTCAGCAATATGCTACTATTAATGGGATACGTTACCATTATGCAGAAGCTGGAACAGGTCCATTAGTGATCCTGCTTCATGGCTTCCCCGAACTGTGGTTTTCATGGCGGCATCAATTGACGGCGCTTGCCAAAGCAGGTTATCATGCAGTAGCACCTGATCTCCGCGGTTTTGGGGAATCAGCAGTAACTCCCTATGTAAAAGATTATAGTTTGCTGAATCATGCAAAAGATATCAGGGCATTGATTGATCATCTGGGAGAAAAGGAAGCAGTAATTGTTGGGCACGACTGGGGTGCTAATCTCATGTGGATAATGCCCATGCTCTATCCTGAAACTGTAAAAGCAGTGGTGGGTGTGAGCATACCTTTTTATCCAGAACCACGTGATCCTGTTGAGATCAGGAAAAAATGGCAGAATGCTTTCACCAACTTCAGTAAACCCGGAGCTACAGAAGCAGAATTTGAAAAAGATCCGGAACGGTTTTTCAGATTGTTCTTCTACGGATTATCCGGCAGTGCACCCAGGCAGGCGATTGATCTGTTATATACCAGGAAACCTGAGACCAATAATGTGCTGGATGATTTTCCAGAACGGGAAGCATTACCAGAATGGATCAGCAGGGATGAACTGGATTATTATGTAAAAGCGTATAAAAAAACAGGCATTACTCCCGCATTGAATTTTTACCGTAATGATTCAGATTATTTCCAGTTAAAAGAGATCTATAAAAAGGGAATAAAACAACCTGTATTGTTTGTAGGAGGGGCAGAAGAAGCTGCTGTTCGCTTTGGTAGTGTGGAACCAATGAAGGCTGCATTGCCTAACCTCAGGAAGATCGTTTTAATTCCCGGTTGCGGCCATTGGGTGCAACAGGAACGGCCTGAAGAATTGAATAAGGAGATCATTGATTTCCTCAATACAGAAGTTAAACAAAAGCGTTATTAACTAAACTACTAACCATGGAACTCCAGCAACCAGCATATCTCGAATATAAGGAGCGAATGCCGTCACCAGGTGTTCTTGCACTGATCTATTTTCTTGTGTTTGCAGCCGGAATGGCTTTCCTTCTGATAGGCTCTTCAGGTGCCTCTTATCCTACTCCTTATGATCCGGTTGAAAAGGCCCGTCATTTCTATACTGAATTTGCGGTGAGTCTTCACGCCCAATCCTTCTTTCTTTTCTGGTCGTCTCTGCCATTGGGTATTTACACAGCATTCATGACAGCAAGGTTAAGAGGTTTGAATCTTCATAGAGGAGGTGTGAATATTGCACAGTTCGGTGGCTTTGGTGCAGCATTCTTTCTTGGTATGTCTGGCCTCATCACATGGATATTATCCCAGCCGGGCATTACGAGTGATCCACAGGCAACGCGCATCATGCAACTGCTGGCTTTTGCTACAGGAGGAACTGGTGCTGTTGTTTTATCTGGTTTGTTGATTGCTGGAATCTGCGTGACGGCCGGGATCGACAGGATCATTCCCAGATGGGTAATGTGGTTCGGGTTGGCGATAGCAGTGATATCGATTCTTTCCATGTTCAACCTGATAGTACCTGGTGTATCAATTCTTTTACCGATAGGTCGTTTTCTCGGCATTATCTGGATGATCATTGCCGGTTTCACTGTTAAAAGAAAAAAGCTGATTAATAAGCAACAGGCTACTTAGGTAGCCGTTGCTTTAAACCTGTGAAGCTGCACATGGTGCAAGGAAAGTCCTGGTAATCCGTGATACTATTTTTGAATCTGCATATTCCGGCATGCTGCTGATCTTCTTCCAGTCAGGGTCACTCCCAAAACTTTTCCAGTTCTTATCATGCTCTGCCATATCATCAAATGTGAGCATATAGGTCAGATTGGGTCTCATTTCGCCGATAACGGCTTCGCCGAAGAATACAGGGGTTAATCCCACGCGTCTGAAAATGGCAATCTCACCAGCCTTGTTGAACATTTCAATTTTTTTCTTTCCTGCAGATTCACTGGCACTCTCATATCTTCTCAATTCAAATATGCGGTCTTTTTTCTCCGGTACTCCTATGGTGGGCATACCATCAAAAGCCTTCAGCAATGAGCTCTGAATTCTATCATAAGCAGGTGCAGTGGATGGAGCTGCCAGATAGGGGGCTGCAGCAGTTTGATAGGCGGCATCCTTAGCCAGTTTAGTTTCAGCTTCCAGGTAACTGTTTATTTCGTCATAAGGGATTATCGCAAATAACCTTGTCTGTGCTTCAGGTTTCAATTCTTTGAACAAGCCAATATTCCTGCTCCCCTGACGGTTCATGGCAGGAATCAGGGCTTGCTCAAAATAATCTTCCACCAATTTTTGCTGGATCTGATCTTTCAAAGTATATACGCGCCACTCGTACCATTCCTGTTTCTTTTTCTTAGGCATGTCAGAAGATTTGGAACTAATGATTCCGGGTAAAGCAGGGAGCAGCAGGGATGATTTTACAAAATTCCGTCGTTTCATGATAGCAATGATTTATAAAAATTGGGTGATTTGTTCTTGAAATGTAAGATAATATATGTTAAAATTCCAGCGTGCAACAAATTCCACACATAAAATATCCGCAGGCGGCAATTATCAGGTTTTCCACAGTTTTTACTCATAATCATGGCTGTATGCACATAAAAGAATCCACTCCCGGTATCCTGGTATGATTTTGTAATTGATATAGGAAACGCATTTATGAAGAACCAGTCAACAACAACAAATAGTAATAATATAAGATCCAATAATAATAAACATCGTCCGGAAGTTCGGGATAACCTGGACAGCCGCAAAAATGAAGAGCAGGATTTTAAAGGTGATGATACCACACATAATGCAAAGCCTCATCACAATAAACATCCGCAAAGGAAAAAATAATGATTGTTTAATTTATTCCATAAACAAAAACCAAACAAAATGAAAACAAACGAAAAAACATATGAAGTGCTGAATGATCTTATCCAGATCAATAATGATAGAATTGAAGGGTATGAAAGAGCCGCAAAGGAAACTGCAAATGAGGATGCAGATCTTCGTTCGCTTTTCCTGAGCATGGCTTCAGAAAGCCGTAGATATGTTAGTGAATTGACCCAGTACGTTAGTATGGCTGGCAAGGATCCCGCAGATGGAACAACAGCCAGCGGTAAAATTTACAGGGTATGGATGGATGTAAAAGCTACATTCAGCGGTAAGGGTAGAAAAGCGATCCTTGCTTCCTGTGAATATGGAGAAGACGCAGCTCAGAAAGCCTATGATGAGGCTTTAAAATCTGACGCTGAGCTTCCCACTGAGATCAGGCAGGTAATTACAGATCAAAAAAGCAGCTTGAGAAAATCGCATGATCAGATCAAAAGAATGCGTGATACTCAACCTGCCTAACTAATACGGAACAGGGATTTGGCGGTTGATATTTACCATAAACAAATTCCGGATCCCTGCTTCCTTTTTTCTCACTATAAAAGACTTACTATGCAAACAAACTCAAAGACTGATAACATGCAGACCCTGTCTGAATGTATTAATAAGCTGGTAATGGACGGTTATGATGTGGATTTTAAAATAGATGAGAAGGGAAAATTGTATTCACCCCGCAAGGAGAAATCCTATTCCCCGGAAAAAGTACATATCGTCAATTTCTTCCGTTTTGAAGGTGCCAGCGATCCGGATGAGAACGCCATTTTATATGCTATCGAGACCGATGGTGGTGAAAAGGGCACTCTTACGGATGCTTACGGCGCTTACGCAGATGCCAAAGTGAGCAAATTCATCCAGATGGTGGAAGATATTTCGAAAAAAACTCCCAATCCCATTCCAAAGCCAGACCCGGTAATGCATTAAAGCATTACTGGTATATATAAACGCGACAAGCTATAAAGCGAGTTGGGAAAATTGCAAGCTGAAAAGCTTGCTTTTTTTATTTTAACTAACTTGCCGCCCTGATGAAGCACCTGAGGGCAGTCCATAAATATTTCTGGAAATACCGTTATCGCCTTGGAATAGGCATCCTGTTTATTTTTCTTTCCAACTATTTTGCAGTATTGGCTCCGCAGGTCACTGGATTTGTGATTGATTTTGTTGAACGCACATTAAATCTTCCCGGTTACCATCCCCCAAAAAATACACCCTCCTATGATGGCCTTGTAAATGGTTTTATCAGGTGGGTGAAATCCAGCCATTTTACTCCTGGCAATGTGGTGGCACTATGTGGGATTACCATTTTGATCCTTGCGCTATTGCGAGGTTTTTTTCTCTTCCTGATGCGCCAGACTATCATTGTCATGAGCCGCTATATTGAATTTGAACAGAAGAATGAGATCTATCAGCATTACCAGCAGCTGGACATGGCCTTTTATAAGCGAAACAGTACAGGTGATTTAATGAACAGGATAGCTGAAGATGTTAGTCGGGTGCGTATGTACACCGGACCAGCTATTATGTACCTCATAAACCTGATCGCTGTAATTGCCCTCGCTGTATTTTATATGTGGAAAAGGAACCATCTGCTTACTTTTTATGCTCTTGCACCCTTGCCAATCCTTGCCATTGCCATTTATTATATAAATAATACGATCAATAAAAAAAGCGAGCGTATCCAGGAATCTCTTTCTGATCTGACTACCAGCGCTCAGGAATCGTATTCGGGGATTCGGGTTATTAAATCCTTTGTTCAGGAAAAAGCGATGCTTAATTTCTTTCATCGTACCAGCGAGGAATATCGTAAAAATGCTGTGGGTCTTGCCAGGGTGGAAGCCATCTACTTCCCATCCATCACCTTGCTGATTGGAATAAGTACACTTGTTACAATCATGATTGGTGGCATATATCATATCAGGGATCATTCAATTGACCTGCCAACTATTGTTGAGTTTGTGATGTATATTAATATGCTAACCTTCCCTGTAAGCGCCATTGGACTTACAGCCAGCATGATCCAGCGGGCCGCCGCATCGCAAAAAAGGATCAATGAATTTTTGGATACTGTCCCGACCATCAGGGTACCTAAGCCAGCCAGGGATTTGCGGCTTCAGGGTAATATCAGCTTTGAAAATGTAGATTTCGTTTATACAGATACAGGCATCCGGGCCTTGCACAATTTCAATTTACAGGTGAAGAAAGGGGAGAAGGTAGCCATTGTGGGCAGAACCGGAAGTGGAAAAACAACCGTTACCCAGCTATTGCTGCGGCTTTATGATGTAACCGCGGGCAAAATTGAAATGGATGGGGTGGATATCCGGCAGCTGAACCCCCGAAGCCTTCGGGAGCAGGTCAGCTATGTACCGCAGGATGTATTTCTTTTCAGCGAAACTGTAGAAAACAATATCCGCTTTGGAGTACCTAAAGCCAGCTTTGAGGAAGTTGAAAACGCAGCTACACAGGCTAATATTCATAGGGAAATAATGAGTTTTCCAGAGGGCTATAAGACTATGATCGGGGAAAGAGGCGTAACACTCAGCGGAGGGCAAAAACAACGCATTTCTATCGCACGTGCCCTGATCAAGGAACCGGGACTGATCATTTTTGACGACTGTCTGAGCGCTGTAGACGCCAAAACCGAGAAGGAAATAACGGCTAACTTAACCGGGTACCTAAAGGATAAAACAGCTATTATCGTTACCCATCGTATTTTTTCGCTCCTTCAATTTGATAAGATCGTGGTGCTGGAAGATGGTGCAATTGTGGAAGCAGGCACCCATCAGCAACTTCTTGCAATCCCGGGTGGATTCTATGCTGCCCTGTATGCGCGTCAACAGGAATCGGATCGGGATAATTGAGCTTTTCACGGCAATTTCAAGGCTGAACCATGACCCAGATCAGCTTTTATTGGTCGCAATCCCCCCTTTTACCAAATTCTTCGCTATGATTTCAATGTGTGTTAGAGGCACAAAGGGTTTTTCACCTGAAATTCACTCTAATTTGGCTGTTTCAAAAACATCTATATATTTGTGAGTTCCTAAAATAGTAAGCTAATTTCTAATCTGAAAAAATCTACTAACGTGGCGTACGAGAATAACGACAAGAAAATGGAGAGTATTTACAGTAAAAGAATTCGTGCTGGTAAAAGACGCACTTATTTTTTTGATGTAAGGGCTACCCGGGGTAATGATTATTATCTCACCATTACTGAAAGCCGTAAAAGGTTTGACGATAATGGATATGACAGGCACAAAGTCTTTTTGTACAAAGAAGATTTTAATAAATTCATCAAAGCATTGAACGAAGCTGTTGATTATGTGAAGACAGAATTGATGCCCGACTTCAATTTCGATGCATACAATCATGATGAAGTTCCTGCAGAGAATGAGGGTGAAGCTGTTTCCATAAGTGAAACCAGCGAATCCAGAGTTGAAGAAACTTCAGCCCCTGTTGAAGTAGAAGTTAGTAACACAACTACTGCTTCTGCCAATACAGAGGAAGTTGATAAATGGTAGTTAATTACCACTTAACTCCAGACTAATAACTGCCAAAATATTTAAACCCTCCGCCGCGGCGGAGGGTTTTTTAGTTTAATTATTTCTTCTGTGGCCTTGAAAGCAGAATCGGAACAGCCGGGTTAGGTATTGCGCCTGGACCCTTATAACGATACGGTAAAGTTGGCATGCCAACTACATTAGGCATCGGCACTGTTGCATTCTCGTGGGGGACTATGCAGGGCATATTGTCTTGTGGCAAAGCAAAAGCATTGTTTCCATTAGGCAGTATGCCGAGGTACTTTGCCTGAGGAATCAGACCTGATTGGGGAAAAGCCGCAAGATCATTTGAAATAATGCTTTTTCTTAGTGCAACATCATTGTGCGGAAGATCAAGAGGTATTTTGGGGAACATGCTGTTATTTGGAAAAACACCAGGTGTTTTGAGGATCCTGTGACTATTTGGAAAGGCAGGAGCTGTTTTGAGAAACTTTTGCTTTGGTGGAACTTCCTGGGCAAAGCACATTCCTGTAATCAGAATGGCAATAGTTAGGAAAATGAATTTCATAAGCTTGTTTTTAGTTCAATTTTGAAGATGCCGTGACCTGACTTACTGCATAAAAATATCCAATATTTGGGATATTCCCGAGACTCTTCTACTTTCTCATCTTCTTATACCTGTTCACCAGTCCATTGGTGGATGAATCATGGCTGCTAATGGTATCTTCATTCTCCAATTCAGGAAGCACCTTATTAGCCAGCTGTTTTCCCAGTTCTACCCCCCACTGGTCAAAACTGTAGATATTCCAGATCACGCCCAGCACAAATATCTTATGCTCATAAAGGGCAATCAGCTGACCCAGCGTAAATGGAGTGATCTTCCTGATCAGAAAGGAATTGGTAGGCTGATTACCTGAAAACATTTTAAAGGGAAGCAGTTTGCTGATCTTCTCCATAGGAAGACCCTGCTTCTCCAGTTCCTTTTGGGCTTCTTCTTCTGATTTGCCATTCATAAGGGCTTCAGTTTGCGCAAAAAAATTAGAGATCAGTTTCTGGTGATGATCGCCAATTGGATTGTGCGATTGTGCCGGTGCTATAAAATCACAGGGTATCAGCAGATTTCCCTGGTGAATGAGTTGATAAAAAGCATGCTGTCCATTAGTGCCGGGTTCCCCCCAGATCACTGGGCCAGTTGCATATTCCACACGTTCTCCATTGCGGTCAATACTTTTCCCATTGCTCTCCATATTCCCTTGCTGGAAATAGGCTGGGAACCGGTGCATATATTGATCATAGGGAAGTATGGCTTCTGTTTGTGATCCAAAGAAGTTTGTATACCAGAAACCGATAAGTGCCATTAATACCGGAACGTTTTTATCAAAGGCAGTTTCCCGGAAATGATTATCGGTATAATGCGCACCTTTTAATAGCTGTTCAAAATTCTTATATCCGATGGTAAGAACAATGGAAAGACCGATAGCACTCCATAAAGAGTAACGTCCGCCAACCCAGTCCCAGAACTCAAACATGTTCTTTTTATCTATGCCGAATTTGGTGACCTCTTTCTCATTGGTGGAGAGTGCCACAAAATGTTTGGCGATATGTTTTTCATTCTTTGCAGTTTTCAAAAACCATTGCCGGGCAGTATGTGCATTGGTCATGGTTTCCTGCGTGGTAAAGGTTTTGGAAGCAATCAGAAATAGTGTGCGTTCTGGTTTTACCTTTTTCAGCGTTTCAGCAATATGTGTTCCATCCACATTGGATACAAAATAGGTTTGAATATCTTCTACCCAGTAAGGTTTCAGTGCTTCTGTGACCATATATGGGCCCAGGTCACTTCCACCAATACCAATGTTCACAATATATTTTATCCTTTTGCCGGTGTAACCACGATGTTCTCCACTATGTACTGCTTCGGAAAATGTTTTCATCTTTCGCAGCACCTTTTTAACCAGGGGCATTACATCTGTGCCTTCAGTATATACAGGTGTTTTGGAAAAATTACGAAGCGCAGTATGAAGCACGGCACGGTTCTCCGTTTCGTTGATCAGTTCTCCATTGAACATGGCTTCCGTTGCCTGCTTTACCTGGCAATCATTGGCAAGTTGCAGCAGATAGGAAAGGGTTTCCTCGGTTATAATATTCTTTGAATAATCAAAAAGGATATCCCCCATTTCTACATGGTATTTATTATACCGGTCCGGGTCCTGCGCAAACAGGTTTTTAACTTTAATTCCTTTGTTAGCGTTATAATAGTCATTCAATGCCCGCCATGCAGCGGTTGTAACAGGATTGATTTTCGGGAACATGTCTTGCTTATTGAAACGTGTTATTAATTCATCTTTTCTACTACCTCACAGGTCTTTGTCACCATTTCTTTACTAATATCCAAATGTACAACCAATCGTACCCTGTCCACTGCAATGGCATAGGCCAGGATATTCTTTTCTTTCAATTTTTCCACATACTGCGCAGCAGTGAGCGGAGCAGCCACTTCAAAAATTATAATATTGGTTTCTACAGGTAGTACCTGCTTTACAAATGATTTTTTGGATAGCGTATCAGCTATCTGCCTTGCGTGTGCATGATCTTCTTTCAATCGTTGAATATGATTCTGCAAGGCGTAGGTACCAGCAGCGGCAAGGAATCCTGCCTGTCTCATACCTCCACCAAAAACCTTGCGAATTCTTCTTGCTTTCCTTATGAAATCCTTTTTGCCCAGTAGCAGGCTGCCCACGGGAGCTCCAAGACCTTTGCTCAGGCAAATGGAAATGCTATCAAACAGCTCGCCATACTGTTTTGTTGTTTCATCTTTAGCTACAATCGCATTCCATACTCTTGCTCCATCCAAATGAAAAGCCAGTTTATGCTCGCGGCATACTTCCCCGATCCTTTGCATTTCGGAAAACTCATAACAGCTTCCGCCACCCCGATTACTTGTATTTTCCAGGGAAACCAGGCTGGTTCTTGCCCGATGAGGATCATCCGGGTTAATGGATGCTTTTACCAGGTCCGCAGTGATCCTGCCACGGTCCCCATGTAGCAATTTTACCGAAGCCCCGGAATTAAATGCTATGCCACCACCTTCATACTGGTAAACATGTGAAGATTCATCACAGATTATTTCATCGCCCGGCTGGGTATGGCATTTTATACCGATCTGGTTAGTCATGGTGCCAGAAGGACAAAAAATGGCCGATTCCATACCAAACATATTAGCTGCCAGGGTTTCCAGTTCATTTATGGAGGGGTCTTCGCCAAAAACATCATCACCGACTTTTGCAGTGGCCATGGCGGCCAGCATGCCTTCGGTTGGTTTAGTAACAGTGTCTGACCGGAAATCAATTATCATGGAGTGAAGTTAATGAGGGAAATTGAAAATTAAGCCAGTAGCCCTTCCATTAGCTACCGGGTAATATGGGTGCACAAGCTGTTGACTCCTGAAATTTGCCAGTTGGCGAAGCCCTGCCAGCAGATAAAGGCAGCCATTTCTTACTTTAGCTTCCGGTATGAATGAACCTACTCCACTTCAATATATTATAATAGTCTTTTGCTGCCTGTGCCTTGCCGTAATAGGATTATTCTTCCTGGCCAATTTTGGCCGCATGTTCAAAGGAAGAATAAAGAATGAATGGCTACGGCAAAACCTGGTGGTCTGGCTTATTATCTTTTTCCTGGCTAATTCACTGTCGCCGATAAGCGGAGGTTTTTTTTATGCAATAGCCAAACTAAAATGGGGAGGATTTATCGCATTACAGGCCTTTGGCTGCCTGCTGTACACTTTGATCACCTATAATATTTGCAGATGGCTGGCCAATCACAAAGGGCTTAAAAAACTATCCTTTGCGGCACACAAGCTATTAATACTGGCTGCTATCGTAATAAGCTCCATGATCATCCAGGTGGGTTTGATCTATATGGTGTACTGGGATGATAAAAATCTGGACACCTTTCTGAAGTATAGCGGCATTTCCACGATCTATACAGGTGCTGCTATTGGACTGGTGTATGCTGTTGTGAATTACCTGAACCTTCAACAGAAAATAAAATTTGATGAGAAGGAATTTGAATTGGTCCGTTTACGGGAATTGAAAGCAAAGGCCGAACTGGATGCGCTGCATTCCAAAGTCAACCCACATTTTTTATACAATGCCCTGAACTCAATAGCGGATCTATCCATTACTGATGGGAAGAAAGCAAGACAGATGACTGTTGCCCTGGCTGATCTTTTTCGTTACAGCATCAACTATAGCCAGAATAATTATTCAACCGTGAGGGATGAGGTTTCCATGACTGATGTGTATCTGCAGATTGAAAAGATCCGATTTGAAGACAAACTAAATTACCATGTGAAGGTGGCGGCGGATACCAATCATTATCTCGTACCCCGCTTCATTCTTCAGCCATTGGTAGAAAATGCGGTGAAACACGGACTAAAAGTAACCGGACAGATGTCAGAGATTTTCCTGGAAACAATGATTGACGGAGATAAACTGATTATTAATATAGCGGATAATGGTCCACTTTTTCCCGGTGAGCTGAATCCTGGATATGGAGTAAAGAGTGTGTATGATAAACTGGACCTTCTTTTTCCGGGTAACTATGAGATCCACTTTATCAATCAACCGCGTAAACAGGTATCCATTCATATTCATAAACTGATGAAAAATGAGCCAGGTGTTTAAGACAATCGTGATAGATGATGAACCGGCAGCGAGAAGGCTGATGAAAAGTCTGCTGCAGGAACATAAGGATGTAATAGACGTGATCGCTGAAGCTGGCAGCGGTAAAGAAGCCATTCAGAAAATTGAAGAGCTGAAACCTGACCTCATTTTCCTGGATATTCAAATGCCGGATTTCACCGGCTTTGAAGTAATTGAGCGACTGAGCCAAAAGCCCAATATCATTTTCACCACCGCCTATGAGCAATTTGCGATAAAAGCATTCGAAACCTTTTCCATCGATTATTTACTCAAACCAATTAAGGAAGAAAGGCTTCACCAGGCTATTGAAAAACTGAAACAATTTGGAAGGCTCAATCAGGCTATTAATATTAATAGCCTGCAGGATATCATCAGGCAGATACAGGCTCCGCCTAAAACAACAGCGCTTCCCATTAAAACGGGTGATCGGATTATTTTGCTTCGGTTTGAGACTATAGTGTATTTTGAAGCGCAGGACAAATATGTGTTCGTATTTACCGCTGATGGACAAAAGCACCTGACTGATCAATCGCTTACCTCATTAGAAGAAAAGCTGCCTCCGCAATTTCACCGCATACATAAATCGCATATCATCAATAAAGAGAAGATCAAGGAAATGCACCGTCATTTCAACGGTCGTTATCTTTTTGTAATGGATGATAAGCTGAATACCCGGCTCACTTCCGGCCGGACCTACTATGATCCCATCCGCATGGAATTTGGGTTGTGACAGTCTGACCACCATTTGATACCATTCACTTCAGGAAACAGGCGATTGCCCGGAAATGGCTTTTTCCGTGGGCATCGCGCTATTAGCTTCGCCTGGCTCTTGTGGAACGGCATTTCCCGTTTGAAAGCCAATTCAAACCACTCATCCGAAAAACAGATTTACCTGTAACCCGATTTTAAACGGTACGTCCAATAGGAGTAAACAGATTGCGGCCGGTTATCCCTGAATCGAGCCGTTTAATTTAAAACAATGTTCTTGGTAATGCAAAGTACCTACCTTTGAACTGTAATTAACAACAACAAGTACTAATAACCATAACCAGATGAGAAAGATTTTAACCCTGACAATAGCAATTTTAACCCTATCCCTTGTTAGTCAGGCACAAACGAAGGTGAGCGGAACCGTTATTGATGGTAATACAAAAACCATCGAATCTGCAACTATCACTCTTTTACGGGCAAAAGACTCCAGCGTAGCCAAAATGAGCGTGGCCGATAAATCAGGAAACTATGCTTTTGAAGCCGTGGGCCAAGGCAAATACCTGGTATCTATTTCTGCCGTTGGTCACCAAAAAGGCTATTCAGAGATATTTGAAGTAGTGTCTGGCACCCCAGGTATCACGATAAAAACCATTGAACTGATACCCCAGGCAGGCAATATGGGTGCCGTTACCGTTACGTCCAGGAAGCCGCTTATTGAACAGAAAATAGACAGGACGATTGTGAACGTGGAAGCATCCATTACCAGCGTAGGCAGCTCTGCCCTGGAAGTGCTGGAAAAATCTCCAGGTGTAACTGTAGATAAGGATGGAAATATCAGCCTGAAAGGAAAGGCTGGCGTTACCATTTATATTGATGGGCGCCCCAGTTACCTGAGTGGTCCGGATCTCGCCAACCTGCTTCGCAATATGAATGCAAGCCAGCTGGAACAGATTGAGATCATGACCAATCCTCCGGCTCGTTATGATGCTGCTGGTAATTCAGGCGTGATCAATATTAAAACCAAAAAGAACAAGCAGTATGGTTACAACGGTAGTCTTACATCCGGTTACACGCAGGGAAGATATGCAAGGGTGAATGAAGGATTCAACTTCAATTACCGGAACGGTAAAGTAAATTTCTTTTCAAACCTCAATTATAGTTACAACCGTCGGGGAGAAGAATTATATATTCAAAGGAATTTCCGTGACATCAATACAAAGAACCTTCTATCGATGTTTGATCAGACAGCAAAAATGGGAAACCAAAACCATTATTACAGTGCAAAAGCTGGCCTTGATTATACTGCAAGCAAGAAAACAACGTTAGGTCTTGTTCTTAGCAGCTGGTACAACCCAGGTTTGTGGCACAGCAACACCAACACCTATATCTACGATCCCAGTCACCAATTGCAGGAAAGAGCTTTTTCCTATACGCAGAATGAAGAGAAGTGGAAGAATTATAGCGGAAACTTCAACCTGCGACATGTATTTGATTCTGCCGGACAGGAGTTGACAATGGATATCGATTATATCGCTTATCGCTCCACGAGCAAACAGCCGCTCTATAGTACAAACTATGATGCTTCTGGTGCACAATTGCGGAAAACAGATACTTTATTGGGTAACCTGCCTCAGGATATTACTATCTACAGTGCTAAAATGGACTACTCCCTGCCGTTAAAGAAAGGAGCAAAATTTGAAGCGGGTATCAAGTCCAGTTATGTAAAAACGGATAATGATGCCAATTATGACAGTCTGATCAACGGACAGATAGTACATGATTACAACCGCTCCAACCACTTCGTTTATGAAGAAAATATCAATGCTGCTTACGTGAATTACACCAGGCCCTTCAATAAGAAATGGAGTGCACAATTGGGTCTTCGCCTGGAAAATACTAATGGAAAAGGAAAGCAGCTTACTTCCAATCAACCGCCTTTCGATATTAATTATACTCAGTTGTTTCCAACTGCTTATGTACAATACACTTTAAATGAAAAGAACCAGTTTGTTGTGAATTACGGAAGAAGGATTAATCGTCCTGATTATAGTGATCTGAATCCTTTCGTTCACTTCCTTGATCGTTATACATTTGAACAGGGAAATCCCAACCTCCGCCCTCAGTTCAGTCATAATATTGAATTCACGCATACCTATGGCGGATTCCTGACTACCACGCTGAATTATTCCATAACAAATAATATCATCCAGCAGGTATTGGAACAGCATGAAGCTACCAATGAAACATTTATCAAGAAAGCCAATATAGCCAAACGTAACCAGATTGGAATTGCTGTAAGCGCCAATAAGCAGATCAATAAATGGTGGAGTGGTAATATTTATGCAAATCTTTCCAACAATCAGTTTGAAGGCATCGTGAACAATGAGCATGTATCAGTAGGTATCACTGGATGGTTTGCCCAAATGCAGCAGCAGTTCAAATGGGGTAAGGGATGGAGTGCGGAAGTAAGTGGATTTTACAGGAGTAAAGGGCTGGAAGGCGTGATCTTCACCAAACCCATTGTACAAATGAATGCAGGATTGGGTAAACAGGTATTGAAAAATAATGGAACAATCCGTTTAAATGTCAGAGACATGTTCGCAGGGGGGGTATTTAAAGGATATAGCAAGTATAGCAATGTGGACGTCCAGTTCAGAAATGTAAATGACAGTCGCGCAGGTAGTTTAAGTTTCACCTGGCGTTTTAACAAAGGAAAATCGAATGCAGCCGGCCAACGTAAACGGGGTGGGGCTGAAGACGAACAGAATCGTGTGAAAGGAGGCAACTAATCGCCTTAACCATTTTGACCTGGTGATAATTTACAAAAAGATTGTGTTATCACCGGGTCTTTCCAATTTACAGATCTACACACCAACTAAATCGAAAATAATGACACCTGGCGTATTTCTTTCCCGTACGGTCATTCTCTTCTCGCTCTTGTGCACATTGATTATTCCTGTTCATGGACAGGATAACGCTGTTTCAGCTGAAAATAAAAAATTATACGATCAACTGGCGTACCAGGACAGTGTATTATTCTCTATTGTCTATACCTGCCAGCCGGAAAAAGCAGAAAAATTTTTTACTGATGATATGGAATTCTACCACGACAAAGGAGGTCCAACCATCGGCAGGCAGGCATTTCTCGAATCACTAAAAAAGAATTTTTGCGGACCCAATGCCGTAAAGTTGAGAAGGGAAGTGGTAAAGGGTACAATGCACGTGTACCCTATGGCTAATTATGGCGCTATTCAAACCGGTGAGCATCGCTTTTATATAACAGAACCCGGCAAGCCGGAAAAGCTTTCGGGTATTGCGACGTTTACCCATTTGTGGAAACTCGTTAATAATGAATGGAAGATTACACGAATACTCAGTTATAATCACCATGAAGCTGAAAACAGTGAGAATTCCTCCTCCGCCTCTTCCAATAATCAGGGTACAAAGGAATCCATCTATTCAGATATATTAAAAGAGAATAGAACTATTGAAGTAGTGCTTCCTCAGGGTTTTCAACAAGACACGAAACATGATGTACTATATGTGCTGGATGGAGAAGGCAATACTGGCATGACAAAACAGATTGAAGAATGGGTAAAAGAAAGTGGATTTATGCCCGAACCCATTATCGTTGGAGTATATAATGCGACTAATTCAAGTCGCAACCGTGATTTTACTCCTACACCGTCTTCCCCCGGTGATATAAACAGTGGTGGTGCCGATAATTTTCTTTCCTTTTTGCAGAATGAATTAATTCCTTATATCAATAAGAAATACAGTGTAAAAGGTTCGAATGGGATCTTCGGTCATTCCCTTGGAGGGTTGTTTGCAATGTATGCCTTCC
>Ga0136846_1213471_pt1 | contig 20513 bp, 11 predicted proteins | sample HopSoiMetagenom2_FD_96841 | JGI IMG/M metagenome (GOLD analysis project Ga0136846, IMG submission 96841) | Grasslands soil microbial communities from Hopland, California, USA - 2 Assembly 2016 (version 4) | ecosystem: Environmental > Terrestrial > Soil > Grasslands | place: USA: Hopland...
CGAGGCCGGCTCACTCGTCGGTACGCGCGCTGTCGCCGCGAGCGCGGAATATCGGCTACCGCTCCTCATGCCCGGCCGCGGGCTCGGCACGCTCCCGATCTTTGTCCAGAGGAGCTCGATCAGCTTCTTCACGGATTATGGGACAGCCTGGTGTCCCGCGGCGACGGGCACGCTCGTCTGCACGCCCAACGACGCCGACGCGTTCGGCCTAACGACTCACCGCTGGCTCGGCTCGTATGGGGCCGAGCTCAATGTGAGTGCCGCAGTGCTCTCATGGGATGCGCCATACCTGTTTCGTTTCGGTGTCGCGGCGCCGTATCACGATGATGGACTACTCTCGGCGGCGAAGAGCGTCAGCTTTTACTTCGCGGCTGGACTGGCGTTCTGACTTAGTGGAATGAGCCCAGCTTAGAGCCTCAAGCGCATAAGCAACGAGCTGACAGCTACCGCCTCTCGCATTTTACGGAGTCTTAAGAGGCAATCGACCGGGCTGTCAGCTGAGCTCGGGGCTGCGAGCTGCGAGCTTGCAGCTGAGGGCTCGAGAGCTTCCCATACGAGCGCCTTCTATGGCACCGCGTCCTGTCCGCCCGACGAGTCTCAGAGCTGACCGCTCGGAGCTGATGCGCTGAGGGCTCTAAGCTGGGCTCGAGACCGCTGAAAGCGCGTTCTGACTCTCTGCAGCGCCGGGCTGCTCTTCATGACGGGAGAGTCTGTTGATCACAGATTGCACGGATTACACCGATTGCACGGTTCGCTCTCATGACGCGATGGCTTGTACCCGGATGGTTTTGCTGTTCACAAAGGAAGAGCAGATCCCTCGCGGTGCTCGGGATGACAAGGTCAGAGGAACAGCTGTGCAATCCGTGCAATCTGTGTCATCGGTGATCCCAGGCTCTCCCGTCATGAAGGCTTAGGTGCCGCGAGAGATGCCTACTGACGCCCCCTCCAGAACTCCGCCGCACTCTTCGCGGAGCGCTCGGTGATCTTCGCGCAGAACGTCAGGAACCAGCCCGCGCCACCATTGACGCTGAAGTCGGGGTCGCGGAGGTTGCCGACGCGATAGCCGACGGCGGCCTCGAGGCCCGCACGGCTGAACGCGAGCTGCGGCGCCATGTCCCAGCGCGTCGTGTTGCTCGAGTGCTCCATGAGGAGCCTCGCTTCGGCGCGCGCCGCGAGCCAGGGCGTGATCTCGACGTTCACGCGGTTGCCGACGTAGTCCGCGGTCGACTGTTGCGACGTCGTCGAGCCGTCGAGCTGCGGGATGAGCGCCGAGGTGCGGCGCGCCGCATAACGAGTAGCGAGCTCGAATACCGGCATCGGCGACCAGACCGTCTCCAGCGCCGTGATCGTGCGCGCCTCCTCGCCACGGGACGCGAGCACACCCGCCGTCAGCGGATTGAGCGCGTTCACGTACTGCACCTTCGCCAGCGCGTTGAGTGCGTCGCCGCCGATCGGGCGGAAGGCGAGACCCCACATCGTCGACATCTTCCGGCTCATCGACTCCGTCGGCTGGCTTTGCGTCGTCTGCGTGTAGCCCGTGCGCTGGAGCAGCGCGAGCGAGCGCGCGAATGAGACGTCGCCCGCGGCGTCGAGCATCCGCACGGAGCGAAGAGTGCCGTCGCGGTACTCGCCGCGAGCGCTCAACCGATACGGCTTCTGCGACGGGAGGAACTCCGTGCCGAGGCCGAGCGCCGTGTAATCCTCCTCGTTCTGGAGGAAGGGAAGCGCGCGCACCGGGTCGGCGATGCTCGCGTGACCGACGCCCTCACGACGCTCTGCCGTCGCGTTCACCGTGAAGCCGTTCGCGAAGCGAAGCTGGTTGTTCAGGCCAACGATCGCCGCGTTGTACGCGCCATTCGCGCCGGCGATCTGATACGAGCTCCACGCCTCGGAGTGCTCTCCGAGTCGGCTGCGCACGCCGAGGTTCGTGATGCCATAGCCGCCGGAATCGTTCGGGAGCGTCACCTCGCGGTGCCGCGCCTCGAGCGAGATACCGGGCATGACGCGATACGTTGCGCCGGCACCGACGAAGTCGGGCTGCACCGACGTGCCCGTCGAGCTGAAGCGATGATGAGCATCCGTGAACAGGTCGAGCTTGGCGAGGGGCATCCACGTGACCTTCATCTCGCCTGCCGTCGAGCGATCGTTCGCCGTCGACGTGCTGTAGTTGTCGCCGACGACGTTCGACTCGATCTTGACCTTCGCGGGAAGCGTCTGGATGATCCCTGCCAGCGTGCGGCCGCGCGAGACGTCCGCGGCGCCGAAGCGCTGCTGGTCGTGCTCGAGACGCAGCTCCGTCGCACCAAGTCTGGCACGCGCGCCGACGGTCATGTCGGAGCTTCCCGACTGCAGCATCAGGTTCGCGGGATTCGCGAAGCCGTTGCCGATCTGCATCCAGGCGCCGCGCAGCGTGAGCGCGTCGCCAAGGAGCTTCACCGCGCCGTGCGCCGCTGCGGCGACGCCACTCGAGTCGGGATTTCGGCTCTGCGTCAGCTCGCCGCCAACGTCCAGCCAGCCACGCCACGCCGCGCGGACGTCCACGCCCGCGAGGTGCTGCGAGCCCGCCGTCTGGCCATCCTGCACGAACAGCGTGCCGATGCGCAGCGTGTCCGTGCTGGCGCGGGAGAGCGCACGGGCCGCGTCCCACGAGGCGCGGGCGCCCCACACGGTGCTGCGCGCGCCGCCGCCATTCGCCTCGAAGGTCGCGACGATGTACGTCGGGTTGCCATACGCGTCCGTCGCCGGGAGCGGCTGCTTGAGAAGCAGCGTTCCATTATCGTAGTCGATCTGGTAATCGACGAACCGCGTCAGCTCCTGACGGCTGACGACGCGCTGCGCATTGTCGATGGCGCGCGTCTCCACAACCACGTGATCGGTGCCAGCGACGATGCCTAACGCGAGCGTATACGGTCCGGAGACGCCCTCGCCGCGGAGCTGCATCTGGCGCACCGCCTGCGCCGTCGAGCTGCCGAAGCCCTGGACGACCAGGCCTCCGGTGGTAACTCGCGCGGCCGCGCCGGAGAGCGATCGGCGATAGGCGCCGAGCTCGAGCCCCGATGCGAACTCCGTGGTCGTGACATCGCCAAGTGCGACCCAGTCGAAGTCGCGCTGCACCTTCGCCGAGAGTGCATAACGAGACGAGGCCTCGGCGCGCTGCGTGCTCGCGTCGCCCAGGATCGGATACTGCGCCTCCTCGAGCGGATCGGCCGTGCGCGCGAACGCGTCGCGGCCCGCGTCGAGTCGGCGCGTGTCGTAGGTGAGCGTCAGCGAAGTGCGATCATCGAGGCGGCCCTTGGCGGTGAGCGACGCGAAGGCGTCCGGTGCCGCGCCGACGCCGACCCGGCCAACGCCCGTGAGCATGAGCGGCCGGGCCACGGGGAGCAGGTCCATTCCCATCTCTCCGCGTGCGTCGCCCGCCGCGAAGGTGACGCGGCCACGTTGAACCGTGTGGCCCGGTCGAAGGAGAATGGTGATAGTGCCGCTCTCGTCCGCGCGCACCTGCACGCCGACCGATGAAGCGTCAGCGTCGACATTGGCGAGCGACGCGCCGTCCGCGGCCACCGTCACGAGCACGCCGCCGACGACCGGAACGCCCCAGCTATCGAGCACGCGTACTCGCACGCTGTCGATCGTGTTGCCGTCTGCCTGGAGACGCACCAGCGGACGCTCGGCCTCGAACTTCGCCGGCAGGCCCGCGACGTGCACCGCGATGCTGTCCCAGCGCGTGATGTTGAGCGAGTTCTCGAGGCGCGCGCGGAGGCGGTGCGGGCCGCGCGAGAGCTTGACGGCGATGAAGTCGTAGACGCCGTCAACGCGCATGACCGCCTGCGACACGAGCGAGTCGCCATCGTAGAGCGCGACCGGGCGCCCGGCCTCGCCGCGGACGCCGACGTACACGTGGTCGCTCGCCATCACCAGGCCATCGTAAGGCGCGAAGATCTCGACGCCCGCGCCCTGGGTGAGTGAGAGGCGCTTATCGGTCATGCGATCGTCGCCGGTGCGGAGCGCCGCGATCCGGGCGCTGTCCACCGTCCGCGCGCCGGCCACCGAGCGGAGACGCACCGAGACGAGCGCGTAAGCCGTCGGAATGTGCTCCCAGGAGAGCGTGCGGACGCCGCTCCGGTCGCGGCCGACGGTCGGGTCCGCGAGCCGGTTCGCGCCGAGGAACGACGTCTGTGGGACCAACTCCCACCCGTTAGGTAGGGTTACCGCGCCCTCCCTTGGCCAACCCGTGACCGGCGGCTGGAAGACGACGTCGATCTCCGTGCCCGGCGTGACCTTGGCCGCCTCCGGGAACTCCTCCGCGCGCACACGCGCATCGACGCGCTGGGCGACGAGCCGCGCGCTCGAGGAATCGATCGGGAGACAGATCACACAGGCCGAATCCGCCGCGGCGCACTCGGGACGCGCGGGGAGCGGGAGCGCCACACTGGTCGAGTCGCGCTGCACCGGAGTACCCTGCTGCATGACGACCGCGCGCCGACCGAGATCGGCGTCGAGGTTCGGGCAGACGTAGGCGGTGGCGACGTCGCCGGGCTTCACGACGCGGGAACCGACGAGGCGACCGGCCGAAGCGACGAGACGGAAGTCGACGCGAGGCGTCGTCCAGCCGCTCGCGTCGCGCACTGCGACGTCTTCCGCCTGATCGGCGGCGCCCGCGCGGTAGCCCGCCGGCAGCGACGCGCGATCGACGCGGAAGCTGTGCCGACCCGGGCGGAGATTGTGGAACGAGTACCGGCCATCCTTGTCCGTGGTCGCGACGTCGCCGTCGTCCGTCCAGACGTCGACGCCTTCGATGCCCTGCTCGCCCGCGCTCTGCTTCCCATCGCCGTCAACGTCGACCCACACCTTGCCGAACGCGGTGCGCGTCTCCATCGGCATCTCCGTGCGCACGCGCACCGATGCGCTCACTCGCGCCGAGAGTACCGACTCGTTCTCCGCGCTCGCGTAGGCGCTGTTCTCGAAGCTGCGGCCCACTGCAGCGCCGACGATCGCGACCGCATAACGAATCGTCGCGGTCGCACCTGGCGCGAGCGTACCCGGCAGGTAGATCGTGAGGTCGCGTCCGTTGGGCGTCGTCTTCACCGAGTCCGCGCCGATGACGCTCTTCGACGCGAGCCGGCCGGCCGCGGGGAGATGGTCGTGGACGCGGATCGTCCCGATCGGTGCCGAGCCGGTGTTCTGGATGATGAGCGTATATGGAACCGTCTCGCCCATCCCCGCCTCGAAGATGTCGGCGCGCTTGACGAGCGTGAGCGCGTAGGACGCGGTGCCAATCATCTGGACCGGCGCGGCGGTCGCGGACTGCGCAGCAACGTTGCGGCCCGACAGTGCGGCGCCATTCGTCGCGTTCATCGTGTCGACGACGCTCGCGGCGACGCGCACCGTGAGCATGATGTCGGTCACCGACGCCGGGGACTGATCGCCCATCGTCCAGGTGAGGATCGAGCCGCTCACCGCCGCGGCGGGCACCGACGAGACGAAGGTCAGCCCCGCGGGCAGCGTGTCGACGACGACGACCGCGCGCGCGAAGACGTTAGGCGACGCGTTCGTGTAGCGAATCCGATACTGCACCTGCTGGCCGATATGCGCCGTCACCGGTCCGATGAGTTGCTTCTCGAGCGCGACCGTGGGCAGGAGCGAGGTGCTCTGCACCGGGGCGGAGGCGCTAGAGTCGGGGCCGAGTGGCGTACCGTACGTCGCCTTCGCGATGTTGGTGATGATGTATGGCGTCGGGACGTTGCTCACCCGCGCCTGGAAGGTGACACTCCCCGTCTGCCCAGCGGCCACATCGCCCACCTGGAAGACGACAACGTTGTTCGCCGCGTCGAAGTGGCCCGCGTCGCCGTCGACGGCGTCGCTGACCGCGATGCCTTTGAAGCGCAGCGTCGCCGGCACATAAATGGTGCCGGCGGGCAGCGTGTCGTTGATGGCGAGTGCCGTCGCCGTGCCCGCGCCGACGGCCGTGTAGTTGATGGTATACGTCAGCACGTCGCCGACAGTCGTCGTCGACGCATTCACCGACTTGGCGAGGTCGACGCGAATGCTCGCGGCGCGAATCACCGTCGCGTCAACGACGACGTCGCTCGCGGCGGGATCGAAGGTGCTGGAGACGCGGACGTCAGTGCTGTCCGTGGAGCCGCGCACGGCGTTCGCGGGCACGTCCTCCTGTACTATGATTGCGGCCGTCGTCGCCATCGGCAGGCTCACGGGCGACGTGATGAGTGCGTCGCCGGCGGTGAGCGTGCCGCTCTTGTCGGCGTCGAGGTAGACGCGTGTCGTCCACCCCGCGCGTGAGGTCGCGGTGACGCTGATGCCGTCCGTCGCGTTGCCGATGTTCCCGATGGTATGCGTGAAGGTCACCGTCGTGGATGGATCGGTGACGACGCTGCGCTGTGGAATGATGTCCGCGCCGCCGGCCTGACCGACCGTGAGCGTGAGCGTATCGGCGGCGGTGTAGGTGAGTCCATTCGACCCGACGAAGCTGAGCACCGAGATCGTGGTGATCAGCGTTCCGGCGGGTGTCTGCGCGCGCAACACTTGCGGCGAGGAGAGCGTCGCCGCAAGTGCCCCAACGAGGGCGTAGCAAACCCGGCCAGCCGTTAGGCTGGTCCGGGCGCTACGCCCAAGTGGGATGATCAGTGAGAGCATCATGGCGCGTCAGGCTCGGCTTTACTTGACTTGAGCCTGGATCCAGACAAAGCGAGTCGCACCAGCCGCCAGCGCCACCGTGAGATTCGCGGTGACGTTGTTGCCGGTGTTGCTGATGCTCCAACCCGCGGCGTCGCCCGATGCAGACAGGAACGTGAGCTCGGCCGAGAGGTTGTCAGCGATCGATACGCTGGCGGCGACACTGGCGCCGTTGTTGGTCACGGAGACCTTGTACCAGATGGTCTCGTTAGGTAGCACGCGATCGGTGGTGTTGTTGATCGCGGTGACCTGGTCGTTGCGATACACCGCTTTCGCGACGGCGATCGCCGGCCGGATGACCGTGAGGTCCGCCGTACCGTTGTCGGTCTTGCTGTTGTCGCCCACCGAGGTCGCGGTGAGCACGAGGTTGTCCGTCGTACCGGCGGCGACGTTCCCCACCGAGTAGACGACGTCGATGTTCATCGTCGTCGAGGCGGCGATTGCCACCGACGTCGACGTGCCAGCCACGCCATTCACCGAGACAACGGTGATCGCCGCGCCGGTGTGCGACGCAACGAGGCTGAAGTTGTCCCCACCGTTACCGTTGTTGGCAACGGTGAAGGTGAAGGTGTAGTTCGTTCCGTTGCTCGGCAGCTTCTGCAGGTTCTGGCCGCCGTCCGGCGTCACGGCCACCGCGTACGTCTGCGCCGGCGTGATCGTCGTGACCTGGTTGTCGGTCTTGGCATTGTCGCGCACCGACGTGCCGGTGAGCGTGTAGTTCGTGGCAACGCCACCCTTGTTCGCGGCGACGTCGTACGACACCTGGACCGTGATCGTGCTGCCCTGCGTGACGTTGGCCGCGGCCAGTGCCACGTTCAGTGCCGCCAGTGTTGCATAGTTGACGGCGTTAAACGTGTAGTGCTGCACCGTAATCACGCTGGCCACGGAGATGTTCTCCGCGACCTGCACCTGATCGGTGCCGTTGCCCATGTTCTGAATCGTGAACGTCAGCGTGTTCGCTGCGCTCGGCGATCCTGGGGTCACGGAGGCCGCACCGGCGACGTCGATGCCGGCGACGAAGCCGACGGTAACGTTCACCGACGCGCTCACCGTGCCGTATGCGTTGCCGTTGGCATCGGTGAACGACACCGTCGCGGTGTTCGTGATCACCGTGCCTTCGGGGGTCGGCGACTGCGCGCGCAGCTGGCCTGCGGCGCCGAGCGTCAGTGCTGACGCCAGCGCCATCATGCCAAGCGAGCGGCTCGCCGACCGAAGTCGTGTCCACATCATCGTCTTGCTCCTGATGGTCTGGTTGAGGTTCACTTCGTGAGCGAGGAACGCGCGGCAGTGACAGTCGGGACCAGCGCGTCATACTCGGCGCGGATCTGCGCGCCTTTGGGCACGTCGCCGCGAACAGTCCAGCGGACGTTCGTGTACAGCTCGGCGGGCGCGGCGTGCTGCTCGTGCCGGCCGTCGACGACGACGTCGATCATGGGAGCGGCGGAGAAGCTCTTGCCGCCGTCGATCGAGAAGAGGACCGCGACGTCGCTGCGATCCGCCTTTGCCGATCCCGCCTCGTACCGCAGACCGGCGGGAATCGGGTTGTCGAGCACGATGCCATGGACGGCAGCGGCCGACACGTTCGTGAAGAGCAGGTGATACCGCACCGTGTCACCGGGCAGCACCTTCGCGCTGTCGGCGAGCCGCGGGGCGTGCGCGCTGATGTTCTCGGCGCTGATCTGGAGGGGCGACCGCGGCGCCTTCTGCGCCCGCGCCGCGAAGGCGGCGGAGAGCAGCAGCAGGCTGGCGATCAGTAAACGTTCAACAGTGCGTTTCATCGTTCGTTCTCCTCGGTGTCGTTAGGTAGGGGGTACAGGTCAGCGTTGGGTCCGTCGCGCTCGGCGACGGCGACGCGTTCGCGCCAGTCGATCTCGTCCCCGCAGTGGGGGCAGATCGCCCAGCGGCCGAGCATCTGGTTCGGGGGGTGCCGGCTGCGCTGTCGGCAGGTAGGGCAGGAGAGGATCACAGGAGGGCTCCGGCGGTTGGTTTTCTGCCCCCTGGTAAGGCAGTCCCCGTGCCCCGGTCGGGCCCGCTAGAGCGTTCCTAAGATCTTGTCGCGCAGTAGGTTACGACCATTGTGGCCCATGCTGTTTTGGGCGGTCTGTAACCGGGTTACCGGATCGGAACGGGCCGGGTAACGGGGGTTTGCGCGCGTCAGCTACGGGTGCATCCAACCGGAAGAAGACCTGATCACGAATGACGCGAATAACTGCCGAATTGCTCCGTGTACCGGGAGAGCTCCTCAATCCAGTGCGACATCATGAGTCTTTGTTGAACTGCACACGGACGCGTTTCGAGTGGCGACCCGGGGCAGTTCACAAAAGAATCAGGGCTCGTGGCGCGAGGAGATCTCAATGCACACGGAGCAATTCGGGCAGTTATTCGCGTCATTCGTGATCAGGTTTTAGCAACACCTGAATGCCATCGTGGCGTGCTACCGAATGCGCGAGACGAAGCTCAGTGTGCCCTGGTTGTTCGGTGCGACGCTCGAGAGGGCGGCGAGGAGACGCCAGCGGATGCGGTTCACGCAGCGGTCGAAGCCGGCGGTAGCGCTGCAGGCGCCGCTCGCGGGGGTGTAGGTCCACGTGACGCCGCCGTCGTTGGAGTACTCGATCGCGGCCGTCACACCCGCGGGCAGCGTCGTCGACGAGCTGGCGACCTTGTACTCCACCCACGATGGAATCGAGTCGACAATCGCGACGGTCGACGCGCTCGCCGTGCCGGCGTTGGTGAGCGTCGACGTGAAGGTGAGATTTGTGCCCGGAAGCGGTGAGCCTAGCGGCGCCACGGCCTTCCCGATGGTGAGCACCGGGCGCATCACCGTGACGACGAAGAGTGCCGCCGAGGTCTTCACGGGATTGCCAACAGAGCGTCCCTTGAGCTGCAGCGTGTCGACGGTACCCACAGCTGCGTTGCCGACGCGATAGGTCACCGTGACGGTCACGGTGGCGGCACTCGCCAGTGCGGCGCGACGCGCGCTGTCGGCATTGGCACCCTGGGTGATGCTCGTGCCCGTGATGGATACGACCGTAAGCACCGTCCCCGGACTCTTCGACGTGAGCAGATCATAGCTGTCGCTCACCGCGCCGCTATTCTGGAGTGTGAAGGTCACCGTGCGCGTCCCGCCATTGGTCGGCAGGCTCGCGAGGCTCTGCGTCGCCGGCGTGATCGCGACGTTGTAGTACGGATCGATCTGGATGTTCTTCGGATCGGTGCCGTTGACGCCGGGATTGTTCTTGAGGTCGACCGCGAGGTGATTCACCGCCGACGTCGCCGTGAAGTTCGTGAACTTGAGATTTGAGATGACGACGTACTCACCGGCCTGGAACGCCGAGTTGACGTTGATCGTGACCGTGAGATTGCCGGCCGAATAGGTAACGGCCGCGCTGCAGCGGGCGGCCGCGGTACCGCCTAACGTGACAGTCGGTACCGTGGCGTCCCACGTCATGTTGAAGCCGGCGGGGATGATGAGGCGAATGTCGCGATTCGCCTTGATGTTTCCGCCGCCGACGTCGGTCACCGTAATCGCGCTGATCGTGGTCGACGCGTCGTTCACATGGAAGAGCTGATTCGTGGCCGAGCTGATCGTCACCTGTGCGTCTGCACGCAGCGCGCACGCCGCGACCATCGCCAGCGCCAGAAGGGCTGTGCGAACCATGTCTCGACGGGCGCGGATGGAGTATCTCATCGGCCCGCTCTCGTTGCACGCCCCGCGCCGCCATCAGTAGACGCTTAACTCATTGCGCCGCTGTGGCTTGGCATTTCGGATGCGGGATGCTTTGTTACCGAAGCGAAACGGGGCCGGTAACGAGGCGCCTCCGAGGCTACGATCGCATTCAAGCCGAAGAACACCTGATCACGAATCACGCGAATAACTGCCCGAATCGCTCCCTGTGCAGCGAAAGCTCCTCACACCACGAGCCCTGATTTTTTGTGAACGACCTCGGGATGCATCTCGAGGTTTGCAGGTGTGCCGTTCAACAAAGATTCCCGGGTCGCCTGGCGCGAGGAGATCTGAACCGCGCACGGAGCGATTCGGGCAGGTATTCGCGTGATTCGTGATCAGGTTTTCTTCCGCTCGAATGCCATCGAAGCGCGGGCGGGGAACGAAAGAGCAGATCCCTCGTCGCTTCGCTCCTCGGGATGACAATTAGAGCAGCCCGTGCTTCTTCCGTCGCTCCCAGAGACTCTTCCGCGAGATTCCTAACGATTCCGCGGAGCGCTGAATGTCGCCGTCGTAGTGCGCCAGCGTGTGCCGGATATACTCCTTCTCGACGTCGGCGAGCGAGAGACCCGTCGGAATCGCGTAGCCATTGGTCGAATGATGGCCATTGCTCGGCGCGGCTTCGACGGCCGTGAGGGGAGGGAGGTGCTCCGGGAGCAGCGCCTCGCCGTCAGCGAAGATCAGCGCGCGCTCGATCACGTTCCGCAGCTCGCGCACGTTTCCCGGCCAGCGCCACGCGGTCAGTTGCTCGATCACGACCGCATCGATGCGCTTGACGTTCTTCTTGAACTGGCGATTGAAGAGCTCCCGGAAATGATCGGCGAGCACCGGGATCGCGCTCGCCACCTCGCGGAGCGGGGGCAGCGTGCACGTCACGACACAGATCCGGTAATAGAGATCCTGGCGGAATTTCCCGGAGCGCACGTGCGCCTCGAGATCGCGATTCGTCGCCGCGATGAGTCGCAGGTTGACCTCGATCTCTTCCGTGCCACCGACGCGACGGAAGCGGCGTGATTCGAGAACGTTCAACAACTTCGCCTGGAGCTCCGGCGACAGCTCGCCAATCTCGTCGAGAAAGAGCGTTCCACCGTTCGCGACCTCGATCAGCCCGCGCTTACTCTCCCGTGCGTCCGTGAAGGCGCCGCGTTGATAGCCGAACAGCTCGGCCTCCAACAAGTGAGTCGGGAGTGCGGAGCAATTAATTTCGACAAACCGCGCCTTCGCCTGAGCGCTCGTGTAATGCAGCGTTCGCGCGACGAGATTTTTCCCCGTGCCGCTCTCGCCCAGCAACAGCACCGTGGAGTTCGGGATCGACGCGACGCGACGCACAAACTCGCGCACCTCTTCAATTGCGGGTTCGTCGCCGAGGATGGCGCCGGCGGAGAACTTCGCCTTGCGCGTGCGCTCGAGCGTCGCCGCCTCCTCGCGCATCGGCCGCTCCTCGATCGCGCGGCGGAGTTGCGTCATCAGCTCGTCCACGTTCACCGGCTTGGTGAGATAGTCGGTCGCGCCAGCCTTCAATGCGGCGATCGCACTGCCGATCTCCGTGCTCGCGGTGAGGACGAAGATCGGGAGCGTCGGGTCCGATGCACGCAGCTGGCGCGTGAGCTCGATGCCGTCGATATCCGGCATCATCAGATCGGTGATGACCGCGTCCGGTGGCTCCTCGGTGCGCCGCTCGAGCATCGCCTGCGCGCTCGGAAAGAGCTCGATGGCGAGGCTACCCTCGTTGCGCAGGTTCGCCGCCAGCAACTTCGCGAAGAGCAAATCGTCATCCACGACGAAGAGCTTGCGCGCCATCAGCGTTTCCTCCCGCCGCGGAGAGCCCCACCGTTGTCCAATCCACTCCGCATCGACCGCGATTCCTCGGCGCACCCCGACCCGGTTCGCGTGGTGCTCATCGAGGACGACGCCGATCTCCGGCGCGTCGTGCAGCTCACGCTGCAATTCGGCGCGGCGTGGATCGTCGAGACCGCGCCCGACGGCCCGGCCGGGATCGAGACGGTGAAGCGCGTGCGCCCCGACATCGTGCTCGTCGATCTCATGATGCCGGGGATGGACGGATACGAAGTCTGCCGCCGGTTGGCCAGCGACGCGACGACGGCGCGCATCCCGATCGTGCTGCTGACGGCACGACAGAATCTCGATCCCGAGCGCGTGCGCGAAAGCGGCGCGCGCGGCGTCATCACCAAGCCGTTCGATCTCGACGCGCTCGCGCCGGCGATCGTGCGGCTCTGCCAGGAGGAGAACACGCGATGATCGCGACGAAGCAGCTGCCGGTTGAGGTCCTGCAGGAGCTCGCGAACGAATTTGCCGCCGGTCTGGCCGCGCGCGCGGCCGTCATGCGCGAGGCGATCGATGAGATCGTACGCGGGCCGTCGGCCGATGCCGCCCACCGCCTTCGTCTCAGCGCGCACGCGCTCGCGGGAACCGCGGGTGCGTTCGGCGCCACGGAGCTCGTGCCTCACGCCGAGCGCCTCGAGTCGTTAGGCAAGGAATGGCAGGGGAAGAACGGCGCCGCCACGAAGGCGAGCGTCACCGACGCCTTTCGCGCGCTCGACCTGCTCACGACCTCGATCGGCGCCGTCATCGCGCGCCTCCGATCGCGATGACGACCAGCCTCCGCGGCACCGGCAGCGGAGGCGTCTCCGTCGCCAGGCTCGAGGTCCTCACCGAGCTGGCGACGCTCATCAACACGACCTTCGATCTCGACGAGATCTTTCGCACTGCCATTCTCAAATTGCCTCGCGTGCTGTCGATCCGGCGCGCGAGCGTCGCCCTCGTGACCGAGGACCGAACCCACTACGCCATCCATACCTTATATGACCGGGAGCGCGGTGGGTTTGTAACGGAGCCGGGCCGCTTCCCGATCGACCGCGGCTTCACCGGTCAGGCGATCGTCGGCGGCCAGCCCGTGCACATCGACGACTTCGAGGGCCGGCCCGACCTCCGCGGCGCCGGTGAACACAAGGTGTCGCTCGTCGCCATCCCGCTGCGCATGGCGGGACAGGTCATTGGGGCCCTCACATTGGGCGCGCCGGAGGCCGAAGCCTTCGACGAGGAAGACTTCGAGCTGACGCGCGTCATCGGCCGGCACATCGAGACCGCGCTCCACTACTCGCAGCTCCTCGCAACGATCTCTCACCAGCGCGACCAGCTCGCCGCGAAGAATGCGGAGGTGAGGGCCGAGCATCATCGACTTGCCTCGCTCATCGACGCGATCGATTCGGCGGTTGCGATGGTACGAGACGGGCGCGTCGTCTTCGCCAATCACGCGTTCGCGCGCCTGACGCGCACGCCCCGAGAGAGTCTGGTCGGCGCGAGCATGGACGACGTGCACGCCTCGTTGATGCCGATGTTCAAGGATCCGGGGGCGCTCGAGCCCCAAATCGATGCGCTCGCGTCGACACGGCAGCTGCGCGACCAGGTCGAGCTGGTCACCCCGCAGCGCGCGACGCTGCAGCGCACCGTCGCTCCCCTCCTCGACAACCGCGGCGTCATCCTCGGCCACATCGTCAAGTATCGGGACATCACGCTCGAGATGGACGCGGGCGCGGCGAAGGACGAGTTCGTGAGCGTTGTGAGCCACGAGCTGCGGACCCCCCTGACGTCGATCAAGGCATCGTTAGGCCTGCTCGCCCGCGGCGCGGCCGGTCCCGTGCCCGAGCCGGCACACGAGCTGCTCGACATCGGGCTGCGCAATCTCGACCGCCTGATTCGTATGGTCGAGGACCTTCTCGACCTGTCGAAGATCGAGCGTGGGAGCGAGCCGCCCGCGCTCGGCGTCGTGAACGCGGAGACGGTGACCGAGTGCGCGCTGCAGACGGTGTGCGCGCTCAGCGAGTCGCGGCGAGTGACGATCGATGCTCCCGGCGATGTTGCGACAATCGATGTCGTGGCGGATCCGGACCGATTGGAGCAGGTGCTCGTGAATGTCCTGAGCAACGCGATCAAGTTCTCGCCCGAGGGCGCGCGCGTGGAGCTTCGCTGGCGGCTCACGGACTGCTGGGCGGAGTGCGTCATCACCGACCGCGGCCCCGGCATCCCCGCCGACCAGCTCGAGGCGATCTTCGACAAGTTCCGTCAGATCGGCTCCGCGTCCACGCGCCAGCATGGTGGCGCGGGGCTGGGGTTGGCAATCAGTCGGCAACTCGTGGAGGCGTTCGGGGGAAAGATCTGGGCGGAGAGTGATCCCGGATCCGGCGCCAAGTTTATCGTTAGGCTGCGGCTGGCTTGAGGGCTCCGGTGTAGGGTCTGGCCTGAACTGCATGGCGCGGACGAGGCCGGGCGCTGGCGGACACTTCGCGGACTTTCCCGTCGAGTTCTTTGCTCCCGGCGAACCGTCAATCTGTCATCCCGAGCGAACGCGAGGGATCTGCTTTTTTCCCGTCCTGAAACATCCCAGGCGTTCACGAGGAAATAACGCAGACGTCGCAGATGTCGCAGATGTCGCTGAACGGCAGAGAGCGAAAGCGCTCTTTTTTGAAAAGCGCGTTTTGCGCTCTTTCATCAGCGGTTTCTGCGCGTTGGGAGCGTCATCAGCGTTCCCCCAGACGGTGCGCCGCCTGGACCTCACCTGCGCAATGAAAAAGCAGATCCCTCGCGTTCGCTCGGGATGACAAGGGGCGGGCGCGTGTCCGCGCCAAGACCGTGAATGCGTTATCCCAGGAGAGCCTCCAAGCCGAGACGAACCTTTCCACGCAGCCTCAGGTTCTTCATAGCAGAGACACAACAAAGGACACCATGCGCACGAAACTGACTTTGATCGCCCTGACTCTCGCCGTGCTCGCCGCTGGTTGTCACCGGAAGGGCGGTGGCTATCTCTCGCCGGCACCCGCGAACGCGAGCGCTGCCCGCTAGCGTTTGCCGTAGCAAACGAGTCGAGTAGCTTCCCAATCCCTCGCGCGAATCTGCGCGGGGGATTCGCGTCTCCGCACAGAAGAGGAGCGACATGGGAAAGATCGACCCGACGGCGTTCATTCATCCGACGGCCGTCGTCCTCGGCGACGTCACGCTCGGCAAGCGCGTGTCGGTTTGGCCGACGGCGGTACTGCGCGGGGACTCGGACGTCATCGTCATCGGAGACGACAGCAACGTCCAGGACGGATCGGTTATTCACGCCGACGAGGGGATCCCGACGCACATCGGCAATCGCGTCGCGATCGGGCATCGGGCGATCGTCCACGGCGCGACGATCGAGGACGATGTGCTGATCGCGATGGGCGCTGTCCTCCTGAACGGCGTGCGCGTCGGGAGCGGCTCGATCATCGGAGCAGGGGCGGTGCTGCCGGAAGGGAAGCGCATCCCCGAGAACTCCCTCGTGATCGGTGTGCCGGGCCGGATCGTTAGGCAGACGACGGGTGAGGAGCGTGACCGGATCAAACGAACCGTCGACGCCTATCTCGAGCTCACGGTGCAGCACCGTGCCGGGCAGTTTAAGTCGTACCGCAACGAGCCCTAACAGCGTCAGCGCGGACGAACACGGGCACTGGCGGACATCCGCGGCCGCTCCGAGAGGCGCGAAGGCTCCGCTTCTGCAGTTCACAAAAGAAATCGTCCGGGCTCGTGGTGGTAGGAGTTTTCACTGCCGAGGAGCAGTCCGCGTTCATCCGCCAGTGCCCGCGTTGGTCCGCGCTAACGCTTTTGGATATCGCTAACTCGCGCTCAGCTCTCCCTTAGCGCGACAATAGGATCGATCCGCGACGCACGCCGCGCCGGGAGGTAGCCGCTGCCGACGGCGACGATCGACAGCAACACGACCATCGCCGCGTAGGTGAGTGGATCCGCGGCCGTGACGCCGAATAAGAATCCACTCAACGTGCGCGCGGCGATCCAGGAGCCGAGCGTGCCGAGCACGATGCCAGCAAGTGCCAGCTCGACCGTCTCGCGGATGATCCGGCCCTGGACCTGGCGTGCTGACGCACCGAGAGCGATGCGGACGCCGATCTCCTGGCGGCGATGCGTCACCGTATACGAGATCACGCCGTAGATGCCGAGGAGCGCGAGACAGAGCGCGAAGATCGAGAAGCCGCCGAGCAGGGCGGTGACGAAGCGGCGCGGAGAGGTCGCGCGGTCCACGGCGCCCTGCAGCGTCTGCACTTCGTTCGTCGCGAGCTTCGGGACCACCGGTGCGAGCGTTGTGCGGAGCGTCCTCGCCAGCGACGTCGGCTCGAGCGTCGTCCTGACGACGAGCGTGAGCGACGAGAAGTCGAAAACCTGGCGGAGCGAGAGGTAGATCTCGTTGCCCGCCTTCTCTTCGACCGCGAGGTGCCTGACGTCGCCGACGATGCCGACGACTCGGCGGTCGGCGTTGCCCACCTTCAGCAGCTTGCCTAACGCGGGCTTGCCGGGCCAGAGCTTCGTTGCCGCCGTCTGATTGATGACGACGACCGGCTCGTTCTTCTCGCCGTCGTCTGGCGAGAGATCGCGGCCTTCGATCACGCGCATTCCCATCGTCGGGACAAATCCATCGGTCGCGACGCGAATGAAACCCGTCTCCCACTTGTCCTTCACATACTCGGCGCCGCCGACGGCGACACCCCAGCTGCGATTGCTCCCGAGCGGCAGGCCGTCCGCGATCGTGGCGGAGCTGACGCCGGGAATCTGTCTCGTGAGGCGGAGCACCTCGTTCACGTACGCAACCACCTGAAGCCTGGTCTTGAAGGTCCCCTCGTCCGGATCGACGCGAACGGCAACGACGTGCTCGGGACGGAAGCCGAGGTCGACGTCGAGGACCTTGAGAAAGCTGCGAATCAACAAGCCTGACGCGACGAGCAGCACGCAGGCGAGCGCCACCTCCGCGACGACGAGGGAGCGCCGAACCCACTGCCCGCGCAGTCCTTCGGTCGCCGACCGTCCCGACGCCTTGAGCGCGGCGTGCACGCCGGAGTCGGAGATTTGCATCGCGGGCACGCTGCCGAAGGCGAGTCCCGCGCCGACCGCGAGTAGGATCGTGAAGACGAGTGCCCATCCGTCGACACCGACATTGCCGAGAAGCGGGAGACTCACCGCGTCGAGATGAGCGATGGCGCGCGTACCGATCAACGCGAGCACCAGCCCGACCGCGGCTCCGGCTAGCGCGAGCACGACGCTCTCCGTCAACATCTGCCGGAGGAGACGCCGGCGGCCCGCGCCTAACGCGGCGCGGATCGCCATCTCCTTTTGCCGAGTGGTCGCGCGCGCGAGGAGGAGGTTGGAGAGATTGGCGCAGACGATGAGCATCACGACGCCGACGGCGAACATCAGCACCAGGAGACCGACTCGCGCGCGATCGCTCACGTGGTCGCGCAGCGTCGTCGCGCTGGCGAAGAGGCCGTTCTCGTGAGGGTGCTCGCTCGTTATGCGTGGAGAGAGTGCCTTGAGCTCCGCATTTGCCATTGCCAGCGTAACGCCCGGCCGCAGTCTGCCGATCATCGCCAGCGTGTTTCCCTGCCGATTCGTCTCCGGCGTCAACGGAAATGGCGTGTACAGATCGATGCGCGCGCCCGGCGCGAACACCGACCCGAAGTCGAACGACGCGGGCAGGACGCCGATGACCATCGTCGATTGGCCGCTGAGCGTGATCGGCGTGCCCACGATGTGCGGGTCCGCGGCGAATCGGCGCTCCCAGAGCGCGTGGCTGATAAGGACCGCGGGCGGTCCATTGCACGCGCTCTCCTCGGCGGTGAAGTTGCGTCCGATCACGGGACGCACTCCGAGGAGCGGGAAGAAGTTCTGCGTCACGGGCACCGCGCTGAGGCGAATGGCGTCGGTCGCGCTGGTGAGCTTCACGTCGCCGACACCATAGAAGGCCATGTAGCCGGCGATCTCCGCGAACGACCGGTTCTGTCGCGCCAACGAGAGGTAAGGATCGACCTGCACCGTCTGCGTCGAGAGACCGGGCTCGTCTCCATTCTGAATCCAGACGAGGCGATCGGGATTGGTGAACGGCAGTGGTCGCAGGAGCAGCGCGCTCGCGACGCTGAACACGGTCGCGCTCGCGCCGACGCCCAATCCGATGATGATGATGGCGAAGGTCGTGAAGCCGGCGTCGCGTCGCAGCGTGCGAATGGCGTAGCGGAGATCCTGCCTCACGTCGCTGAGCATGTCGCGCAGTCGCATGCGTCGCTCCCGTTCGAGTGCGGAATGGTGAAGTGATGCGGCGGCGTCGTCGATCGACGCGCCGAGTCGTCGCACGGCTTCGACGCGCGCGTCCTCGCGCGACATCCCATGCGCCACGAGATCGTCGACGCGCTCGGCGAGGAAGGTACTGAGCTCCTCGTCGGCGTCGGCTTCGATTGCTGAATGGGTACGGAGCGGAAGTCGGAAAAGGCGCCTAACGCCGTCTCGTATGCGCATGGGCGCCTCACGCCGAGCGTGCGGTGAGGACGGACGTCATCGCCTCGAACTGGTCGATGAGCGCCGCGGAGTCGGCGCGCAGCTGCGCGCGACCGGTGGAGGTGAGCTTGTAGTAGCGGGCGCGCCGCTCGTTCTTCGTGACGCCCCACTCGGCGGTGAGGAGTCCCTTGGCCTCGAGGCGGTGAAGCGCCTGCAGCAGCGCGGCGTCGGTGATGTCGAGTCGTCCATTGGATCGTGTCTCGAGCCAGCGCGTGATCTCGAAGCCGTGCATCGGCCCCCAGGAGAGGGTCTTGAGCACGAGTACGTCGAGAGTTCCTTTGAGCAGGGCCACGGGTCGCTCCCCCAAGTGTCTTTCCCTAAGATACTTGGTCCGGGGAAAAGGTTTGAATGGCTTACCGCAACGAGCCCTGACAGCGTCAGCGCGGACGAACGCGGACACTGGCGGACGAACGCGGAGCGCTCCTCGCTCCGCTCGGAGCGAATCGATTTGGAATCGCGCGCGCTGTTCGCGCGCGCTCCCGCTCCTCTCGGCTATCGGCGCTCGAGCTCGACGGCTGTGCCGTTATCAAAGCGCTTCGCCCGGGCTCGTTCGGAGCGGAGCCTTCGCGCCTCTCGGAGTGGTCCGCGAGAGTCCGTCCGTGCCCGCGTTCGTCCGCGCTAACGCTTTTGAATTGGGGATTGGCTGAGGTTGTCAGGCCCGGTGTGACGGGACCGTGACTGATCCGTCATTAGGGCGCAAATTATGCACGTGATTCCGAGCAAGTGACGCGGCTTACAGACAGACTTGCCGAAGGGAATAAGTTTCGGGGCCGTCAGTGGGGCGGAGCGATGAGGCTCCGGCGGGTGTGCGTCGAAGTCGTTAGTACAGGCAGGGTTGGAGATCGTTATGATGCAGAGCTCGTCCACGCCCGCTGGCGTAACCGGTATCGCTCCACAGTTGTCAACACGGACGAGTTTGTTTTCAACGCGGTATGCACACGCGTTACAGGTTCGTGATCCGGTTTTTGTAAAGCGGGCTCGCGGAGTGAGTTACGTCGGGACTGGCGCGGACTCACGAGTAGGTCTAGCTTCCGCGCCCGCAATGAGTCACTCGCTTCGCTCGTGCCCAATCCATATGGAGTCGCTCGCGCTAGCGCGCTCGCTCCCGCTCCTCTCGCCTATCACGCGTCACACGCCAGGCGCCACGCGCGCCGCGTCCCACCACGCGTCAGTCTCCACAATCTAGGTAGTCGTTTCACCGTCTCACTCTCAGGGAGAGTCGTCTCATGTCGCTTCCCGTCAATCCGCCTCCGGAGCCCGTTTCGTTCTCGCCTAACGCTCGCACCGTGCTGGAGAAGCGTTATCTGGTGAAGAATGAAAAGGGGCAACCGGTGGAGCAGCCGGAAGACCTGTTCTGGCGCGTGGCGACCGTGGTCGCCGAAGCGGATCGGCGGTATGGGGCGAGCGACGGCGCGGTTCGGGAGGCAGCCGAGCAGTTCTATGCGTTGATGACGCAGCGTCGGTTCGAGCCCAACTCGCCGACGCTGATGAATGCGGGACGGCCGTTAGGCCAGCTGAGCGCGTGCTTCGTCTTGCCGGTCGAGGACGCGCTCTCGAATGGAAAGAACGGGATCTATGATACGCTCGCGTCGATGGCGCTCATTCATCAGAGCGGCGGCGGCACGGGCTTCTCCTTCTCGCGCCTGCGCCCGAAGGGATCGATGGTTCGCTCGACCACCGGGGTCGCCAGTGGACCAGTCTCTTTCATGAAGTTGTATGATGC
>Ga0136846_1219219_pt1 | contig 20501 bp, 17 predicted proteins | sample HopSoiMetagenom2_FD_96841 | JGI IMG/M metagenome (GOLD analysis project Ga0136846, IMG submission 96841) | Grasslands soil microbial communities from Hopland, California, USA - 2 Assembly 2016 (version 4) | ecosystem: Environmental > Terrestrial > Soil > Grasslands | place: USA: Hopland...
CGCGGGACGTAGATCGCATCGGGACGCCTGCCCAGCTCGCGACGATCCTTGGCCCAGGGAAGCTCGCCAGTCGCGCCGCCGCCCATAATGTGATCCATCAGGTTGTGCCCGAGCTCTCCGCTGGAATTGCCGAGGCCGGTCGGGAACTCGGGCGACAGCGAGTTCAGCAGAATGCGCGTCGACTCCAGCGCCGCGGCGCAAAGGAATACAACCTTCGCCTTGACATCGAACATCTCCTTGGTGTTGCCGTCCACGACGCGGACGCCCGACGCTTTCCTCGTCTTCGGATCGTAGATCACGCTGTGGACGACACTGAACGGCCGCAGCGTAAGATTTCCCGTTTTCCTCGCCGCGGGGAGCGTCGAGTTCAGGCTGCTGAAGTACGACAGAGTCACGCATCCGCGGTAGCAGTTGCCGCAGAGATGGCATTTCTGCCGGCCAAGATGAACCTCGGTCAACACCGCCAGTCGCATGTTGGTGACCACGCGCTCGCCGTTGAACTTTGTCAGCAGCACCTCGCGCGCCTTCTGCTCGGCCGCGTTCATGGGCCACGGCGGCAGGAATTCACCGTCGGGCAGCTGTGCCAGACCTTCGCGTCGGCCCTGGATGCCGACGAACTTCTCGACGTAGCTCCACCACGGCGCCATGTCCTTGTAGCGGATCGGCCAATCGACGCCGACGCCTTCCTTTGCGTTCGCCTCGTAGTCGAGGTCACTCCACCGGAAGACGCACCTTCCCCACATGATCGATTTTCCGCCGACCTGACGGCCGCGGATCCACGAGAACGGTTTGCCTTCGGGCGTCGAATACGGATTGTCGAGGTCGTTGACGAAGAACTTGCTGGCGTATTCGTCGCACGCCCCGCACAGACTCTGCACCGGCTGATATCGCTCCTGCTGATTGCGATTGCCCATTGCCCGGTATCGCTTCTCGAACGGCATCACGTGCTCGACGTAGTCGACGGCAGGATCGATCGGCCGCCCCGCCTCGAGCACTATCGTCTTGAGACCGTGCTCGGTCAGCTCCTTCGCCGCCCAGCCGCCGGAGATTCCGGATCCGACGACGATTGCATCGTAAGTGTCAGCCATCGTCAGACCTGTGGGGTGAAGGGGACATTGCCGTCGTAGCCGTTGAAGAACATCTGCGTCTTCAGGATGTCCTGCTGCACCGGCTTCGACGTGAAGTATCCGTAGACCGTGAGCGCCTTGATCCGCTCGAACGCGTGGACGGCGCCGGCCTTCTGGGGACGCTTCGCATCCAGACCGGTTAGAAACTCGCCCCGCTTCACCTCAGTCAACTCGACAAACCGCGGTGACCCCATCGCCGCAGTCTGCACATCGATGTCGGAGAGGCCTGCCAGAAACGCTGCCTTCTCCTCGTCGCTCATCCACTCGGTCAGAATCAGATCGATGAACTGAGGGACTTTCACGCTCGTAGCCCCCGGCGTGTCGGTCTCCGGGATTATCATCTCAGCGATCTGGGTCACAAGCCTTTGCTGGTCCGGATTCAGCGTTCGGAACGGAACATCACCGAGGCGGAGGTGGATTTGCTCGCCGAGCTGGATCGCGGCTTCAGCGCCGCGCGGGAGGAACGGCAGGGCGAGTGCGGCGCCGAGAAACCGTACGACTTCGCGTCTTCTCATGGAGAGCGGTAGTAGTTGAAGGGCTGAAAACAAACGACGAGCCGAACGTAGGATGCGGCGCGGGAGCCGTCAAGCAATTGCTACTTGCTCTTTCTCGCTCCGGATTCAGCGGGACGGCGCGGGCGTTGTTTCGCGGAAATCGATTTGACGATGGTTCGGGGTTTGGAGCCGTCGAGATCGTAGGCCGGCGTCGCTGTAGCGATCGCCGCCGCAATGAGACTCTCGACGTCGGGATCCCCGAGGTGCGCCGGCGAGCTCAAGCGAACGGTGCGGACGATGTTGCCGCTTCCCTGCAGGAGCTTCTTCGGGTCGCGTAGTTTTGCGCCCTTGAGAAAGCAGAGCGTCACCCACTGCGGGAAAATCGCGAGCGAAAGAATGGCATCTGAAACGCGCTCTGTGGGGCCGAACCCGAAGACGAGCGCATTGTAGTTGTCGTACACGAATTCCACGCCGCCGGGAACTCGCGTTCTCATTCGGGCGCGCGTGTCGCTCGCCGTCGCCGACATTTCCGGTGTGTATTTGGCGAGGAACGATGCGATCTGTTTGGCCGGCGTTATCGCTTCGCCAGGCCTCCCGCGAGTCTGCCGCGACCGTTTCGCTGTCGCCACCCGGTTTCTTACCTGGTACGAACGCCCGAAGCGCGCGTCGCTTGCTGAAGCGGGACTTCCCCAGCCGCCCCGGGAACCCTCGCAAATGCTGCTGTTTGTCCCACGCCAATAGCGTCGCCTCCGGTCATCCTGTCCCAGACCATCTGTACCCGAGTGATGGCAGACTCTGTCAGCACATAACGCGTGCACTCATGGACCAGCGATAAAACACCGAGAAACGCGAAGCCGAGATTCGTCGGCGAAATACCACCCAGGACAAAAAGCGCTGGGATTCCGAGAACGACGATCGTCGTTGTCATGAGAGTTGCCCGCGTCCTCGGCACGAATCCGAAGAAAGGCACGACCGACAGCTGGCCGCCGTCGTAGGTGACTCTCACAGTCGAGAAGAGCGAGAGCCTTATCTCCAGATAGTCGGCAACCGCGACGGCCGTCGTGCCGCTTCGGACAAGGCGCTCCTGCAGCGCGACGAGATCTGGGTGAAGTGGCATCTGAATACAGCGAGCAACCGATTGGCCGCCGCCTAGATCTCCCAGTTCGACAGAACTATTCCGCCGTTCGCGGGACGTGACTCGGCGTGATCGTGCAACGCCATTCGAAGATCCGTCCAGCGCACCCGTGCGCCGCGCGCGATGAGGCGGCGGTAAATGTCGGTGTACTGGCCCTGAACCCTGATAGCCACCCGGCGCGACGCCTTGGCTCTGGCATGCGCGCAGAGCTGGGTCACCAGCAGGTCAAAATCCGCTTCGGTCTTCGCGACCATCTTCAGGACACGCATTTCCTCGGTCACCCTGCCTTCAACGAGGGGTACCGAATGGCAGACAGCGAAAGCCGTCACGTCGAATCCTTTGCGCAGGAAGAGGGTGTCGCCAAGCTGGTGCTGCGCGGTGAGGACGATCTCGCGCGTGTAATCGTAGCCGGGCGCGAGCTGCTCGATCAGCGCGCGACATTGCTTGACCGCCAGCTCCCGCTCGTGAGGCGCAAGCGACGACATCGCCGTCGACTGGATTCCCGCGCGCGCTGCCTCGAGAGTCACCGTGATAGTAAGATGCCCCGGTGCGAATCCCAGCGTGGAGTAGAATCCGACGTTGTCCATCGTCCGGGGCATCGTCTCGAGTCCGATTACGCGTGCGCCACGTGCTTTCAACCATTCAACCCCGGACGAGACGATCATTTTGCCAATGCCCTGTCCCTGGTAATCGGGGTGCACCGCCAGCGGTCCCATCCAGCCCTCGACACCAGAGCGGTGCACCATGTTGAAGGCCGCGATGCCGTCGCGCGCGTTGCGCCAGATCATCGCTCCTTCCTCGGCGTCGGTAATCGCGAACTTCCAGACGGCTGGATTGAGGTGAGGTACTCTCACGCCCACCATCCCATCCTTGCGATACCGTTCGGTGAAAGCTTCGCTGAAGACGGCGTTGAGTGATGGAATCTCGCGCACGCTTACGCGCTCCGGAGTTTCCGCCACCCAGGCGTGTCTCCAGTTGCGGGCGAACGCCATCAGACTGCCCCCGCCTCGGCTTCGCGCTCCACAGATCCGTCGGTGGTGCGCTGGCGGCGCGATCCCCGATCGTCGAAGAAACCGCGCTGCTCGCGAATCACGGGCTCGCCACCTTCGGTCTCGCTCACTAACGAACTGCCAGTATCGGCGTCGTAACGCACAGAAATCACCCGATCCACTCCTTCCCGCACCGGCTCGATGTGGGTGATTAGTATGACCTGCTCGAACCGGTCCTGCAATCCACGCAGCAGCTCCACCACGTTGAACCTGCGCGCTTCGTCGAGCGATCCAAATACCTCGTCCAGAATGAGCAGCGAGAAGCTCTGACCCGCGCGCTCGGCGATCATCTGGGAGATAGCCAGTCTGAGCACAAGATTGGCCAGATCCTCCTCACCGCCCGAGAGAACCGGCTTCGGAATTCCGTCCTCGAGGATGACGATGTTGTACTGATCATCCAGCTCCAGCTCGGTATACCGCGCATCGGTGAGCTCGCTGAGAAAAGCGCTCGCAAGCTCCGACAGCTCGGGACGCAGCTGATAATTCAGATGCGTGCGAAGGTCCGAGAACGCGCGGTCCAGCTCGTCGTGAAGTCTGCGGTCGGTCTGCAGCAGCTCCAATTCAGCGACTCGCTTTTTCAGCTCCTCCGCTGCTTCCTGCGCCGCCGCCAGAGCAGCCGTCGCACTCGAGACCTGTTCCTGCGCGCGCGCAGCCGCGACTTTCGACTCCTGGAGCTCCGTTCGGACGCGATCGTAGTCGGCCTTCAGGTCGTTGAACTCTTTTTCGGTAAATGAGATCTGGGCGCGGCGAGTCCGTAGCGTGCCAAGAGTCGACTGAACGCGCATTACTTCCTGGGCGATGCGCGTTTGCTCGAGCTTGAGCTGCGGCTCCCGTTCCAGCATCGCCTGGAACCGTGCTGCTTCGGCTTCCATCGGAGTCAGGCGCTCGACTTCGCGAATGACTTCTGTGTGCCGCGCCGGATCGTAACCGGGCGGAATCCGCGAGATGTCACGCTTCATCTGGATCTGGCGCTGTTGTTTCGCGGCGATGTCGCGCACAATTGATCCCAGCTCCTGCACCGCGAGCTGTACTTTGGCGAGACGACGCTCCAGAGTACCGACCTCCTGCATCACCGCGCGACGCTTCTCGTCGAGAGCGCGCACTTCGTCGGGCATCTGCTCGAGCTGCTCGACGCGCCCCTTGTAGTAGTTGCCGTCAACGTTCACGGTCTCGATCATCTCGTCCAGGTGCTCGACGACTGTATGTAGACTTCCGCCGAGTGGGCGGGCACATGTCGGACACTCGCCGTCCTCGCCGACGGCGACGACGCGATCTCGCTGGTGCTTGAGCTCCGCATACTGTTGCCGCAGCGCTTCGCGCTTCGTTTGCGCTTCCTGCCGGTCGCGCACCCACTCGGTCCGCCGTGCTTCGAGCAGCCCCTGCGTGTCTTCCAATTCAGCCCGCTTCTTCTCCAGCTCCAGCGTCGCTTCCTCTTCCAGCGCCGGCGCGCGCTCGATCTTCGAGTGCCGCTCTTCCAGACGCGCGATCTCCTCACGCAGCGCAGCTTCGGCCTCGAGCAGGGTTTTGCGCCGTCCTTCTTCGCGATAGAGCGTGTTCAGCGCCTGGAGCTCGACGTTCAACGCAAATAGCGGCTCGACCGCTTCGCGCAATGCGTCGAGCTGGGACCGCGCCGCCTGCACACCTTCCAATTCGCGGGTGATGCGCTCGGCGTCACGCCGCAGGGCGGCTTCCCGTTCGTCAGCGATGGTGATCTGCGTGAGTAGCTGTGCCGACTGCTCGCGCTGGCGCTGCACCATCTCCCACCGCGGCTCGACCGCCATCCACTCGCGCTGACGCACCGCCCCCCGATGTGCTGCCTGGTGTGCGCGACTTTCTGCCTCCTCCTTGCGCGTTGCGGCCTCGGCCAGTGCCCGCAGAACTCCCTCGGGATCGGGCATTCCGCGCTGCATTCCGTCGATCGAGGCGCGGACGCGATTGCGTTTCTCGCGGGTGAGGTCCTGCGCGATGCGGAGCTTCTCGTAGCCGAGCACCCGCGACAGAAATTGTCCGCGTCCGGCCGGCTTCATCGCCGCCATCACGCTCAGCTCTTTCTGACCGGTGAAGTAGGTGTGGTAAAACTCGGTGAGAGACATCCCCAGCCGTCGCTGGAGCAGATCGTTGACCGCGGTGATCGAATTCGCGATCGGCGAGTCGGAGCCGTCGAGAAAAACCTCCGCGCCGGTGAGGGAGCGGACAATGCGGTAACGGTGCGAGCCGAGCGTGAAGTCGAGCTCTGCCTCGACCTGGGCGCGCGCGCCGGCGCCCATGAATCGAATAGAGTCGCGGTTGCCACGAATCGCCTGGTTGCCGTACAGCGCCCACGCGATTGCCTCGAGGATCGTCGTCTTCCCGGCACCGTTGGGTCCGATGATCCCGGTGATTCCGGTCTCGAAGTTGATTTCCGTCTGGGCGTGCTGACGGAAATTCGTCAGTCTGAGGCTATTTAGCCTCACGCCACCGATTCCTCGCCGGTCGGTCCTGCCACCAGATCCGCTTCGCGGAGGTAATGCAGACCGAGCTCGACGAGAGCTTCGCGATCGATGTTCTCGGTGAGCGACCGTGAACGCAGTTTGTCCCGGACAGTGTCAGCCAGCGACGCGCGTCGGCCGGGCGCGCCCTCGCCTTTTTCGGGACGTACGATTTCCGGACGGCGGGTATCGAGATGGAAGTGCAGCGCCCGGCGCTTGTACTCGCGCAGCGCCTTGTGATCGAGCTCGCGCAGAATGTGGCGCGGGACATCCCGTACCACGAGCCGCACGATCTTTTCGTCGATCCCTCCATCACATCTGTCGAGCGCGTCACGAATCGCCTCGTCGAGAGAGGCGGGCGACAATCCGGCGCCGGAGAGCGGCGCGAGATCGATCCAGCGGCGTGCCGGCGCGATGGCGTGGAACTGGTGCGTCCGGTTGGCGAGGTCGTGCTCGATGATGCCTTTACCTTCGATCCCGGCGTCCCGCTCCTCGGCCATCTCGCCCCATGGATTGGTGCTCGTATAGTCGAGCGAGCCGGAATAAAAAGCGTTCTGCGCCACCGGCCGATACACGTGGTAATGTCCGAGCGCGACGTAATCCCACTTCTCCGCACCCAGCTCTTCGAGCGTGATCTCCATCGGTGAGCGATCGAGCTCGCGTCCGTATTTCGGCAGAACTCCTTCGATCTCACCGTGAAGCAGCAGAATATTGTACTTCGCGTTCGGGTCCGGCTCGAGACGCGGCTTTCCCTGCCCCATGTCCGGCACGGCGAGGATCGCCAGATCATGCTCGGCAATTGAGACCCACTTGGGCTCGCCTTCGATGACGATGATTCCCAGCTGTCTGAAAAGTCCGAGGATGCAGCCGGTTTCCCGGGCGCGCGGAGTGTCGTGATTGCCTGCAACGATCACGATGCCCGCTTCCGGCAGCATCCGCCTCAGCCGCTCGAATTGCAGGAACGCCGTGAGGATCGCCGGATTACTTGGCCGCACGGTGTGGAACACGTCACCCGCGACGAGTACCAGATCCGGCTGCAGTTTGATCACGGCGTCTATGACACGTTCCAGTGACTTGGCGACATCATGCTCCCGCTGGTTGATGCCGACGGGTGTCTGTCGCTGGTACTGTCTGAAGCCGAGGTGGATGTCTGCGAGGTGAACCAGTCTCATCGCGCGCGCATTGCCCTTATCCATTGGGTGATTTTCGTCCGCACCTGCATTGGCGCGCGCGGGGGCTCGCCCTTGCGTCCCTGCGTCGATGCGATGGTCGACCTCACCGTGATACTGCTGCGCGAATCGGTGATCCAGCCGAGCCGTCGATCGATCTGAATGGTGCCTGACAAAGTGCCAGACGTAGTATAGCTCGCATCGGGAACCGCGGCGCCGCTTGAATTCAGGCGAGACATCGTTCCGTGAAGCGACACGTATGCAATGTCACCGTTCCTCCCGAGTGAGTCGAGACGGAACGTCGCCTTCACCAGGCCGTTCGCGCCGGGCTCCCCGCTCAGCGGGATCTGCATCTCACGGGTCCACTTCTCTCCGACCTTTACCGCCTGGCGCGCGAGCATGGCGGGCATTCCGCCGAAGATCTCCTGGAGCTCACTCGACGGGTCCGTATCGCGGACGACCTCCATTCCACCGTCTGGAGAAACCCGCAGCCAGACGCGCTTCGACTGCCAGATCCTCCGCCTGAGGTAGTCGGTGGCCGCGGCTGAGGCCGGAGTCGACTTCACCGAATCCGTGATCGTCTGCATCAATGTCCCGCCCGAGGTCCACTGCTCGGCGATAGCCCGGGTGAACACTTCCACTGAAGTGGTCATCGAGCTCGTCGAGTCCCGTCCGCGATCGCTGGTGGTGCCGGTCATCTCCACCGATTGCGAAAGGTGCATTCGCAGGGTGTCGCCGATGTGTGGGCGGATCTGCAGAAGAACTGTTTGGGCGAATGCCGTCTGTCCGAGCAAGCCGACAGCGAGAAGAGTCCTACGAATCATGCGGCAGCTTAGAAACCGTACGGATCGTTTTCGGGCGCGGATTTGATGCTCGCAGCCATCGGTCTGGCCGGCGTCTGGGCCGGGATGATCTTCCGGAACTGCGCGGTGAAGTACGCCCTCACATTCTCCGGTCTCGCCAGCAGCGTCGCGTTTCGCGCGCGAATGATTTCGTCCTCGGTGTACAGCGCCGTTATCTCCTGCACCCAGGGCAGCGTGATTGTCGGGTCGAGGGGACGCAGCGCGCGAAGGATCGCGGCGTCCAGAGAGACGTCAGCGGATTGGGGATAGCGTTCGGCACCCTCGCGTCCCTGCATCACCGACGGACGCGGGAACCGAACAAAAATCGGTTGGGTGAAATGTGGATGTCGAATCATCAACTGTCCTTTCTCCAGCGTCGCCAGCTTGGTTCTCGTCGCCGGACTCAGCACCGCGTATCCGGGAGTGGCGAGCTCGTCTGCATCCATGCGGCCAAACAACGAAGTCCCCGAGTTCCCGACCACGCGGCGATGAACCTGCGACCGGAATTGCTGCGCGCTGAAGAGCACGAGCCCGAGGTACCGGCCGCGCTCAGCGATGTCGAGCAGCATTTTCCTGACGTAGGTGTCCTGACCATCACCCGGCGCGTATTTGTTGAGCTCGTCGACGAAGACCACTAAATGTTTGACGCCGAGGTCCCGACGCTCCAGGTGCTCGCGCAGCTTGGACACGATCCGAGCGAAGATGAGATCCTGCGCATCTTCCTCGAGGTTGGCGACGTCCACTACGTACACCGTGCGGTCGGTAAAGCTCCCAAAAGGTAGATCGCTTACTTCACCGGTGTTGGTGACCAGTCCGGCGCACCGGGTGGAGATGTTGGACAGTCGGTTCCGAACTTTTCTGATGGTTGCGACGTGATGCGTCCGCCAGCTCTCCCCGTCCTTCTTCTCCATTCCCTGCAGCACGTCGCGGAACCACGCATCGAGGTCCGCAAAGGACTGGACTTTATGCTTCTTGCTCAGCATCGGATCGCTGAATTCCTTGTCGACGACTTGCTCGCGGATGAAGTCGATTAGCGCGTCGGCCTTCGCGTCCACGTCATCCTTGTTGAGCAGCACCTCGGCGAACTGCAGCACCTCACGCAGTCCCCAGGTGAGCGGTGTCACCTTGTCGAGCAACGCCTCGTTGTTGCGGAAGGTGTTGAGCGACAGACCCTTCGCAGTATATGGAGCGAAGTACTCGACCTGCGGAAAAGGCTTCGGATCGACCCGAAGCTTCTCATAAAGCGCCTTGTCGCTGTCCTCGACTTTTCCAGGCTGGTCCAGGTAGCACAGGTCAGGTCCTTTGACGTTGAACGCGACTGCCGCGATCGACCCCTTCTCATCCGGGAAATGCGTGAACAGCGACGCGAGGAGCCACTCGACCGCACTGGTCTTCGTCGCGAGTCCGGACACACCGGTGATGTTAAGATGCGCCGCCTCGGGCCCGAGCAGGAAGTCAGCATCGAGGTAGATCACCGCTTCGGTGCCTCCCGCGCGATACACACCCACCGGAATTCCCGTTGACGCGCCTTCTTTCAGGTAACTGTCCATTCGCAGAGCGATCTGCACATCGGCTTCTTCGGCGAGAAAGACCTGCCCCATGGGAACCGGCTGGAGCGGTTCCTCGGGGATCTGTCTGAGAACGGCGGCCGTGTAGAGCCTGATCTCCGCCCGCTCGCTCGGAGCGTAGCCGGCCGTCGTCGGCAAACCGTCGTGACCGAGCACGTCGTGCATCGGCGACTGGAGATCGGTGTAACTGAACCCCTCGACGACTATTCCATAGATGTGCGGGATGTGACCGTCAATCGGCTGAGATCCCTCTACGCGAACGATTGTCCCGATTCCGACCGGCGAATCGATCGCCGTCCAGAAATGGAACTCGTGCGGCGTGTTCGGCTTCCGCTCCGTCGCGACGACACGGCCCAGTGCAGTGCTCATGAAATGGCTCTCAGAAATTCTTCGCAGTCGCGAATGCCGTAGGACATTTTGTCCCAGCGCCCGTCGGGAAGCGCCAGCGGGCTAGTTTCCGCAATCACCCAGCGCGACACCTCGTCCGCCCTCTCGGCAGCCCGCTCGGATTCCGCTGCTTCTACGCGAACGAGTCCCCACATTGGATCGTGACCATCCGCGTCACGTAGCCGCAGATACCAGCTCAGAACAGAATTGCGGCTGCGCGGTGAGACCCGGAAAATCGACGATCGCTCGCCGCGCTTTAGACCCATGACCGTCCGCAGCGCATCGCCCTCGACGTACAGCGTCCGGTGACTCTTTATGACTCCAATTGCGCAGGACGATGCCGAGACACGGGCGCTGCGACTGATTCCGCCGTCGACGAACAGTGGCGCTTCACCGCGCGCGCACCACGCTTCCGCGAGCTCGTCCTCCAGCGCTTCGCGATCCCGATCCACGGCCCGCGTCGCTCTTTCGAAGAGAGCTACGGGGTGTTGGCTCGGGTACTCGCCGTTCTTGTCCGCCGTCGAAGTGTCAACGATCTGCCAATTCGCCTCACCCGCTTCGCCGGGCGAGATGTTCGCCAGGCTCGGGATGTATCTGAGCGGAGCGTAAATCTTTCGGTCCACCCGGGGTGGTTGATGACCCCAGGTGGTCAAGCGGCGATTGACTCTGACTCTAATGGCCGCGCTGACGGTGCCCAGCACGATGGGCAAACCGAAATGATGTCCGATCACCCGAACCCGCTGAGTGCCGTCGAGGAACGCCCCGAAATCCGAAGTCGTGTCGCGAGAGAGGCCCGCAATTCTGATCGCACGCATCGCGCTGCCTTCCACCAGCTGCGCTGAACGGAGAATCGGAGGATCGCCGGGCGAGGTTTGCTCGAGAGAGCTGGCGCCGTCGATGACGCTCATCTCGGGCAGCCACTGTCTCAGCAATCGAAGCACGGCCCGGCTCGCCGTGTCCGGACCCGCATTGTTCACCAGCACGCTGCTATTCGAGTCCGATGTCCCAAGCTTGCTCGAGATCCTTTTTCGAGTATGCCCTGAAGGCCGTAAGGGTGTGCGTCGACTTGATTCCCGGCACCACCGTCACTTCCTGAGTCACGATCCGCGCGATCGCCTCGTGCTCGGCCACTTCGACCATCGCCACCAGGTCCCATTCTCCGGAGACTGAATAGACCTGGGAGACACCATCTATTCCCGCGAGCTTGGTCGCGCACTCCGCGATTCGCTGGGGCTCGGCCTTTATGAGTACGATGGCGGTGATCATGAGTGTCCCGATGCTGCTATCTTTGGTGGGCGGCGCGGCCGCATAGCGGAAGGTCATATAACGATATCGGCGGGACGGACGCTCCGCCACGTTGCGAATTTGAGGTCATAGATGGCGGAATTGGAAGAAGTTGGTGAACGCGCATCTGCGCAAAGCGCGCGCGTTCAGAATCTCGTTTACACCCTTCCACACACCACGGAATCGATCGCGGAGTTCCTTGCTCCCGTTCTGAGCCGGGTGGACCCTGTTGCTGGTGGGACGCAGGTCCTCGTCGTCACGCGCGACGGTGAAACGGCGCTGACCATCTCCGAGACGATCCTTCGACTTTCCGGACCGGCGGGAATCGAGGTCGTGCCGATCACAACCGCGGCGCGTGCGGGCAGGATTTTCAAAACGCGACCGGTTCTCGCTGTCGCCGGCACGGCCTCCGAGCTGGCCGCGCTCGTGCGTGCTTCGATTCTCAAGACTGACTCGGTTCGGTCGATCGCGTTCGCCTGGATCGACGACATACTCGAGGAAGGCGCGGCCACCGTCGGCGCTCTCGAATCGCTGTTGGGCGAGTTGGGCGAGGCAGGCAGAGTGATCGTCGCGCGCAAAACCAATCCGAAGGTCGAGGATTTTCTCGAGCGCTACGCCCGCCGGGCGCGTCGAGTTGGCGCGCCCGAAACCGAGGCGCCGCAGGTGCCGCCGGATTACGAGATGCCTTTGATCAGGCACGTGACAGTTGCGCGGAGCGCCCGTGCCAGCGCCCTCCGGAAACTGCTCGACGATCTCGATCCGCCGTCGGCGGTCATCGTCGCGCGCGACGAGGCGTCTGCAGCCGAGGCCACGCAAACTCTGCGCACCCTTGGCTACCATCAGGACGACAAGACCATCAACGTCACTCGTGGAGAGTTGGGTAACACCACTACTCACACTGTGATTTTTTATCAGCCACCGGTAACCCCCGCGGAGCTGCAGCGCATCGCCGTGGTGAAGCCGGTCCAGGTCGTGGCGCTCGCCGCGCCCGGTGAGGTTCCATGGCTGCGAGAACTGGCCAGTGGAAGACTGACTCCGCTCAACCTCCACGGTCCGGAAAGACGCGCGCGTGACCGCGATGAGGCTGTCCGTGAAGAGCTGCGCGCCGTTCTGGCGCAGGGCGTTCCGCCACGCGAAGTGATTTCGCTCGAGCCGCTGCTCCGTGAATTCGACGCCACGGAGCTGGCTGCCGCGGCGCTCCGACTGCTCGAGCGCGAGCGGGCGCAACGACGCGCAGCCGAGGCTAATCCGGCTCCGCCGGCGAAGCCGCGCGAGCCCTTTGGCGAGCGAGGCCGCGACGAGCGCCCGCGTGGCGACCGCCCGCGCGAGGACCGACCCCGAGGCGACCGGCCACGCGACGATCGTCCCCGAGGCGACCGGCCACGCGGAGATCGTCCTGACCGCGGAAAATTTAGCGATCGCGGGGGACCGCCTCGCGGAAGATCCGATGGACCCCGCCGCGGCGGGTCGGACAGGCCGGGCCGCGGAGCCCCACCCCGTAGAGATCGCGACCGGTCGTGAGCGGGCCGAGCGGACCATTCCACCAGAGTGGTGGATGGATCGAAGTCATTGCGGGCGTCATGTTCAGCGGAAAAAGCGAAGAGCTGCTGCGTCGGGTGCGTCGCGCGATCATCGCCCGGAAAAGGGTGCAAGTCTTTAAATCGCACCTGGATGCGCGCTATGCCGGCATCTACTCCGTCTCCAGTCACGACGGCCGAACGGTCGAGGCGATCCCGGCCGACTCGGCCGCCCAGATCGGCCAACAGATCGACCCGATGGCCAACGTCATCGCCATCGACGAAGCCCAGTTTCTGGATGACGGAGTGGTACCGCTGGTGACGTCCCTGGCCGGCCGGGGCAGGCGGGTAATCGTCGCCGGAACCGACACTGATTTCCGGGGCGAGCCGTTCGGGGCGATGCCGGAACTAATGGCTATCGCAGAGGTCGTGGATAAGCTGCACGCGATTTGCGTTCTCTGCGGGGGCCCCGCCAGCCGTAATCAAAGGCTGCTCGGGGGGAAACCCGCGCCCTACAACTCTCCGCAGATCATGGTTGGCGGCACCGAGTCGTACGAGGCGCGTTGTCGGATGTGCCACACGGTCCCAGCGGGCGACGCGGCCCAGGTTCCGCTCCTCTAGCAGCTCATCCGCTGCCGAGGGGAAAGTATGCTCGGCGGCTCAAAGCAAAAGTTTATGCGTGACAGGTTTGGAAGAAATTCCTATCTTGGCCCACGCACGGGAGCGGTCCAACCTCAATCCAGTGACAGATGCTTCTCATCGGGCTGACAGGAAACATCGCTAGCGGGAAATCAGAGGTAGCCAGGATGCTGGAGGAGCGTGGCGCCACGCTCATCGATGCCGACGTGCTCGCGCGGGAAGCCGTTGGTCCCGAGACGCAGGCGCTCAGAGATATCGTGAAGCGCTGGGGCAAAGACATTCTGAACGATGACGGCAGCCTCGATCGCGGCGCGCTTCGCCAGATCGTTTTTGCCGATCAGGACGAGCTCGATGCGCTGAACCGGATCGTTCATCCCGGCGTTACTCGACTTCGTGACCGTGAGATTGCCATCGCAAAAGAGCGCGGGGATCAGATCGTCGTCTGTGTGATTCCGCTTTTGTTCGAGAGAAACCTCGTCGAAGAGTTCGACGCAATAGTCCTCGTCGACTCGCCGCGTCCACTCCGGCTCGAGCGTCTCGTCAACACCCGTGGGCTCGAAGAGACGGACGCAATGAACATGATCGCCTCCCAGATGCCGGCGGAACTCAAACGGGCGCGTGCAGATTACTGCATCGACAACAGCGGCTCGCTGGACGATCTGGAGCGAGATGTCGATGCGCTCTGGAGCTCCCTTCAGCGCGATGCGGAGCCGTTAGAGACAGCAGCGCAGGTTTCTTGACTCTGTTTTAGGGCGCGGATAGACTTCGCGCCCGGCAGTCAAGGCGCGCATTCAACAGCGGGGCACAGTGGCAAACATCCCGAACGATCTCCAGTACACCGAAGAGCACGAGTACGTCCGTAAGAATAAGGACGGCACTGCCGAGATCGGGATCACCGACTACGCCCAGGGCGAGCTCGGCGACGTCGTCTACATCGAGCTGCCCAAGGTCGGGACGAAGTTCAACAAGCACGACGTTTTTGGAACCATCGAGGCGGTGAAAGCCGTTTCCGAGCTCTTCTCTCCGATCGCCGGCGAAGTCGTCACAATCAACGACCGGCTCGACAAGGAGCCGGCGCTGGTGAATACGGATCCTTACGGGGCGGGCTGGATGATCAAGGTCAAGCCGGGTAATCAGGCCGAGATCGACGCCCTTATGAATGCTGGCGCGTACACCGCGCATGTAGGCGGCTGATACAGCCCGTCTTGACTCAGCTGCCCGCCTCGACCTCCGCATAGGCATCCGTCGGCGGGCACGAACAAATGAGATTGCGATCGCCGTACGCACTCTCGACTCTCGCAACAGCAGGCCAGAACTTGAAGTCCTGGCTCCACGGCGCCGGAAAGGCCGCCTTCTCACGCGTGTAAGGATGTGTCCAGGCACTCGCGACAACCCGGCCGACAGGATGCGGGGCGTTCTTTAGAACGTTGTCCTGCCTGTCCGACTCTCCGCTTTCGACTTCCCTGATCTCCGCCCTGATGGAGATCATCGCCTCGCAGAACCGATCGAGCTCCTCCTTCGGCTCACTCTCCGTCGGCTCGATCATCAGTGTCCCCGGCACTGGGAACGACACCGTCGGCGCGTGGAAGCCGTAGTCCATCAATCTCTTGGCAATGTCTTCGACGTCGATGCCGCTCGACTGCTTCACCACTCGCGTGTCCACGATGCATTCGTGGGCGACCGTTCCCTGCGCTCCTTTGTACAGAACCGGGAAATGCGGATCGAGACGCTTCGCGATGTAGTTCGCGTTCAGGATCGCGATCTTGGTCGCGTACTCCAGTCCGTCTCCGCCCATCAGTTTGATGTAGGCAAGCGAAATCGGAAGAATGCTCGCACTGCCCCACGGCGCAGCTGAGACCGCACCGACCTCATTTCGCCCATCAAGCCTGACAACCGGATGCCCCGGCAGGAACGGCACCAGATGCTTGGCCACGCCGATCGGTCCCATTCCCGGACCGCCGCCGCCGTGCGGAATGCAGAACGTCTTGTGGAGATTCAGGTGGCAGACGTCGGCGCCGATGTCGCCCGGCCGGCAGAGACCGACCATCGCGTTCATGTTGGCGCCGTCCATGTAGACCTGCCCGCCGTACTTGTGGACGATGCCGCAGATCTCGACGATCGATTCCTCGAACACTCCGTGTGTCGACGGATACGTCACCATCAGGGCCGACAGATGAAGCGCGTGCTCCTCCGCCTTCGCCCGCAGGTCCGCGACGTCGATATTTCCGCGCTCGTCGGTCTTCACGACGACGACGCGCATTCCCGCCATCACTGCGCTTGCCGGATTCGTCCCGTGCGCGGACTGCGGGATCAGGCACACCTTCCGATGCGACTCGTTGCGCGACGCGTGATACGCGTCGATCACCAGGAGCCCGGCGAACTCGCCCTGCGAGCCCGCGTTCGGCTGCAGTGACACAGCCGCGAACCCCGTGATCTCGGCCAGCGCGCTCTCCAACTCGTCGAAGAGCTGCCGATAACCATCGGTCTGATCGAGCGGCGCAAAAGGATGGATCTTGGCGAATCCCGGCCACGTGATCGGCATCATCTCCGCGGTCGCGTTCAGCTTCATGGTGCACGAGCCAAGCGGAATCATCGAGTGGACGAGAGATAGATCGCGCGACTGGAGCTTGTTCATGTAGCGGAGCATTTCCGTCTCCGCATGGTGCTTGTTGAACACCGGGTGCGTGAGGAACGGCGTCGTGCGGTTAAACCGCTCGTCATAGCGGGTATCGCTCGTCATCGTGAGATCATCGACACCGAAGTCCGGATCCTTTCCGTCATTGAAGGCGGCGAGGAGGTTCTCGATGTCGGCGCTCCCGACAGTCTCGTCGAGCGCGATCACGATCGTCCGATCGTCCATGAATCGCAGGTTGATTCTGCGGCCCTGCGCTTCGTCGATGATCTTCTGACTGTTCCGTTTTCCGACGGCCACTCGAATGGTGTCGAAGAAATCGTCGTGGACGATGGTGAAGCCAAGGCGCCGCAGCCCTTCGCTCAACGCGGCAGCGAATCCGTGGACGCGCCGCGCAATACGCGACAGCCCGTGCGGCCCGTGATAGACGGCGTACATGCTTGCCACCACCGCCAGCAGCACCTGCGCGGTGCAGACGTTGCTCGTCGCCTTCTCCCGTCTGATGTGCTGTTCCCTCGTCTGCAGCGCCATTCGCAGCGCCGGCTTCCCGTCGGCATCGCGCGACAACCCGATGATGCGGCCGGGAATGTGGCGCTTGAATTCATCGCGCGTCGCGAAGTATGCCGCGTGCGGTCCGCCGTAGCCGAGCGGCACACCAAACCTCTGGGTGTTTCCGACGACGATATCCGCTCCCCACTCGCCTGGGGGGGTCAACAGGACGAGACTCAGAATATCCGCGGCAACCGTGACCAGCGCGCCTGCGCCGTGCGCCGCTTCCACTGTCTTGGTGTAATCGATCACCGCGCCGTCGCTCGCCGGGTACTGCACCAGGACTCCAAAAACTTCCGGACCGATTTTGAAATCCGCGTAGCCAGTGACTCTCACCTCGATCCCGCGCACACTCGCCCGCGTCTTCACCACATCGATCGTTTGTGGATGGCACTCGGAGGCCACGAGAAAAACTTCCTTGCCGGATTTCCCTTTGAGCGCGTAGCTCATCGTCATCGCTTCGGCAGCAGAAGTTGCTTCATCGAGCAGTGATGCGTTCGCGATCTCCAGACCCGTGAGGTCTATCACCATGGTCTGGAAGGTCAGCAGCGCCTCGAGGCGTCCCTGGGCGATCTCGGCCTGGTACGGCGTGTACGCGGTATACCAGCCGGGATTCTCCAGGATGTTGCGCTGAATCACCGGCGGGGTCACGCAATCGTTGTAGCCCATCCCGATGAACGAGCGAAAAACCTGGTTCTTGGCAGCCAGTGCCCGGAAATAGGTCAGCACCTCGAGCTCGGTCAGGCCCTTTGGAAGGTTCAGCCCGTCGCGCCACCGGATTTTTGGCGGGACCGTCGCGTCGATCAGCTCTTCGAGGTTGGCGTGGCCGAGGGTTTTCACCATTTCGGCGACGTCCCTTTCGTCGGGACCTACGTGTCGCGGAACAAAGGATTCAGCGGGAGGAATCGCCGCGTCAACGTGCTTGATTGTGGTGCTCATAGGAGTGACAATTTAACACGGTATGCACTCTGGGCGCAGTTACAGCCGCTGGCGTTTGCTCATGGTTCCACCGCGCTTTGGCGCTGAGAACATGGCTCGCGACAGCGCGCTACAGACCCGCGCGGCGCGCACGGGAGAAACCGTCTTCAGCGTTTATTCTTGGAGCAAGCCGACGCTATCGTTCGGACGCAACCAGCCGGCGCGAGGACGATACGACCTCAGGAAAATCCGCGAGGCCGGTATCGATATCGTAAGGCGTCCGACTGGCGGGCGGGCAATACTCCACCGTCGTGAGGTCACCTACAGCGTCACGGGCCCGGTGGACGAAGCCGGCTCACTACGGGACACTTACGCGCGGATCAACCGCATCCTGCAGAAGGGACTGAGCCGCCTCGGCATTCTGGTCGAGGCTGTGCCTCGATCCCGGGAAAGAACTCTTTCAGGCGTGCGCAGCTGCTTCGAGACTCCAAGCGAGGGAGAGCTGGTCGCGGGTGGTGCCAAGCTTGTTGGAAGCGCGCAGTGGCGGGAAAACGGTGCGCTGTTACAACACGGCTCCATCCTCGTCGCTGATGACCAGTCGTCACTGCCGGATTATTCCGCTTCGGCTTCACGCGAGGGCGAGTCGATTCCGGCGCCGGCCACACTGGAGGCGTTGCTCGGACGGGCGCCGGGAGCTGAAGAAGTGGCGAACGCGATGTTTGAAGCGGTGCGCACCCTCGAAGATCCCGACGCCACCGAGCTACCTGAAGATGAAGTACGCCGTGATGCGCTTGAACGGGTTCCCCACTTTGTGAATGAGGATTGGACATGGCGCCGATGAGATACGCTCGGATCCTTTGCGCAGCGTTCGTGTGTGGGTGCGTTGGAACCGAGTCGTCCCGTGGCAACGCCGGCGGCACTCTCGCAATCTCGACCGGTGGCGATCCCGACGTCCTCGTACCAGCACTCCTGCAAACCACTACTGCCGCGCAGGTCATCGACCTCGTCTACGAACGGCTCGCAGACATCGGTGACTCTCTTAGCGTCGTCGGAGATCACGGTTTCACTCCGCGACTTGCCGACCGCTGGACCTGGGCGAAGGACTCGCTGAGCATCGCGTTCCATTTAAATCCGAACGCGAAGTGGCAGGACGGGCAGCCCGTACGCTCTAACGACGTCCGCTTCACCGTTGCCAGCACAAAGGATTCGACGCTGGGCTCGCCGAACGCCTCCGTCATCACCAACATCGATTCTGTCAGCACACCAGACTCGGCGACCGCCGTGCTCTGGTTTCACGCGCGCTCCCCACAGCAGTTCTACGATGCGACTTACCAGCTGCCGATCATGCCGGAGCACGTCTGGAAGAACATCCCCTTCGCCGGCTGGCGCGCCTCGGAAGCGGCGAAGCATCCGATCGGATCAGGCCAATACCGGTTCGTGCGATGGGTTCCGAAGGCTGTGGTGGAGCTGGCCGCCGACACCGCGAATTATCGCGGCGCTCCCAAGCTGAGTCGGGTGATCTGGAGCATCGCACCCGATTTCACATCCGCGCTGACCCGATTCCTTACCGGTGAGACTGATCTCTTTCCTCAGCTACGTCCGGAAAACCTTCGCGAAGTCGCGAAGCACCCGGAGCTTAAAACTCAGTCAGTTCGCGGGCTCGCATACAATTTTGTGCAATTCAATCTTCGTGATCCGGCGAACCACGACCGTCCGCACCCGATTTTCGGAAACCGCGAGCTTCGTCGCGCCCTGACGATGGCAACAGACCGAGCCGCCATTGTACGAAATGTCTTCGATACGCTGGGCCTACCCGCGCTCGGGCCGACGTTGCGCGTGTACCCGACGACGGATCCGAACCTTCGGCAGATCCCGTTCGATCTTCCACGCGCGCGCGCGATCCTGGACTCCCTTGGCTGGCGAGTGACGACGTCGGACAGCATGCGCACTCGCAATGGCAGGCCGCTTCGTTTCAGCCTTTCTGTGCCGAATAGCAGCCAGGTCCGCGTGCAGATGGCAGTTCTCCTCCAGGAACAGTTCCGCCGTGCCGGAGTGCAGATGGACATCGAGAAGCTCGATTTCCCGGTGTTGGCCGAGAAGGACAGAAAGCGCGCCATCGACGCCACAATCGGACAGTGGAATACCCAACCCAGTCCCGGAGCCGTTCTCGGATCGTGGGGGATCGCTGGGTCGAAGGCCGCCAACGGCAACAACTTCGGATCGTATGAAAACCCTGTGTTCGATGCCAATGTCGACAGCGCGCTCGCATCGTTCGATCTGCCGACGCGCAAGCGCTATTTCACGACCGCGTATAACACGATCATCCAGGACGCGCCGGCTATCTGGCTCGCCGAGCCGAAGCAGATAGTTGGATATCACGGCCGCCTGCAGCTGGCACCCCTGAGGCCCGACGCGTGGTGGATACACATTCCTGACTGGTTCATTCCGCGTGACAAGCGGATCGCCCGCGACACGCTTCCCGGTACGGCAGCGCCCGCTCAACCGGCGGGACAGAAAACCCCGTAGCGGGTGCTACGCTACCTCGCGCGACGGCTTGCTCAGGCGGCGGTGATCGTGGCAATTGTCGCCACGATCACTTTCGCTCTCATCCATCTCGCGCCCGGCGATCCGTTCAGCGCGGTGCTGGACAATCCCAACGTAAGCGAGAGTGTTCGTCAGACGCTGCGCGCGCAGTACGGCCTCGACCGGCCGCTGACCGAGCA
>Ga0136846_1231939_pt1 | contig 20494 bp, 20 predicted proteins | sample HopSoiMetagenom2_FD_96841 | JGI IMG/M metagenome (GOLD analysis project Ga0136846, IMG submission 96841) | Grasslands soil microbial communities from Hopland, California, USA - 2 Assembly 2016 (version 4) | ecosystem: Environmental > Terrestrial > Soil > Grasslands | place: USA: Hopland...
ACCCTGTTCCTGGACGAGATCGGCGACATGCCGCTCGACGCCCAGACGCGCCTCCTGCGGGTGATCGACGGCTCAGAGCCGGCGCTCAATCCCCGGACCGGGCGACGGCCGAACGTGCGCATCATCGCCGCCACCAACCGCGACCTGCGCTCGCTGATCCAGCAGGGGCTGTTCCGCGAGGACCTGTTCTTCCGCCTGAACGTCGCGCCCCTGCGCATCCCGCCGCTGCGCGATCGCACCGAGGACATTCCGGACCTGGCGCGCGCCTTCCTGCTGCGGGCCAACCGCGAGGGCCTGCCGGCCAAGACCATCGACGCCGGCGCCCTGGAGCGACTGAAGCGACACAGCTGGCCCGGCAATGTGCGCGAGCTGGAGAACCTGGTCCGGCGGATCTGCGCCCTCTACGGCGAAGACCTGATCACCGCCCGGATCGTGGAGAAGGAGCTGGCCGACCAGCAGCCGGTCGTCCAGGGCCAGGAGGGCCCCGCGACCCTGGCCCAGCTGGTCGAGCAGAAGCTGGCCGCCTATTTCGCCGACCAGCCCGACGGGATCCCGCCGGTGGGCCTCTACGACCGGGTGCTGGAGGAGGTGGAGCGGCCGCTGATCCAGCTGACCCTGTCGGCGACCCGCGGCAATCAGGTGCGCGCCGCCGAGATCCTCGGGCTCAACCGCAACACCCTGCGCAAGAAGATCCACGACCTGGGCGTGGAGATGGCGCGCGGACGGCGCTAGATTCCCCGGCTTCGGCGAGGGGGATGGCGTGGCGGACGGCAAGGTAGAGAGTTCACCGCGCGAGCGGGCGCTGCTGATTGGCTTCTGCATCGCCGCGGCGCTCTGTGAGGGCTTCGACATCCAGGCGCCCGGCATCGCCGCGCCGGGCCTGTCGCGCGAACTGCACCCGGCCCCCGGCGCGCTGGGCTACTTCTTCAGCCTCGGCAATGTGGGCCTGATGCTGGGCGCCATCCTCGGGGGACGGCTGGCGGACCGGCTGGGGCGCAAGACGGTGATGGTGGGCGCGCTCTGCGTCTTCGGGGTCTTCTCATTGGCGACGGCGGCGGCCGGCAGCCTGCCGGCGCTCACCGTGCTGCGCTTCCTGACCGGGCTGGGCCTGGGCGGCGCCATGCCGAACGTGATCGCGGTGGCGGGCCAGTCCAGCGCCAGCGGCCGCAACGCCGGCGTGGCCGGGGCCTATATGGGCATGCCCCTGGGCGGCTCGATCGCCAGCCTGCTGGTGGCCACCGCGGCCGCGCAGCACTGGCGGTGGGTGTTCGTGGCCGGCGGCGTCGCGCCCCTGCTCGTGGCCGCGGCGATGGCGGCGTTCATGCCCAAGCCGGCGCAGCCGGCTCGGACGACCCGCGCGCCGGCGTCCGGATACCTGACGGACCTGTTCGGCGACGGCCGCGCCTGGGCCACACCGCTGCTCTGGACCGGCTTCTTCGTGGCCGCCCTGACCCTGCACCTGATGCTGAACTGGCTGCCGCTGCTGCTGCAGGGGCTGGGCCTCAGTCGCCAGGCCGCCGCCTATGCCCAGGTCGGGTTCAGCCTCGGGGGCGCAGCGACCTCGGCGCTGCTGGGGCGGCTGCTCGATTCGCGGCGGCGGGGCGCGGCGATCCTGGGCACGGTGATCTCGGTCCCGCTGCTGGTGCTGGCCCTGGCCAATGCGCCGCCGCAGCCCCTGGCCATGTCGCTGCTGGTGCTGGTGCTGGGCGGCGTGGTGATCGGCAGCCAGGCGATCCTCTTCACCCAGGCCGACACGCTCTATCCGGACGCGGCGCGGGGGGCGGGTGTCGGGGCGGCCGTGGGCCTTGGACGGGCGGGCGCCATCGCTGGCCCCGCCCTGGCGGCGGTCCTGGTGGGCGCGGGACGATCGCCGGCCGAGGTGCTGTCGGGACTGATGCCGATCCTGCTCACTGCGGGCGCCTGCATCGTCACCCTGGACTGGCTCAAGCTGCGCCCCAGGCTTGCGCCGGCGGAATAGAGCCTCACCCATGGTGAAGCATGGTTCTGTGGCAACATAGCTGTTGATTTCGGAGCACAGCTCCCTAGGCTCCGCGCCCAATGGCGTTGCTTGCGCACCCCGCGTTCGACCATCCGTTCCTGGTGCGGATCCGAAACACCCTGCAGTCCCGGGTGGTGCTTGGCGTCGGCTATGGCATCGCTTCTGGCCTGACGGGGCTGGCGATCCTGCTCGCCGCCGCGCCGCCGGCCCAGGGGCCGCTGGGGCCGGCGAGCCAGCTGATTCTCACCGTCCTTGGGCTCAACCTGGTCCTGATCCTGGGCCTGATCACCTCGGTCGCCCTGCGCATCCTCGAACTGCTGGACGCCCGCTCGACGGACGCCGGCGCCCGGCTGCACGTGCGATTCGTCCGCCTGTTCGCGCTGGCGGCCGTGGCCCCCGCCGCCGTGGTCTTCCTGTTCTATGGTGTGCTGGTGACCCGCGGAGTGGAGAACTGGTTCAGCGAGCGGGTCCAGACCGTCGTCGAGAACTCGGCCACCGTCTTCCGCTCCTACGTGGAGGAACAGACCCGCTACATCGTCGACCACGTCACCCCGATGGCCACCGACCTGAATCGCGAAGGTCCGGGCCTGCAGGGCAAGCCGGGCGGCCTCGACAAGTACCTGGCGGCCCTGGCGACCTACCACGCCTTCCCCGCGGCCTACCTCGTGAACCGGGACGGCCAGGTGCTGGCCAAGGCCGAGGGCGCCGATGCGCCGCCCTACATGGCGCCTCCGCCCGCCACCTGGGCGGCCGCCGACAATGGCGAGATCTATGTGCCGGACTTTTCCAAGACCGACGTGATGCGCGCCGTCTATCGCCTGCGCGGCTTCTCGAACGTCTACCTCTACGTGGCGCGGCCGCTGCAGAAGGGGATCATGTCCCACTTGCGTGAGGCGGAGGGCTCGCTGGTCTCCTACCGAGAAGTCGCCCAGAACCGGGCGCGCATCCAGACCATCTTCGCCCTCAGCTACATCGAGACCGCACTCCTGGTGCTGGTGGGGGCGGTCTGGCTGGGGATGGCCTCCGCCAATGCGATCACGGCGCCGGTGGCCCGGCTGGTGCAGGCCGCCGGCCGCGTCGCGGGCGGCGACCTCTCCGCGCGGGTCGACGCGGAGGCGGACCCGGACGAGATCGCGGTCTTGTCCCGCGCTTTCAACAGCATGACGCACGATCTTCAGGCCCAGCAGGAAGCGTTGCGACGCGCCAGCGTCGAGGCCGAAGCGCGCCGCCAGTTCATCGAGACGGTGCTGGCCGAGGTCAGCGCCGGCGTGATCGGCGTCGATGGCGACGGCCGGATCTCGATCGCCAACCGCCAGGCGGCCCTGCTGCTGGCCCTGCCGGACGATGCGCGGGGACGGCGGCTGGCGCTGGCGGTGCCCGAGTTCGCCAGCCTGGCCGCCGCCGGCCGCAGCGGCGAGGCGGAGGAGGAGATCGACGTGGTGCGCGGGCGCGACAACCGCCGCCTGCGCGTGCGCGCCAGCCAGAGCGAGGGCGGCCTGGTGCTGACCTTCGACGACGTGACCCGGCTGGTGGCGGCCCAGCGCAACGCCGCCTGGCGCGACGTCGCCCGCCGCATCGCCCATGAGATCAAGAACCCGCTGACGCCGATCCAGCTGTCGGCCGAGCGGCTGCGCAAGAAGTACCGCAAGGACATTCCGCCGGGCGACCTGGAGGTCTTCGACCGCTGCACCGACACCATCGTGCGCCAGGTGGGCGACATCGGTAGGATGGTGGACGAGTTCTCCGCCTTCGCGCGCATGCCGGCGCCCAAGTTCGCCAAGCTGCACGCCGGAGAGCTGCTGCGCGCCGCCGTGTTCGCCCAGCGGGTGGCCAGCCCCGACCTCGTCGTCGAGCTGGACGAGCCGGCGTCGGAGGCCGTGCTCTACGCCGACGGGCGCATGATCGGCCAGGCGCTGACCAATGTGCTCAAGAACGCCGCCGAGGCCGTGGAGGCGCGCCGCGCCAAGACGCCCCGCCTGAAGGGCCGCATCACCGCGCGCCTCCTGGTCAGCGACGGATCGGTGGCGATCGAGGTGGAGGACAACGGCGTGGGCCTGCCGGCCAAGGACCGGGACCGGCTGACCGAACCCTATGTGACGACCCGCGAGAAGGGCACGGGCCTGGGCCTGGCGATCGTGAAGCGGATCCTGGAAGACCACGGCGGCGAACTGGAGCTGGCCGACGCGCGGGGCGGGCAGGGGGCGCTGGCGATCCTGCGCCTGCCGGCCGCCGCGGCCGCGCGCAAGCCCAGCCCGGCCGGCGCCGTGAACGCATGACGAGGTGAAAGATGGCGGCTGACGTACTGGTGGTCGACGACGAGGCGGACATCCGCGAGCTGGTGGCCGGGATCCTGACGGACGAAGGCTACGACGTCCGCACCGCCAACGATTCCGAAAGCGCCCTGGCCGCGGTGCGGGCGCGCAAGCCCTCGCTGCTGATCCTGGACATCTGGATGCAGGGCGGCGGCATGGACGGCCTGGAGCTCCTGGACCTCGTCAAGACCCTGGACGCCGACCTGCCGGTGATCATGATCTCCGGCCACGGCAACATCGAGACCGCCGTCGCCTCCATCAAGCGCGGCGCCTACGAGTTCCTGGAGAAGCCCTTCAAGTCGGACCGGCTGATCCTGGTGGTCGAGCGGGCGCTGGAGACCACCAACCTCAAGCGCGAGAACCGCCGCCTGCGCACCCAGGCGATCACGCCCGAAGGCCTGCTGGGCCGCTCCGTCGCCGCCCAGCAGCTGCGTCAGATGATCGGCAAGCTGGCGGGCGCCAACAGCCGCGTGCTGATCTCCGGCCCCGCCGGCGCCGGCAAGGAGACCGTGGCGCGGCTGATCCACAACGCCAGCCATCGGGCGCGCAACGAGTTCGTGCCGATCAGCGCGGCCGGCATGACGCCCGAGCGGATGGACGTCGAACTGTTCGGCGAGGAGGGGGCGAACGGGCGGCCGGCGAAGATCGGCGTCTTCGAGCGCGCCCACGGCGGCACCCTCTACCTCGACGAAGTGGCCGATATGCCCCGCGAGACCCAGGGGCGCATCCTGCGGGTCCTGGTGGAGCAGCGGTTCCGCCGCGTCGGCGGCGACGCCGACGTGCAGGTGGACGTGCGGGTTATCTCCTCCACCTCGCGCGACCTGCGCGAGGCGATTGCCGAGGGCCATTTCCGCGAGGACCTGTTCCACCGCCTCAACGTGGTGCCGGTGAACGTGCCGGGCCTGGCGGAGCGGCGGGAGGATATCCCCGAGCTGATCGAGGACTTCATCGAGCGCATCTGCGAGGCCTCGGGGATGCCGCGCAGGCGCCTGTCGGACGACGCCCTGGCCATGCTGCAGGTGCGCGCCTGGCCGGGCAACCTGCGCCAGCTGCGCAACAATGTGGAGCGCATGCTGATCCTGGCGTCGGGCGCGCCTTCCGACCCGATCACCGCGGACATGCTGCCGCCGGAGGCCTCGGTGAACGAGCCCTCGACCTCGCTGGGCGCCGAGCGGATCATCGCCCTGCCGCTGCGCGAGGCCCGCGAGGTGTTCGAGCGCGAGTACCTGAACGCCCAGATGCTGCGTTTCTCGGGCAATATTTCACGCACCGCCGCCTTCATCGGCATGGAACGCTCAGCGCTGCACCGTAAGCTGAAGTCGCTGGGCCTCTCGGGGGCCCGGGCGCTGGAAGCCGAGGAGGCCTGAGTGGGGCGCATCGCGTATGTGAACGGGCGGTTCACGCCGCACGCCGAGGCGTTCGTGCACATCGAGGACCGCGGCTACCAGTTCGCCGATGCGGTCTATGAGGTGTGGGCGGTGTTCGGCGGCAAGCTGGCCGACCCCGAGGGGCATTTCGCTCGGCTGGAGCGCAGCCTGGGGGAGCTCTCCATCCCCATGCCGATGACCCGCAAGGCCCTGACCCTGGTGCTGAAGGAGACCCTGCGCCGCAACCGGATCACCGAGGGGCTGGTCTACCTGCAGGTCAGCCGCGGCGTCGCCCCCCGCGACCACGCCTTCCCCAAGGAAGAGGTGCGCCCGGCGGTGATCATCACCGCCAACCCAGTGGACCGCGCCGCGTCAGAGGCCCGGGCCGCCAAGGGCGTCGCCGTGGTCACCACGCCGGAGAACCGCTGGGGCCGCTGCGATATCAAGACGGTAGGCCTCTTGCCCAATGCCCTCGCCAAGCAGAAGGCGCGCGAGGCGGGCGCTGTGGAGGCCTGGTTCGTGGACGACCTGGGCCTGGTCACGGAAGGGGCTTCGTCCAACGCCTGGATCATCGACGGCGACGGCATCCTGCGCACCCGCGACACCAACGCCAACATCCTGCGCGGTGTCACGCGCCTGTCGCTGCTGGAGGTGGCGCGCGAAGCCGGGCTCAAGGTGGAGGAGCGGCCGTTCACGCCGGAGGAAGCCGTCGCGGCGCGGGAGGCCTTCATCACCGGCGCCGGGACCCTGGTGCTGCCGGTCGTGAAGGTCGACGGCAAGCTGGTCGGCGATGGCGTGCCGGGACCGGTGGCGGCGCGCCTCCGCCGCCTCTATATCGAGCGGGCCAAGGCGACCGCGGTCTGAGTTCACATCACCGCGATTGCAAGCGTCACGCTTTGCGGCATAGCGTGACCTCTGTGTGTGGGCGGATGGCCGCCCGTGAAATGAAAAAGGCGAAAAGCCATGAGTGACAAGAAACAGAACCTCCAGGACACGTTCCTGAACAGCGTGCGCAAGTCGAAGACGCCGCTGACCATTTTCCTGGTGAACGGCGTGAAGCTTCAGGGCGTGGTGAGCTGGTTCGACAACTTCTGCGTTCTGCTCCGCAGGGACGGGCAATCCCAGCTCGTCTACAAGCACGCGATTTCCACCATCATGCCGGCTCAGCCCGTGCAGCTCTATGAGCCGGCCGACGACGAGGCCGATTGAGCGCTTCCAAATTCGTTGACCGCGAGGCGCCCGTCCAGGGCGCCTTGGTGATCCATCCCGACCGGGAGGGCCGTGGCGGCTCGCGCCAGCCGCAGGCCCGCCTTGAGGAGGCCGTCGGCCTCGCCCTCGCCCTCGACCTAGAGGTCCGCGAGGCCTTGGTCGTGACCCTGCGCAAGCTGACGCCGGCCACCCTGTTCGGCGGCGGCAAGGTCGAGGAGATCGCCACGATCGTCGAGGTCGAGGACCTGGACGTGGTGGTGGTCGACGACGCCCTGACGCCGGTCCAGCAGCGCAATCTCGAGCGGGCCTGGAAGGCCAAGGTGATCGACCGCACGGGTCTGATCCTGGAGATCTTCGCTCGGCGGGCGCGCACCCGCGAGGGCCGGCTGCAGGTGGAGCTGGCGCGCCTCAGCTACGAGCGCTCGCGCCTCGTGCGCACCTGGACCCACCTGGAGCGCCAGCGCGGGGGCTTCGGCGTCATGGGGGGCCCCGGCGAGACCCAGATCGAGACCGACCGGCGGCTGATCGCCGACAAGATCGGGAAGCTGAAGCGCGAGCTGGAGGAGGTGCGGCGCACCCGCACCCTGGCCCGTTCGGCCCGCCGGCGCACGCCGTTCCCCAGCGTGGCGCTGGTGGGCTACACCAATGCCGGCAAGTCGACGCTGTTCAACCGCCTGACGCAGGCCGAGGTGCTGGCGGAGAACATGCTCTTCGCGACCCTCGATCCCACCCTGCGCAGCCTGAAGCTGCCGGACGGCCGCCCGGCCATCCTCTCCGACACCGTGGGCTTCATCTCCGACCTGCCGCACGAGCTGGTGGAGGCGTTCCGCGCCACCCTGGAGGAGGTGCGCGAGGCCGACGTCGTGCTGCACGTGCGCGACATCGCCAGCGAGGAGACCCACGCCCAGGCCGGCGACGTCCGCGCCGTGCTGGCGCGGCTGGAGGTCGATATGGACGAGCGGCGGATCCTGGAGGTCTGGAACAAGGCCGACCTGGTCCCCGCCGAGGCCCGCGAGGATCTGGCCGGCGACGCGCGCCGGGCCCATCCGCAGGCGGTGCTGGTCTCGGCCGCGACGGGGGAGGGGTGCGAGGCCCTGCTCGCCGCGGTCGCCGGCATGGTGGACGAGGCGCCGCCGGTGGAGGTGATCACGCCGGCGGGCGAGGGCGCGGCAGTGGCCTGGCTCTACCGCCACGGCCGGGTGATCGAGCGCGAGGAGGCCGAGGACGGGCGCGTGCGCCTCTCCGTCAGCCTCACCGCCCAGGCCCTCGGCCAGTTCGAGCAGCTGTTCCCGCAGGCGGCGGTGGGCGGGCGCTAGAGGGTCGCCAGGAACCGCTCAAGCGCCTCGTCGAAGCGTTCCGGCTGGTCGACGAAGACCGCGTGGGCCGAGTCCGGGATCACCTCGAACCGGCCCATGGGCAGCTTGGCGGCCATGGCGCGCTGGGCCTCGATCTCGGGCGAGCGGCTGGCCGCCAGCACCAGCGCCGGCTTGTCGATTTTGCCGATGGCGTCGGTGCGGTCCGGACCCAGCAGGTCTGAGACCAGCATGGCCGTCCCGATCGCCTCCGGCGTCTTCATGGCCTGGTCGAGGAGCGCGTCGATCTCCGCCTGGGGCAGCGGGCGGGTGATGATCGCCGAGAGCATGCCGGCCGTGTAGTCGCGCGGCGCACGGGCGTAGAGGCTGAGCATCTGCAGCTGCTGGGCGGTGGCTTGCGGCTGAGCCGCGGCGCCGGCCGCCCCGGACGAGATCGGCGCATCCACCAGCACCACGCCCGCCAGCCGGCCGGTCCCGAACGCCCGGACGTAGGCCGCCACGTCCTGGTCGCCCTGAGACCAGCCGACCAGCACGACCGATTTCAGACCATAGGCGCCGAGCACCGCCTCGAGATCGCGAGCGCGCTGCTCGGGCGTGTCGCCGAGCCCGGTGACGGTGGACTCGCCCTGCGACCGGGGATCGAAGGTGACCACCAGGCGGTCCTTGGCGAAGTGCGCCAGGTGGGGCCGCCACACGTCCTTGGTGATCCGCCAGCCCGGCACGAGCACCAGCGCCGGCTTTGCGGTGCGGACGCCTTCGGAGAGGAGGGAGATCTGCACCCCGCCGCCCACATCGACGCGGCGGGCAACGGGGGCGGCGGCGGCCGCCAGCGGCAGGGTCAACGCGATGGCCAGGGCCAGGAAAGCGGGGCGTAGGGTCATGGGGGGATTGGAGGGCCAGTCTGAACCGGCGTCGAGCGCGGCGCGGCGAACGGTCGGCGGTCAGCTTCGTTCGGCCGCCTTCGCCTCATCCCAGAGCGCGTCCATTTCGGCCAGGTCCGACTGCTCCGGCGTCTTGCCGCGTTCGGCGAGGCGCTGCTCCACATAGCCGAAGCGGCGCACGAACTTGGCGTTGGTGGAACGGATGGCGTCCTCCGGGTCCACATCCAGGGTGCGGGCCAGGTTCGCCACGACGAACAGCACGTCCCCCAGCTCGTCGCGCACCTTGTCGAGGTCGCCCGCCTCGATCTCGGCCAGCATCTCGCCGACCTCCTCGTGCAGCTTGTGGACCACATCCTCGACCGTGGGCCAGACGAAGCCCACCTTGGCCGCACGCTTGGAGAGCTTCACCGCCCGGGTCAGGCCCGGCAGGCCGAGGGGCACGTCGTCCAGCAGGCTCGCTGGCCGGCCCTTGGCTTCCCGCTCGGCGGCCTTCAGGGCGTCCCAGCCCTCCTTCTGGTCGGCCAGCGAGGCGTAGGTCTCGTCCGCGAACACATGCGGGTGGCGGCGGATCATCTTGTCGTTGATGGCGCGCGCCACGTCGTCGAAGTCGAAGGCGCCGGTCTCCTCGGCCATCCGGGCGTGGAACACCACCTGCAGCAGCAGGTCGCCCAGCTCGTCCTTCAGCTCGCCGAGGTCGCCGCGCTCGATGGCGTCGGCGACCTCATAGGCCTCCTCAACGGTATAGGGCGCGATGGTGGCGAAGGTCTGCTCCAGGTCCCACGGGCAGCCATCCTCGCGGTCGCGCAGCCGCGCCATGATGGCCAGCAGCCGGTCGATGGGCCGCAGGTCGGCGGGCGGGGCAGGGCGCGGCATCAGGGGACTCGCCAGGCGGGACTCGGGGGCCAGGATCAGCCGCGATCAGACCGCGCGGTCCGTCCCCGCGCAAGGCGGTTCGGCGTCAGCGACGCGCCACTTCCTCACCCTTGGCCAGACGGCTGGCGAAGCGGTCGAACACCCACTCGGCGTCCGACCAGGTCCAGTAGCCGCGCACCTGGCGGATGTCGGTCTCGTACCAGTGGTAGTCCACGGGCGTGACGGCGCCGTCCGCGTCGACGATCCGGCCCTTGATGGCCGCCCCGCCGATCCCGTGGCTTTCCATGGAGAGGCCGGGCTTGTCGCCCAGCTCCTTGAACGTGGGCCGGTTGGGGACCGCGTCGGTGAGGGTCAGGTCGATCCGTGCGCCGTCATGGGCGCCGCGCTTGGCGAGCGCGCGCTCCACCGTCTGCTTGAGGTCGGCGGTGAGCATGTCGGCCTCCCGCTGGCCGTAGGTCTTGGTGAACTTCTTCTGCAGGTCCGGCGCCAGGGCCACGCTGACCGAGGCCGGCGCGGCGGCGGCCGTCCCGGCGCTGGCCAGGACGGCGAGGGTGGCAAGGGTGATGAGGCGCATGCGCGTTTCCCGAAGCTGATCCGTCCCCCCTCCAATCTGGCCCTGCGCAGGCTCCAGCTCAAGGGGCGGGGTTCCGAAGCGTCAATCGACTCGACTCAGGCGCATGTTACGGACATTATCGTATAGGTTGTTGCAACACATAGGCGTCGCAAGAGTTGCATCGCGTCGGATCCTGTCCCGCCGGGCGGGCGCCTGGGCGGAGGCGGGCAGTGGCTTACCCAAATGTCCGGCGGTCGCGTCCTGCGCCGTCGATCCGCGCCGAAGGGGCCGAGGGCCGACCTGACGCGCCCATGCCTTGGGAGGGGCGAACATGACCAGCCGCGTGACACTTCAGATCTTCTCGGGCCGGCCCAATCCGACCCTGCTGCTGGACGATCGCCAGGAGCACGAGCTGCACGAGCGCCTCAGCGGCCTGAAGACCGTCACCGACCGTCGCGCGCCCGGCGCGTTCGGCGGCCTGGGCTACCGCGGCTTTATCCTGAGCCGCGACGCCACCCATCCGGCCGGACCGCTCAGCCTGCTGGTGCACGCCGGCGTGGCCGAGGGCGGGTTCCTCAGCCCCAGCCTGGTGGACGACAGCGGCGTCGAGGCCTGGCTGGGCGACATCTTCAAGGGGCATCTGAAGGGGCTGCCGGCGGGCTACCTGGAGGCGGCGCTGCGCCAGCCGGCCCAGGGCTTCCACCTGCCGCAAGGGGTGGTGGGCGGCTGTCCCGCCTGCCATGCCGCCGACGCGCCGGCCTACAACCCGGGCGCGTGGAACATCCCCGCCGTCCAGCCCTACAACAACTGCTACAACTACGCGAACAACCAGGCCACCAACACCTTCGCCCAGCCGGGCCGCGCGACCGGCCATCCGGCGGCGCAGATGCAGTGCGGCGACGTGCAGGCGGCCGCCACCTCGGATGGCCTTCACGCCGTCCCCAATTTCACCGGCAATCTTGGTCCCGGGCAGGGCTGGTACGTCGCCCTCGTCATCTGGCCGAACGTGGACTACCACTGGTACCGCCAGGACAGCGTCGGCTGCTGGTCGCACAAGCCGGGCCAGACGGCGGTGCGCAACGTCGACAACGGCGGCCAGCCGATCACCGACCCCCAGACCTGCGACCGGGGCCCCTATGTCAACTTCTGCACCTACATGGTCACCACCCGCGGCGTGCACATCCGCTGACCGCCAGCGCATCGGCCGTCCCGGCGGAGGGCCATGAGCATGGGCGGTTCGGACGTTCGGCTGGTGGTCGAGCTGGACATCCTGTCGGGGCGTCCCAACCCTCGTTGGCCGCTCGCCGCACCGCAGGCCGCGGCCTGGGCCGAGCGGCTGGCGGGGGCAGGGCGGCCCATCGCCAGCGGCCCGGCGCCCGCCCCGGCGCTGGGCTATCGCGGCCTAATCGTCCAGGGGGCTGCGACCCGCTGGCGGATCTTCGGCGGGCGGGTGGAGCGCGCCGGCCGGGTCCACCTGGATGAGGGCGCCGAGCGCGAACTGCTGGCCACCATGCCGCCGGCCCTGCGCCAGCAATACGGCCCGGCCTTGCCGCGGGGCCTGCAGTGAGGTGGTGGGCGGCTTTGTGGTCGGCATGGCTGACGTTGGCCACGCCGGCGACGTCGGCCGCGCAGGACCTGCCGGCGGCCCGCGCCTTCGTGGCCCACCTCTATAGAGCCTATGCGCGGGGCGAGCCGGACTATCTCGACCGCGAGGCGGGCAGGGTTTTCGCCCCGCGCCTGCTGGCCCTCATCCGTCGCGACCGCGCGACGACTCCGGCCGGCGAGGTCGGGGTCCTCGACGGCGACCCGGTCTGCGACTGCCAGGACGCCGACGGCCTGAAGGTGGGGCACGTGGCCGTGACGGCGCTGGGCCCGGGCCACGCGCGCGCCGACATCACCGTCCGCTTCCCGGACGGGCCCCGCGTCATCTCCCTCGACCTCGCCGCCAGCCACAACGCCTGGCGGATCGCCGACATCCATACGCACGAGACGCCGAGCCTGGTGCGCCTGCTGGAACGCGAGCTGCGGCGAGAGCGGCGGTAAAACGCGTCATCGGTTGCCGCGCGCGAAGTCCTCTCGCAGTCCCTCCTCTTTAGGGGAGGGACAGATCGCGAAGCGATCAGGGTGGGGGGACCGCGACCGGGCGCCGGGCTTGATCCATTGACCCCACGCCGCTCGCCTTCGGCGAGTCGAGCTTCCCCTAAAGAGGCGGGATGACAGCCTTGGCCTTGGTCGAGACCAGCGACAGCTGCGGGCGCTCCGCCGCGGCTCGGCCGCTGCGCCAGAGCATGCGGAAGGCCTCAATCGAGCGCATGAATTCGACTTCGGACGGGGCCGCGAGCGTTCGACCCGCCAGGCCCGACATGACCAGCTGCATCAGGAGCGGCCCGGCCTCTTCGACATCGGTGTCGGCCGGCAGCTCTCCGGCCTGTTTGCCCCGCGCGACGGCCTCGGTGAACATGGCCTCGACCCGGTGCATGGCCGCCGCGATCGGGGCGAAGCGCTCGCCGTCGCGGGCCAGCTCGAGCCGGGCCTCCAGGCCGAGTTTCGCCAGGACGCCATCGTCCCGGTAGAGCTCGACGAAGGTGTCCAGCACCCGGTTGACGATCGCGTCCAGCGGCAGGTCGGCGCCCAGCGGCCCCTCGATCGCCTGGGCGATCTCGGCCCACATGGTGCAGACCGTCTCGATATACAGCAGGTCCTTGGAGGCGAAGTGGTTGTAGATCGCCGGGCCGGTGATGCCGCAGGCGCCCGCGATCTCCTTGAGGCTCACATTGTGAAAGCCGTGCAGCGCAAACATGGACGCGGCCGCCTGCACAATGCGCGCACGGGTCTGGGCGCCGCTGCGCCCGGCGGGCCGGCCGGGAAACCTGGCGGCGATGATGGTCGGCGGGGCAGGGGATCCGGTCTTCACGCCGCCGCGCTCCGCCCGCTGAACCGGATGTGCAGCTCGCGCATGCCGTGGACGATGAGGCTCGGATGGTGCGGCGGGTCCAGCACCGGCCTCGCAAGCTCGATCTCACCCAGCCGCGCCAGCAGGATCGAAAACCCCGTCATCAGCTCCTGCTTGGCCAGCAACCTGCCGACACAGAAGTGCGTGCCGACGCCAAACGCCATGTGGGCGGCGGCGTTGCTGCGTTCGATGTCGAACTGGTGCGGACAGGCGAACTTGGCCGGATCGCGGTTGGCGGCGGCGTAGCGGACCATCACGATCGCGTCCTTGGGGATCGTCACGCCGGCGATCTCCACCGGCCGCGTCGCCCGCCGAACGAGGCCCTGGACGGGGCTTTCGTACCGCAGCGACTCCTCGACGAAGCCCTTCAGCAGCGCCGGGTCGGCCCGCAGCTTCGCCATCTGCTCCGGGTGGCGCAGCAGCAGCCACAGGCCGTTGGCCAGGGCGCTGATGGTGGTGTCGTAGCCGCCGGCGATCAGCTGCTCCATGAGGCTCTGCAACTCGTGCATCGAGAGCGGTTCCTCGCCCTCCACCGCGGCGTTGACCAGGCCGGAGATCAGGTCCGGCCCCGGATTGCGGCGCCGGTCCTCGAACTGGGCCGCGAGGAAGTGCTGCATCTCCAGTTCGACTTCGGCGGTGGCGCGCAGCTCCGCCTCGCTCATGGCCACGGACGCGGGGGAGATGATCGCGTCGCACCAGGCCTTGAAGGTGGCGATCTCGTTGCGGTTCAGGCCCAGCTGTTCGGCGATGATGATGCCGGGCAGGGGCAGGGCGAAGGCCGAGACGAACTCGCATTCGCCCTGGTCGATGAAGCCGTCGATCAGGTCGTTTGCCACCTCTTCGATGTGCGGCGTCAGCTGCTGGACGCGGAGGACGTTGAACACCTGGTCGAGCAGCTTGCGATAGCGCCCGTGGCGCGGCGGGTCGGTGCGCTGAAGGGTCTGCACATGCCGCCAGCCGCGCTGGTCCAGCACGTCCTGATACATCTGATAGCCCGCGCCATTGACCCCGAACCCCAGCTCCACGTCGTTGGAGAAGGTCTCGCAGTCCTGCAGCACGGCCCGCACGTCGGCATAGCGCGTCACCACATACATGCCGGTCTCGGGCATCCGGTAGACGGGCTCATGTTCGTGCAGCAGGGCGTAGAAGTCATAGGGGCGGCTCTGGACCTGCGGGTCCATGAGGCTGAAGTCCTCGACCCTGGCCGTCACGGCGCCGGACGCTTCCATGGTGACCTCCTAGGTCGGATATATATTATCAGTCATTCATTTATGGGGAGCGAGTCAAGACGGCTGGTTTAGCCGCCAGCTAAAGAGGTCAGGGCAGCGCCGGCTTCGCTGGACGGCCCCTCGGGCCGCTCACACCGCACAGAGCGCAATTGCTTCGCCGCCACCCGCCGAAAACGCCACCCAACCCGTGTCATCCCGGTTTCGGCGAAGCCGAAGACCGGGACCCAAACCGCGCCTTCAGCCGACGCTGAACATGTGCTTGGTCTGATCGCGCCGCTTCGGACTCTTGCTGGTGCGCATTCCGGGCGGCTGAGTCTGCTGGCTTTCCCGGATCAGGGTGAGGAGGCCGCCGAGGCGTTTGTTCTCGAGCACGGCTGTCTCGGTGACACGCCGCAGCTTGTCAAAGGTGCGGTAGGGCATGCTGCGGCCCTTGTAGCGGACCTCCTGGCGCCCATCGGGGAAGTCCACGACTTCGACCCGGCGGCCGATCGCGGCCTGGGCGAACTCGGACGGCTCGATCATGAAGAGGATGTTGTCGTACTGCAGGGTGAGGGACTGCGACAGCGTCCGCTCGGCGCGCCAGGTGAAGGCTTCGTCCAGCCGGTCCCTGGGCTGCATCGGCCGGTGCAGGTCCTTGTCGTTGAACGGCGCCTTGGCGAAGCGGGCGTTGTAGTCGGCCATGAAGGCCGGCAGGAAGGCGTTGCCGTCGTCCATCGTGCAGACGCCGGCGAGGCGAAGCTCCTTCACCAGCCGGTCCTGCAAGGTCTTGTTGGCGCGTTCAACGCGGCCCTTGGCCTGGCTGGAGTTGGCGCAGATGATCTCAATGCTCAGCGCCTACCGGTTTCGGCGTAGCCGAAGACCGGGCCCAACCAGCCGCCAGGCGTCGAACGCTCCGGATGGGACGCGGCCTACGCGCTGCCATCTCCCGGCAGCATCTACGCCTCGCTCGACGTTGGGTCCCGGTCTTCCGCCTCTGGCGGAAACCGGGATGACACCGGAGAATTGTTCGCTAGGGCCAGCGATCCGAGGTCGGTTCGGAAACCTGACCTGCAGCGCAGCAGACGGCCACATATCGTTTGCGCCTAAGGAAGATTATCGGAAATTATGGATGGGCTGAACGGGCTGGAAGCTCAGCTCACCCCGGCAAACTCAGCTCGCCTCGCGCCAGGCGCTCAAGCGTTTCGACGAAGAACCCTGGCTCCTGGGCCTTTACGCGGGCTTCCAGAGTCTCGGGCGTGTCTCCCGGCGCGATGGCGACGCTGCGCCGGGTGATTTCCGGGCCGTGGTCGTATTCCTCGTCGACGGCGTGGATGACGATGGCGCTTTCGGTCAGCCGCGCCGCCATAACCGCCTGGTGGACGCGCGCGCCGTACATGCCTTCGCCGCCGAACTGCGGCAGCGGGCCTGGATGGATGTTGAGGATGCGGCCGGCATAGGCGCCGAGCGTCTTCGGCCCCAGGCGGCGCAGGTAGCCGGACAGGACGATGAGTTCGACGCCGTGCGCCTGCATGGCCTCGGCCAGCCGCGCATCCGCCGCGTCGGGATCCTTCTGGGTCGGGACGCACAGCGCCGGAACGCCCGCGGTCTCCGCGGCGGCCAGGGCTGCGGCGGTGCGCATGTTGCTGACCAGCAGCCGCGGCTCGGCGGCCAGGTCACCAGCGCGGATGGCGGCCACGATCGCCATGGCGCTGGAGCCGTTTCCGGACGCGAGGAAACCCAGCTTAAGTGGCGGTGTCATCGTGTGTTTTCCGCCGCCATCTCATGTATCACGCGAAGGCCGTCGAAGGCCGGCTCGACGCCTGCCGGGAGCTCGGCGCACAGGGCCGCATAGTCCAGGTCGATGTGCATGTTGGTCAGGATCGCCCGGCGCGGCTTGACCCGCGCGATCCACTCCAGGGCCCGGTCCAGGTGCGCGTGGGTCGGGTGCGGCCGGCGGCGCAGCGCGTCCACGATCCAGACGTCCAGTCCCTGGAGCGCCGCGAACGCCGCCTCGTCCAGGCCCACCACGTCGCTGGAATAGGCCACGTCGCCGAACCGGTAGCCCACGGAGCGGACTCCGCCGTGGTCCTGGTCGAAGGTGGTCACCGGGATCGCGCCGGACGGGCCGTCCACCGACCAGGCCTGGCCATGGGCCGGGATGGCGTGGCGGTCGCAGATGGCCGGATAGCCGCCCTCGCCCTCGAAGATGTAGCCGAAGCGGCGCATCAGGCTGGCGTCGGTGGCCGCGTCCATCCAGCACGGGATGCGCGCCTGCTGGCGCAGGTAGAAGGCGCGCACATCGTCCAGGCCGTGCACCTGGTCGGCGTGGTCGTGGGTCAGCAGCACGGCGTCCACGCGCTTGACGCCGGCCTTGGCGGTCTGCAGGCGCAGCTCCGGCGAGGCGTCCACCAGCACCGTGGTCTGGGCCTGCGGGTCCTGCGCCCCCTCCCCCAGCCGACGCACGAGCAGGGAACAGCGGGTGCGGAAGTTCTTCGGCTCGGCCGGGTCGCACACGCCCCACTCGCCGTCGGCCCGCGGCACCCCGCCGGACGAGCCGCAGCCGAGGATGGTGATCTCCAGCGCCGCCGTCATGGCCGCGGGATCCGGTCGAACAGGGCGAAGAAGGCGTCCGTCGTGCGCGCTTCGGCCTCGTCCAGGCTCCAGCCACGGACCTGCGCCAGCCTGGCCAGGACATGGCCCACATAGGCCGGCTCGTTGCGGCGGCCGCGGTACGGCACAGGCGCGAGGTAGGGGCAGTCGGTCTCGATGATGATCCGCTCGGCCGGCATGTCCGCGATCACCGCGCGCACGTCCTCCGCCGCCTTGAAAGTGGCGATGCCGGAGACCGAGAACCAGGCGCCCAGGTCGGCGCAGCGCCGCGCGAGCTCGGGGCCGGAGGTGTAGCAGTGCATCAGGAGGCGAAACGGCCCGCGGGCGAATTCGTCCTCCAGGATCTCGCCCATGGCCGCGTCGGCCTCGCGGGTGTGGACCACCAGCGGCAGGCCCGTCTCGCGCGCGGCCGCCACATGGGCGCGGAACACCTGGGCCTGGATGTCGCGCGGGCTGAGGTCATAGTGGAAGTCGAGGCCGCACTCGCCGATCCCGACCACGCGGAGGTCGGCCGTCAGGTCGACGAGAGTCGAGGCGGAGAGCCCTGGGTCTTCCTTGGCCTCGTGCGGGTGGGTGCCGACCGTGCACCAGATGTCCGGTGCGTCGGCCACCGCGCGGCAGGCGGCGAAGTTCGAGACCCGGTCGCAGATGTTGACCATCAGGCCGACGCCCGCCGCCCGGGCGCGCGCGATCACCGCCTCGCGGTCGTCGTCGAATTGCGGGGCGTGCAGGTTGACGTGGCTGTCGATCAGCATGGGTCTTTTTGCGGCGGGGCCTTAGCCGCGGGCGGCTTGGCGAAGCTCCGACAGAGCGGTGAACAGCGCGTCGGCGCGGTCGAGGTTGAGCGCTTCCACCTCGCGCGGCAGGCGCTGCAGCGTCTCCCACGCTGCGGCCCAGCGATCAAGCGGGCCGATCCCCTGCCCGGCCTGGCCGGTCGCGAGGCGATGCACCCGGTCCGACAGGCGCTCGAACAGCAGCATGAACTGCGCCGGGCCGTCGCCGCGGCGGAAGCCCTCCGCCAGGGCCAGGGCGCGGGTCTCGTCCACCCGGGGCAGGTCGGCCAGGAGGTCGCGGGCCGCATCGTCCATGGCCAGGGCCGCGCCGGCGGCGAGGCTCAGCGCGCGGCCCGGCGCGCCGTCGGCCATGGTCGCCAGGCGCAGGGCGTCCTCGGGATTGGCGTCGGTGCGGGCGGACACGAAGGCGGCGGTGGCCTCGACCCCCAGCGAGGCGAAGGCCAGGCGCCGGCAACGCGAGCGGATGGTGGGCAGGAGACGGCCCGGCGCATGGCTGACCATCAGCAGCACCCCGCGCGGCGGGGGCTCCTCCAGGGTCTTCAGGATGGCGTTGGCGGCGTTGGGGTTGAGATCGTCGGCGGCGTCGACGATGGCCACCCGGTGCGGGGCGCTGGCTGGCGACTTGGAGAAGAACTCGGCCAGGCGCCGCGCTTCGTCCACCGGGATCACGCGCCGCGGCTTGCCGTCCGGCCCCTCGCGCTCCAGCACCAGGAGGTCCGGATGGCTGCGCGCCATCACCTGGCGGCTGACCGGATGGGCGGGATCGGCGCCCAGCACGCCATGGCGGGCGTCGGCCGGCGCGCCCAGCAGGCGCCGCGCGGCGCGATAGGCGAAGGTGGCCTTGCCCACGCCCTCCGGGCCGGTGAGCAGCCAGGCGTGGTGCAGGCGCCCGCGAGCGCGCGCCGCCTCGAACGCCGTCTCGGCCGCGTCCTGGCCCTGGAGCTCGAACACCTCCCGCGGATGGGCGACCTCGAGCTCAGCCATGGACCGCCAGCCGCCGCTGCACCGCGTCCCACACCTGCGCCTCCACGGCATCCATCGAGGCGGTGGCGTCGATCAGGGCGCAGCGGTCCGGCTCGGCCGCCGCGATGGCGCGGAAGCCCTCGCGCAGCCGCTGGTGGAACGCCTCGCCCTTGGACTCGAAGCGCATCTCCGCGCCGGCCCGGGCGTGGGCCCGCGCCAGGCCCGTTTCCACCGGCAGGTCGAACACCAGCGTCAGGTCCGGCCGCGTGCCCTCCAGGACGTGGGTCTCCAGCGCGCCGATCAGCCGCTCGTCCGTACCGCCGGCCGCGCCCTGATAGGCGCGGGTGGAGTCGGCGAAGCGGTCGCAGACCACCCAGGCGCCGCGCTCCAGCGCCGGGCGGATCACCCGCTCGATGTGGTCGCGGCGGGCGGCGTACATCAGCAGGGTCTCGGTGATCGGGCTCCAGCGATCGGCGGCGCCGCGCAGCACCAGGTCGCGGATGCTCTCAGCGCCCGGCGAGCCGCCCGGCTCGCGCGTCGCCGCCACCTCGCGGCCTTGGGCGCGCAGGCGCGCGGCCAGGCGCTGCACCTGGGTGGATTTCCCGGCGCCCTCGCCGCCCTCGAAGGTGATGAACCGACCGCGTGCCACGCGGCCAAATTGGCCGGTTCGGAGCGCTTGTCTAGTGTCCCGATTCCGAAGTTCGCAAGCAGCTGTGGCGAGCTCGGACGAACTTCGGAATCGATAAGGACACTAGGCAGATATTTGTTTCTAGTGTGCTTTTTGGATCTGAAGTTCGCTCCGGCGCTCGACCCGGAAGCGGGCGAACTTCAGATCCAGCACACTAGAAGCTGTGGAGCACGCGAGCGTCCGCGAAGCCGATCTGCGCCACCCGGTCGCGCAGGGCGTAGGCCGCCACCTCATCGTCCGGAGCCGGGATCACCACGCGGTAGAGCGTGGTCCCGTCGCGCTGCAGCGGCTCGATGGAGGCCTGGCCGGCGGGCGCCAGCTGGCTCACCGCGCGCTGGGCGTTGGCTTCGCTGGAGAACGCGCCGGCCTGGATCCGCAACGGCGAGGCGGCGCTGGGGCCGGCCTGGGCGATGACCTGGGTCTTCGCATCCAGCGGGTCCGCCAGCGGCTTCGGCGCCGTCGGCAGGGCGGGAAGTTCCGCCTGCGACACCGCGGTCGGCGCGGCGATCGGCGTCACGGCCGCCGCGATCGGCGCGTCGGAGATTTCCGCCCCGGTCACCGGCGGCAAGGCCTGGTCCGCAAAGGCCCGCGCGCCAACCTGTTGGGCCTGGGGCGCGGAGGCTTTCATCACCTGGCCGGCGACGGCCTTGCGCGAGGAGCCGGCGGCCAGCTCCATCACCGGGTCGATGTCGGCGGTGTCCGAGAGCGCCGAGGCCGCAGCCGGCGCAGCGGCCAGCGCCCTGGGCGGGGCCGGCGGCAGGCGGGTGGCCA
>Ga0136846_1227045_pt1 | contig 20486 bp, 7 predicted proteins | sample HopSoiMetagenom2_FD_96841 | JGI IMG/M metagenome (GOLD analysis project Ga0136846, IMG submission 96841) | Grasslands soil microbial communities from Hopland, California, USA - 2 Assembly 2016 (version 4) | ecosystem: Environmental > Terrestrial > Soil > Grasslands | place: USA: Hopland...
ACAGGTGGCACGCTCGTGTTGCCAGTATTCCAGGTTGCCGTCCGGGTCCAGTGGCTGAAACAAAGCTGATTTGTATAAGAGGGTAAAATAGTCGATCAGTGCAATAAACCGAGGCTTCAACACTTTGAAAAATGTGATCTCTTCCTGTTGATCGTCAAACACATAATTGTCCGCTTCCTGCTGAATACCGAACCAGGTCTTTGCAGTGAGGCCAAACCCCCACTCGATCCATTTTTTTTCATCGATTATGGTGGTTTCATAACCGGCCAATTGCTGAAGCATTCTTTTGTACAGCCGGCCACATTGTTGCTGCAAACATAGTTGGTTTGTCATACGATTCTCACTTATTCAATTAGTTAAAGGGTTTTCACATGCAATGAAAGGTAAGCAGATACAAACCTTTTTACTATTTTTCACAGGTTTCATTTATATTAAGACAATTGCAAAATGAGTTTGTACTATGTCGAATGAATAAATATTTTCTCCGTGTTGCACCATTGTAGGCTGGAAGCCTTTATTATATGACGATTGAACAAACCGATAGTACCGGTCTTTTCAAAAAAAATCCAGACCGCGATACACTGGCAGAGAGCCATTATCCCATAATCATAATTTACCCCCAAATTTTACCAAATGCCCCCCATCATTTAATAAATATTAATTGAGATTTGTCCTGCCTGTTAAATGTCAAAATAGGGAGAAGCTGCAAATCAATTAACCATCAAAAAGCCATTATGAAAAAATTAAGTTTATACATTGTTGTTATTATTTCTTTTATGGTGGGCTCATCATGTAAGAAAGATACTTCAGCCAACAATTCAGTACCGGAGTCACCCACTCAAACCGGAGCAACAACTGAACTAAGCTGGGTAACCCTCCTTCCCACCACTTCATTTAGTTCTTACGGCACCTATTGGAACAACCTGTATCCATGGGGGTCAGATCATAACGGATCGGCCCGGATGAGAAGCGAGAACATTGCCACTTCCGGCGGAGTCCTGACTATGACTGCTTACCCGGGCACTGTTAGTGATAAACCAGCCATCCACTATTTTTCAGGCACCTGTTATGCAAAACAACAGGTTACCGTTAGCGCGTCATGGCCTAAATGGCGGGTTTCCGGAGAGTTCCAATGCCCGTCTGTTAAAGGTACCTGGCCAGCTTTCTGGTTAAACGGGGCTAATCAGTGGCCTCCGGAAAGCGACATTATGGAATTTAAAGGCAGTGCAACATGCTGGACAAACACCTACAAAAATGAAAATGGCCAGTGGTCAAGTGTTGGCACAACGATCTCAGGCCCGGCTAACTGGCATACTTACACCGCCTATTTAACAAGAATTGGTACTACTAGTAACGTGAGTATCGAATACTGGATCGATGGTTCTAAAGTATCAACACAAACTGGTCAAAACTTCGTTAATGAACCGCTTAACTTAATTATCGACCTTCAGATGGAAGGTTCATCAGGCACGCCCGGCCCATCTGGAAACACTGTTATGCGCGCGAGAAACGTTACCATTCAAAGAAGCGCTACATTATGATCTAATCGAATACCAGCTTCACTATCTTACAATTTAATACAGGTTAAGCCAGGCCTTATACTAACAAGGGCCTGGCTTATTTTATAAACTAATCACTTAATTCTTTAAAACTTCGTTTTGTTTATTTGATCGAGAATTGGTTTTTCAATCGCCTGCAGCTGTGATTGTTCCGGCTTCAACAACTCCAAAACAATCATTTCATTCTCTCCCTTCTTCAACCACTCAACAGGAATATAAAGGGTTTGCTGCGGACCAATGCTCCAATATCTTCCCAGGTTATGTCCGTTCACCCACACAACACCTTTGCCCCAGTTGCTAAGATCGAGATAGGTATCACCAACAGCCTGCAGATTGAATGTTCCTTTCTTAAGCACAGGTACATCTGATGATGAGCTACTGTTTTTCAGGGGAACAGACTCAATTTCGTTAAAAGGAAGCGGAAACATTTGCCAACCATTTAATTCCTTTCCATTAAAGCTCACCGTTTCTGTAATTCCTTTTTTATTTTTCAGGAGATAAGGGCCATAATTGATCCTGCCAAGATTCTCTACCAAAATATCCAGTTGGCATTTTCCGTTGGGAAGCCGGAGCCATACGCTATCCTGTTTCAATCGCCTGTCTAAAACACCTACGCGTTTTCCATTGATGAAAACAATTCCATAATCACGCAGGTCTTTTATTTTCAAAGCGCCTTCACTGCCTCCATCGATCGTTGTGCGATACAGCACAAATCCATATGCCTGGTTTAAATCTTCAAAAGTCAACGGGGTGGCATTGGTCTTTGCGCCGGGCAATACATCAAACAAACTGGTTGTAGTAACAAAACTGATGACAGGAATGGTAATCGTTGGTTTTGCTGCAGGCACTTCCGGCAGGGTGTAACCAGCAGGCAAACTTTTTTGGATCACTTTCCGGAACTCCATAAACTTATGGGTAGGATTTCCTGCTTCATCCAAAGGCGCGTCATAATCATAACTGCTGATCTGCGGCTCATATGGGGTCTGATCGGTGTAATTAGCGCCATTCATAAAATCCCGGGTAGTACCGCCATGAAACATGTACATGTTGACAGACATTCCTGCGGATAAAACCGAATCCAGTCCCGGTGTATATTTCTCTGCCGGCACTTTATGGTGTTGTGTTCCCCACCAGTCGAACCAGGCAGGATACCACTCGGCAACAAAATACGGCCCCCTGCCTTCATTGTTTTGTTTGATCAACTCCTTTATCCGTGCCGGTTTATCCAGGCCGTTTATGGAAGTAAACAGCTTACCAGGCAGGTTTCCCTTTGCCAGGAAAGGTTCGGGGTCGCAGGTATACAACCATCCATCAAAGCCTGCTTCAATAAACAGCTTTCGATTAATGTCCAGATATTCTCTATCGCTCCCATAAGCGCCGTATTCATTTTCCACCTGCACCATCAAAATATTTCCACCATGATTCACCTGTAATGGAGCCAGCTGTTTTCCTACCTGCATGATGTAATTTTTATAGGCCTGCAGGTATTGCGACTCCTTACTTCTTACTTCCAATCCTTTAATATTTTGAAGCCAGTATGGATAGCCGCCAAACTCCCACTCAGCACAAACGTAAGGACTGGGGCGAAGGATCACCCACAAACCTTCCTCCTGCGCTGTTTTTACAAAAGCAGCAATATCATTGTTGCCGGAGAAATCATATTTTCCTTTTTGTGGTTCATGCAAATTCCAGAACACATAAGTACCGATGGTATTCAATCCCATTGCCTTTGCCTTTCGCATCCGGTCGCGCCACGCTTCACGCGGTACGCGCGGGTAATGCATTTCACCTGAGATGATCTGGAAGGGCTTTCCATCAAGTAAAAAAGCCGAATCTGCCAATTGAAAACTGTGCACAGGGGTGGTGTTTATAATTTGCCGGGCTGTCGATGGAAAAGGAGAATCGATAAACGGCATTCCGTCTCTGAATTCAATTGGCAGCCAAAAATAACGGCTGTCTTTCAAATTTTCCGGATTCCATTTATCAGCGATAAAAATGAAAGACGATCGTTTCCCGGCAACAGGAAGTATAAAAGCAGGTTGACCGCCATAGGTTGAATCGGCCCCGATACCATGTAATGGATTTCCCATGGACACCCATTCTCCAAATAGAGAATCAGCTGCATGAATGCCTGCCTTATTCGGCGCCCATCCCGTACAGCCGCTGGTAATGAGATAATATTTTTTATTGTATTTGAAAATAGCAGGCGCTTCCCGGTGTTCGCTGAACAACAATTTATCTTTTGTGGTAGCAGCGGTATAGTCATCACTCAATTGTACAATTCGTAAATCGTAGTTTTCCCGTGAAGAATAAATTTGATAAGCTTTCCCGTCATCATCAACAAATAGGGTCATGTCCCTTGACATGTTATTATTGGGCCGGAAACTTTTTAAAAATTGATAAGGACCTGTCACCTTATCGCTAACAGCGACGCCAGCTCTTGCTGCCTTGTACCCCTGTCCGCTCAACTCCAGGTGAAACCACATAACATATTTCTTTGTCTTTGCATTGTAGATCACTTTGGGTCTTTCCATTAAGCAACCATTCGCAATATCACTCATAGTGTCCTGCAATGGTGACAAAGCAAGATTTTCATATTTCCAGTGGTTCAGATCTTTGGAAGAATATACATTAACCCCCTCAGAGGCACGCTTTCCTCTTTTCTCACCAAACCAGTACCACGTACCTTTCATATACAAAACTCCGCCTCCATGCGCATTAATCACTTCTCCGCTTTCATCACGCCAGACAGCGCCCGGATCATATGATGAATTAACGGATTGTATTTTTTTCTGGCCCGAACAACCTGTCAGCAGCATACCCGTTATTATCAAAACACAAAACGATCTTTCGTAGTAATTCATAACCTGAACTTAAATAAAAAAGTTTTAAAAGCCGGGAAAAAATTCCCGGCTAAACAACTACCATATATTTTTAAATAATAATTATGATATACTATTCATCACCTGATCACTCCCTACTCAGTTTTGTCCTCATCCGCTACAGCTTCCTCCCAGGTTTCCCACCGTGGCGTACCGGCATCATAGCCGTTATAACCAAAATTCTGGTTAAGTTTTCCTTTGTTGTTAGCTGTGATGGCAGCATTCGGAATGGGCCAGTAAAGGTTGCACTTATTCATTTTGTAATTGAGTGTGCGGTTGTTCGAGGTCACTCCTCCCCTGTTATAGATGCCGCCGTCGCGTACAACGCGCTGATACCAATAACTGCCGCCGCTCATATCCACACCCGAAGTCTTGTCATAGGTATCCACATTGTACGTGTTGCCCCATTCGTCGGGTTTGCCACTCAGCGCCAGGCAATAGGAAACCCGGCTCAATTCCATATGCCGCCATTCTTCGAGGTATAGTTCACGGGCGCGTTCATCCATTATGTCGCCGATGGTAACTGTTGGATAAAACTGTGTACAGCCAGCTCTTTTGCGCAATTCATTTACGTCTGTAGCAGCGCCTGCAGCATCGCCTAAATAGAATTTTGCTTCGGCGCGCAGCAAATAAGCTTCAGCCAAACGATAAAGATACCAGTCGGCAACGCTTCCTTTGGTGGCACCTGCATAGGCATTGGCGCCCAGGTTGGCTTCTGCCTCCACATCCTGTATAAAGATCTTATAGTGCGGCCAGTCGAACCAGCAGCGGATGGTATCCGCGCACAGGATAGCGCCCGTAGTCGGATGATAGAGCCGGAGGTTCTGACCACGATAGGTAGTTGTATTGGTCCCGTATTTGACCGAATCCATTCTTCCCCAGTTCCCTACTTTGCTGTTGTGCCTCAAATCATTATTATCCTCTATGCCATTAACCACCCACAATCCATGCTGCGCATAAGAGGTTGGACGGAAAACACCTATGCCCCGACCGATGGCCCTGCCGTAATCAAGGTCGGCCCGGTAGTTGGAATTATTACGGGCGTAAAGATCTTCTGCATTTTTTCCATCGGGCGATTTCAGGCTGCCATTATTTAAAGCAGGCCCGAAGATACGCATAGTAGCAAAAGCAATGTTCGACTGTGCGCCGCGGTTTGGCATACCCATGATCACCTCTGTATTGGAAGCGATCAACTTGTTTTCAGGGCGGTGTAAATCCCAGATCACATTACGGGTAATGGGCCAGGTCTTAGGCTCTCCGCCAGGGTAAAAGGTACCGAAGGAGTTCCTCATCAATGAATAACCTGACTGATTGATTAGTACGTCTGCCAGATCTTTGGCTTTCTGCCATTGACCGATAGCCAGGTAACATTTGATTAACAGCATACGGCATGCCCCTTTATTGACCATTCCTGTTTCAGTCATATCTTTCTGGTCGGGTACCCATTGTACGGCAAACTCCATATCTTTCGTAATCATGTCCAGGATAGCCGCCTTTTTTGTGCTGCGGTAATTTTGCTTGGGCACCTCCAGTATCTTAGTTATTAATGGTACATCGCCGTATTGAAAAACAAGCGCCAGGTAACGGAAGGCGCGGTGAAAGTAAGCTCTGCCTTTATAGGAATTTTTAGTAGCCTCACTTAAGGATGTTACTTTGTCTACATAGGTAAGAACGGTATTGGCATACTTGATGCCGTTATACGTTTCATCCCAAAAATGATTAATGTAATTACCATCATTGCCTGCGGGGCCTGCTGCCCCGGCAGTGGGGGTTAAATTATCAGCGAAATTATAGTTAACGGAATTTCCGTCAACATCGGTTTTGCCATAAACAGCCAGGTCTGAAAACATGTATTCTGTTCCTATAACAACAGAGTTGGTGTTCGCAGCGGTATTGGTCCAATAGGAACGTAAATCGCGGTCACTGATAGCCAATGCAGCCTGCAGGCCCGACTCAGTGCTAAAGGTGGCGGTCGGTTCGTAAAACGACAGCGGATCAGGCGACAGGAACTCCCGTTTACAGCCGCTAAAAAATATTGAACCCGATAAGACCAGCATCATCCCTGCTACGATCGATAATGCCTTTTTATTTTTAAATTTATATAAGTTCATACTTGTTTTTTTAGAAGGTTACATTCAAGCCAAGGGAAAAAATGCGGGTTGCCAGATTTCCTGTTTCGGGGTCACCATATTCCCAATCACGCTGCCATACAGCCACGTTGCGAACTGAACCATACAATTTTACTTTTTCAACATCCACTTTCCTGGTCCATGTTTTTGGGAACGTATAGCCTACAGCCACATTTTCAAAACGAATAAAGGAGCGGTCATACAACTTATCTGTTGCAGCGCCTGCAGGTCCCGTTGCATCCAGTCTCGCATACTTGTTGGTAGGATTTTCCGGTGTCCAGTACGCTTTGGAGAATGTATTAAAATTGGCGGTAATCAACGAACCTCCATTGTCCTTGTTCATATAGTTTCCCGAAAGACTCTTGTGCCCCATATACGAGTAAATATTGAACGAAAGGGTCAGGTTGCTGAAAAAAGTAAAGTCGTTACGCAACTGCCAGTTTACAGGCGGCGCTGTTTGCCCTAAAAACACTTTATCATTGTCGTTATAAACTGCGGTGGTAGATCCGTCGGCGTTTTTTTTGTCGTCAGCTGTATAATTATTGGCGATTTTGGGATCACCGGGACTTTGTCCGTATTTCCTGGCTTCTGCGGCTTCGCTTGCCTGCCAGATGCCCGTTACCTGGTGACTCCAGATAGCGCTGATGGGTTTGCCGATGAACCAGCCATTGCTCTTATCGTCCATTTCCTTAACGCCTATAACATTACCGTTTGCATCTAAAATATTTTCAGATTGATAATAGAGGTGCGTGATCGTGTTTTTGTTGTACGAAAAGTTCAGGGTTGTTCTCCATTCCACCACCTTGCTTTTAACATTTAAGGTGTTCACAGAGATCTCAAAACCTTTGTTTTGCACTTCTCCGAGGTTGGTGGTGATGCTGGCAAAACCGGTGAAACCAGGAAGGCGTTGAGCCATGATCATATCATGCGTTCTCATTGAATAGAATTCAACAGCTCCCGTGATGCGGTCATTCAGAAAACCATAGTCAAGACCTACGTTCAATGACGCGGTTTTCTCCCATTGCAGGTTTGGATTTGACATGCGATCAACCAACAAATACTTTACCTCTTCCATGCCACTTGCCACAATGTACCCCATCGTTGCGCCTGCGCCGGAACCAAGATTTGCCAGGGATACATAAGGATCTCCCAATGAACGGTTCCCGTTTTCACCGTAGGAGACACGCAATTTACCAGTACTCATGATGTGACTCCACTTAAAGAATTTTTCATTGGCAAACGACCAGCCGGCTGCCAATGACGGAAATGTTGCATAAGGATTTTTTTGCCCGAATGCTGAATAACCGTCACGACGCACTGATGCTGTCAACATATAGCGGTTGTCGTATGAATAGAAGGCCCGCGCCAGCAATGCATCGGCAGATTGGTGAGCATCCTCGGTTGAAAAGGTACTGTTTTCCTTTGTCGCATTCGATGTGTTGTGGAAACCCAAGGCATCAGAAGGCAGGATATTGCGGGCTTCGGTCCTGTCTTGCCAGTACCTGCGATCTTCGGCTTCCTGTACCAATGTCAGGCTCACCCGATGTTTCTTTGCGAATGTGTGTTCCCATGCCAGTGTGTTGTTCAACGACCAATCGAATCTTTTTGAATTCTCACGATCCACTCCCCTGTTTACAGCCAACATATCCGGCTCTGCAGCCGACATAAAATAGCGATTGTAGAACCACTGGTAACGCGGCGATGCGTTAAATGAGTAGGTAATATTAAATGGCAGCTTCACTTTAGCGGTCAGTATCGTATTAAGTACGGTGTACCCTTTCTCCAGGTCCAGATACTGCTTTTCAAAATCATAATTATACCCTCTTTTTATGGTTTCGTCACCCATCGGATACTGCGCCAGGCTTCCATCCGGATTTCTATAATGACTGTACGGAGAATTACGTATTGGATTGGATTCCCAATAATTTGTACCTAAGCCGGGTGCGAGGTCGCCGTCACTACGGTCTTGAAAATTCACATTGGCACCTATATCAAGCCATTTATTTACTTTTCCTTCCAGCTTCAGGTTGGAACGCACAGCTTTATAATTATTGTAGTTTACGGCGCCTTCGTTGCGCAGGTAGCCAACGGACATATAATAGTTCATTTTATCACTGGCGCCAGATACACTGGCGTTGTAATCCTGGTTTAAACCGGTACGAAAAGTATTATTATACCAATCGTAGGTATTACCTGCGAGGTAGTCCTTCAAAACCCCACCTTCAAGCCCCAGGCGTTTAGCATAAATACTGGCATCAGTTTCTCCGGCTGCATTAGTAGTGTATGCCCGCCATTGATCAATGCTCACCCCGTAATTGCCTGCATTTTCCGGAGAATCGAAATAACCAGGTTTAGTTACAGTAGCTGCTGTTTGATATGGCTCATAATTACCTGTAGTGGAGTTTGACCCATAAGTGGGCGTTTTATACCAGTCTTCGCGGTACTTCATGTAGGCCTGAGGCCCAAAAACTTCTCGGTAAGCGCTCTTTGTCGTTGCGCCTAAGTTAGAAGAGAAATTGACGACCGGCTTACCCGGCTTTCCTTTTTTGGTGGTAATGATGATTACCCCGCTTGCCGCTCTCGATCCGTAAATGGCTGCAGCCGACGCATCCTTTAGTACATCGATCTGGCTGATATCATCGGGATTGATCTCTGACAGTTCCCCGTAAAAGATCATTCCGTCCAGAATGATCAACGGATCATTATGCCCGCCGGCAGTATACACTGAGCGCTGCCCGCGGAGCTGCATGGAACCACCGCCTTTTGCGGAGGGATCGTACCCTACACTTAAACCCGGCGTTCCGCGAAGGATGTCCTGAACGGTATTCGGATTTTCATTGGCCAGATTTTCCGGGCGGATCTGTACTACCGAACCCGTAAGATCTTTTTTTCTTGCCTGGCCATAGCCAATAACTACTACATCATCCAATAACCTGGTATCAGGCACAAGCTTTATTTCAAGAACAGCAGCGTCTCCAACGGTGACAGTTTGTGTAACATAACCCGTAGAAGAAAAAACAATTTTTGCATTCGGCGCAATGTGCAACGAAAAATCACCTTTCATGTTTGAAATGGCGCCGTTACGGCCATTCTGTTCAGAAACCGTGACGCCTGGAACAGGCTGGCTGGAATAGGCATCTATTACTTTTCCGGAGATGAGCTTTGACTGGGCAAAAACTCCCGGCGAAATGGCTATCAAAAGAAATAATGACAGCACATATTGCCGCATGACAAAAAGGTAAAAGCTTTTCGTTTTACAAAAGTTTACAATTCTCATAAGCAATCATTAAATGTGTGAATACAATAGTTTTGGATAATTGTCCCGTGAAAATATGTGTTCAAATCACCTTTATCGGGGTGTAATCCTGAATAAAAGGGGGCTAATCAGGATTTGCCCCTCTTTCAAGTGTCACTATTGTTCCATAAAATGATCAGTTGGCCCAGCCTGGGAATTACAATTATAAAAAAGCCCCGACGATGCCGTCAGGGCTTACTAACCAACTGCTTTTGCGGTATGAGCTTGCTTATTCCTTTATTATTTTCCTGGACAATATGTCATTTCCATTGTGAATTATTACATGGTAAACGCCTGCCGCAAGTTGTTTTACCGGCAGTTGCTGTACCGTATTATAAATAGCCGCAGCAGCAACCTGGATACCTGCCTCATTATACACCTGACAATAAGCGCCTCTGTGTACCAGGGCTAACCTGATCATGAGGTTCTCTTTGACAGGGTTTGGATACAACTGAACTCCTTTTTCAACCGCGTTTGCCTGATCGGAAACAGCCAAACCAGCACTGGCCGATGCCACACGCGATGCAAAAGTAATTACCTGGTATTTTTTGAGTTCCAGGCCCGATGCAAGCTGGTTTACCTCAGTATCGGACAGTGCATAATTATAGATGCTGAATTCGTCAATAAGACCATTGAGCAATGGGTCATTGAATTGCGACTTGCCCAGATAGTTCTGCGTAGTGGCGCCCAGGTCTGCCGGATGCATAGTAACGGCATTATTACTTGCCACAGCCTGACCATTCACATACAGTTTCACGGCCGGCCCTGACTGAGAGACAGCTATATGTGTCCAGGTATTCAAAGGAAAGGCAAACGGATAACTGACCAGTTGTTCGGCGCTGCCGTTCTTGATCCCGTAACGCAGTATGGGCAATCCGCCGGTTGTTCCTGCCTGTGGTGTCAGGAACATGTATTGATTGGTACCGCTTCCAAAATCGAAAATGCGCATCCAGCCCGAAAGGCTTTTTATATTCACCCATGTTGCAATGGTGAAATCAGTTAATTCACTTATTGGTCCTTTGTCTTTCAGGTATGCATACGAGGTGGCAGTTCCATTGAGCTGCAGCGCCTGTCCTTTATAACCTGTACCACGAACAGCACCGGATGCAAACAGGGCATGATCACCACCCCAATTGTCTTCTGCCAATAAACCGGCTGTATCATCAAAACTGATATGCAAGTGCTGGCCCTGCACCGGTTTACCCCACAACCCCGTTGCCGGGCTCTGGCCGGCATCGTTATAGGCCATCACCTGGTAATAATACCCCTGTTCATTCGTGAGGCCTTTATCTACATATTTCAGTGAATCAAGATCCGGTGCAATTGTATCATATGGCCCCGACTGTGCAGCCGCACGCAGCACTTTGTATTTTGCGTCGTATTGAAAGTCCCATGTAAGGGTAATGCGCGTATCGCCAGATGCAATGCGCGGGTGAAGCACACTGTCAGGCGCCTGTAAAACAGGTGTTGTAATGAGTAGCGTATCTCCATTGGCGCTTTCACCTCCTGAATTCAGCGATGCAATGGTATAATAGTATGTAGTATCAGCTGTCAATCCTTTGTCCTGGTAAGTACTATCCTTTAAATAATCTGCCACCACAGTATAAGCGCCATTACGTGACTGGCTTCTTTTTAACCTATAAGAGCGGCCGTTCGTAACCGCTGTCCAGCTCAGGTTTACCTGGGTGGCAGCAACAGCCTTACCAGCCAGCACCGGAGGTTGAGCCCTGAGATCTCTTGTGAATAAAAGATCGGCTGAATACCAGGATTTTCCGCCTTCATAGCTGATCGCGTATAAGCGGTAGCGGGCCGTGTCATAGATAATACTGTCTGAAAAGATCACCGTTTTGCCTTCTGTGTAATTAGAATCAAGGAACAATTCGCCGAGTTGGATATAACCAGTATCACTATTTCTTTTGCGTTCAATTACATATTTAACCCCAAGGTCTCCATTGATATCCAGCCAGGACAGGTTCACCTTTTTATAATCTTCAGACAGCGATCCTTTCAACACCGGCGCTGCTATGTGCCAGGTGTGGTTATAGCTGTCAGCAGGCTTGTAAATGGCCGGATCTGATGTATAAGCCAGGGCTGATCTGTTAGCAGCATAATATTTTCCTGCAGGAGTAAGTGTATCGGCCAGCACCATTGCACGCTGGTATTGTACCCAGTTGTAAATAGAATACCGTTCTACAAAGGAAGTGGTATCAAGTACCTGTAAGATCAACTTTATATCGCTTAACTGCTTTTGCAATGCAGCCGCTGTATCTGTTGGCCACGCTTCACCCGTCCAGTTAGCCCCGTTATTCCACTCTGTGATCCAGATAGGGCGCTTGTTGCCATACTGATTGAAGGCGCTCAGCAATCCGCTGTACCAGCTGTCTGCACGACCACCACTAACCCGGCTGTTCCAATAACAATGCACTGCGGTAAAATCAATCCGGTAATTTAAACTGTCTGCCTTATCCATAAAGCGTTTAAGCCAGCTGTTAGGTGAACTTGGCGCGGGTGAGCCCAGGCGAAAACCGGATTGTAACAATTGTGGCCATTGGTCGATGGCCTGCTCAACGGTCATGTTGGCCTGATCGGTATGGTCGGGTTCATTGAATCCGAGCAGATGGTTGCTGTTCTGTTTATTATATATGGTATTGAAATCGGGCCAGCCCCCATTTTGCCTGATGGGAACGTATTGGGTATTCACCGTGGTAGCGCCGCCTGCACTCCAATCGTAACTCCAGGTTGCATTGACCTGCTCCAATGGAGCACCGCCACCGGCCCATCCTTTTTTACTTACATAATCCCATTTAAAGGCACGTATAAATGAAACTTTGCCATAAAGGCCTTTGGGCATAACCGGCACGGCTATCTCCTGCATATCGGCGATGTACACTTTGCTGAAACCAAGCCCTTGTGCATTAGAACCGATTGTTACCGAATAGCCTCTTTTTAGTTTGAATGATCTGAACCGGTTATCGTAGGCGCCCAGGCTGTCATGGATAGTAAAGATCTCATAGCTTGCTGAATCGCCCGTGAAATTCTCACCGGTGAACAGGGTGATCGCTTTTTGCTGCGAAGCAATACCATTGGGTATTACAACCGACCCGTTGCCATAGATGGCAACACGTACATTGGCTCCATTGCCGGCCGGCTGACCATTTACGCTTACGGCGCCTAACCAGTCGCTGATCACCTTCGACGGTTTTATATTGTCAAAGAAAAGCCAGGAATCATCGTTGTTCAGGGTAACCTCAGCATTTACAAACGGGGTGTTGTCTCCGGTCAAATGCACATCGGTTTTGCCGGGCACTACAAAGTTGGTGTTAAACGTGGTGGGTATAGCCTGCCGGTTCCCGGTAAGGATGACCGTTTGCCGCGGGCCGTTCACCAATGCATCGGGTGCATAAGCGCCTGCTGAATAGCTCGCCGCTACAATTTGCATGTTTACGGCGCCAGCAGGATAGTTTTTACCAAAAACGAACCGGGGTACTACTTCGCCATTGGCGATTAATTTGTACAGGCTTACTTCAGCTATTGCAAAAAGGGCCCAATCGCCGGTAATTGTAATGTAATACTGTCCGGCTGCCTGTGCACTAAAGGAAAAATCTTCCTGTGTAAGCACCCGGGTGCCGGTTGTATTGAATGTTTGGGATGCCATACGGCTCGCAACGGTGGGTGTTGTACCAATGCCTACCGTCATAGATTTAGGTCCGCTGCCAGCATTGTTGATATACGCTTTCAGCCAGGAGAATTTATAGCGTTGATTGGCTTCCAGTGTCACCGGGAAACAATAGGCCATGCCGGACGCGCCATTAAAATCCCAGCGGATATACATGATTCGCCCGGTATAGAGGGAACCGTTATAGGTTTCTGTATTTGTTCCTGACGACGCGTTGATATCCAGGTAACGAACGCCGCTACCCGAATTGGCTACATTGAAGATACTGGTGTCGCCATCGCTGCGTTTCCACCCGTACCTAATCGGCTTTCCCAATGTATCGGGTGGTATGCCTCTCCAGTTGGCCAGTAAGTTGGGACCGGTTATAGTATCCATGGAAGGAGGAGTAGTTTCCACGCCATTGACAATATCTTTAATGGTGGTTAGTGGTTTGGACTGCAGGTAAGCGCCATTCTGGTAGAAATGCGCCGTGTCGTTTTTGACGGCTACCCTTATCACATATTCATCTGCAGCCCTTGTAGCAGACAGGGTTTGGGGAGCAGTTAGTGAGGCGGTGTTTGCCAGCCGTGCCGTATCGAGTGATAGCCTGAAGCCTTTGAATAACTGATCACGGCCTTCCAGATCAAGGCCGCGGCCGTTGGCGCTGCTCACCCGGGCTTTTACTTCCAGTGTATAGCTGCCAGGTAAAGCCAGTGGCATCATTACAGTGTCGGTTTGACTGCTGTTCGTAAAAGACCGGTTGGTTATCAACGTTTGTTCAAGTGTTCCTTTTACGGGCAGGCCGGGCGCCTGTGCAAAGACAGCGCTATGCAGCCCCGGCACCAATAAGGTGATGAGTAGTAAAAATCTTTTCATATGCAAGGTTTCGTTAATTATAAAATCGTTCGCGATCTCATGAGGACGAGTGCCGGCCTGGTGCAAAATACGGTTTACCGCTGCCGAAGACAGGGGGTAATCAGTAATAAACAGGGGGAAATCAAGATTAAAAAGCGATCCGGCGGCTAATTATCATCAGTGTCATCAGTGGAGGAATGTTTGCCGCGTCCTTTACGGAAAGTTTTTACGTAGTCAGAGGGTCTTAGTCCGAACAGCCTTGTAAACTGCTCACGGAAATATTTGAGATCATTGAAACCCGATTCAAATGCGGCCTGGGTAATATTACAATCGGTTTCCATAAGTAATTTAGCGGCTTTGCGAAGCCGTATAAACCGGATAAAAGCTGTTGGCGGCTGGCCGCAGATCGATTTGATCTTCTTGTACAGGTTCGATTGCCCCATGTGCAGTTCAGCGGCTAACATTTTTATCCCAAAATCCGGATTGTCGAGATGTTCTTCAACGATGTGAATGCAGTTATCAAGAAATTGCTGGTATTCCGGCGCTACTTTATAAGCAGTCTTTCCAAAAGTGATCGTATTATAGAAATATTTTTGCAGCGTGGTGCGGCTTTTGAGAATATTTTGTACCCGTGCCATTAATAAATCTTTATCGAACGGCTTGGTGATATAATCGTCTGCACCTCCTTCCAAACCATCCAGCCTGGTTTGCTGGGCGCTGTTACCCGTTAGCAGAATGACCGGGATATGGCTTAAATTAGGATCTTCTTTGATATTGATACAAAACTCAATACCACTAGTGCCCTCCATATTAATATCACTAATGATAATGTCGGGGATCTGTTTACCGGCCAGTTTTAAACCCTCTGTAGCATTATTAGCAGTAAATACCGTAAACTTTTCTGCAAAGAATCCCGAAAGGTAAGCCACCGTTTGGTCGTCGTCATCCACGACCAGTATGGATTTTTTTTCATTCACCAGTGCATCGAGTTCGCTTAATTTGTTCGTTTCGCGCCCAGCTGTTTCGGATGGGTAATCGCTTTCAACCAGTTCCTGGAAAATTCCGGTTGATGTTGTTGCTGACGGCATGATCAACTCCTCGTCAATGTGTTGGGTCCCTTTCAGGAGCTGGATATGAAATGAGGTTCCCTTTCCCTCCTCGCTTTCATACCAGACAGCGCCTTTCAGGCTGTTCATAAAATGCTTTACAAGATATAAACCAATACCAAAACCGGGTTTTGCAGGTGTGCTATGTCGCACCTGGTAAAACCGTTCGAACAATTGGTCGCCTACATGGACCGGAATGCCATAACCTGTATCGTTCACCGACAAGATAGCCTTATCGGTATCTTCTGTCAATTCTACGGAAATGCGGCCTCCGGCCGGCGTATATTTAAAAGCGTTGGATAAGAGGTTTAGAAAAACGATCTCCAGTTTTTCGCGGTCGGAATATATTTCAACGGGATCGGGTGGTGTTTTGTATGTATAATGGATATTGCCGGTTTGAGCCTGGTGCTCAAACGCCAGGAAAACCTCCCTGCATAAAACATTGAGATCAAGTTGTACGATGCGAAGCCGGTCTGCACCTGCTTCTGCCTTACGGAATAAAAGCAACTGGTCAACAAGGTTCAGCAGCCTGCGGGCATTGCGGTAAACAAGTTTCAGTACACCATGGTCCTTTTTATTTACGTCACTGCTTTGCAAAAGCTCTTTTACAGGGTTAATGATCAAACTGATGGGTGTTCTGAATTCGTGGGTAACATTTGTGAAAAAAGACAGCCGCCTGTCATTGATCTCCTGCTCCTTTTCAATTCTTATTTTTTCCATTTCGGTTTCAGCAAGGTGGATCTTATATTCAGCCTCTGCCTTTTCCCGTTCCGCTTTTTCTTTACTGGCATTTGCTTTTGCCAGCGCTATGTCATATTTAAGTTTCGCCTGGTTTATTCTATAGCGTTGGTAAAAAACAACTGCCCATATAAAAAGCATTGCATACAGGCCGTAAGCCCACCACGACCGGTACCAGGGCGGCAGCACTTTTATCCGCAGGGTCAGTTCTTTCCCGGACCAGTTGCCTTCCGTATTGGTGGCCCTGACATGTAACAGATAGTTCCCTTCATGCAGCTTCGTATAATTCGCCTGACGGATGTTTCCAATATAATTCCAGTCTTTATCCCACCCTTCCAGGAAAAACGCATACCTGATCTTGCCAGGTTTGCCATATTCCAATGCAGTAAAATTAACAGACACGGAAGCATCGTTGAATGGCATTTCAATGGCCGTAATTCTTCCCTGCAAGGTTTGCTTAATATAAGCACCAGCCTGAGACAATGGCTGGTTATTAATATACATATCTGTCATGAGCACGGCAGGGTTGTTTTTAGCAACCGGAACAACTGCAGGATTAAAAATATTAAAACCACGGATCCCTCCAAAGAGCATTTCGCCGGTGCCGAGTTTCAGCGCGGCGCCATACAGGAACTGGTTGCTTTGCAACCCATCATCCTGAAAATAAGTTCTGAAAGTATTGGTTTTATTATTGAATTCGGATAACCCGTTGAACGTACTCATCCAAAGGTTTCCATTGCCGTCTTCGAGGATATTCAATACGCCGTTGTTCGACAGCCCATCTTTTGCCGTGAATCGTTTTAACAGTTTCCCGCTTTGACGGTCAACAAGAATAAGCCCTCCCCCTTCTGCTCCTACCCACATATTGCCAGCCTTGTCTTCAAGGATGGCGCGCACCGGTTTGCCGATCTCATAGCGAACATGGTGTTTATCGGCCGGGTCGATCCTGATCAGTTCGTGCGCAGTCCCGGCCCATAATACACCGCTTTTATCCTGGTAAATGGATAGCAGGTCTACGAGGTGCTGGCTAAACACTTCAAAGCGGTCTTTCTCCCGGTTCAGATAATAAAGCATTCCACTGCCAAATGTGGTGGCCCATAACACCTTGTTCGTGTCTTCAAACATGATCCACACGTTTTCGTTTATCAGGCTTTCAGATTCATTCCTGCACTTATAGGGGATAAAAGTTTTATTTATGTTGTTCCACTTGTTAATGCCTCCGCCAAAAGTGGCCACCCATACATCGCCTTTGAAGTCCTGTATAATGCTGCTTACGTGGTTATTGGTCAATGAGCCTGCTTTTGCAGGATCGTTTTTATAATTGGAAAACGTGCCAGTCTTCCTGTCCCACAGGCTGAGTCCGCCACCATCGGTTCCTACCCAGATGGTTCCATCGCTGTGTTCGAGAAAACAGGAAGCAAAATTACTTATAAGGCCGTTTCTACCGTATTGGGTATGCGAGATAGTATGAAAGAATTGCTGTTCGGGATAATACATATCAATCCCTCCATTGAGTGTACCTATCCATTTTCTACCGTCCCTGTCTTCATAAATTGCCGACACCACTTCACCCGATAACTCATAGGGGCTGTCGCCTGTCTTCAATTGTTTTATGGTAAGGTTCTGCTGGTCAAGGACCACTGCGCCGCCTCCACGGTAGCCTACCCATATTTTGTCTCCTTTGTCAATCAGCAGACTGACAATTTTATTTGGCTGCCGGTTTGTACTTTGACGGGAATATTTGAGTTGCAGGGATTGACTGGCCGGCTGGTACTGATACAGGGCTGCTGTTGCACCTATCCACAGGTTGCCCTGCTTGTCGAATTGCATTACTGCGGCATCACCGAACTGCGTTTTTACAGGGACAATTTGCTGTGTTTTTTCATTTAACCGGTAAAGTCCCAGCCGGGCAATAAACATCCACACGTTGCCTGTTCTGTCTATTGCAATAGAAGTAACATTGTAACCGGTTGTGCTGCTGCCATTTTCAAACAGCGGGATCTGCTTTGCAATACGTTTGCCTTTCGTTGCCACCATGAGACCGTTCCCATTGGTACCAATATATACATTACCGGTTTTGTCAACTGCCATACTGCCGACGTGACTTGTAATTCGATTTCTTTTACCATTGTCGTGCCGCTGGTATGATGCAAGGTGAAATTTGCCGGCAACCATATCATATATACCAATGCCCTGGCCTGTACCGACCCACAAATTATAGCTGCTGTCTTCAGTGATTACGTAGATAAAATTATGAGGTAGAGAATTGGTGTCTTCCAGAACGTTTCTGAACACGTTGAAGTCATAACCATCAAACCGGTTTAATCCGTCATAAGTACCAAACCACATAAAACCTTTGTGATCCTGAAAAATACACCGAACGGAATTATTAGAGAGGCCACGGTCTATATTTAACCGGCTGATTGGTATGGAGTCGCCGCCTATGGCGGGAAAGCAGCTTGTTAAAAAAGCAAGCAACAGTCCAAGTTGAACAGGCAATCGTTTAGTGTAATATGTAAGCAAGTTTTGGGTAGCAGTTTAGTTACAATAAGGACCCATTTTAAAAAACGCTACAAGCAAATATAAAAAGAATAATAGCAACTTAAGCGTCAATCAAACGTTTATAATGGTCTGATTAATTCCATACACCAAACTTGTCAAAGGCGTACAATTGTTGTTATAGTTGCCAGTAATCAGCTAATTGCTAACAGGTTACAAATTGGCATCTTTATTCGCGACATGTCATACCTGTTTGCTGATATTCCAAAACCCGGGATGGAGCGTGTTTTTACCGACGCCGCTGGCAGTCCTGTTCACTTTGAGGTTGGAGTGATGAACATTCCGCAGCCGGAAGCTATATAAACTAAAAGTTCCTGCCGCATTACGGCAGGAACTTTTTCAGCTTAATGTATTACATTTTTGAAGATAATACTTCTGTCAGCTTTTTCGTACGATAATCAACGTGATGCGCGTTTACAACGGGGTCATGATTAACCGTTAAAACACCACCTTCAAAACTGTAGGCCCTTACTTCGGAAGTAACGGTTCCATCATTTTTGATGTGAATTTTTTGCAGGATCTCTTTCAGGGCTTCTTTACCCATATCATCAGCAGCGATGAATTTAAAGGTTTCAATAATGGGTTTGAAGTAAATGTCGGTAAAGTACTCCTCGTACCTGTCGGCATAGTCAGGGGCAGCAAGCGTGTCCCATTCAACGGAAAACTCAATAGGATAACCGGCAATTGAGTTGATCTCTTTTTCCAGTTCGGGAAATTTAGTGTCCTGGAAACTTTTAATAGCTCTTTTTTCAACGAGACCCATGATGATGTATTTTTTACCAATATACAGTTGAATTGTTTCCAGTGAAAATCTCCGAATTAATGTGATTGGGTATAATGATTAACACTTACCTTGTTAAGCACTGGTAATCAATGGCTAGCAAATGTGTTAACTAAACGTTAACGTTATGCGTTTTGTTAATACCCCATTTTCCGCAAAGAAATTTGTCACAATACATGCATTATCGGGTTATAGGTAAGAACAAATTTTAAAAATTACACAGATATACACCAGCGCCTTTTCTTTAAAAAAATCACCTTACATTTTGGACAGGAATTTTCAATTCCGTAATATTGCATCCCATTTGAAGGACGGGGTTTACTGATTATAAGTCTTTGATTTTAAAGCGGTAAAGCAGGTTCTTTAGAAAGAAAAGCCCAGATGGCGGAATTGGTAGACGCGCTAGACTCAAAATCTGGTTATCGCAAGGTAGTGCAGGTTCGATTCCTGTTCTGGGCACTTTTAAACCCTGTAAGTCATTGATTTACAGGGTTTTTTTATTTTTGGTGTGTCGTTTTCTTCCGTTTTTTACCCCTTTCTGCCACTATTAATGACACAAATTTGACACATCTCATGACACACCGAAAAAATGTTCCTTTCCCGGCACAAAACCAACACTGTCGGGTATCAAAAAACCGCCAAAAAAGGCCCCATTTCCTTCATTTGACACACCAAATGACACACGGTTTGACACACCATTTGGGACATAACTTCTCCTCTCTCAGCGTGTTAGCCAAAATGGCAGTAATGGCAAACACCTTGCGGCTATTTAACAAAAATTATTCTATCCGCTTTTTACCCCTTTCTACCCATTTGATAAAAGCCGGCCAAATGACTGCTTATAAGATGGCAGAGCAAATTGGCATGGCACACTCCTTGAACTTTACTTCTTCCACTATTTAAACCCCTTTCTTATGAATTTCATTC
>Ga0136846_1223777_pt1 | contig 20479 bp, 22 predicted proteins | sample HopSoiMetagenom2_FD_96841 | JGI IMG/M metagenome (GOLD analysis project Ga0136846, IMG submission 96841) | Grasslands soil microbial communities from Hopland, California, USA - 2 Assembly 2016 (version 4) | ecosystem: Environmental > Terrestrial > Soil > Grasslands | place: USA: Hopland...
CGAGGTGCTAGCTTCGCGCTCTTTCCGCTCGTCGGCACTTCCGTTCCGATCAGTGAGAACAATCGCCGCCGCGACGACGACCCCGGTCAGCTACCTCAGCCGCTGCCTCGGGTTGCTCGAGTGCCTGTCGAACGTCCCGGACGACGGCCTCACGTTGTCGGAGCTCGCCGGCCGCTCCGGCACGCCCGTGAGCACGGCCTGGCGCCTCGTGCAGATGCTCGAGCGGCGGGGCCTGGCCCACCGGCTCCCGAACCGCCGCTACGTGCCGGGGTCGGCCCTGCTCACTCTCGGCCTTCGCTCGCTGCGGCGGCTTCCGACCGAACGGTACCGGCCGGCGGTCCGCTCCCTGTCCGAGGCGACGGGCGAGAGCGTCAGCGTCGGCCTGGTGATCGCCGACGAGATCGTCCTCGTGGCCCGCCACGAGTCGCGGCATCGCCTGCGCGTGGTCGCGGACGTCGGCGACATGATCCCGCCGCACCGCTCGGCGATGGGCAAGGCGATTCTCGCCCACGTGGGCCCGGCGCGGCGTGCGAGCCTGCTCGCTGCCGCCGCCGGCAACCGCGCGCAAGCTGTCGCGCGTGAGCTCGAGGCGGAGCTCGACCGCGCGGCGCTCGACGGCTTCGCGCGTGACGAGGAGGTCTTCGCGATCGGCCTGCGCTGCATCGCCGCGCCGCTCCTCGGCTCAGACGGCGAGGCCGTCGGAGCGATCTCGATCGCCGGGCCGACCGCGCGCTTCGGCCGCGACCTCGCGGAGAGCTTCGTGCCCGCGCTGCTGGAGCAGACGCAGGCCCTTTCGCACGTTCCCGGAGCGGAGCTGGTGCTGTGACGTCGGCCGCGACTTCACGCCTGACGCCCGACGCCGAGCTCAGGGGCGTGACGAAGGTGTTCCCTCAGGGTACGGTCGCCGTCGACGACGTCTCGCTCGCCGTTGCGCGCGGCGAGTTCTTCTCGCTGCTCGGCCCGAGCGGGTGCGGCAAGACGACGACGCTGCGGATCGTCGCAGGGCTGGAGATGCCGACGTCCGGTGACGTGCTGATCCGCGGCGAGCGGATGGGGAGACGACCGGCGTACCGCCGACCGACGAACACGGTGTTCCAGCGTCCGGCGCTCTTCCCGCATCTGACGGTGGAGGCGAACGTCGCGTTCGGGCTCAAGCTGGAGCGGCTGCCGAACTCCGAGATCCGACGTCGCGTCGCCGAGGCGCTCGAGCTCGTCGAGCTCGCCGGCTTCGAGCGCCGCCGGCCGCACCAGCTCTCGGGCGGCCAGCAGCAGCGCGTCGCCATCGCACGCGCCCTCGTCAAGAAGCCGGCGGTGCTGCTGCTCGACGAACCGCTCTCGTCGCTCGACCTCCGCTTGCGCGTCCAGATGCAACGGGTCCTGAAGCGGATCCAGATCGAGTCCGGGACGACGTTCGTCTATGTCACGCACGACCAGACCGAAGCCCTGACGATGTCGGACCGGGTCGGAATCATGAACGGCGGCCGCATCGTGCAGATCGGCACGCCGGCCGACGTCTACGAGCGCCCGCGCACGCGGTTCACCGCGACGTTCGTCGGCGAGACGAACCTGTTCGAGCGGTCCGGGAACGGCGCCGGGACGTTCGTCAGCGACGGGCTCGCCCTCGAGGTGCCCGGGCCCGGCGTGGCGGCGTCGATCAGACCCGAGCGCGTCGCTCTGGCGGCAGCCATCGAGCCGCGCAGCGGCTGGAACGTCTTCGACGCGACGGTCGAGATGGTCGTCTTCCAGGGCGCGAACGTCCAGTACCGCCTGCGGCTGCCGAACGGCCGCGAGCTCGTCGCCGAGCGGCCGAACGACGCGGCGATCGCCGTTGCGGCGGGCGATCGTCTCCAGGCCGGCTGGGCTGCCGAGAGCGCCGTGATGCTCGAGTCGTGACCAACTCGCAATCACCAACGAAAGGAGCACTCCCGATGCCGAACGAAAGCCAGCCGGTGCCGACGCGCACACTGAGCAGGCGCGACGTCCTGAAAGCCTCCGGTGCCGCCGTCGGCGCGCTCGCTCTGGGCGTCGACCCGGTTCGCGCCGCGACGAACGCCATTCGCGTCCGCCGCGCCAATCCGGTGTCCGTGACGATGTTCGTGTTCCTCGGTGGAGCGCTCGACGTGATGCCGAAGGCGTTCAAGGACTGGTACGAGAGCCGCCACAAGAATGTCTCGATCACGATCTACGAGAACAGCAACCTGATCGGGTATCCCCTGATGGTCGCGCAGAAGCAGCAGGACCCGAGCAAGCCCTTCGTGAACATGGGCTTCTTCAACGCGCAGACAAGCGCGCAGGGCGATCTGGACGGCATGTGGGAGAAGCTCGACTACGCCTCCCTGGCGAATGCCAAGGACATCTATCCGGCGTTCAAGCGTGGGAATCAGAACGGGATCGGGATCGGCGCCGATCAGTACGGACTGCTCTACAACACCCAGATGATCTCGAAGCCGCCCACCTCGTGGGGCGACCTGTGGAACCCGACGTATGCCGGTCAGGTGACGTTCTTCGACTACGCGTGGTACGCCGTCTACGCCGCGGCGAAGCTGAACGGCGGCGGCCTCCGCAACATGACGCCCGGTTGGGCACTGTGGTCGCAGAAGGCTCACCAGATGATCAGGACGATCGTGACGTCGAACCCGCAGTACCTTCAGGTGCTCACGAACGGAACGGCCGGCCTGACCGACTACTTCAACGGCACCGGTCTCCAGTGGAAGCGCCAGGGTGCGCCGATCCAGTACGTCCCGCCGAAGGAAGGCGCGATCAACGTGCCCGTCTACCTGCAGTCGGTCCACGGCAACACGCCGGCTCAGACGGAGGCTTGCCACGACATCATCGACAAGATGCTGTCGCCGAAGTGGTGCGGCGGGTGGATGAACACGAGCATCGAGGTGCCGGCGAACAGCAAGGTGAAGCTGCCGGAGGAGTTCAAGTCGCTGCCGGCCTTTCAGAAGAGCACGATCGACAAACTGATCAAGCTCGACTGGCAGGTCGTCGCGAAAGCGAATAGCACGTGGCGCAACCTCTGGGATCAGAACGTCAAGGCTCATCTGTGACGCCAACGCGGGGCGGCGTGAGGCAGTGCCTGTGACCGACGCGACTGTCGGCCCTGCACTGCCCGCGCGCCGCGACCGCCGGCGTCGGAGGCGTCTCGACTGGCGTGGGTATGCGCTCCTCTCTCCGGCCCTCGCAGCGACGAGCTTCGTCTTCGCCGCGTCGATGGTGATCCTCGCCGTCTACAGCTTCCGTGCCTTCGAGAACGGCCGTCTCGAGCCCGGGCACACGCTGAGCACCTGGAGCGACCTGCTCGGCAGCTCGTACTTCTGGAGCGTCGTCGAGCGGACGATGAAGCTGGGTGCGGTCACGGTCGCGGTCACGGCGGTGATCGGCTACCCGGTGGCTCTCGCGCTGTACCGGCTGAGAGGGAGCGTCCTGCGGTACTTCGCGTATTTCCTCATCTTCTCGCCGCTCCTGACGAGCGTCGTCGTCCGGTCATACGGCTGGGCGCTCGTCCTCGGAGACGGCGGCTTCGTCAACAATCTGCTGATCCGCTGGCATCTCGTCGACAGGCCTGTGCGGATCCTCTACGAGTTCAGCGGCGTAACGATCGGGCTCGTCCACATCCTGCTTCCGTTCATGATCTTCCCGATCCTCGCGGTGCTCGATCAGCTCGACCCGATGCTCGAGCAGAGCGCCGCCGATCTCGGCGCGACGAGCTGGACGACGTTCAGGCGGGTGACGCTGCCGCTGACGGTGCAGGGCGTGATCGCCGGCTCGCAGCTCGTCTTCGCGCTCGCGATCAGCGCTTTCGCGACGCCGACCCTGCTCGGGGGCGGCCGTGTGCAGGTGCTGGCCAGCCAGATCTACAGCGACGTCGGAGGCCTCGATTGGCCGAGCGCGGCGGTCTCGTCGTACGTGCTCCTCGCGCTCGCACTCGTTGCGATCGCGCTCTTCAGCATGCTGCTTCGCGCCCAGACCGGCACGCGCAACGCGAGCTGGGAGTACGCGGGGGAATGACCGACCGGCTCCAGCTCGGCCGCGGCGGCCTCTACGCGTTTCTCGTCCTCGCGCTCGTCTTCATGGTGCTGCCGATCGCGATCGTCGTCGTCGACTCATTCAACTCCTCGTCGTTCGGCGCGTGGCCTCCACCGGGATTCTCCACCCGCTGGTACGCGAACCTCTTCCACAACGGCGGGTTCGGACCGCCCGCCGTGCGCAGCGTCGAGCTCGCGCTTGCGGCAACCGCTTGCTCGCTTGCCCTCGGGACGCTGGCCGCGCTCGCCATCGCGCGCTTTCGCTTCCCCGGGCGCCGGGCCGTTCAGGGCTTCGTCGCGGCGCCGCTGATCGTTCCGAAGGTGGCGATCGGAATCGCCGCCTTCATCCTCTTCCTCAAGGTGGGGCTGTACGGCAGCTTCGGCAGCCTCGTCCTCGCTCACACGGTGATCACGCTCCCGTTCGTGATCACGCTCGCCGTCGCCGGCTTCGCGCGGGTCGACCACATGCTGGAGGAGGTGGCGACCGATCTTGGCGCGGTCCCGCGTCAGATGTTCCTCCGCGCGACCCTGCCGCAGATGCGCGGGCCGATGATCGCGGCGGCCGTCTTCAGCTTCATCATCAGCTTCGATGAGCTCGACGCATCGATCTTCCTCGTCGGCCAGCACACGAACACGCTGCCGACGGCGATGTTCATCTACATGGAGAAGTATCAGGACCCCACGCTCGCCGCGCTCTCGACGCTGCTCATCGGCGCATCGCTCGTCGCCGCCGTTGCGATCGCCTTTCTGATCGCGCGCGTCGGCGGCATCCGGCTCTTCGCGGAGCGCGGCGGCGCGGCGGCTGCGTTGGAGGAAGGCGTATGACCCGACGACAAGGAGATCAACGTGACCGAGGTTGTAGCGACGCAATCCCAACACGAGATCACGCGCTTTCCGGTGCTGACGATCGCGAACGGGCACGAGCTCGAGCTCGTCGTGCACACGATCCGCGGCGGCGCCGGCGACGGACCGACCCTCGGTCTCGTCGCCGGGATTCACGGCGACGAGCCGCTGGGAGTCGAGACGCTCCGTCGCTTCGTCGGCGAGCTCGACCGTGATTCGTTCGCCGGCGAGCTCGTCGTCCTTCCGGTCGCGAACGCCTACGCGTTCCAGTCGCTGACGCGCAACACGCCGCTCGACATGAGCAATCTCAACCGCGTCTTCCCGGGTGACCCCGACGGCATGCTCACGGATCAGCTCGCCCACGCGATCGTCAACGTCCTCGTCCCTCGGTGCGACTACCTGATCGATCTTCATTCAGGAGGGAACCTCGCCACCGTCGACTACGTCTACCTGCACGACGACGGCGGGCTCGCCGAGAGCTACGGCTGCGAGATCCTCTTCCGCGGGCCGTCGTTCCCCGGCTCCCTCGGCGACCACGCCCGCTCGAACGGCGTGCCGACGGTCGTCAGCGAGCTCGGCGGCGGCCAGCAGCGCAACGCCCACTACATCGCGAAGGGGATGCGCGGCATCCGGAACGTGATGAAGCGGCTCGCGATGCTGCCCGGGGAGCCTGAGATGCCCGATCGCCAGGTCGTCGTCGACGAGCTGATCGTGCTCCGGCCCCACCACGGCGGCCTGATGATCTCGAACGTCGAGCCGGAGCAGCTCGGCACCTCGGTCGCCGGGGGCACCGAGCTCGGGCGCATCGTCGACCCGTACACCTTCGAGGTGCTCGAGGTCGTGAATGCGCCGTTCGACCCGAGCCTGCTCGTGCTCGTGCGGGAGCCGGTCACGAAGGTCGATCCCGGGGACTACGGATTCATGGTCGCGAACGGCGCGACGGCCCGCCCAGTCGGACAGAGCTGAAAGGAGCCCCATGGACATCCAGCAGATCGAGACCGATCCCGACCCGTACGCGCCCTACCTGCTCTCGCAGGGCATCCGGATCGGCGACATGCTGCTCGTCTCGGGCCAGGTCGGCATCGACGACGCGGGCGAGCTCGTCTCCGTCGACGAGTTCGAGACGCAGGCCGACCAGGCTTTCCGCAACCTCGGCCGCGTTCTCGAGGCCGGTGGCTCGAGCCTCGACCGGGTGGCGAAGGTGACGACCTTCCTCACCGACATGGCCGCGAACTTCCCGAAGGTCGTGGAGCTGCGCCGGAAGTGGTTCACGCCGCCCTATCCCGCCGACACGATCGTCGAGGTGCGGTCGCTCTACCGGCCGGAGGTGATGCTCGAGATCGAGGCGATCGCCGTCATCTGAGGCACGCGGCGTCATGCCTTCATAAACTCGACCGCACAGGCTGCGCCCCACTCGAGACAAGGAGACTGGCGATGTCGGACGGCCCCGGCGACCTCCACCATCATCCGACCGAGGAGTACGCGCACGACATAGCGGAGCTGCGCGAGGACATCGCCTTCGAGCGCGAGACCCTCGACGAGTCGATCAAGCACGACTATTCGACGAGCGACACCGGGATCGTGCCGCTCAACCGCCGCCGCCCGATCTGGCATTTCGCCGGGCTCTGGGCGTCGTTTGCAGCCGGGTTCTCGTTCCTGTTCGTCGGCACCGAGCTCTATGCAGGGGGACACGACCTCGGCTCGACGGCGGGGATAACGGTGCTCGGCATCGGCATCTACGTCGCCTACGCGCTCGTGGCGTCGTACCTCGGCTCGCGCACCGGCCAGACGCACGCGCTGCTGACGCGGTCGATCTTCGGCGTCTCGGGCTCCTGGCTCGTCTCGCTCTTCATCATCGTCGGCGCGACGGGCTGGACGGGCTTCCAGGCAGGGCTGATGGTCCAGATCTGGGACGGCCTCTACGGCTGGGACCACGTCGAGGTGCTGGCGATCGTCTTCGCCGGCCTGATGGTGTTCAACAACCTGTTCGGCTTCACCGGCATCACCGTCTTCGCGCGCTATCTCGTGACGCCGTTGATCATCCTCTGGGTCCTCTACCTGGTGATCAAGGTGCTCGTCACCGACTCGGCCATCCTGAACGACCAGCCGAAGGGGGGCGGCGGGCTGTCGTTCCTCGCCGGCGTCGCCGTCGTGATCGGCTTTGCGATGTGGGGGAACGAGCCCGACATCTTCCGCTACGGCAAGCCTCGCTTCTGGTGGCCGCTACCGGCGTTCGCGTTCGCGCTCGTCCTCGGCTTCCTGCTCTTCTCCGTCGGAGGGTGGATGATGGCCGACCTGGCGGGGACGACCGACTTCGGCCAGGTCGTGCGCCAGACCACGGAGTACTCGCTGGTCGGGGCGTTCTGGCTCTCCTTCATCCTCGGCACGCTCAGCCAGTTCGCGATCAACGACGGCAACTACTACGAGGCGATCAACGGCGGCCAGAACATCATCGGCGGCTGGCGTCGCTGGCGGCGTGTCTATACGTGCCTGATCATCGCGGCGGGCGGCTGTCTCTCTGCCTGGCTGGTCAACTTCCACTTCACCAACGGCTTCTTCAAGGTCGCCGCGTTCCTCGCGATCACGGTGCCGACGGCGAGCGTGATCATGGCGATCGACCACTTCCTGCTGCCGCGCTGGTTCGGGATCTCGCGGCCGCTCGTGAAGATCCCGTCGTGGTCTCAGACGGCGTGGGTCAACTGGCCGGGTCTGATCGCCCTCTGCGGTGCGGTCTTCTTCGGAGCCTGGGCGAGCGGGATCGTTCCCGGCGAAGACCCGACGCGGCTCTGGGGCATCCCGCCGCCCGAAGCCTGGGTGCTGGGCGGTGTGACCTACGTCGCGGGCGTCTGGGTCGTGCAGGCGTTTGCGCCCGACCGTGTCAAGGAGCTACTGGGCTTCAGCCGCCTCGTCATCGACGAAGACGTGCCGCCCGACGCGGTGATCGACATTGCGAGCGTCGCAGGCCTCGCGCCCGGCGCGCGGGGCACGCAGCCGAGGGTTGCACCGGCGACGCCGTGACGATCGATCTCGTGCTGAAGAACGGTCTCGTCGACGTCGGCGGGGGCGATTTCCGACGCACCGACGTCGCGATCGAAGGCGGTCGGATCGCTTCGATCGGCGACGGCGCGACCGGCGGCGAGATCGTCGACTGCACGCGGTTCGCCGTCGTGCCGGGGATCGTCAACTCCCACAACCACTCGAACGAGAACTGGTTCCGCGGACGCTTCGACAACCTGCCGCTCGAGCCCTGGATGCTGTTCTCGTATCCGGTCTTCGCGAACCCGGTGCAGTCCGACCGCGAGATCTACGTGCGGACGCTGCTCGGCGGCATGGAGATGATCCGCTCGGGTGCGACGTGCGTGGTCGACTACGTCTACGAGCTCGCCGGGTGGACGGAGGAGTCGATCGGCGCGGTCGCGCGCGCCTATCGCGACCTCGGCCTGCGCGCCGTGATCGTGATCGGGATGTCGGACCGCTCCTACGACGAGGTCGTCGTGCTCGACCTGAACCTCGTCTCACCCGAGCTGCGCGAGCGCTTCGGCACCGACAGGCTGCCGCCGTGGCCCGAGTGGGACGAGTTCGCACGCTTCGCGGTCGAGCGCTACCACCGGCCCGACGAGGGCATCTCGATCGGCCTCGGCCCGTCGGGCCCGCAGCGCTGCACGGACGAGATGCTGACCGCGTGTGCCGCGCTCGCCGACGAGCTCGACCTGACGATCCACATCCACGTGCTCGAGACCCGGATGCAGGCGCTCTCGGGGATGAAGATGTACGGCCGCACGCTTCCGGCCCACATGCACGAGATCGGCTTCCTCGGCCCGCGTGTCAGCTTCGAGCACGGCATCTGGCTGACCGACGCCGACATCGAGCTCGTGCGCAAGACGCGGACGAGCATCACCCACAACCCGATCTCGAACATGAAGCTCGGCAGCGGCATCGCGGCGGTCCCGGTCCTCCTCGACGCAGGCATCAACGTCGCGATGGGGACCGACGGCATGAGCTCGAACGACGGCAACGACGCCTACGCGACCCTGAAGGTCGCGGGGCTCCTGCACAAGCTCTGGGACATCGACTACGAGCGCTGGCTCGGCGCCCGCGAGGCGTGGGCGATGGCGACGCGCGGCGGCGCGCAGGCCGCGGGCCAGGACGACCTCGGGGCCCTCGAGCCCGGGAAGCGCGCCGACCTCGTCCTGCTCGACCTCGAGAGCCGCGTCTTCACGCCGCTGAACGACCCGCTCCAGCACATCGTCTTCTGCTCGACGACGAGCGCCGTCCACTCGACGATGATCGGCGGGCGCTGGGTCGTGCGCGACGGGAACGTCACCGGCGTGGACGAGGCCGCCGTCCTCGCCGAAGGCCGCGAGCTCGGCAAGGGCGTGCTCGAACGCCACCAGGAGGCGTTCGAGCTCGGGAATCAGCTGCTCGCTTCCGTGCGGGCGGGCTGGCTCGAGGCGCTCAACACCGACGTCGGCATCAACCGCTCGGTGCCGCTCGAGCGGAGATAGGGGCGAACGTGGTGCGTGAGAGCAGAATCCGCTGATGCCGTCGCACGAGCAGATCCAGGCGTGGGACACGGAGCACGTGATCCATCCGTGGAGCTTCGCCGGGCCGTCGCTCCTGCTCGTGCGCGGCGAGGGCTCGAGCTACTTCGACGCCGAGGGCCGTGAGTACCTCGACGCACTCGGCGGCATCCAGCTCTGCGAGATCGGGCACGGCCGCGCCGAGCTCGCAGAGGTGGCCGCCGCGCAGATGGCCGAGCTCGAGTACGCGCCGATGTTCTGGAACTTCGGCAACGAGCGCGCCGCGGAGCTCGCGCACCGGCTCGTCGAGCTCGCGCCGGACGGGATCGAGGAGGTCTTCTTCACGAACGGCGGCTCGGAGAGCTGCGAGAGCGCGATCAAGATGGCACGTCTCTACCACCACAACCGCGGCGAGCCCGAGCGCACGTTCATCCTCTCGCTCTCGCACTCCTACCACGGCATGACCTACGGCGCCCTCTCGGCGAGCGGGTTGTCGGGCCTCAAGGTCGGCGTCGGCGAGCTGCCCGGCGGCTTCTACCACCTGACGACGCCGTACCCGTACCGAGGGCACTCGTTCGACGAGTGCCTGCGCGAGCTCGAGGAGACGATCGACCGACTCGGCACCGGCAAGATCGCAGCATTCATCGGCGAGCCCGTCCTGACGGTCGGCGGCGTGATCGTCCCGCCTCCCGAGTACTGGCGCGCCGTGACGCAGCTCTGCCGCGAGCACGGCATCCTGCTGATCGCGGACGAAGTCGTGACGGCGTTCGGGCGCCTCGGCGAGTGGTTCGCCTCGCCGTCGTGGGGCATGACGCCGGACCTGATCGCGACAGCGAAGGGGCTGACCAGCGGCTACCTGCCGCTCGGCGCGGTGCTCGCGACGCGGGAGGTGGGCGAGACGCTGCGCACCGCCGAGTCAGGCTTCATGCACGGCTACACCTACTGCGGACATCCGGTCGCGTGCGCGGTCGCGCTCAAGAACCTCGAGATCATCGAGCGCGAAGAGCTCGGCGCGAACGCCGGTCGCGTCGGCGAGCACCTGCTCGAGGGACTGCGCAGCCTGCTCGAGCTTCCCATCGTGGGCGACGTCCGCGGCGCCGGCCTCCTCGCCTCGGTCGAGCTCGTCGCGGGCAAGCAGAGTCGTGCCCCGATCGAGGTCCGCCGCCAGGAGATCGCCGACCGTGTTCGAGACGAGCAGCGCGTGATCGTCCGCTCGATCTACCAGAACGTCATCCTCGCCCCGTGCCTGATCCTGACCGAGCAGGAAGCCGACCGGATCGTCGAGGCGCTGCAAGACGTGCTGGCGACGACGGCGCCGGACGGCCGGTCGATCGTCGGCGCTCAGCAGCGGTAGCCGATTCGACTGCCGACGCGCTTGGCCGCTGCGGTCTCCTTGCCGAAGCGGATCAGCTCCATGCCGACGTTGTTCGAGTCGAGGTTCCTGGCGGCGTCCCGGACTGCCTGCAGCGTCTCGAGCGACTGGTCGGTGAGCGTGAAGAACCGCGCGATCCGCGGGCGGAGGGCGACGGGCGGGGTGAGCGCCCTGATCCGCGCGGCCTGCTCTCTCAGGACCGGGAGCGCCTGGTCGGTCGCCTCGATGACGTTGCCGAGCAGCGTCGGGTCCTGGATCGGCGGGATCCGGTCGAGCTTGCGCCCGTACTCCTGGCAGATCGCCCGGGCGCGAGCGAGGTAGACGCCGGGCGGCGGCGCCTTCGCGCCGCGGCTGGACGTCGTCACGACGAGCGCGGCCGTCGCACCGGTGGCGGCGACGATCGCGATCGCGAGGAGTCGTGCGCGCGTCGTGGACACGGAGAGACAACGCCGACGAGGCGCCGCCGGTTTCGCACCGGCATTAGGATCTCGATGTTTACCCGACGGAGGAGGAGCCATGGCCACGCAGACCACGCCGTTGACGAGGGAGCAGCTCGCAGCGCTTCCCGGCAGCTACTTCAGAGCCGTCGACGCGAAGGACGTCGATGCGATCCTGTCCCACTTCGCCGACGACGCCACGCTCACGGTGCAGACGGACCACGCGGTGTTCGAGGGCGCCGATCAGATCAGGCGCATGTTCACCGACTTCTGCGGCAACTCCGTATCGATCTTCCACGAGATCAAGAACATCGTCGTCGAGCCCACCGCAGGCAAGGTCGCAACGGAGCAGAGCTACATCGGCGAGCTGAACGACGGGACGAGGAACGACATGCACAATTGCAACTTCTTCGACGTCAACGCCGACGGCGAGTTCACACGGGTCATCATCTGGATGGCGGGCACGAATCCGCTGAAGTAGCTGTCCGACGCGGTCCACAAGCGGTTCGCCGACACCGCCGAGCTCATCGCGGCCCTGCAGGATGCGCGCGCTGCGGAGACGCAGCAGCGGCTCGCGCACCTGCTCGCGCCGAAGGGAGACGAGCGCGTGCTCGACGTTGGCACTGGAGCCGGTGCGTTCGCGCTGGCGCTGGCGCCGCTCGTTCGCGAGGCCGTCGGTGTCGACATCGTTCCCGCGCTCCTCGCGGAGGCGCGCAAGCGCGCCCCGGCGAACGTCGAGCTGATCGAGGCCGACGCGACCGCGCTCCCGTTCCCGACTGCGTCCTTCGACCTGGTGACGACGGCCCGGACGCTGCACCACGTCGCGCGGCCCGAGGTCGTGGTGGCCGAGGCCGATCGCGTGCTCCGGCCGGGCGGGACGATGCTCGTCGTCGACCAGCTCGCGCCCGGCGACCCGATCGCCGCGATCGAGCTGAACCGGTTCGAGCGCGCCCGCGATCCGTCGACGACCCGCGTCCTCGCAGACGTCGATCTCCGCGGTCTCTTCGACTCGAACAACTTCGTCCTCCGGCGCGCCGAGATCGTCCGCGAGAGCCGCGATCTGGAGCGGTACCTCGACCTGGCGGGCTGCACCGGCGAGGAGCGCGAGCAGGCGCGCGGCCTCGCGCCGCCCGACCTCGCCGGCGTCTACGGCTGGTACGTGCTCGCGAAGCCCGGTTTCCGTTGACGGCCGCCGCCCCGCGAGAGGTCGGGCTCGGCCACCCGGCCCCGATCTTCCCGGTACGCGACCTCGACGCGGCGGCCGGGTTCTACGCGCGGCTCGGCTTCCGGATCCGGCGTCACGACGACGGCTACGGGTCCGCGGAGCGCGAGCGACTGCTCATCCATCTGCAACGGAGCCCGGAGCTCGACCCCTTCGAGAATCTCTCCGCGTCCTACGTCGAGACGGCCGCGGTCGACGAGCTGCACGCCGAATGGCTCGAGCTCGGCCTCTGGCTCGTCCAGACGATCACGCCGGAGGTCGACGCCGAGGCGCGCCGCCGCTGGGCGCGAGGCGAGCCCGTGGGGCGAATGAACGAGCGGGTGGAGGACAAGCCGTGGGGCGTCCGACAGTTCGACCTCCTCGATCTCGACAACAACCAGCTCCGCTTTGGCAGGGTCATTCGGCGATCAGCTCCTTGAAGGCAGGCTCCTCGCGTATCGGATCGAAGTCCGAGTCGGCCTTCGCACAGGAGCGAAACCGCTCGGACAGCTCGATCGCGCGCCGGAGGTGCACGACCGCGTCGGCGCGGCGCCCGGCGAGGCTCTCGCAGCAGGCGACGTTGTAGAACAGCCCCGCATACTGCGGCTCGGCGTCGAGCAGCGCGCGGCCGCGGTCGGCCGCCTCGGCGTACTCGCCGGCCTCCGAAGTGGTGGCGCACTGCCCGGAAGGGAGAGCGGCCGTCGTCCACCTACTCGATCTCGTCCAGCCGCGCGACCGCGTAGCCACTCATCGACCTCTCCTTCAGCAGGGCCGCGTAGCTACGACGCGGACGAGGTCGGCGACTTCTTCGCCGGAGCCTGCTCCTGCTGCTCGTCGCCGTTTGCGCTGAGCCCTTCGATGCCGTCGCGCGCGATCTGACGCGTGAGCATCGCGGCGAGGCCGTCGAGTGGCCCGCCGCCACCGCCGACGAGGACATCGGGAACGATCTTCACGTGGCCGTCGCCGATCTCGCTGAACACCGCGACGAGCGCGGTTGCCTCGGGCCCCAGTGCCTCCCGTTGCTTCTCGTACCCGATCGCACGGGCCACGCCCTGCGCCTCGATCGCGGCTGCCTCCGCCTCGCCTGTCGCCTTGACGACGTGCGCCTGCGCCTCGCCCTTCACCTGCACGACGTGCGCGTCGGCCTCGCCCGTCGTCTTGGCATACGCCGCGGCGCCCGCAGCGTCGGCTTTTCGCCCCTCGGCGTCGTTCTGCTTGATCTTGATCGACACGCTCGACTTCGCGAGCTCCGCCTGCATCGCCGCAGTGCCGCGCACCTGCTCCAGCTCGACGCGCTTCTCCTCCGCCGTCCGCTCCTGCTCGTAGGTCGTCTGCTGCTGCCGGGCGATCTCGCGCGCCGTCAGCACGTCGACGAGTTGAGCCGGCAGGACGACGTCCTGGATGTAGACGCCGCGCGTCTCCACCTCGTAGCGTGAGAGGTAGGCGCGAATGTACTCCTCGGCCTCCTTCTGGACGTCGTCCCTCGTCTCGATGAACGTCACGGCGGGCAGGCCCTGAAGCGTGTTGCGGAAGTAGTTGCCGACAGCGCTCTCGAGCACTTCGTTGACGAGGTTCTTCATCGTCCCGACCATGCTGATCACCTGCGCCGCGTGCGTGTCGGGCACGTGGATCAGAACCTGGAGGTCGATGTCGAACTCGAACCCCTCGCGGCTCTTCGCGCTGATCGGGTTCAACGACTTGTCGAGGTCGTGCGCCTCGCTCGCCGCCGTCGCCCAGTTGAGCGTCAGGATGCTCGTCGGCACGATCTCGGCGGCATAGATCCGCGGATTGAGCGGGTACTTGCCCGTTCGAAGCGGCTCGTTCCAGATCCCCTGATGCCCCGGGTTCACCATCGACCCGAACTTGAAGCCCGCGCCCGACGTGTCCTGCGTCGGTAGGCCGACATAGGACTTGATCACCGCGACCTCGCCCTGCTGAACGACCGTCATCGGCACGAGCTCGACCTGGACGAGGAACGGATTCAGCAGATACGCGCCGTAGAGGAGCGGGTCGTGCTGCAGGCCGATCCGCCCGCCGTGGTCGAGGAACGCCTGGAAGTCCTGGTAGTTGTTGTGAAGGTCGTTCTTGCTTCCGATCAGCGCACCGATCACCTCCGCAACGGGCTTCTTCTCCTCTTCCATCTGCCGGATGTCGCCGTAGCCGCCGAGGCGGCTCGCGATGTCGCCTTTCGCGAGCGGCTTGCCCTCGAGCGCGGTGATGACGCCGATCACGTCCGTCCCCTCCTGCGTCGGCGTGATGTTCACGACGCCGAGATGCTCCGGACGGAGCCCGAAGCTCGCCGGGCCGTACTTGCCGGTATTCCCCACCACCGGCACGTCCGGCGAGACGGGGGCCCCGTACACCTTCTGGGACGTGATCACGAGGAAGGCGATCGGGTGGATCGGCGCGAGTGTGCCCGGCGGCAGCACGGCCCGCTGAACGCCCTTCTCGCCTCCGTTCTCGAGGAAGCTGCGAATGTCGCGGAAGTCGCCGAAGACCTCTTTGTACTCGGCGCTCTTCGCGCCGATCGGCAGCGGCTTACCGACCTGCGCGATCACGACGCCGATGCCGCCGGCCGGCACCTGGACCCACGAGTACTTGTCGATCCGGAAGACGGGCCAGAGCCGGAAGCGCCAGCCCGGCATCAGCAGCTCGGCCTGGTAACCGGCCTCGCCGTTGAACGCGATCACGCCGCCGTCGCCGAGCTTCGCGCCGAAGCGCTTGATCGGCAGGCCGATCTCGGTCGGCCCGACGTACGTGGCCGACTTGACCCCGACGAAGCCGACCGCGGCGACGATCAACACCACGATGATCACGACGCCGAGGACCATTTGGCGCGACGCTATCAGTCAACGCGGCCGCGCGCCGCCGTCGATCAGGAGCAGCCCGGCGCCGATCTCGGCGTAGCCGATCACCTCGTGCGAGCGCTTCAGACCCGCGCCGAAGTCGTACCCGAGCGGAGCGTGAACCTGGAGCCGCGGCTCCAGCCACTCCCTGCCGTTCTCGGCGATCGCCGACCCGAACAGGCCCCTCGTCTGAGCCGCAAACAGGCCCTGGGCCGCCGGCGTCAGCGCCGTATCGGCGATCACCTCCGCGTAGCCGCGCTCCGGGTCGATCAGGCGGAACGACGTCGTCCGGGACGGCGGGATGCTGCTCTGGCTGTGTGCCTGGCTGATGTGACGAGGGTCGAACAGACCGAGCTGTATCTGCGTGTCGACGTCGAGCCGAGTCAGCTCGATCGCGCCGGTTCGCGCGCAGTCGGCACGCAGCCCGTCGAGCCGGGCCTCGCGTTCCCGCTCTTCGGTCTTCGCGGCCGCCCACGCGCCGAGCTGCGCCTTCAGGGTCTCGTCGTCGACGGCGTCGGCGTACAGCCGCAGCACCCGCTCGGGGTCGAGCTCGCCGAGCCGCTCCGCGATGATCGTCTCCGCGACGCTTCTCACCGCCGCGTCCCACGCGGCGTCGACGTCGAGTCCCGAGCCGGCGGCGCTGCCGACGAGCTTCGCGTCGATCGATTCCTTCAACGCGCGTGCGATCGGAAGCAGCGGCTCCGCCTCACGCAACAGCTCCGCCTGAGCTACGGCGTCGTCAGGCTTCTTCCGCGCCATCCTCGGGGACGATAGCCCTGTCGTTTCGGGGCGACCCGTCGAGCAGGTCGCTGATGCGTACCTGCTCGGCCAGCAGGCGGCGGAACCCGTCCGGCTCGCCGGCCGTGTACGCGCGGCAGAGGTCGCGCCCGGCGGGATAGGTGATGACGTAGGTCCGCCAGGTCGGGTCGTTCAAGAAGCGGATCATCTGGCCCGTGCGGTCCGGGGTCACCAGCCCCCATCGCTCGAGATACTCGCGCACCTCGAGCTCGTTCGTCCCGCCGTCGTGGAGCATCAGCGCGGCGTTGACGTGCGCCCACCTGCACGGCTCACGGGCCTGTTCGACGGCGAGCGCGTGAGCGAGATCTACCTCGAGCCCGGCCTCGGCCTTGACCGCGGCGGCCAGCGCCGCCCCGTGGGGGCCCTCGAGCAGTACGGACGGCGCGAGCGTGGCGATCCCCTCCGACACGACCGACTGCGGCGTCGGCACGAGCACGAGCGTCTCCTCCAGCAGGCCCCGGCCGCGTACGAGCAGATCCTCCTTGACGCATCGCTCCGTGTGGTGGCCTGCGTACGTCTCGTGGGTCGCGAGGATGAGCAGCTGGACTGCGGACAGCGGCAGGTCGACGTTGACGGAGATCCGGCTGCGCAGGTCGCCGAGGTAGGCGCAGAAGGCCCGCCAGGGCTCGTCACGCACGAGCTCGAGCTCGACGCCTTCGCCGGCCGGCAGCGCGACCAGGTGGCGCGTCGAGGCTCGCGCCTCCCGGATGACCGCCGCGAGCGTCCGCTCGACGCGTTCGACGGGCACCCGCATCGATTCCTCCCAGCGTCGGTAACGCTCGGCGAGCGGCTCGTTGCCGCCGAGTAGCGCTTCCAGCTGCTCGTGCGCTTCTCTGAACACCGCTTCGTCGGTGTGTGTCGGCCGCACGCCGTAGCAGCCCTCGACCTCGTCGGCGTACGACCTGGTCTCACCCGCCAGGACGCCCGCGTAGGTCCGCGCGCCGACGATCTGGTCACGGAGCCAGCCCTCCTCGAGCTCGTCGAGCAACGCGTCCCCAGCGGAGACGAGCGCGTGCGGATCGACCGGCGGCGCCGCGTCGCCCTCCGCTGCGAGCTCCGGGGGCCCGTAGTAGGCATCGACGATCCCGTCGACGTGCCGTCCGAGCCTCAGGCCCAGCCGGAGATATCGCTCCGCGGCGGGCTTCGTCACGAAGCGTGCTACTCCGCGCGGAGGAAGAAGTCGGTCACGATCCCGATCGCGTCCTGCGGGCACTCGACGAGGTCGGCGTGGCCGATGTCGGGAAACTCGACGAGCGTGACGTTCTCGTTCTGCTCGGACATGAGCCGGGCGCCGAGGCCCGACGGCGCGAGGTCGGGCGGGCAGAGCACGTCGTGAGTCCCGTTCGTCATCAGCAGCGGCCGCGAGATCTTCGGCACGAGCGGGGAGAGGTCCATGTTCTCCATCGCGAGGCATGCCTGGCGCACTGTGTACGGGTCGTTGAGCCCGACGATGTCGCGTACGAGCTGGAAGATGCTCTCGCCCTCCGGGCTCTCCATGAAGCGCGCGCCGACTGCCTGCGTCGTGACGTGGTCGGAGAAGTCGTCCCACGGCATCGTCTCGGCCATACGGCGCCAGATGCGGAAGACGGTCTGCCGGTAGACGTCCGGCTTCGCGAACGCGACGTCGGCGCAGGCTGCGATCGTCCGGTCCGGACATTTCGCCGTGAAGGCGATCGCGATCATGCCGCCCATCGACGTGCCGTGCACGTAGACGCGGTCGAGCCCGACGGCGTCGAGCAGCGCGACTCCGTCGTCGGCCCAGCCCTCGATCGTGTACTGCTCCCGCGGGTGATCGGAGGCGCCGTAGCCGCGGGCGTCGAACGAGAGGAGCCGGAAGCGCTCGCGGAAGCCGTCGTTGACGAGCCCGAAGTTGTGTCGGCCGAAGAGGCCGCCGCCGAGCTGGAGGATCACCGGCGCGCCTTCGGGGCCGGTGAGCTCGTAGTAGAGCCTGGCGTCGCCGGCTTGCGCGAACGGCACCGGAAGTTAATCCTTCTTGCCCTTGCTCTTCTTCTTGGCGTCCGGGATTGCCTTGGGGATGCTCGCCGACGGGCGGGAGTCCTCGGCGCCGCCCATGTCGTGCTTGCTCGGCATGTTGTGCCACGAGACGTTTGACGGCTTCCACTCGGTTGCGAACATCGAGAAGCGCCGCTGCGCACCCTCTGCCCCGCAGCTCGGGCAGGGCGGCGCGCTCGTGGCGGAGGCCGAGACGAGCTCCTCGAACTCCTGGTCGCACGCCGTGCAGCGGTACTCGTAGACCGGCATGGAGGCGGAGTCTAGCCGCATCGATTTCCTGCGACAGCTCGCTGCGCGGCAGGGCGTCGAGCCATCCGAGGACGACCTCCGGCGGGTCGTCGACTTCGTCGACGCGATCCTGCCCGAGCTGGCGCGCCTCGAGGAGCAGCTCGAGCCGGGAAGCGACGCGTGAGCCTGACCGCGATGGTCGCGCGGCTGCGTGCACGCGAACTGTCTGCGCGCGAGGCTGTCGAGCTCTACCTCGAGCGGATCGACGCCCGGCGCGACCTGAACGCCTACATCAGCGTGCGCGCCGAGCGGGCACTCGCGGAGGCGGACGGCGCCGCACGCGCGCCGCTCTACGGCGCGCCCGTCGCGGTCAAGGACGTGATCCCGATCGCCGGCACCCGCATGACCGCCGCCTCGGCGATCCTCCGCGACCACGTCGCGCGGACCGACGCCGTCGTGGTCACCCGCCTGCGCGGTGCCGGCGCCGTCCTCCTCGGGACGCTCAACCTGCACGAGTTCGCCTACGGCGCGCTCACGACGAGCCCGCACTTCGGGCCCGCACGGAACCCGTGGGCGCCGGAACGCGTCTGCGGCGGCTCGAGCGGCGGCTCGGGTGCGGCTGCGGCGGCCGATCTGGCCGCGGGCACGCTCGGCACCGACACCGGCGGATCGATCCGCATCCCGGCGTGCCTCTGCGGCGTCACCGGTCTGCGCCCGACGACCGGGCTCGTTCCGAACGGCGGCCTCTTCCCGGTGGCTGCCACGTTCGACACGATCGGCCCGATCGCCCGGACCGCCGCGGACTGCGCGCTGCTCCACGACGTCGTCGCCGGAACGCGGACGGAGCTCGGCGGAGGCGTCGAAGGGCTGCGGATCGGCGTCGTCGAGGCGCTCCTCGCGCGTGCCGAGCCGGCTGTCGCCGCGGCGGCCGAGGCGGCGATCGGCGAGCTCGCGAGGCTCGGGGCGCGCGTCGACCGGGCCGAGGTGCCGCTGCTCGAGGACGCGGGCACGATCCAGCAGCTGCTGATGCTGCCGGAGGCGGCCGGCGTCCACCTGCCCTGGCTTCGGACGCGCCTCTCCGATTACGGTCCCGACGTGCGCGCGCGGCTCCTCGCCGGCCTCCTGCTTCCCGCCACCGCGTACCCGACCGGCGTCCGCCTGCGCCGGCGGTACCGCGACGGGCTGCGCCGCGTCTTCGAGCGGTTCGACCTGCTCGCCGCGCCGGCGATGCCGGTCGTGGCGCCGCGCGTCGGCGAGGAGGCGGTGCGGGTGCGAGGCGAGGAGCTGCCGTACCGCCTGGCGCTGATCCCGTTCAACTCGCCCTGGAGCCTCGCCGGGCTGCCGGCGGCGAGTGTGCCGTGCGGCTTCGTGGACGGCCTTCCTGCGGGGCTCGCCCTCGTCGGCCGCCGCTTCGACGAGGCGACGGTGCTCCGCGCGGCGCACGCCTACCAGCAGGCGACGGACTGGCACGAGCGGCGGCCGGAATGAGCCACCTCGTCGTCGTTGCCGCCGCTCTCGCCGTCTGGCTCGGCGTCGGCGGCAGCGCGGCGGAGCCTGGCCGGAAGGCCTACCTGACGCACGTCTCGACCGTCTGCCAGACCTACGCGCGCCGGCTCGAGCGCGTCCCGGCTCCATCCGCGCCTGCGGCCTACGGCGACGTGATCAGCTCGCTGCGGCGCGTGGTGCCGCTCCTGCGCGCGCAGGAGCGGGCGATGCGGGCGATCCAGGCCCCGTCGACCCTCCAGCCGACCGTCGGGCGCCTGTTCGCCATCGACCGCAGCTCCATCGCGCCGCTCGAGTCGGCGCTCGCCGCCGCCACGCGCCGCGATGCCGGCTGGGTCGCGAGCGGCCTCGCCCGCTTCTCCTCCGTCCGCGACCGCGTCCACAGCCTGTCCGTCGCGATCGGGATCAGGTGCAACCCCAATTGACGCGGCCGGTCGAAAAGTCGTATACAAAACGGTCACTTCCGAAAGAGGGGGTTCTGACGCATGTCTGTCCTGATCAAGGGAGGCCGCATCGTCACCGCGGCGGACGACTACGTCGGCGACATCTACATCGAAAACGGCACGGTGTCGCTGATCGGCCAGTCGCTCGACGTGACGGCCGACAGGGTGATCGACGCGACGGGGAAGCTGGTCTTCCCGGGTGCGATCGACCCGCACACGCACCTCGAGATGTAGATGTCGCCGA
>Ga0136846_1237174_pt1 | contig 20479 bp, 23 predicted proteins | sample HopSoiMetagenom2_FD_96841 | JGI IMG/M metagenome (GOLD analysis project Ga0136846, IMG submission 96841) | Grasslands soil microbial communities from Hopland, California, USA - 2 Assembly 2016 (version 4) | ecosystem: Environmental > Terrestrial > Soil > Grasslands | place: USA: Hopland...
AACGCAAGCGGGAGACGGAAAAGTGAACGCCCCCACCCCTCAGGAACAATTCCTCCCCGGCCTCAACCTCCCCACCACGGAAACTTTCGCGGACTGGCAAGCCTTGGGTCGCCGCCTCTGCATGGGAGCCCGCGCCATCAACTGGCTGATCGGCGACTGGCTAATCGATGGCGCGGAACGGTTCGGGGACAAGGCAAGGGACGAAGCGCAGACCATTTTCCGGTCAGACGTCGACAGGTTCGACCCGATCCTGAAGACCTGCCGGCGCTTCCCGGAACCGAAGCGCCACGCTGCCCTGACGTTCGGGCATCATCTCGCGGTCATGTCGATCGATGACGACACCGAAGCGGAAACGCTGCTGAGCAAAGCCGAGACGGAGCGCATGACGACCGCGGCGCTCAAGGCCGAGGTCAAGGTGATCCGGTCGCATGCCAGGCTACCGATCGAGGACGATGACCCGGTCGACACAGCCATGCGCCGTATCGTCCAGGCCTGGAACCTCGCCAGTCGGGAAGCGAGGCAGATGTTCATCGAACTGGCGCAGGAATCTCACATGGGGGTGATCGAGCTATGAACCCGACGGCAATCATGAACACCGATCCGGCCGAGGTGCGGGAACTGTTTCTTCGCGGCGGACACAGGCTGCTCGAGCGGTGTTACGGGCGGTCGAACGATGTGACGCGGCAACTGATCGCGAAGGCTGGGGGTGCGGCGCTGCTGGCGGAACGGGCGCAGGTGCAGAAGTTTGGGCGGAGGGCTGGTCGTGTCCGGGCTGACTGACAAGCAGGCAGCTTTCGTCGCTGAGTACCTGATCGACCTGAATGCCACCCAGGCGGCGATCAGGGCTGGCTACAGTGCCGATACGGCCCGGCAGCAGGGTGCGAGGCTGTTGACAAATGTTCACATCGAGCAGGCCATCGCAGAAGCCCAAGGCGAGCGGTCAGCCCGCACCGAGATTACGGCCGATATGGTCCTTAAAGAACTGGCCAAGATCGGCTTCGCTGACATGCGCAAACTGCTCAAGTGGACCGGCAACCTGCCGCGCATGGACCTCGATCGCGCGGAGGAAACTGGCGAGGTCGAGATCAGCGCGGCGAATTTCGTCCGCCTGTTCGACAGCGACGAATTGGGCGACGACATCGTTGGCGCCATCTCCGAGATAAGCCAGACCAAAGACGGCGCGCTCAAGGTGAAGCTTCACGACAAACAGGCTGCACTAGTCAACATCGGTCGGCATCTGGGCATGTTCACCACCAAGATTGAGCACAGCGGCTCGGTCGACGTGAATCACAAGGTTCAGGAAGATGCAGATGCTTTCACCCGCTCAATTGCTGGCATCGCTGCCAGAACCGGAGCGGGAAGCGGAACTGGCGAAACTCAGCACTGAGACGCGCGCCGCGCTCCGCTACCATTGGCCGTTCTGGGCACGACCCAACCAACTCGCTCCCGATGGTGATTGGCGGACATGGCTGGCGCTTGCTGGTCGAGGCTTTGGCAAGACGGAGGCCGGCGCTCAGTGGATACGGCAGCGGGTCAAGGACGGCGCTCGCAACATCGCGTTGGTAGCTGAGACGCAAAAGGATCTGGAGGAGGTCATGGTCGCCCGGCTGTTGACGATCAGCCCAGCCGATGAGGCGCCACGCGTACGCTACAAGCCTGTTCGATTGGCATGGCCAAACGGTGCGACTGCTTTCGGCTATAACGGCACCGAGCCCGACCAGCTACGCGGTCCGGAGTTTGACACGGCGTGGGTCGATGAGCTGGCGAAATATCGATACGCTCGCGAGACCTGGGACATGCTGCAGTTCACCATGCGCGCTGGTGACGATCCGCGCGTGTTCGTGACGACGACGCCGCGTCCGATTCCCGTCCTGAAGGAGATCATCGCCGATAGCGGCACGATCATCACCAAAGGCTCGACCATGGACAATGCGTCCAACCTCGCGCCGTCGTTCATGAAGGCGATTGTCGATCGGTATGCCGGCACCCGTCTTGGACGACAGGAATTGAACGCAGAGTTGCTTGACGACGTGCCGGGCGCGCTGTGGTCGCGGGATATGCTCGACGCCAATCGGGTGAAGGAAGCGCCTGAGCTACAGCGCGTCGTGATCGCCGTCGACCCCAGCGGCACCAAAGGCACAGGCGCTGGTGACGACATCGGCATCGTAGCCGCTGGGCTTGGCATCGATGGTCGCGGCTATGTGCTCGGCGACTGGACCTGCCAGCTTTCGCCGGAAGGATGGGGCCGTCGCGTGGTCGAGTGTGCGTCGTTCTTTGGTGCCGATCGCATCATCGGCGAACGCAACTTCGGCGGCGCTATGGTCGAACACGTCATCCGTACCGTCGACAAGAACGCGTCGTACAAGGAAGTTGTCGCCAGCCGCGGCAAGGTGGCGCGTGCCGAGCCTATCGCGGCGCTCGATGAACAAGGGCGCATTTCACACGTCGGTGCGTTCCCCGACCTCGAAGACCAGATGTGCTCGATGACGGCTTCCGGCTATGTCGGCGAAGGATCGCCAGACCGTGCCGACGCGCGAGTTTGGGCGCTGACTGAGCTGATGCTCGGCGGCACGTACTCCCCCGATTATGGGGCGCTGTGATGATTTGTGCGAGGATAGCGATATGACCGATACGATGATCGAGCGCGTTGCGATTGCGTTGGAAAACGAACTGCGCCGACAGCACGAAGGCGAGTATCTCGTACGCTATTTCCCGCGCGGCCCCGGGTCGGATTGGTTGACGGTCGACGGCAACATTTACGTGACGCCCCTAGTGCGCGCCATCCTCGCCGCGATGCGCGAGCCGACCGAGGCGATGCTCGACGCCGCCGAGGACAAGGAGTGTCAGAGCCCAAGGGGAACGGCTCGAGCAATGCACCACGCCATGATCGACGCCGCCCTAACCGACCAGCCGTAATCATCAACCCACCCGCGCGCGTATCCCAGCGCGCATGTCCGGCCGCATCCGACCCGAGAGTGTCCGCCTGAAGGACGCCGGCAACGTCGTGCCGATCCGCGACGGGCTCATCAGCATGCTCACCGGCATGGGCACCAGCACCGATCAACGCAGCTACAGCCGCTATTTCGCGCGCGTCATGTCAGATGTGGAGATCGATCAGGCCTATCGTGGGTCCTGGGTGATGCGGAAAGCAATCGACAAGCCCGCCACCGAGATGGTGCGGGAATGGCGCGACTGGCAGGCGGACAGCGCCGACATCGAAAAGCTTGAGGCCGAGGAAAAGCGGCTCGACATCCGCAACAAGGTCCGTCGCGCCGAATGCCTGCGTGGGCTCGGTGGAGCGGGCATGGTCCTGTACGTCGGCGGGTCTGACGCCGAGCAGGCAAACGCGATCGACCCGACCAGGATCAGGGCCGGCGACCTCAAGGCAATCCACGTCTGGCACCGGTCGCGTTTCGCGCTCGGCCCGATGATCGACACATGGGGCGATCCATGGTTCGGGCACCCGTCCTATTACGAGGTCCAGCTTTCCGGCACGTCTGGCGGTAAGACGATGCGCTTTCACCCCTCTCGCGTTGTCGCCTTCAAGGGCGAGCCGGTAACCGACATTGCGGGCGTCGACTGGCGTGACGCGCACTGGGGACAAGCCAAGGTCCAGACGATCATCGACGCAATCCAGAACGTGGACACCGCGGACACCGGGTTTGCCGCACTGATCAGCCAGGCCAGACTACGGCGCATCTACATCCCCAAGCTGCTCGACATGCTCAGTCAGCCCGGTGGCGAGGCGAAACTGGCCAAGCGGTTGCAGGCCTTCGCGCTGGGCGAAAGCAACAACTCGGTATCGTGGCTCGATGGCGGTGACGGTGCGACGGGCGCCGAGAAGATCGACGACAAGCAGGTCACTTGGACCGGCATGCCCGATATCATGGCGGCCTATCGCACTGCCGCGGCTGCTGCTGCCGACATGCCGGCGACCGTGCTGTGGGGCATCTCGCCGCAGGGCATGAACGCGACCGGCGATAGCGATATCACGCTGTTCCATAAGACGATCAAGGGCAGGCAGGACCTCGATTTGCGACCGTGCATGACGCAGATCGACGCCGTGTTGGTGCCTTCCGCGCTTGGTCGTGTTGATGACGGCCTCTGGTACGACTGGGCGCCGCTGTCGACGCAGTCAGAGAAGGACGAAGCGACGACGTTCTTCACCTTCATGCAGGGCGTGGAGAAGCTGCAGGCGACCGGCGCGATTCCCGGCGTTGCGTTCGACAAAGCGCTGCAGAACACGCTCGAGGAAAGGTCGTGGTTTCCTGGTCTCGGCGACGCATTGGCCGAGATACCGGAAGACGAGCGCTTCCCGTCGCTGTCCGAGCCCGATCCGAACGAGCAAGACCCCAACGCCATTCAAGCGGAAGGAGGTGATCAGACCACCGGCGGCAAGGTAGCCCCACTGCGACGAGCCGCAAACGACACGCGGTTCGTTGATGGCGCGGACCCGAAGACCTTGTACATCGAACGTAAGCTGCTGAACGCGGACGAAGTGATCCGCTGGGCCAAGTCGCAGGGCTTGGAAACGACGCTCGCACCCGCAGACATGCACGTCACCGTCGCCTATTCGCGGACACCAGTCGATTGGTTTAGCGTCGGCACGGATTGGGCCGGTGATCAGGACGGCAAGCTGCGGGTCAAACCGGGCGGCGCGCGGACGGTTGAACGTCTCGGTGATGGCGATGCTGTCGCGCTGCTGTTTGCATCCGATGATCTAAAATGGCGTCACGACCGTATCGCAGAGGCCGGCGCGTCGTGGGATTGGCCCGACTATCGCCCGCACATCACGTTGTCGTGGAATGCACCCGGCGTCGATGTTGCAGCGATCAAGCCGTATGTCGGGCCGTTGGTGTTTGGACCGGAATTGTTCTCGACAGTGAACGAGGACTGGAAATCGGGAGTAACGGAAGAATGAGTTGCTTCCATCCGTGGTGCGGCGTCGAGGGCCGCAAATGCATCGATTGCTCACAGGAGAATATCATGCCTACTGTCGATAGAGCGCCCGACGCGCGCACCGCCAACAATGCCGTCCGCCACCAGTATCGCGTCCTGAGTGACGCCGAGAAAGCGCAGATGGTCGCCGTGAAGGACAAGGGCGCCGAGTTCCTTGACCTGATCGACACCCTTCGCACGCCGCCCGAGCCAGCCGGAGAAGTCGATGGCCAGCCGATGGCTATCATGACGTTCGACCGCGAGTTGCACATCGCGCGCGAGCGTATCGAGGAAGCGGTCATGTGGGCGGTGAAGCACATCACCGCCTGATGCACGATGGCCTCCCAACCTCCGACGACTGAGCCCGACGAACACCGCAGAGCCGAAGCCGCCGCCCTGATTGCGATCGGGCTGTCCCTCCCCGCCATCATCCGCGCAGCCAAGATAAAGCCGCGCCCGTTCCGGCAGATCGCGCCAACGGAGGCGCTGCGTTCGTCTATGGCTGCGGTGTTTCTCGACATCGTGAAAGCCTGGCGGGCCGAGCGGCCGGCGATCATGGCGGCATATGCGGAGGCTCGGGCAACCGGTGATGCCCGCGTTGCCCTGCGCGCTGTCGATGATGCTGCGGCTCGGGTTGCGCCAGTCGTCGCCAGCACCAAGAGCCGCCTGCCCGACGTCGTGTCGCGCGTAGAGGCATGGCATCGTGGGCAGTGGGTGCGTCGTGTCCAATCCGCGACCGGGCTCAACGTCGCCCATAGCACGACGCCGGCCGATGTCCGCGGCGACATCCAGACGACCGTCGATTGGGCATCGCGCCTCGCGGACGATGTCAGCCGCAAGATACAGAACGATATCACGTCGGGACTGCTCGGCGATCTGGCGGCCAAAAAGCCGGTTGCGGATGCTGGAACGACTGCCAGCGACGTTATCGCCAAGGCCAAGCGTCGATCGCTCGGTATCGGTGTCGACCAGACTGACAAGCTATCGCGGTCGATGGATCGGTCGCGGCGCAAGGCGGCGGGATTGACGCGGTTCATCTGGCGACACTCTCCGCATGTGCGGCACCCGAGGCCGGAGCACGTGGCCAGAGACGGGCGCGTGTACAGCGAGGCCAACGCGCCCAACGATAGGGCTGGCGTACTTTTTGGATGTGCCTGTTACGAGGAACCGATCTGGACTAACGACCAGCCGTAATCCCCCGCCACCCCCGATCGTATCCCGCTCCGCAAATTCGCAGGAGTGCACAGATGTCACAGCCCGACACGGTCAAAGGTGGTTATTTCGACGTCGCAGTTGACGTGACCAACCAGGGCGTGACCGATTCCGGCGGCAATTCCCTCAGCGGCTATGTCGTCATCTGCGGGCTGAACACCCGCAATCTGACCCATCAAGTCAACACCAGCGACGAAGCCGTTCCGAACTGTCAGGACCCCGAAGCGGTGCCGTGGGTGTCGCGCAACGCGAACAGCCAGGAAAAGAACATGTCGGGCACGGGTTTGCACAATCGCGCGCAGACCAACGTCATTCGTGCGATCTTCGGCAAGACGCTCCCGTATCGCTTCATCGAGGGCGAGCCCGGCAACGATCTCGTCAGCCAAGGTTACTGGCAGGGCCCATACCTGTTCAACCAATGGCAGGAGGGCGCGACCGACAAGCAGAACGTGACGTCGCAGTTCTCGTGGCAGAGCGATGGTGAGGTCGACTGGGTTTCGACCACCTCACCCACGCTGGCCACGCTGACCGCGACCCCGCTGACCGGCACTGCCGCGACGCCGTGGTCCGGCGTGATTTCAGGCCGCACCGCCGGCTCGACGATCAGCGTCGTCGCAACCGGCGCCACTGCCGTAAGCTTCGACGATGCGACCAACACGATCCATGCCACCTGGGCGACGTCCGGCAGCAAGACCGTGAAGGTCAACGAAACGAACGCCGAGGCCAACAATTCTCCGCACCTGACGACGCTCACCGTCGTCATCTCGTAATCCCGTGCAGACGTGGCTTGATCTCAAGTTTGCGGACGGCGCCTACACCTTCAAGCTCGGCCTCGCGCAGATTGTCGAGATCGAGCAGAAGTGTGGTGCCGGCATCGGCGCGATCTATGCCCGCACGCTGAAAGGCCGCTACGGTTTCGACGAAGGCGATATCTACCCCGAGCTTGCGGAATATCGGTTTCCGGAATTGATTGAGGTCATCCGCCAAGGTCTGATCGGCGGCGCATCCGGCGAGGTTGATGGTAGCCCGGTATCGGTCTCGTCCGTGCGCGCCGGTGACCTCATCGATCGGTATGTTCTAAACATCAGCGACCAGCGCCTGCGCCTGACACAGGTCTGGATGCTCGCCTATGCGATTCTCGCCGCACTGATCGAAGGCTACACGCCGCCAAAAAAAGACGAGCCGGGGACAAGCCCGGCGACCGAAACGAGCGGATAGACTGGGCGGGCGTTCTCACGAATTGCGCCATGATGGGTGTGTCGTTGTCCGATGCCCGCGCGCTGACATGGTGGGAGTATCAAGGCATGCTCTGGACCTGGAACGATCGCCACTCGACGGAACAGGAACCGGTTGAGGCACCTGAAGCTGCGTTCGTCGAGCGCCGGCAACAGCGATTGGCTGATCGCGGCATCGCAAGGACTATTCACTGATGGCTGAGGTTGTCGACGCGATCGTTGCGGACCTCATCGTTCGCAATCTCGATAAGTATGAGGCGGATTTCGCGCGTGCCACGTCGGCACATGAGAAGTTCTCTCGCTCGACCGACAAGCTGAAGGCGCAGACGTTCGATCTCGGCGCCGAGGGGCAGAAGTATAAGGCGGGCGCCAATGCAATCGGTGCCGCAGAGGAAGGCCTGACCCAGCGCGTCACCCGCACCCGCAAGGCGCGCGCTGATACTGCCGTTGCCCAATCGAACCGCGAGACGGCAGCGGTAAAGAAGGCGGCCAAGGAGCAGGCCGACGCCGCGATTGCCGAAGCGCAGCGCGAGGCGGCTGAGACGCGGCGCATCCGGGAGATGGTCGCTCGGTCCGTTGCATCAGGTGGTGTGAAGCCGGGATCGCGCGGATCGACTGGCCGCCTGCCGAACACGTCGGTGCCAGGAGAGCGCACAGGGCAACGCTCCATTCCGCTGTCGGCGCTCGGCGCAGACTCGTCGGCGGACGTTGCCGCAGAAGCTGAAATAAATCGGCTACTGGTGGACCAAATCAAGTATCGTGATGCGAGAACCTACGCCAATGCTGCCGATAAGCGGATAATCGACGAAAAGCTTGGCGCAATGCGGCTTGAGCAGCAGCTATTGAGGCAGGGCGTTTCCGAGCAAGAGATTATGAACACGCTTGAGCAGCGTGCTCTAGCGATAGAGGTTGAGCGGGCGGCCGTCGCCCGCGGCAAGGGTAGAGGCGCCTTCGCCAAGGATGCCGAGCAGTTCGCGCGTGGTGGCGGACTATTTGCCGCAACGGGTGGGGCGGCAGCGATTGCAGGTATCGGGGTGGTCGGTGCCGTATCGGCGACGATATCTGGCATGGTCCGAGCCACAGAGGTCGGCCTCGAATACGCGAAGTCGATCAAACAGGTCAGTGATCAGCTCGGCATATCGGCGCACGATCTCCAAATCTGGGAGGTCGCGGCCGGCCAAGTTGGCGCCACAACAGAGCAGTTGCGCGAGGGCTTCAGTCAACTCGGGTCGAACATCGGCAAGGCCCAGGAGGGGGCGCAGGAACAAGGTAAGATATTCAAGGGCCTGAAGATCGACCTCGGGAATGCCAAGGACGGCTATAAGTCGCTCAACGACATCTTGCCGGTCTTCATGGACAAGCTGTCCAAAATTCCCGACCAGGCGCGCCGCATGGCTCTGGAAACCGCACTCGGCGGCGAGCAGTTGCGCAAACTGGACCCGATCCTGTCGAAAGGGTCGGGATCATTCGATGAACTAACGAAATCGATCGATGCGACTGGCACCGTGCTTAGTAACGCGGAGATTCAGCGCGCTGACCAGACGGCCATGAAGCTGAAGATGATCGGCGATCAACTCCAGCGGCAGTTGACGGGCGTTGTAGCGTCTAATTCCGAGGCGATCGATCAGTTGGCGGCATCTTTTGGGCGCCTCGCCACGAAAGCGATTGAGGCCATCGCGGCCTTGCAGCGCTTCGGCGCGAACAAGGTCCTCGACAGCGATATGGCTAGTCCGGAGGACCGTCGCGCGGCCCAAGATCTGTTGAAATCGACCCCAGATGGCAGGAACGCCCTACGCGTCCGATATGCCCAAGCATCGAACACGATCGGCAATATGGCCCGCGATCCCAACACGGTCGTCAACCTCCGGGGGTTTGGTCGTGTGGAGAATACGCCGAAAGGGCGTGCCGCCGCGATGCAGTTCCTCGGCAGGGAGACTCTGGCGATTGACAAAGCCGACGCCGCCCCACCGCCGGCAGCTAGCGGACCCGATCTCAGCAAGTTGTTCGCGCCCAAGGGTCCGAAAGGCCCCAAGGACAAGACCAACGAACGCGAAAAGCGTTTCATCGATGAGATGAACCGCCTACGGGACGAGCAGCTGCGGGCGCAGGAAGACCAGACGCAGGACGAGCACGACAGACTAGATCTCAAGAAGAAGCAGTTGGATGCCGATACCCAACGCCAACGTGACGATATTGAGCTGCAGGTCAAAGAGAAGCAGCTCACGCGAGAGCAGGCCGATGCGCTGGAGAAGCAACTCAAGCTCACCTACAATGAACAATTGAACGTCATTAAGCGAGACGACACGCTCGAAGCACTCAAGCGCAGCTACGATACCACCGTGGCGATCATCGATGCCAAGGAAGAGGAGCTTCGCAATCAGGAGGTGTTGGCTAAAACGGTCGCCGAGCGGGCGGCGCTGGAAAAGCAGATCCTCGAAATAGAGCGCCAGAAGGAGACTCTCGGCGCCAACTACACGATCGAACGCGCTGCGGAGGGAGACACGTCTGTCTCGACTAGCGACGTGAATAACGCAAAGCGGACGTTGAAGACCGCGGATCAGCGTCAACGCGAAGGCGAGGCTGTCATCGACGCGCAGAACCGCGGTCCGCTGGGCGACTATCTGGCTAGACTTCCTTCGTCCGTGAAGCAGATCGACGAAGCGCTTCAACAGGCTGCGGCTAACGGGTTGCAAAACCTTGACGACGGCCTGACCAGCGCGGTTGCCAAATTCCTACATCTCCACGGCCTGGCGGGACAGTTCCTTCAGGATTTGATTAAGATCGGCATCGAGCGCGAATTGTTGATCCCGTTGGCGAACACGCTGTTTCCGCAACAGGGCGCGAGTGCGGGCCTAGGCGGCAGTGGTGGCGGTTTCTTCGGCTCGATCCTGTCGGGGATCGGTCATCTGTTCGGAGGAGGTGGTGGTGGCCTCGGGGGTATCAACGGCACCGGCGTTCTTATGGACATGCCAGGCTTCGCAACCGGCGTTTCTGGCGTGTTCGGCGGCCGGCATGGCACCGACAACAATATCCTCTCGCTCAATGGCCAGCCGTTCGCGCGGGTCAATCGTGGCGAACCGTTCGCGATCGGGCCGAATATCGGGGCGGCGAATGGGCGAGTGAATGGGCCGTCGAACGCCATGATCCTGCACCAGACCGTCAACATCGATGCATCCGGCGTGAATCCTGAGGGTTACACCAAGGGCATTCTTGGCATCGTCCAGCGTGAGACGGCGGCGGCTATCCAGCAAGGCAATCGCCAAGTGCTCGATGCGGTGCCAGGGACGCTGTCGCGGACGCAGACGCTCAAGAGCTAGCCCATTCCGACCAGCCGTAATAGGTTGTCGTCACACCATCTAATTCCGCGTGCCATGTTCACGGACGCGCTCATCATGGACAAGACGTGGGAGGTCCCGGGTGGATTTCTCGGCTTTTCCGCGCGTTTCGCCCGCACCGGCGTGCAGATGTACGACGGATCGGAGATCGACCCGGACGGCATTTACAAAGACGCTGCCGGTGATCGTAAGTTCAAGCCGGGCACGCTGTACCCGGTCGATCGTCCAGCCGAGGAAGTGTTCAAGCCGTCCGCTATGGCGAGCTTCATCGCCAAGCCGCTGACGAATGACCACCCCGCCGATGGTGTGACGATCGACGATTGGAACGCCAAGACCAAAGGCGTGATCGGCGAAGTTCTCCGCGATGGCGAGTTCGCCCGCCTGTCCGGCTTGATGACCGACAAAGGACTGATCGCCGACTATCGCGCCGGCAAGAAAGACCTCTCCGGGGGCTATGAGGCCAACCTCGTTGTTCGCGATGGCGTCAACCCGGCTGGCGAAAGCTACGTCGCCCAGCAAACGAACATCGACGGCAATCATGTTGCATTCGTGAAGCACGGCCGCGCCGGCAACACCCGCGTGACAGACGCCGCTCCCTGCTCACCTGCCCCTCAATCCTTCCTCTACAGCCTGCAAACGGAGAAGCCCGTGAAGACCATGCTCATCGACGGGCTCACCGTCGACGTGTCCAACGCCGATACGGCGATTGCGACGATCAACACCATCCTGGCCGCGCGCGATGCTGCGAATGGCAAGGTGGCCGGCCTCGAAACGCAGGTCGCCACGCTCACGACCGACAAGGCGACGCTTGAAGCCGAAAAGGTCACGCTGACGCAGCAACTCGCCGATGCGTCGAGCCCCGCCAAACTGCGCGATGCCGCCAAGGCCTATTCGAACATCGCCGACAAGGCGAAGGCGCTCGGCATCACCGTCACCGACGCGATGGGGCAGACCGAGATCACCAAGGCGGTGGTCGATGCCAAGATCGATGCCACGCTCCGCGAAGGCTGGACCGATGAGCAATACGCCGCGTCGTTCGCCTCGCTGACCAAGGACGTGAAGGCCACCGACGCGCGCCCGGGCATCTCCGGTTCGCCGATCGTCGCCAATGACACCAAGAGCGTCCGCGATCTCGCGCGCGCCTCGCGCTACTGACGGGAGCCTGAGCAATGCCTGTTCTTCAGACCAACTTCACCGAAACAGTCGCGATCGGCTATGACGGCATGGTCGCGGATGGTGAAACGTCCAATCGCATCACCCGCACGTGCGAGGACGCCGGCGGTATCCCGTTCGGCGCCCCGGTCTATCGTGGTTCCGGCGATCATGGCTGCACCGCCACGGTCGGCACTGCGGCTACGTTCCTGGGCTGGGCGATTGCGGTCGCGGGTCAGCCGGCAATCGCCGGTCTCGCCGCAGACACCTATGCCCAATACGACAACGTCCCGATCCTCACGAGCGGTGCAATGATTAAGTCCGTGAAGGGCGCCGTCACCGATGGTGCGCCGCTCACGGTCGGCACTGGCGGTGGTGCCGCGGATTTGGTCGGCGCGACCGCTGCGGACGCGACGCACATCGCGACCGGCTGGATCGCCGACATCACTGTTACCGACGGCCTGTGCCGCATCGTCAAGCGCTGAGGGGGCGACTGAAATGAACGCAATCACGAATTTCTACGATCGCGCCTCTGGCCAGATAACGGACGCCGCCGCCTTCATGGTGGCGGACGCCGCGACGAAGAAGCATGTCATCAGCCTGTGGGCTACGGACAATGCGCGTCACGCCGCCAGCTTCGCCGACAAGGTCGACTCGTTCCTGAGCGATGCGCAGGTTGGTTACGCCTTCCTGACGCCGCAGCTCTACCGGATCGAGACCGAAGTCTACATGATCAAGTACCCGAGCTTCGACATCGGGCGCTATTTCCCGGTCGATAGCTCGGGCGACATGTGGGACGTTGGCACGCTCGTCTATTCGATGGACAAGGTCGGCGAGGCCGCGTTCTTCTCCGGCGCGTCGTTCGACATGCCCTATGCGTCGAGCAAGATGGCGCAGGCCACCCGCAACTTCCACCTGGCCGGCATCGGCTACGAATGGAACACGCAGGAATTGCAGCGCTCGGCCAAGCTCGGTCGCGCGCTGTCGTCGGACAAGGCCGCTGCGGCCGACATGGTGTCGCAGAAGTTCATCTACGGCATCGGCATGACGGGCAAGAACCCGGCGGGCGTGTCGGAGAAGGGCTGGACCGGCTTCACCAACGACGCGAACGTTCCTGCGGTGCAGGTTGCCGCGGACGGCACGAGCTCGTCGCGGACTTGGCCGGCGAAGACCCCCGAACTGATTCTGCGCGACGTCAACGCCGCCATCAATGCGGTCGAGACGAACAGCGGAGAGGTCTTCGTGGCCGATACGCTGGTCCTGCCGACCACGGCGTACAACTACATCGCCAATACGATGATCGGCACCAGCGGGTCAAACTCGATCCTGGCGTTCTTGCAAGCCAACAACACGGCCGGCGACAGCCTGACGATCATGAAGAGCCGCGCACTCGAAACCGCAGGAACCGGATCGAGCCGCCGCATGGTCGCCTATTCGAAGAACCCGCAGGTGATGAAGTTCATGCTTCCCGGGCCGCACCAGTTCCTGCCGCCGTTCCAGAAGGCGAGCATGGTCTACGAGGTCGGCGGGATCATGAACGTCGGCGGTCTCGATGTCCGCGTGCCCAAGGGCATGGCTTACTACGACTCGTTCTGAGGAAAGCGACATGGCGAAGATCACGAACATTACCGCTGGCCCCAAGGGGCTTCACGACAAGGACGGCGCGCTGGTCATGCTCGAACCGGGCCAGACCGAGGACATCGAACTCGGGGCCGGCGAATTGAATAAGGAATGGTTCGGCACCGGCGCGCATGCCGCGAAGGAAGCCGAGAAGGCTGCGGACGCGCCAAAAGCCTAACCCATTCGTCGCGGGGATAAGGGCCGCTCCGCTTCGTGTGGGGCGGCCCTTTGCATAGGGAAACTGAGATGACGCTGCAATACTCCGTCGCCGTTCGCAACGCCCGCCTCGATGCGGTCGAAAGCACGGCAGGCGCGTCGGCGATCCTGACGATCCGCACCGGCGCCGCCCCTGCCAACTGTGCAGCGGCCAACAGCGGCACTGTTCTGGCGACCGTCAACCTGCCGAGTGACTGGATGGCTGCGGCGTCGTCCGGCACCAAGGCAAAGTCGGGAACGTGGGAGGACACGAGCGCCGATGCAACAGGGACCGCGGCGCATTTCCGGATCCACGACAGCGCCGGCACGACCTGCCATCTCCAAGGCACGGTGACCGCGACAGGCGGTGGCGGAGACATGACCGTCGACAACACTTCGTTCGCGGCCGGGCAGGATTTCATCGTTTCGACCTTCACGCTGACCGCCGGTAACGCCTGATCCTCACGCGGGCGGGAGATAGCCCGTGACCACCGTCTCGTATCAGATCACATCGAGCGTCAACGACGTCAGTTACGTCACTGGTTCCGGGCTCGACGACACCGGTGTTGCTGCCGGCAATGCCTTGGGCTCGACGATTTACGCCGGGCTTCGTTTCACCGCCGTGGCCGTGCCAAAGAGCGCGACGATTTCATCCGCGACTCTGTCCCTTGTCGTCGGCGGATCACTCGGGCCAGCAACAGGCTCGTCACTCGGCACGCTGAAGGGCGTCGCGTCGGACAATGCGCCCGCGTGGACAACGACGGGGCCGAATACCGGGATCCGCACGACTGCATCGACTGCCATTTTGGGTAGCACGACGGCGGAAACGACGGTCAACCACAACGTCGCATCGATCGTCCAAGAGATCGTCAACCGCGCTGGCTGGGTTTCAGGCAACGCCCTGGCGTTCGCTGGCGACCCGACCGGCGCGGCAAACTATTGCTCCTATCACGACGTAGCCGACGCCCCGGCCAAGGCGGCAACGCTGTCGATCACGTACACGACTGGCAGCGGTATCACTGGGTCGGCTTCCATGACAGAAGCCGGCGATACGGTGTCGTCAGGCGGCACCATCAAGGTCAGTGGGGCGCTCGCGAAGACTGAAGCCGCTGACGGCGTTGCAGCAGCCGCCACCCTGCGCCTGAGCGCAGCCGTAGTGGTTGCTGAAGCCGATGACGGCCTGGCATCTGGCGGCGCGCTCAGAGTTACCGGCCAGTCGTCGCCGACTGAGGGCGATGATAGCCTATCGTCGGCAGGAACGCTTGTCGCGGCACCGATTACGGGCGCCGTTTCCGCTACAGAAGACGGCGACATCGTCTCGGCGGCGGGTTCAGTGCGCTTGGCGGCGTTCATGTCCGCGCCCGAGGCGGACGACAGCATATCCGGGACTGCCACGGTTCGTGTGGCCGGATCATCGGCACTGGCGGAAGCGAACGATGCCACCATCTCGACCGGAGCGTTGCGGATATCGGCTGCCACCGCCGCCAGCGAAGCCGATGATACGGTGGCCAGTGATGTGGCGCTCCACATCGCCGGCAATGCTAGCATTGGCGAACAGGACGATTCGGCGTCGGCAATATCATCCACAGCGATCCACGGATCACTTTCTGCGCAAGAGGCGGCGGACAGTGTCTCGGCGTCCGGCACATCGACACTGGTGCCAATCACCGGCTCGGTAGCTATCGTGGAGAACGGCGACAGCAGCGTTGGATCGGCGCGGCTCGTCATCTCCGCGCTCGTCGCCTGCAATGACAATGCCGACAGTGTGGAGGCACATGGGCTCGCTCGCGTGCCGATGACGCCGACAGCAACCCGCTCAGTATCTTCGCCGAAGGTCGATCGTACAGCGGCCGAACTAGCCGTAATGCGCGTGGCGTCATCGGCCGTAAAACCGCGCACCGTGTCCAGTGTTCGATCGAGAAGGGCTGTCTGATGTCGCTCACCTGGCCGGCAAAGCATCCCGCCGAAGTCGCTGATTATACGTGGTCGCCAGGGCTCGACGCCGGCGACACGATTTCGACCGCGTCAATCAATGTCACCGAAGGCACGGTATCGGCCACCGCGCGCGCACCACAGACCGGGGATACGGCACTCGTCGCGGATGTGTCCGGCGGCACGGCAGGCGAAACCAACGTTCTGTACGCGATCGTGACAACAACGGGCGGCCGCACGTTCGATGAGACGATCTATCTCTCCATCAACGCGTTAGTCGCGATTGACCCGAACGTCGCCGCGCTCAAGATGCGCTATCCCGCATTCGCCGCGGTCGATGACGCGACGGTCGCCTATTGGCTGGCCGACGCCAAGCGGTTCGTCGATGTATCGTGGAACGATGGGGACTACGCGCCGGGCCTTATCGCGGCGGCGGCTCACAATATGTCCAAGACTGGCGTTGCAGGCATTTCCGGCTCCCAGCTTGGTGGATTCGCCGCTGCTGGCGTTACCCGGTTCAAGTCGGGAACCTTTGACGCGCAATTCAGCGATGTGGCGATCAAGGTTGCGGTGGCGGGCGGCTGGGCATCGACGCCATACGGGCAAGATTATCTCGACCTGTTGCGGCGCAATGTGAGCGGGTTTGGCGTGACTTCGCCCGGCACTGTTGTGGTCGGTTGCGGCTTCAACGGGTTCGCTGGGCCGCTGTCGCCTTGGACTTATCCGTGAACCTCCCGGATGCATTCCTCGGCCTGGCACAGATGGCGTCTACAGCTTTTGGCGCGCCTTTCTATGCCGGTGCGATCATCTCGCAAGCAACGCCCGGCGGCTATGACGACAATGGCGTATTCCATTCCGGATTGCCGCCAGCGGAAACGCCATGCACGGTCCAGATCGACGCGATCGACGAACGCGCGCGGCCACAGGGTTGGTCGGACAAGGACTATCGATTCATCATCCTGGCGAGCGGATTGCCTGCCGGTTTGCGCTTAGACACCGACGCCAGCGTGAAGGTCACGGACGCGAAGGCGCCGGACGACTTCCGCGCACAATGGCTTGTCAGTTCGCTACAGCGCGATCCGGCGGGCATAGGCTGGGTCGGCAAGGGACAACTGGCGTGATCCGCTTCACCGACAATCATGGCGACCGGCTCAAGCGCCTGGCGCTGCATCGCCTTACGCCCGGCCTCGGCGAGGTGTTGCTGGAGAACGCGCAGACGATCGTCGATTTCGCGCGCGTCAATATCAATGACGGCTCGGTGTCCGGTCCGGGTCACGTTCCCGGCCCCGTCGGCGGATACCCGAACTCCGATACGCATGAACTCGAGCAATCGCTTCACGTCGGCGAATTGATCGAAACAGGCTCAGAGATAAAGACCAGCGCCATCGCCGACGCGCCACACGCCATCTACGTCGAGCGCGGAACGAGCAATGCTGGTCCACGGCCATATATTGAGCCGTCCACCGAGGAAGTACGCCCGCATGTGCTTGCCGGGCTAGCGTCGGCATTCCGCAAGGTGGTCAACGACTGATGCCGGTATCCACTCTCAAGACTCGCGCCGCGGTCATGGCCGCGCTGAAAGCCAGCGACGCGGTTACGGCGCTCATCCAGAAGCCGTCACTATATCCAGGCACGGTTCCGGCGACCAAGACCTTTCCGTTTGGCCGCTTCGGCACAATGATCGCATCGCCATTCGCCGCATCCGGCCTGCGATCGTCGGCCTATCGCATTTCGGTCCAAGGCTTCAGCAAAGACATCGTGGACGGCAGCGGGACCGTGATCGTGCCAGCGGAGGATAACGCGACTGCAATCGGCGATGCATTCCAGGCCGCGCTTGATGGAGCCACGATCGATCTCGGCAACGGCGACAAGCTGCGGCTGGAATGGATCCAGTCCATGCCGACGCAAGACCCGTCGGAAGCATCGGCGTGGATGGTGACGACGACGTTCACCGGTGAGGTGTCGGGCTAATCAGCCGTAATCCTGAGCGTCGTCGCGTGCCTATTCCACAGCGGTGCGCACGGTCCACCTCTGTCAGTTCGGCTTTCGCACGGTTGACCTGCGACGGGTAGGGCATGTGGTCGACGGCGGCACTGCGCTTTCGGGCATCACCGACACGACCGAAACCGATGGCGGCGGCTATCTTCAGGGCGATTTCAGCAACGGCACGGCCCGAACAAAGCAAGCCGGAAACGCCTGGCGCGTTCTCAGCGACGCCGATGCCGGGGATGCCTTCATCGTCCTGCTGTGTGCAGAACGACGGTTTCAGCCGGTCGGCGCAATCGCCACGGTCACGCATAGCGACGATACCAGCTTCGACGACGATACCCTTTACGAAAGCGGAAGTACGTCTTTCACGGCAACCGCTGGCGCAGGCCTGCGCGCGACAACGCTTCACATCACCGGAACATCGCCGACCCCACTGATCGGCGGCGAGCTATTCTCGGTCCAGCATGAGAATTGGGGTTGGCGTTCGTATCGCATCCGGTCAGTCGACGGCGACACGATCACCTTTCGTCCGCCGCTGCGTGAAGCGATAGCGGCAGGAACTGCGCTGGAATTCGACACGCCGCGCTGCCAGATGGTGATCCAGGGGCAGACCAGCAACTCGACAGATACGGGCCGTTTCACGTCCTGCACGGTATCGTTTGTCGAGGATATGCGGCCTCCTGCAACATGAGGGGGTCGGTCCTATTTCGGATCGAGAGTGATCCGATTGCGCGGCTTTGGTCTGGCGTTGGCGAGCTAGTTATCCCAGCCGACATCGTGGAACCCTCGCCCGCGCCATATCTCGGCGGCGGCCAGCTCGTGAACATTCCCGAACTCGAGCAAGTCATCAACGGCACAGCATCACGCCTCGATATCACCGTGAGCGGAGTCAGCACCGAAACGGTGAAGTTCGCGATCGAGGAAGCGGCAAGCATCAAGGGCGCCAAGGTCCATATCGGCAACGTCTATTTCGATGCCGACTGGCAGATTGACGACGTTGAATGGATTGGGGTTCTGCGCGCTGATACGCTGACGACGGCACGGCAGGGCACGACGCGGTCAATTACCCTCAGCATTGGCACCGACTACACCGATCGGTCGCGTGCGCCGGTCGCATTCTTTACAGACTCCGACCAACGGCGTCGCTCACCGACAGACCGGTTTTTCGATCACATCGCGGGCATTAGCGCCGGCACGTCCCGTCGCTTCGGGCCGTCGGACAGCGGCAAATGACCGATCTCGGCGGTTTTCTCCAAGCCGCGATCTCACGCCCATGGAGATGGGGTGAATGGGATTGCTGCCGGTTCGCGGCAGAATGGTGCATCCGTCGTGGGCGTGGCGACCCGATGGATTTCTTGCGCCCGCTTTACACGTCCGAATTCTCAGCCATGCGCACCATCCGTGAGGGCGGCGGCCTGGTCGCTCTGTGGTCGCGCGGTATGGCGGACATCGGCGCGCCCGAGGTCGATGTTCCAGAGCTCGGTGATGTCGGTATCGTCGAAGCGATCACCGAAAACGGCGCCGAACAGGTCTGCGCGATCTTCACCGGCGAGCGCTGGGCCATGCTCGGCATTCGCGGGCTGGTCTGCGCCCCAGCCGAGCCGATCAAGGTCTGGCGGCCATGAGCAAGGTCATCGGCTCGATCCTCAAGATATGGTTCGGTATCAACGCGCTGGTTGTCGGTGCGGTGACCGGCAATATCGGCCTAATCGGTGTGGGCGTTGGCCTGCTGTCGAGCGGCATCGGAAGCTTGCTGCAGCCTCACCAGAAGCCGGACCAGACCGAAACGTCACTGAAATCCCCCACCCCGCCGCGCGTGTCCGGCTATGGTCTCGGCCGCCACTACATGGCGTTCGCCCTTTACGTCACGAACAAGGACGGCATCGCGGTCGACGTCGGCGCGTTCCACGACGGTAAGGTCAACGCGATTACCGGGCACTATCTCGGTGATACCAAAATCACAGTTCTCACCGATGGCCGCGTCCAGGCCGGTGAGGCTGGCCAGTTCGGCGAATTGAGCGACATCGTCACCGTCTTCACGCGGTTGGGCGAGGATACCGAAACCGCCTTTAGCGAGGTGATCGCCAAGGTTCCGGACCAGTGGACCAGCGAACACCGCGGCGATGGCGTCTGTACCGGCTGCGTCATCACCAAGCCGACCAAGGCCAAGAATTTCCAGATGATCTTCCCGACCGGCGGTCCGAACAACATGCCGCTGTCGTTGGTCATGGAACGGCAATTGGTGTTCGACTGGCGCGATCCGAGCCAGAGCGTCACGGATCGATCGACCTGGAAATACAGCGAAAACGCTATCCTGCACCTCGCGCACTACGAACTCGTGCGGGATAACAAGGACTGGGCGACCCACTTCCTGCCAACCTTGGCATCGTGGACCGAAGCGGCGAACGTCTGCGATGAGGGCGTGCCGCTAAAGGGCGTGCAGACTATCCTTGCGGAAAAGGCCGATGAAGGCAGCGGACACGTCACCGTCACGACGACGAACGGCCTGGCCACCGGCCAGACGATCGTCATTTCGGCGACCGGCGATACGTCGCTGACCGAGACACGCACGGTGACGTCGATCATCGGACTTGTGCTCGGGCTCAGCAGCCCTCTTGATAATGACCATCCAATCGGCTCCCAGGTGGTCTGGTCGTCGTCGGAAGGCTCACCGGCGACCGAACCGCGTTACCGGTCATGCCTCGCCCACAAGCATACCGACGAACACAAAGCGGTCGTGGGTGGCCTGCTGGCCTGCTGTGACGGCTGGATGGCGCCGCGGTCGGACGGCGCGCTCGTCGTCTATGCCGGGAAGTATTACGCGCCGACGGTGACGATCGGTCCTGACATGATCGTCGGGTATTCGCTGCA
>Ga0136846_1234868_pt1 | contig 20467 bp, 22 predicted proteins | sample HopSoiMetagenom2_FD_96841 | JGI IMG/M metagenome (GOLD analysis project Ga0136846, IMG submission 96841) | Grasslands soil microbial communities from Hopland, California, USA - 2 Assembly 2016 (version 4) | ecosystem: Environmental > Terrestrial > Soil > Grasslands | place: USA: Hopland...
AAACACGCGCTGATCGGTGCTGGTATTGGGCAGGAGGTTAGTCGGCCGGTCGGTGATCGGCCGTCCGAAGGTTCTCAGATTGACCATGTCGTCGATCAGGTAGAGCACTGCGGCCAGGACGATGACTTCCTTCTGGATCGGTGAATAAACGGGCGCAGGGCAGGCGTTGCGGCAGGCCGATCCATCGTGAGGCGTGGCCCAGGGCCCTTCCGCCTGGACCATGCGCAAGCCTTGGCGCCGTTCGCCTTTGGCGGCGCGGGGGTCGATGTCGATGATCCGAGACGCTCAGCTTGGCGGCTGTGGCCGTGCGATGACCCAGCGGCCGATAGTCGATCATGCGTTGGGAGGCGATCTCGGGGACCAGGTCAGAGCGACAACGCCAGCGTGCGAAAGCGACGCCCGGGTTGGGGCCGGCCAAACGACGAGGTCAGGCGTCCTTGTCCTTCCTGGCGACCAGGACGCTGCGGATCGCGAAACTTGAATTGATCCGCGCTACGCCAGGCAATCGCGACAGGATTTCCTTGTGGATTTGCTCATAGGCCGCTGTGCTCGCGGCCGTGGCGCGCAGAATGTAGTCGGCGTCGCCGGTCATCAAAAAGCACTCGGCGATCTCGGGGTGTCGCCGCACGGCTTCCTCGAAACGGTTCAGATAATCCTCGGTCTGCTTGTCCAGTGTGATGCGAACGATCGCCACGACACCGTCTTCCGCGATGGCCTCGGAGATGATCGCCGCATAGCCGCGAATGGCGCCGCTTTCCTCCAGCTGCTTCACGCGCCGAAGGCAGGCCGAGGCCGATAGGCCAACCTGCGACGCCAATTCGTTGTTGGGCATGCGGCCGTTAAACCGCAGCAAACCGATGATCTTGCGGTCAAGGGCGTCAAGTTTCAGCATAATGTTGCGCCAGTCCGAAAGATTGTTTCAAGGCGTCGCCATAATAGGAGAAGTCTGCCGCATGTAGGAGGGAAATTCGAATATAACGCGACTAGGGTCAGGGCGCGTTCGGTGGGGTGGCTCGATCATGTTGGCAGGTGTTTCGCCTGAAGCTTCCGGAGCTGGCCTCACGATCGACCTGGGGGCCTTGGCGGCCAACTATCGACACCTGTCGGGGCTGTGCGCGCCAGCGACCGCGTCAGCGGTTCTCAAGGCCGACGCCTATGGCTTGGGCGCGCGCCCGGTGGCCGGGACCTTGGAGGCCGAAGGGTGCGAGCACTTCTTCGTGGCTCACCTTGGCGAGGCGCTTGAGCTGAAGCCCGTGCTGGCGCCCCGCTCGAAGCTTTACGTGCTGAACGGACTGCAGCCTGGCGGTGAAGCCGCCTGCGCGGCGGCCGGCATCGTCCCGGTGCTCAACAGTTTGGAACAGGCTTGGCGCTGGCGTGATCGGGCGTTGGAGCTGGCGCGACCTTTGCCGGCGGCCCTTCAAATTGACAGCGGCATGGCGCGGCTGGGGCTTCCACCGCCCGACGTCGAGAAGCTCGCCGCCGATAGCGGATTTTTCGATCTGGTCCCGCTGGCCCTGGTGATGAGCCATCTGGCCTGTTCGGACGAGCCAGATCGACAAAGCAACCTTGATCAGGCGGGGCGCTTCGCCGCCCTGGCCAACCAGTTTCCAACGACGCTTCGCTCCTTGGCCAATTCCGGCGGCGTCTTTCTGGGGGGCGGCTTTCACGGGCAAATGGTCCGGCTCGGCGTGAGCCTCTATGGCGCGGCGCCCAACAACGACCGACCCAATCCGATGCGACCCGTCGTGAGCCTCGCCGCGCGCGTGATCCAGGTGCGTGACGTTGCCCCTGGCCAAGGCGTCGGATACGGCCTGACCGATCCTGATCCATCACCCCGACGGCTCGCCACGATCGCCGTCGGCTACGCCGATGGCTGGCCCCGGGCCTTGAGCCATGCCGGCGCGGCCTATTTCAACGGTGTTCGCCTGCCAATCGTCGGCCGCGTCTCGATGGACAGCATCATCCTGGACATCACGGGCCTATCGGCGGGCGGGGTTGGGCTGGTTCTCGGCGACGAGGTGGAGCTTCTGGGCCCCCACCAGACGCTTGAAGACGTCGCCCTGGCCGCCGGTACGATCCCCTATGAAATCCTGACCGGTCTGAGCCGCCGCTACCACCGAACCTATCTGGAGCGCCCGACTATGGATGAGCCCTTGGCCGCACCGCCCCGACGGGCGGCCCAACCATGAAGATTCTCATCCTCGGCAGCGGCGTGGTCGGTACGACCACGGCCTATTACTTGGCCAAGGCCGGCCACGAGGTGGTTGTCGTCGATCGCCAGCAAGGCCCCGCCCTGGAGACCAGTTTCGGCAACGCCGGCGAGATTTCGCCCGGCTATGCCTCGCCCTGGGCCGCGCCCGGCATTCCTCAAAAAGCCATCAAATGGCTGATGATGGAGCATGCGCCGCTGGTCCTGCGACCGGCTTTCGACGGCGAGATGCTCAGGTGGCTGCTGGCGATGCTCGGCAACTGCACCGCATCGCGCTACGCGCTCAACAAAGAGCGGATGGTGCGCCTGGCGGAGTTCAGCCGCGATTGCCTGATGGACCTGCGCGACCAGACCGGCATCCAGTACGACCAGCGCATGCGGGGCACGCTGCAACTGTTCCGCACCGCCTCTCAAATGGACGGCGTGGGCAAGGACATCGCCGTGCTGCAGGCCGGCGGTGTGCCGTATGAGGTTCTGGACCGCGCCGGTTGCGTGGCGGCCGAACCGGGTCTCGCGGCGGCGGATGACGACTTCTTCGGCGGCCTGCGCCTGCCCAACGACGAGACCGGCGACTGTTTCAAGTTCACCAACGCCCTGGCCAGGCTGGCCGAGGGTCTGGGCGTGCGCTTCCAGTTCGACACCCGTATCGACGCCCTAGAGGCCAGCGGCCGGAGGATCACCGGCGTGCGCACTTCAAACGGTGCGATGGCCGCCGACCGCTATGTGGTCGCTTTGGGCAGCTATTCCGCGCGCCTGGTCGGGCCCTTGGGGTTGAGGCTGCCGGTCTATCCGGTGAAGGGCTATTCGATCACCGCGCCGATCATCGATGCGGATCGCGCTCCGGTCTCGACCCTGCTGGACGAGACCTACAAGGTGGCCATCACCCGGCTGGGCGATCGCATCAGGGTGGGCGGCATGGCCGAGATCTCGGGCTACAACAACGACCTGCCGGCACGCCGCCGCGCAACGCTGGAACGCTCGGTCGGCAGCCTGTTCCCCGGCGGCGGCGATCTGTCGGCGGCCAGCTTCTGGTCGGGCCTGCGCCCGATGACGCCCGACAGTACGCCGGTGATCGGGGCCACGCCCCTCGACAACCTCTATCTCAACACCGGCCACGGCACCCTGGGCTGGACCATGGCCTGCGGCTCGGCCCAGGTGCTGAGCGACCTTATCAGCGGCGCGGCGCCGGCCATCGAGACGGCCGATCTTTCGATCGCCCGCTACAGCCGCTAATCGACCTCGTCAGGACACCAGAAAGAGATTCCCATGACCATCACCCGTCTCCACTCCGGTCCGCGCATGAGCCAGGCCGTCATCCACGGCGACACCGTTTACCTGGCCGGCCAGGTCGGAGAGCCGGGAACGAGCGTCGCCCAGCAGACCCGGGATATCCTGGCGCAAATTGAAGCCCTGCTGGCCGAGGCCGGCAGCTCCAAGGCCAAGATCCTGTCGGCGACGATCTGGCTGGCCGATATGGCCGATTTTGCCGAGATGAACGCGGCGTGGGACGCCTGGGTCGGCGGTGTGGACGCTCCGACGCGCGCCACCGGCGAGGCCAAGCTGGCCACGCCGGACTACAAGGTCGAGATTATCGTCGTGGCGGCGCGCGACTAACCGGTTCCTGATCGGGCGTTTCACGCGGAACTTTGACGACCTCGATCATACGAGGTCCGCTGAGCGCGGTGCTGGTTTCATTCGGGCCTGGACGCTGAATGTCGGCTTCCTGGCAGAGTGTAGGAGTCCGTTCCTGGCGCTCTGTCGACTGAAGGTGGGATCCAAGCCGCCCTTGGTCACGACGGTGGGCCAAGGCTCCGGCGCCTAGATTATGGGAGGTCGCGCCGCGCCGGAAGCGATGAGAATTCAGGCGGCGTTCAGCCGTAGCCGTAGTCGGCCGGGTTCAGCCCGGCGTCGAGCAGGAGGATGACGGTCGCCCAACGGCGTCGCTCCGCGTCGCCGGGTTCGATCACGCCTGACATCGTCATGATCGGCAGGCGGCCGGGGCAGCGCGGGCAGGGCAGGCGAGCCTGGATCTCGGCCATCGTGCAGTTCAGATAGCGCCGACCCCGACCCAGCATGACGTCCCGGCGCCAGGTCTTGCCCGTGCCGCAATACTGGCATTGAAAACCGATCTCCCAGCCGCGTTCGAGGGCGTCGATCAGCCGGGCGTCGGCGAACACGGGATCAAGCTGGGCCGCCTTGCGGCGGTCGGCGTGGCTCGGTTCAGGCATCAGGCGGCCGATCCAGGCGGCGAACGGCGCGTCAATAGGACCAGGGCGTGGCCTTGACCTGTTCCAGCTCGAACCAGCCTTCCTCGCCGTCGAACGCCGGCACGTGCTCTGGTGAAACAAAGCCGACCCGTGAGTTTCCGTGACCCGAGCCGCCGGGATAGGTGAAGTGGATCGTCCTTGACGTCGGGTCGGCGGCGCTGACCCGCACACGGGTCAGCTTCATGACGCGGTGGCCCCTGCGCGTCGCGGCGAGGATGATGGAAGGCGGCGGCGGTCGGATCGACAAGGCTCACCCGTAGAGCGATGCGGCCGAACGCGCCTTCAGGCCCGATCGGCCTGGCGGCCCAGGCCAGACCTCGAAACGGCCCTGGCGGCGACCGCAGGGACAGCGCAGGCGATCGGTGAAGTTGACCATCGAGAGGTCGCCGAGGCGACGTTCCAGCCAGGCCGCCGCGTCGAACTCGGCCATCTCGCCGCAGCCGCAGATCGTCCGCAGATGACGATCGGGGCCGACGCATTCGGCCAGGGTTTCAAGATCGGCTTCGAAGGGGATCGGGACGGGCGTGCAGGCGTGCGTCGTCGCACGCTGATGGGCGCTTGGGGGCGGCATAGGGAGGCTCCGTGTTCCTGCTATGTTCTATTTTCCGGCCTAGGGAGTCAAGACGAGCTGGCGCGCGCCGATGTCGCGGCTGTGGAGTCCTTGGGGCCGGTCGCCGTCGCCGTCGCCGTCGCTCGCGCGATCGCCGCCCCCCTGGCGTTTACGCGCTTCAGCGCGGGCCAAGCCCTCTCAGGGCGTCCACCAGCTCGATCGGATGGCCGCTCGCGGACAGGCGATCGAGCAACTCGGCCAGTTCATCGGCGTCCTGGATGTCCAGGCCCGTCTGAGCGACCCCGGCGACGACGGCCGGCCAGCCGGTGAAGCGGTCATAGACCGTCCAGCCGTTCACATCCTCGCGCAGGTCAAATCGGTTTGGCATCCGCGAAGGCTCGCGCCGATCGCGCCGGTTTTCAAGGGGGGACGGCGTCAGGGCCGCTTCCAGGCTCCCCGGCCGGCATTGCGCGCTTCGGCCTCGGCCGCGGCGTAGGCGCCCTTGCTATAGCGCCGATACTCGGTGGCCAGGCCCGAGCGGATCAGGGCGGCGTTGATGTCGGGGCTGGCGTCCGACCAACAGCGGCCGACAAAGCGGCCATAGCGGTCGCGGTCGATAAAGCGGCAGCCGACGCGGCCGCGCGTCAGGCCGATCAGTTCGTCGCGCGCCTCATAGGCCAGCGGCTCGGCCGGGGTGTTGCCACGGCGAACCTCCGGCGCGTCGACGCCGAACAGCCGCACCCGTTCGGAGCCGCAACGCAAGGTGTCGCCGTCATGCACGGCGGGGGCGTTGCAGGCGATGATGGCGGCGAGGGCGGCGAAGATCATGCCGCGCTTGTAGTCGATGTCGCCCTTGTCGCGGAAGCGGCGGCTCCATGGATATCAACGGCTTGCCGTCCCGCCTATCGCGGCGGTCGATGGTCGCATGAGGCTTGGCCGGGCCTTTGGCCCGGATAAGGCCATCGCGCTTCGCGCGATGACTTCTTTGAAGACCTTTCCCCTGAAAGCGGGGTGGGCGGCGCGCCGGTATAGGCCCGCCAGGGTCGGCGGCAAGCCGGCCAAGGGGCCGGCTCCTCCACTGCGTTCCGGCCCTTCGGGTGTCGCCGCCCCTTGCGGCGGGCCTAACCGGCTTCTTCGCCGCCCACCCCCCTTTCCGGGGAAAGGATGTGGGGTTTTGGGGCGGTGAAGGAGCACCCTCATGCGCCCCACCGGTCAACGCCGGACGTCCGCCGCCAAGGCTTGCGCTTCATCGGCCGCCGCCGCGCCCGCTTCCGCCACGCCCTCCCGGCGGGGGTCTGGGTCAGGCGAAGTCAGCCTCTATGACGAGGTCACCCGCAAAATCATCGCCCAGCTGGAGGCCGGGCGTCTGCCCTGGGTCCAGCCTTGGGGCCGGGCAGGGCGCGCGGCCCTTTCCCTGCCGCGCAACGGGATCACCGGGCGCCGCTACTCCGGGGTCAACATCCTGTTGCTGTGGGGCGCCGTCATCGAGCACGGCTATCCCTCGCAAGGCTGGCTGACCTTCAAGCAGGCCCTGGCGGCCGGAGGCTGCGTGCGCAAGGGCGAGCGCGGCACGACCGTGGTCTATGCCGACCGCTTCACGCCGCGCGACGAGCTGGAGCGCGCCGCCCGCGACGGCGACGCTCCGGGCAAGGTCGCCTTTCTCAAGCGCTTCACCGTCTTCAATCTGGCCCAATGCGAGGGGCTGGGCGGTGCCGACCCCGAGCCCGCGCCCTTGCCCGAGCGCGAGGCGATCCCCCACGCCGAGGCGTTGATCGCCGCCACGGGCGCCGACTTCCGCGTCGGCGGAAACATGGCCTTCTATTCGCCGTCGCACGATTTCGTTCAGGTCCCGCCGCAACCGGCTTTCGGCGATCAGATCAACTATTACCGCACCGCCTTCCACGAGCTGTCGCACTGGACGGGTCACGGCTCGCGCCTCGACCGTGACCAGTCCGGCGTGCGCGGCGGCAAGGCCTATGCCCGCGAGGAGCTGGTCGCCGAAATGGGCGCGGCGTTCCTGTGCGCCAGTCTCGGCATCGTCCCGACCGTGCGTCATGCCGACTACATCGGGTCGTGGCTGGAGGTCCTGAAGGAGGACAATCGGGCCATTTTTCGCGCCGCCTCCCAGGCCTCCAAGGCCGCCGACTTTCTGCTGGCCTTCAACCCGGACGCCGCGCCGCTCGCCGCTGATCCGGCCCCGGTCACGGCCCCGGAGCGGGAGTTGGTCGCATGATCCTGCTCCCGCTCTCCCTTCGCGCGCGGCTGCTAATCAATGGCGCGGCCGAAGCCGAAACCGACCACGTTCCGGTGGTCAAGTTCTTCAATCCGCTCGGGGCGGGCCGCTGGCTCGTCACCGAGATGGACGAGGACGGCGACACCCTGTTCGGGCTCGCCGATCTGGGCGAGCCTGAACTTGGATCGTTCAGCCTCGCCGAGATCGAGGCCGTGCGCCTGCCGTTCGGCCTGACCATCGAGCGCGACCTCTATTTCTCCACCGGCCTGCCGCTGTCGGTCTGGACCGCCGCCGCCCGCCGCGCCGGCTCGATCTCCGCCGCCGAGACCCTGCTGAAGGTCATCGCCCGCCGGGACGGAGGCGTGTCATGACCCGCTTCACCGTCCAATGCGGTTATGCGGGCTACTACGCCCACGTCGGGGAGGTCGAGGCCGAGAGCGTCGAGGCCGCCTGCGAACGCGCCATCGCCGAGGCCAATGACAGCACCGCCTGGAGGTCGCTGGACCATGTCGGCCCCACCTTCGTGGACGCCATCGCGGCCGGGGAGGGCGACCCCTTGCGGGACGGTCGGTCGGCCTTGCCCGTGCCGCCGCTGTTCACCGAGGGCGGCGAGACCGCCCTGGTTCACATCGTCATGGAGGGCGGCGCCATTCATGAGGTGGTGCTTTCCGGGGCGCCGTGCCGCGTCCTGATCACCGACTACGCCGTGGAGGGCGCGGACCCGGGCCCGCACGAGACCGACGCCCACGGGCGGCCGGTCCTGGCCTTCCGCTTCGGCCCGTGGCCGCCCGATCCCGATCCTGAAATTCCGCGCGCCGGGGCCAGCCCCGACGCCGGATGACCGCGCCAATCCCGGCGCATCCCCGACCCCGCCCCAGCCTGGACAGCCTTACGGGCGGGGTCGGTTCCACCCCTGAAAACAGGAGCGTTTGTTATGAGACTTGGTTTTGCCGATCCCCGCAACATGACGATCTCGCCGCTCAACATGCACTATGGGCGACCCGCGCCGGATGTCTCCGACATCCGGCCCTCCATCGGACGACGCGGCGTCCTCGTGCCCATGCTGGTTCAGGAGAAGTTCGCCGAGGGCGTCGTCATCCCCGGCGCCTTCGCCGTTGTGGCCGGGGCGCGCCGCTTGACGGCGGCCCAGGCCGAGATCGCCGCCGGGGTCGAGATCGACCCCGTGCCGATCTGCATCCTCGATCCCGGCGATGACGCCGCCGCCATCGAGGCCTCGCTGTTGGAAAACTTGGGCCGCCTGCCGCCTGACGAGGTCTCGACCTGGGAGGCCTTCGCCAAGCTGATCAAGGAAGGGCGCACGCCCCAGGAGATCGCCGTCACCTTCTATATGACCGAGGCGGTGGTGAACCGGACCCTGGCGCTGGGCAATCTCTTACCGCGCCTTCGCAGGCTCTATCGCGCCGAGAAGATCAACATCGGCGCCATCCGCCTGTTGACCCTGGCCACCAAGGCCCAACAGAAGGCCTGGCTGGCGATCTATGACGATCCGGACCAGCACACGCCCATCGGTCAGGGCCTGAAGAACTGGCTGTTTGGCGGCGCCTCGATCCCGACCCAGCACGCCCTGTTCAGCCTGGACGACTACCCCGGCGCCATCATCGCCGACCTGTTCGGCGAGGACAGCTATTTCACTGATCCGAGCCTGTTCTGGACCCACCAGAACGCGGCCTTGGCGACCAAGCGCGAGACCCTGCTGGCCGAGGGCTGGACCGCCGTTGAGGTGCTGGAGACCGGGCGCTCGTTCGACAGCTGGAAACACGAGCGTGTCGGCAAGGCCAAGGGCGGCAAGGTCTATGTGTCGGTCAGTTATCGCGGCGAGGTCACGCTTCATGAGGGCTACCTGACCGCCAAGGAGGCCCGGCGCGCCCAGGCCGCCGCCGCCAAGGCGGCGCGCGGCGAGGGGGGCGAGGCCGATCCCCAATCTGGCGGCAAGACGGATCGCGCCGAGGTCACCAGCAACCAGCAGAGCTACATCGACTTGCATCGGCAATCGGCCGTCCGGGCGGTGCTGACCGACCACGCCGATGTCGCCTTACGGCTGCTGGTCGCCCACGCGGTGGCCGGAACCGCCTTGTGGCGGGTCGAGCCCGACCCGCGCCGGGCGGGCGTCGAAGCCGTGGCCCAGAGCGCGGAGGCTAGCCCGGCCGAGGCCAGCTTTCAGGCTAAGCGCAAGGCCGCCTGCGCCCTGCTGGGCGCTGATCCAGAGCGCGATCTGGTCGGGCAGCGGCGCGAGGGCGGCGCGGCGGACCTCTTCGCCAAGCTGCTCTCCTTGCCCGACGCCGACGTCCTGGCGGTCGCCGCCGTGGTCATCGGGGAGACCCTGGCCGCCGGGAGCGCCGAGGTCGAGGCGGCGGGGACCTACCTGAAGGTCGACATGGGCGAGTTCTGGACGCCTGATGACGCCTTCTTCGACCTGATGCGCGACCGCGAGGCCGTCAACGCCATGCTCAAGGAGGTGGGCGGCAAGAAGGTCGCGGACGGCAATCTGACCGAGAAGGTCAGGACCCAGAAGGCGATCCTCCGCGACTTCCTGGACGGGACCAACGACCGTCCGAAGGCCGCGCGCTGGACGCCCAAATGGCTCACCTTCCCGGCCGCCGCCTATACCAAGCGGCCGTTCCCGATGGCCGAGCGCGGCAAGGCGGTCGCGCCGCTGCTTCGCCGCGTGCGCTTGCCTTCGCCCGCCCATGTCCCGCCTCCGGCGGTGGTCCTGGCGGCCGATCCCAACCCGGCCATCCTCGCCGCCGAGTAGGCTCGGCGTCCTGTCGTTAGCCTCCCCCCGGGTCTTCGGACCCGGGGGTCTCTTTATGGGCGCATCTGGAGCAAGCCCCCGCGCCAGCGGCGCGAGAGCGCCGCGCTCAGGGCTCCGGCGTCCAGCCCAGGACGGTAGGCGTGCGGGCTGAAGGGGTCCGGATCGACGACCAGCCGCGCCGCGACGGCGTGGGGACCGAAAGGCGCCGGGTGGGCCAGGGTCAAGGCGATGTAGGCCCGGCCGTCCGCATCGACGCGGGCCTGCTTCCAGCAAGACGCCGTCGAAACGGACCAGATAATGGGGCTCGTCGGGGTGGTCCGGTCCCGCCAAGGTCGGCAGGATGACGACGCCGGGCGGCCTCGAAGGGGCGAAGATGGCCGTGATAGACGCCCGAGCCGGTACGGGCGACCGCCGATGACAGCCATGGCGAGCCCCCCGTCTGGCGTCCGGCCGGGCGCGATCCCCGACTTGGCTTGACCCTATGGACGGCCCAGGCCGCCAGGAACCATCGCGCCAGAGCTTTTTCCCCGCCGCCCCGAGGGGCGGCTCCTCGCGCCCGCTTCGCTACAAAAAGCCCTGTCGCTCCGGTCCTTCGCTGTCGCTTCGGCCCTCCGGGTCCCGGCGGCCTGGGCCGTCCATCACGGGCGCCTGTCGCCGGGGATCGGCCCGGTCGAACACCAGACAGAGGACCCCCCATGACCGTCATCGGCTTTGTCACCCTCACCGACTCCGGCGTCTATCACGGCCATCTTCACACCTTCAATGTCCGCGCCGACATCGCCATCCTGCCGACCCTGGCGGGACCGGACCACCCCGACGAGCCCCACTACCTGGTCCGCTTCGACGGCATCGACCTGGGTCCAGGCTTCAACCGCGTCGATGCGGACGGCCGGGCCTACATCGCCTTGACCCTGGCTCACCCGGAGCTGGGTCCCCGCGCCATCGCGGCGCGGCTGGTCGCCGATCCGGATCCCTTCAGCCCGCACGCCTACGTCCTGGTCTGGACGCCGGAGCCTTGAGCGCGGCGGCTCCCGCGCCGCTGGCGCGGGGGCTTGCTCCAGATGCGGGCTCACGGCCCGCAGGCCGCTTACGGCGGTGGGGAGGGGCGGGCGGTGGCCCCCGCGTCGGGTGGCGCGAGGACGGAGCTGGTCAGTCTTCGGCGTTCCAGATCAGGGCGAACACATCGTCATCGTCCTGACCGGCGGCGCGACCCAGATTGACCTTGTAGGTGCGCATGCCGACGCCGGGGTGGCACAGGCTCAGGCCGACATAGGGCGGGCAGGGGTTGGCTGACACCGCTCCAGCCGTCACCGACCTCGACCCCGGCGCAGGCGGCGCGGGTCGGGACAGGCGGGGGAGGCCTGGTCACGAACGGGCACGACGTCGATGTCGGCGGGCTCTTTCGCGTGACGGCGCTGGCCCTTGAAGGCGCGGGGTTTCCGAGCGGGTGACGAAGCCGAGAAGACGGCCATGACGATGGTCCTCTCAGTGATCCGTCAGCGCACGATCCCCGACGTTGGCTTGACCCTATGGGCGGCCCGACCCGCCTTGAACCGTCGCGCCGAACTTTTTTCCCCGCCGCGTATCGCGGCTCCTCGCGCCCGCTTCGCTCCAAAAAAGCCCGTCGCTCGGGTCCTTCGCTGTCGCTGCGGCCCTCCGGGCCCGTGGCCCTTCGGGTCAAGGCGGGCCAATCCGCCCATCACGGGCGCCTGTCGCCGGGGATCGGCCCCGACGCACCACTGAAAGGACCACCGCCATGACCGCTGTTCTCGGCTTCGTCACCCGCACGGAAACCGGCGCCTTCAAGGGCCAGCTCCGCACCCTCAACATCCGCGCCGACATCGACGTCGTGCCCGTCCGCGACAAGACCTCGGCCGCCTATCCCGACTACCGCGTCACCTGCGCCGGGGTCGAGGTCGGCGCCGGCTGGAACAATATCAACCAGACCACCCGCCAGCCCTATGTCGGCCTGAGCCTGTGCCACCCCGACATTGGCCCGCGCACCTACAAGGTCAATCTGGGTCGCGCCGCCGGCCAGGACGACGACGATGTGTTCGCCCTGATCTGGAACGCCGAAGACTGATCGGCTCCGCCCCCGCGCCACCCGACGCGGGGGCCACCGCCCGCCCCAGGAACGTCCAAGGAAAGCAAAGGGGAACGAAAATCAGGGGCGCGTTTGCGTTCGTCCCGCCCAGACGAGCCTCGGGGTGTGCTCGCCCCAGCGCGGCCAACTGCTTCCACCCACCGCCGCGCCAAGGAGCACGGCGATGATGGACGACGACGACGACGCGAACAGACGAGCCGCCCGCGCCAAAAAAGGCAGCCCGTTCCTCAACACCGCCCAGGCCGCCCACTATCTGGGGCTAGGGGAACGGACCCTGGTTGAGTGGCGCGGCGAGGGTGTGGGGCCAACGCCCCGGCGTCATGGCCGGTTCGTGCGCTATCACATCGACGACCTGGACGCCTGGTCCAAGGGCGAGCGATCGGCCTTCGATCCCGACCATCCCCAGGCCTCGGAGCCGCGCCATGTTTAGCCGCGTGCTCACCCCGCGCGGCCAGGGTCTGGTCGTCGCGGTCGGGCTCGCCCTGGTCGGTCTCGCCGCGCCGCTCATGCTCGATCCACAGCCGCGACTGGTCTGGAACGCCAGCGCCAGCGCGCCCATCGGCCTGTGGCGGATCACGCCCGGCGCGGCCGTCTCCGTGGGCGACAGCGTGCTTGTCGAGCCGCCGCCCGCCGCCCGTCGTCTGGCCGCGCAGCGACATTATCTCCCGGCCAATGTGCCGATGATCAAGACCATCGCCGCCGTCTCGGGCGACGAGGTCTGCGGCCTCGACGCGTTTATCACGGTCAACGACCGGCTCGTCGCCGTGCGGCGCCTCGCGGATCGTCGCGGCCGAAGACTGCCCTGGTGGCGAGGGTGCCAACGCCTGTCTGGCGGCCAGGTTCTGTTGCTCAACAGCGCCCCGGACTCGTTCGACAGCCGGTATTTCGGGGCGGTCGAGAAGGGCGCGATCATCGGCAAGGCGACCCCGCTATGGCTGCGGTGATGGCCCTGCCCGCGACGGCCGCCATCGCGGCGCCGGTGTCGAATATCGATGCGCGCGCGGCCCAGTGGCGGCCGTGGATTGCCGAGGCGTCGCGGCGTTTCGACATCCCACAGGCCTGGATCGAGGCGGTGATCGCCGCCGAAAGTGGTGGCCGAACGCACTTGAACAGCATGCCGATCACCTCGCGGGCCGGGGCCATGGGGCTCATGCAATTGATGCCGCGGACCTACCGGGACCTCGCCAAGACCCATGGTCTTGGCCTCGATCCCTACGATCCGCGCGACAACATCCTGGCGGGGACGGCCTATCTCGCAGCCATGCGCGCGCGGTTCGGCTACCCCGGATTGTTCGGAGCCTACAACGCCGGACCCGCGCGGTTCGAAGCCCATCTTCGCACGGGCGCGGCGCTTCCAGCCGAGACGAAGGCCTACATCCGCGCCCTGGCCCGAACGCCTGGATCGGACAACCTGCCGCCCGCCGTGCTGTCGGGGACGCGGCTGTTCTTTCGGCTGGACCCCGCCGTCGCCCCGACCAAGCCGGACGCGGCGCCCGCGCCTTCGGGCGGGCTGTTCGCGCCCGTCAGGACCGGAACGGGGCAGGGCGATGAATCGGGTTGAGGGAAGCTTGAGCTTGGGGAGGGAAAGAAAAGGGAAGGCAAGATGAAAGCACTGGCGCCACGCCCTTCGGTCCTGTCCGCGCAAGTGTTTGTCTGCACATCGGTTTTTGGGTTGCGGCCGGTGGCGCCATACCCCGCCATGCGGCGAGGGGTAGTGCTAGGTCATGGCTAAGTGGTTGAAATTTCGTGGAATTTCATGACGCCAGTTCCGCACCGGCGGAAAGGCACCCAGTTTGCTGACAGGGAGGCCGGCGATGGCTCAGGACGACGATTTCGAACCCCGCCTGGGCAAGCTTCGGGCGATCGGCGGCAAGCCCAAGAGCTATCTGTCGCGCGTGCTGCGTTCAGCGATGCTGGCCAGCGGCGGGACCTTCGGCAGGGCGCCGCGGCGGACGGGGTTCACCGGCGCGCGGATCGGCAAGGGCGCGGGCGTGGGGCGGGTGCTGGCGGCGCGCGATCACTTCGCCGCCTATCGATCGCGCCGGGTGATCGTGAAGTTCTCGATCCCCAAGCTGGCGGGGAAGGGGATCGCCGCGGCCCGGGCCCACATGCGCTATGTCCAGCGCGACGGCGTCACCCGCGAGGGCGCGCCCGGCCAGCTCTATGGCGCCGACACCGACAAGGCCGACGGGCGGGCCTTCATCGACCGCGCCGAAGCCGGCGACGACGCCCGGCAGTTTCGTTTCATCGTCTCGGCCGAGGATGGCGCGGAGTACGAGGACCTCAAGCCCCTGACCCGGCGCTTGATGGCGCAGATGGAAAAGGATCTCGACACCAAGCTCGACTGGGTGGCGGTGGATCACCACAACACCGGCCATCCGCACACCCACATCATCGTGCGCGGGCGCAATGATCGGGGCGCTGATCTCGTCATCGCCAAGGAATACCTGACCCAAGGCCTGCGCGAGCGCGCGGCCGAGCTGGTGTCGTTGGACCTGGGACCGCGGAGCGATCTGGAGATCGAGGGCCGGCTTCGTCGGGAGGTCGGTCAGGAGCGGCTGACCAGTCTGGACCGGGGGTTGCTGCGCGACCTCGCTGAGGACGGGCTGGTCTCGCCGCGTCATGTCGATCCGCGCCTCTATGCCTTGCGCGCCGGACGTCTGCAGACCCTGGCGCGTTTGGGCCTGGCCCAGGAGGAGGCGCCCACGCGGTGGCGCCCGGCCGAGGGGGTGGAGGACACCCTGCGGCGGATGGGCGAACGCGGCGACATCCAGAAGACCCTTTACCGGGCGCTGACGCAGGGCGGGGTCGAACGCGACCGCGCCGACCAGGTGATCTATCAGCCCACGGCAGAGGACGCCCGCCCGCTGGTCGGCCGCCTGGTGGCGCGAGGCCTGTCGGATGAACTGAAGGACCGCCACTACCTGGTCGTCGATGGCGTCGATGGCCGCGCCCATTATATCGAGATCGGGCGCAGCCTGGCGACCGACCCGATCCCCGAGGGCGCGGTGATCCGGGTCGAGCCGCGCTCGACGCAAGCCCGGGCCGTCGACCACACCGTCGCCGCGATCGCCAAGGCCAATGAGGGGCGCTACAGTATCGATCTACATTTGGCCGCCGATCCGACGGCCTCGGCCGGCTTCGCCGAGGCCCACGTCCGACGGCTGGAGGCGATGCGGCGCGGCCGCGCGTCCGTCGAGCGCCAGGACGACGGGACCTGGATCATCGGCGCCGACCATGTTGAGCAGGCCGCCGCCTTCGAAAGGCGGCAGGCGGAGTCCGCACCGGTGGTGGTCACGACCCTCAGCGCCCGGCCGCTTGACCAGCAGGTCGGCGCGGCCGGCGTGACCTGGCTTGATCGCGAGCTGATCGCTGAGGCACCCGAACCTCTGCGTGACGCGGGCTTTGGCCGGGAGGCCCGTCAGGCCCTGGCCGCGCGACGTCAGTGGCTGCTTGACCAGGGCCTGGCCCGCCAGGGCCAGGACCAGATGATCTATCGCGCAGGCCTGCTGACCCGCCTTCAGCGGCGCGACCTGATCGCCGCCGCTGAGGGCCTGGCGCGCGAGACGGGACTGAACTTCTCCGAGGCGCGACCGGGGAAACGGATCGAGGGCGTCTACCGGCGGTCGGTGGACCTGGCCAGCGGCCGGTTCGCGGTGATCGAGCGCAGCCGGGATTTCACGCTGGTGCCGTGGAAGCGGACGCTGGAGGGGCAGGAGGGGCGCGCTGTGTCCGGCGTGCTGCGCGAGGCAGGCGTCAGCTGGACGATCGGGCGCGGCCGGGGTGGCCCTTCGGTGTCGTGACGCCAAGATCGGCGCGAAGGAAATAGTCGCGCGAGGACGTCGGTTCGCTCATGCTCACGACAAGGGAGGACGATGTGTCGTCGATGTTTGGCCAAGTCTGCAGTTCAGGGGAGCGGGGCTAGATGCTTCCGGCGGCCAACCATCTCGCGCTCGAGGAATTGGGCTGGGCCTCGTTTCAGGATTTGGCGATCGCTTACGCCGAGGATCTCTTCGGCGCGCCGGTGATCTCCTACGCCAAGACCTGGGACGGCGGTGTCGACGGCGAGCATGCGAGCTTCACGTTCCAGGGCGCCAAGTCTCCGTGGACATGGGCTATCCAGGCCAAACACACCGCCCGTCAGCAATCGCTGACCGAGGCCAGCCTCGTCGAAGAATTTAAGAAGCTGCCGGCGCTCATCGCGGAGGGGTTTGACGCCTACCTGCTGGTCACCAATCACGGCGTCTCCCGTGTCGCGGTCAAGGCCATCCGGAAGCGCGTACTCGCCGCCGGCTTCAAATCCTGTCACGTGCATGGACGCGAGCATCTGGTGCGGCGCATTCGAAGCTCGCCCAACCTTCGGGTCCTAGCGCCGCGTGTGTATGGGATCGGCGATCTCTCCCTGATCCTTGACGGGCGCCGGGCCGAACAGACCCAGGCGTTGCTGGAGGCGTCCCGCGCCGATCTCGACAGGTTCGTCGCGACCGATCCTTATCGCGCCGCCGTCCGCGCCCTCCTCAGCGACGGCGTCGTGGTGCTGCTGGGTGAGCCAGCTGCGGGCAAGTCCACCATCGCCCGGGCACTCTCGGTGGCCTCGGTCGACGCCTTCAAGGCCGAACCCTATGAGCTGAGCGGCCTGGATCAGCTCGATGGGCACTGGCTTCCGCGTGAGCCGCGACTGTTCTGGATCGACGACGTCTTCGGGCCAACCCAGGCGGACTACTTCGCGGCGGACACCTTCAACCGCAAGCTCCCAGCCCTGATCGCCGCCTTGGCCAAGGGCAATCGGTTCGTCCTGACCTCCCGGACATACATCTGGCGCGCCGTACAGCCGCGCCTGAAGCTCTCGACCGCGCCGGGACTCAGCAAGGGTATCGTCGAGGTCAAGGTCGAGGATTTCAGCGCGCGGGATCGCGCCCTGATCCTGGCCAATCACGTCAAGCTTGGCGACCACAGCCGCGCCTGGAAGTCAGGCTTCAAACCGTTGGCACCAGCGGTGTCGCGTCACCCGCGTTTCAATCCGGAGGTGGCGCGCCGGCTGGGATTGGAGGCGATCACCGGCGAGCTGGAGCTGACCGCCCATGCCTTGGAGCGCTATGTCGATAATCCCGACGAGTACCTGGAAGAGGTGATTGGCGGATTGGCGCCGGCGGGCCAGGCGGCGCTTGCCCTGTTGTTCATGCTGGGCGGCGAGTTGCCGGTGACGCTGCCACGCGACGAGGCGCTCGACGTCGTCCTGGATGCCTTCCCAGTTTCAGCGCCGGAAATCGCCGGCGAGCTAGTGGCCATGGAAGGGGCGTTCTGCGTTCGTCGTGTCGAGGAGGGAGAGCCGGTTTGGCGGTTCCGCCATCCCACCGTCGGCGAGGCCTTTGCGTCCTTCACGACGCGCTCGTCGGTCCTGCTCGATGTCTACCTGCGCGGCGCGCCGCCTGAACGCATTCTCGAAGAGGTCGTCTGTGCGGGCGTGGCGGTCAAGGGTGCGAAGATCGAGGTCGGCGTCGGTCACTTCGACCGCCTGATCGCCCGTATGAAGGCTCACCGTTGGGGGCGGCTAACGCGGCTGCCGCGATGGTTCCTGATTGTGAAAGCAACCCCGGAGTTTCGGCGGCGGTACTTCACCGCGCCTCTGGCCATCAACCACCCGGTCCTCGACGACGGCCGTCGCCTTGAACACCAGACGCTCGCGCTGGCGGCCGTGCTGTTGCCTGAGGGACTGGTCTCGCCCGAGTACCTGCAGCATTTGCGCAATCGCATCGTCAAAGGCCTGACTGAACTGGGCCTACGAACCTGCCTGAGCACATCGGCCCGCGAACTGCTCGGCGCCGAAAGGTTCGACGAGCTGCTCCAAGACGTGCTCGCTGAGCTGCGCGACAGCGGGTCAAGCTACATCGCCTATTACGAGCCGAGCCGTGATTTCGAGGGATCGCCCACCGAAGCCTTCGCCGAACTGATCGCCTTCGTCGATGAGCTGGCGGGATGGGTTGATGAGGATGAGGCCGCCGAGGTTCTGGAGATCGTCAAGAGGCGCGTCGCCCAGCGTGTCGGCGAGCTTGAGGAAGAGGCCGAGCGGGAGGACGACTGGCAACGAGAGGAAGAATATTACTACGCCAGCCAAGCCGGGGGTGGTCGCGAGGCCGGGTCGACGACCCGTCAGAGCCCGTTCTCGTTCACAGCGGCCGCCGATCCGCTGGCCGATGTGTTCTCCGATCTGGACGACTAGGCTTGGCTTTCCCGGCCGGTGGGGGCGTGAGCCTCAGCCGTGTGGACGCACTGTGAACAAGGCAGCGGTTCCAAGCCCGACCGCGAGCACGAGGACCACGATGCCCCAGAGCCGGGCGCTATTGCGCCGGCGTAGGCGCGCCGATCTTGAAGCGGGAAGAAACTGCAGAACCATGACGTCACTATGAGGCGGCTGACGTCGGCACGCCAGCCTTCAGGCTCCCGCGCGCGCGACGAGGTCGGGTCAAGTCGGCGGGTCGAGCAAAAGATTTAAGCCCTCGCTCGGCGCAGGCGCGGCGGCGTTTGCCTTGTCCTGCAGGGTTTGGCATCGCGCCATCAATGCGTCGAAGGGTTCGACGGCCCCGTCCAGATAGCCGGCCTCGGTCATGGCTTGGTAGTCGGCTTCGAGCACGGCGCGAGCCTCGCCCTCAGGGACCAGCCGCAGGCCTCCCGTAACGGCTGCCGCATAGTCGATGACCTGTCCGGCGGAATCGGATTCGATGAAGAACTTGGCCTTGTGGTCCGCCACGGCCATGGCCAGGCCTGGATCGGCGATGGCTTGGTCGGCGACGCCCGCCAGGTCCAGTCGCGCCAGATCGTAACAGTGTCGCGCAAAGCCCGCTCCGCCCTTGAAGCGGCCCTGAGCGCAAAAAACGTGAACCGCCGTGGCCTTCTCCCAGAAGGTCCGTTCGGCGGTCATCACGCTGGGAGCGGCGACGGGAAACTCCAGCTCCGCAAAGGCCTTGGCCAGGTAGCATTCGACCGGCCGGGTCGTGGCCGGCTGACCCGTGGCGCGGGCGCCAAATTCCAATTTCACCCGGGGGCGCACATAGCCGGGGTAATCGGCGGCCGTCTCGTAGACGACGAGCAGGTCCTGGCCGTCCTGCTCGATGCGGGCCGACAGGCCGTCCGCCGCCAGGCGCTCGGCAAGATACGGCGCGACCGTGTCGCGGATGAAACGCGGCAAGAGCCGCTCGCGCACGCGTCGCGAGATGGTCTTTGCCTCGTCAGGCGTCAATTGGGTTGGCTCGCCGAAGCGTGTGTCGCCGGTCAGTTTGCCGATGTCGTAGGTCAGGTCGACGTCTTCGGAGAACCGGTCGATGACGTTGTAGGCCTTGGACAGCGACGTGCCGCCCTTGAACACCAGGCCGTCGGCGAACGGGGCGGCGAAAAGCGCCTCCAGCGTCCAGACGACCCAGACGTCCTTTTCGAGCAGATAGGGCGCGCGCTCGAGGCCGCGTCCGGGCGCGGCCTCGAGGACGTCACGACGATCAGACTGGGAAAGGCTCAGGAACCGATCAGCCACGCGCCAGGCTCGAAACTTCCTGGGCCAGCCAGGTGGGAAGGCGTCCCCGCAGGCTCAGTAGGGTTTGCATGGCCTCGGCCGGCAGCCGGCGCTTGAGGGCCTTGAGCGTTTCGGCGGCGCGTTCGGGGCCGGCCCAGGACAGGGCGCGGACCGCGTCGCCGGCCGGCTGGCCGGGCAACAGCAACTCCCAGTCCCGCGCATGGCGAAGTTCGAGCTGTTGCCCGCCGATCTTCAAGCCCCGGCTTTTGCCCGAGGTGAGGTAGATCGCTTTCATCGGCGTTTGGGTGGTCAGGCCCAGGGCGTTGGCGGCCGCCGCCCCGTGGCTGGCGATGACCTCGCCGGTCGTGCCGGCGAGCGCCTGCACGACCTTGGCGGGGGAAGGCGTGCGCGGCCCATATTTTCCTTGGCGGGGCCGAAGATATACACCGCGCCCGATCCGACTCAGCGCGCCTGAACGCTCCAGGCGGACGAGGGCCTGATCGACGGCGGCGCGCGATCCCAGATGCAGCAACTCCTTGGCGCGAAGCGCCGCCCCTTCGGGCGAGGCTTCGGCATAGGCGAGGATATGGTCTGCGAGCGCGGGCATGGGACGCCTCCTTGTCAGAAACTATGGCATGATTTCTGACAAAAAACAAGATCATGAGACCCCGGGATCGCCGATCAGCGCCGAACCGGCGGTTCTCCTAACGCGCGACTATCCCGCAATCGCGCACCTAACTCGTATCGCCCAATCTCGCCGGTTTCGGCATCCAGCGCACGAACCGCGCCAGAACCGGACCTGCAGCGGGTTTAACCGCCGTAAGCGA
>Ga0136846_1230974_pt1 | contig 20463 bp, 17 predicted proteins | sample HopSoiMetagenom2_FD_96841 | JGI IMG/M metagenome (GOLD analysis project Ga0136846, IMG submission 96841) | Grasslands soil microbial communities from Hopland, California, USA - 2 Assembly 2016 (version 4) | ecosystem: Environmental > Terrestrial > Soil > Grasslands | place: USA: Hopland...
CCGCACCGATATCGAAACGATCCAGCATGGATACGTGAAGCAGTCGATTCGCCAGGCCTTGCAGGAGGTAGTTGGGACTGAGCCCATCGCCGACGTGATCGGGCCGAAGAAGGCCGAGGTGGTGAACAAGACGCAGGCGTCGATCTCGCAGCGGCTCGCGCCGTACGGGATCATCGTCAAGCAGTTCACGATCAACGAGCTTCGTGCGCCGCCGGCGGTGATCGAGGCGATCAACACGAAAAACGTCATGCAGCAGCAGGCGCTCACTGCGCAGAACGAGCTGCAGAAGAATCAGTTCCAGGCGCAGGGCGATTCGATCAAAGCGGCCGGCCGCGCGAAGGCGATCCTCGCCGAGGCCGAGGCACAGGCGAAAGCGAATCAATTGCTTTCGCAGAGTCTGACAACGGCACTCGTGCAGTACGAGATGGCGAAGCGCTGGAACGGGCAGATGCCGCAGGTCTCCGGCAGTGCGATGCCGATGATCCAACTTCCGGGCGCCGGGAAGCCGTAGTGACTGGTTAGGCGGCCGCTCCGGGAGCTAGATTACGTCACCATCGCCCGGAGCCTGCCGCATCGTGTCGACGTTCGTCGTACGTCTGTGTCTCCTCATGGCCGTGGCCTTCGGGTCGCGGCCATGTCGTGTCGCGGCGTTAGACGACCCGCGGCCGTCCGTCGTCGCGAGCGTTCACGCGCGAGCGGTCGCCAACGGCGATGCACATGCTCGGGGTTCGGCAACCGGGCTGCGAACTCCCACGAGCAGCGGATCGCAGCTTCGCACGCCGACTTCGTCCCCCGGCGGCCCTGCGAGTGCGTCGCCGGTTGACGTCCTCACCTGGTCCAGCTGCGTTGTCGTTCGTTCCGCACGCAACGCGACCGTGCAGCGTCGCACGCCGTGCGCGGCCTGCGGCGACGGAAGTCCCTACGACGCGACCGCTCCGCCCGCGTCCGCCTGATCGTCGCGCGTTCGGCGCGCTCTGGCATCAGTTCACTCCAATTCACTCACACATTGCTCGCCGCGCTGCTTCGACGCGTGGTGGGGCGGAGCCTTTATGTCTCGGAACACAAATCGCAGCACACCCAGCGTACCCAGGACCGAATCATGGGTGCGGGTCCTGTTTGTCGCCTTCCTGCCTGTTGTCGCGGCCCTGTTCGCTCCTGAAGCGGCTCGCATCGCACTGTTGGCGGTGGGCGGAATCGCCTTCCTCGTTGGATTCGTTCTCATGATCCGCCAATCTCGCCGAGCCGGAACCGACGGCCTCCGGCAACTCGTTCATTCCGATTCGGAGTAGCGACCCGGAACGGCAACACCTAACGCGGATTTCGTTCGTTCAACGACCTCGGAGCGCCTGGCTTCCGAGGTCGTTCCGTCCGGGGGGCGCAGCGTTCGTCAGCCCGTAGAATCGAGCGAGACTGCAGGCGCCGGGCGCGAGACAACGTCAGGCGCGGCCGTGACGTCCACTTCGCCGGACCGAACGAGTGCGCGACGGAACAGCACCGGTCCCGCAATCTGGTTCACCGCGATCAGCGAGAGCAGCAGGGTCCGCATGGAGGCGCCCGCCTCCGGATATAGCGAGGATACAAGTGTCACCAGGCCGATCGCGACTCCCGCCTGCGAGACCAGCCCCATCCACACGTAGCGCTGTTCTACCGCCTCGGCCCGAGTCCATCGCGCGCCAATGCCGATGCCCAGCCAGATGCCCAGCGCACGGACGATGGCAATCGGCAACACGATGGGTAGCGCGCTCATGACCTCGCGGATTGCGATCTGCGCGCCGGCCAGCGCGAAGAACACGACGAACACCGGCGCTGCGGACCGCTCCAATGCACTCCGCATTGCCTCGCTTCGCTCCGAATGCGACACATTCTCCGCGACAAAGCCGGCAGTCATGAGCGTGAGCAGGATCTCGACGTGAGTCGCCTGTGCGATCGCTGCGCCGAAGAGTGTCACGAGCATGGTGAAGAGCATGAGCTCGCGGTGCACGAGCCGGAGATACAGCGCGACGATCAGGCCGATGGCTCCGCCCACGAGCAACGCGCCCGCGATCTCCCACACTACGAGCCCCGGTGACGGTAATGTTGCCGCCCCCGCTGGCGGCGCGATCGTTCTGGCCAGGGTTTGCGAAACCGTGAACAGCACGACGACGGCCACATCGGAGAGCAGCACGATCCCCAGGGTGCTCTTGGCGACCGTCCCTCGAGCACCCGTCTCCGACAACAGCGCGACCGTGACGGACGGAGAATGCGCGATGGCGATGGTCGAGAACAGCACGATGAACGCCGCGGACTTCGCGGCGGGCGCGTCTGCGAGAAACGGTATCCACCGATGCAGCGCGACCAACAGTCCGGCGATGCCTAACAACGACAGCAGCAGCTCGCAGCCGAGCATCCTCACGAGCTTCGAACCGCTGACGCGCAAGTCTCTCCAGCGAAGCTCGGCCCCGGCCAGAAAGGCGATGAGGGCGATGGCGAGATCGCTCACCGGAGCCAGGCGGCCGATCGCCGTCGCAGAAACCGCGGACAGTGACGACGGCCCAAACGCCATTCCGGCGAACAAGTAGCCGACGATCTTCGGGAGGCCGAGACGCACCGTCAGCTCTCCAACGGTGTACGCGGCGAGGATCAGAAAGCCGAATGTGACGAGCGCCTCGGATCCATGCCCTTGTTCGCCCAGCGGGAGCATGAGCTGTACGCCGACGTACAGCAGCGCGAGGATGACGAACCGCCTCACTTCCGCTCAGCCTCGAGAGCGGACGCCGGCCCGGTCGGCGTTTGCGCATCCAATACCGGCTCGGTGAACCGCCCAACCACAGACTGGACGAACCGCGCGGAAGACAGATCAGTGAGCACCACCGATACGATGGCGGCACTGAAAACGACATCCGCCAGGAGCGCGGTCCCGTGAAAGAGCTGATAGTTGAGAGCGATGGCGATCGCGAGTCCACCCTGCCCGAGCAAGGCGCGCCCCCACCGACCTCCGAGCGACTCCGTCAAACCGTTGACGAGAGCCGCCAAACGAGCGGCTCCGAGCTTCGCCACGGCGCGCACGATCGCGAACACCAGTGCGGGCACGATCCACCAGGCAATGGTCCCGGGATCCCACGCGGCGCCGGCAAAGACCAGTAACACGAAATAAAATGGTCGTTCGACCCGACCGAGCGCCTGGCGAATTTCACTGCGATTGCGCCGAGTGTTCGCCAGAATTGCGCCGAGGAGCATGGTCGGAAGCAGCGGCGACACCCGCAGGTAGGCGGCGGCACCGCTCACGAGAATCACCGCGCCGGCGATCGAAATAAACAGTCGATCGATCTCGCGCTCGTTGCCGACGAATAGATGAAACAGCGAGCCTCCGACGCAGCCGATCGCGACGCTGATCACGGCCCATTCCGTGGGCGTGGGGGCACGACGTCCGGTCGCGGGCGCGCCATGATCGATGCACATCAGAAGGCTGAACGCGACAATCGCGACAAACGCATCGATGGCCGTCGCCAGCTCGATCTGACGAACGACGAGTCCTCGCCTGACGAGTCTCCGCCTGAGCATTGCGACCCCGGCAGGCGAAGAAGCCGTCGCGATCGCGCCCAGAGCAGTCGCCGGAGCAACCGTATCCGCGAGTGGCAGTTGATACAGCCACGCCAACGCGCCGACCAGGAACACTGCCGTAACGACCAGCGCGAGCGTCGCCTCGGCGAACGCAACGCGATAGATCGGGCCATACCCGCGAACGACTCGCGGGATGTAAAACGCCGACCCGACCGATGCCCCGATCCAGCCAATGGCCAGGATCATGAACGGGGCGAATGCATCGAGGATGCTCACCTGAAGCACGCCCGTCACCTGCGGACCGAGGAGAATGCCTAACACGAGGTACTCGGCTCCCGAGACGAGCAGGTACCGTGTTCCAAGCCACTCGAACGCCCAGTGGGCCGCGAGGTATGCCCCGGCGACGATCAGGATGAGGACGAAGGGTCCGGCCATCGGGCGTCGTCGCTAGGGTGAGGTCAGGCCTCGGTCGTCATCTCGCCGACAGCGCTTTCGTCCAACTGTGGCTGGACGGTCGTGACCGCGGCCTTTGTGAGCAGGCGTCTCAGCAACGGTGGCGCCATGAACGTCGTCACGAGCACCATGAGCATGAGCGCACTGTACTCGCCGGCGTTGAGCACACCTGCCGCGAGCCCGGCCTGTGCGAAGATCAGGCCCACTTCCCCTCGAGGGATCATGCCAACGCCGATGACGGTCTTGCGAGCGCGCACCCACACGGGAGCCCAGCCAGCAGCAAACTTGCCGACGATGGCCACGGCGGTGAGCGCGACGCCGACGATCACCACGTCTCGAGAACCGAACGTGCGTACGTCGACGGCAGCACCGACTGCGACGAAGAAGATCGGGACGAACACGTTCGCGAGCCGGATGATCCCGCGCTCGATGGTATGGGCATGCTCGGTGGGCGCGAGCACGAGCCCGGCGGCGAACGCGCCGACGATCAGCGCCGAGCCGACCTGCGAAGCAAGCACCGCCAGTACGAATGCCAGCGCGAGCGCCATGGACGCCAGCGTGTGTTCCTTGCTCGTTCGCGCGATGAGCCTGAACAGCCAGGGCACGATCAAGCGCCCGATGAACACCGCCGCGGCAAGGAAACCGAAAGCGACCGCCGTGGCTCGGGCAACGCCCATGACACTTGGGGCGTTGCCGGCGACGAGATCGCTCACGATTGCCAGAATCACGAGGCCGATCACATCATCGATCACAGCGGCGCCGAGCACGATCTGACCCTCGGGGCTCTTGAGCTCACCGAGATCCGAGAACACACGAGCGGTGATCCCGACCGACGTCGCCGTGAGGGCCGCGCCAATTACGATCGCCGGAAGCACGGCGAGATTGAGGACGCGCGACACGCCGTAGCCGAGTACGAACGGCAGCAGCACGCCGACGACCGCGACCGTGAACGCGGCCGCTCCGACCCTCAGGAGGCGCTCGAGATCCGTCTCGAGGCCAATGCCGAACAGCAGCAGCACGACACCGATCTCCGCGATCAGATGCAGTGGTGGCAGCGTCGGATCAACGAGGCCGACGACGGAAGGACCGAGCAGCACGCCGGCGAGCAGCTCACCGATCACCGCCGGCTGACCAATGTGCTCGGCCAGTTCGCCGAGGATCTTGGCCGAAATGAGGATGACGGCGAGCAGCAGCAGGAATCGCTCGACGGAGATGCCGGCGTCGGGCGCAGCGAAGGCGAGCAAGGCGGGGAGAACCGGCTGCGTGGCGGACACGTCTCTCCTTTGGCGATCGTGCTGTCGAGCGAATCCTACTAGGCCACGAGCGCTCCCGGCAGCACGTGCGTGTGGTAATGCGCGCGGCGTTAGCTTTCCCGAGAGCAATCGGTCGCGTCGTTTCGCGACCCTAACGTGTCACACGAGTCACCGAGCCGATCCATGCCGCAGGTTCCCTTCCATTCACTTCCGAGCGACGCGCGCGTCTGGGTCTTTGGCGCTGCGAACGAGCTCACGCAGCCGGCGTCGGAACGCCTGCTCGATGCCGTTGACGCATTTCTCACTCAGTGGAACGCGCATGGCTCGCCGCTCACGTGCGGACGCGAGTGGCGGGATGGCAGGTTTCTGGCGATCGGCGTCGATCAGTCGTCGGCCGGCGCGTCAGGGTGTTCGATCGATGGGTTGTTTCGGACGCTCGCGAGACTCGAGCCGGAGCTCGGTACGAGCTTGCTGGGTGGTGGTCGCGTGTACTACCGCGATAACGATGGCCGAGTGAACGCGACAACGCGGAAGGGGTTTGGCGATTTGACGCGGGAGGGTCGCATTGGGCCGAATACACCGACGTTCGACACGTCCGTTACCACAGCTTCTGCGTGGCGAGAGCAGTTCGAGCGTCCGGTGCGGGAGTCGTGGCACGCGCAGCTGTGAATTGGGGTGTGGGAGTAGGGTTTCGGTTTCAAGGGGTCAGAGCCCTTGAAACCGAAACCCTACTCCGACGCGATCGCGCTTACGCGAGCCAGCGATCGAGGTGCGCGGCGACGAAGTCATCGTCCGTGAGATCGGGGTAGCAGCGAATCACGCGATCGATCTCCTCCGACTGGCCGGGCGACAGCCGCTCATTCGGATCGAGGCACCACGTGCCGGCCATCAGGCCCTGACGGCGCAGGGCCTCGTGAATCCCCGCGATGCATCCGGCGAACGCGTTCCGGACGTCGAACACCGCGGCATTGGCGTCGGTGAGCGCGGCACCGATGCGGAGCAGGTCCGCCGGTATTACGTCCGACTCGCTCGCGGCGCGGGCCTGGTTGAGCAGCTCGACGGCTCGCCGCGTCCAGACAGCCCACTGGCCTAACAAGCCTCCAATGATCCGGCGTGGCGCACCCCCCTCGCCGAACGGGAACGGCGTGACGAGGTCGCCGACGATGTTGTCGTCGTTGCCGGTGTACAGCGCGACGTCATCTCGGCCGGATGCGGCGATGGCGCGCACGACGTCGATCGTCCGATACCGATCGAAGGGCGCGATCTTCACGGCGACGACATTCGGGATCTCCGAAAACTCGCGCCAGAACGCGTAGTCGAGCGGTATGCCGCCGACCGCCGGCTGGAGATAGAACCCGATGAGCGGAATCACATCGGCGACCGCGCGGCAATGCGCGATAAGGTCGCGGTTCGATCCGCCGCGCATCGCCGCGAGACTGATCAGGCCCGCGTCATAGCCTAACGACTTGGCCAGCTCCGCTTCGCTCACCGCCTGATGCGTGGCACCGCAGATGCCCGCGACGAGGGCAAACGGTTGCGTGATCGACATGGCGGGGGTGCCGAGCTTTGGCAGCGACGCGCGCGCCGTGCCCGCGGCCAACTCGAGGACCGGCCGCAGCAGGCCGTGCTGCGCATCGCGAATAGCGAACTGCGTCGTGTGCACGCCGACCGCCACACCGCCGGCGCCGGCAGCGACGTAGTAACGCGTCAGCGCACGCTGGTGCCGCTCATCGAGCTTTCGCGCGGAGGTCAACGCGAGCGGATGCGCCGGGATGACGCAACCCGATCGAATCGCACGAAGGGCTGCGGTGTCTTGCGCTCGTGTCTCAGAACCGGCCATCGCGAACCTCGAATTTCGTCGGTTTGCCGAGGCGGGTACCGCCACGAGCGACCCAGCTGGCGACCCATTGGATCAGAACGTCGGTCGAGATCGTTGGTGGGCCGAACACGGATTGGGCGAATGTCGTATCGCTCAAGAGCGCGTCAGGCGCCTCGGCGCCCTCGAGTATCGGCGCGGTGCCTAACAGGTGGCCCAGGCGCTCCGCGGCTTCACGGACCGACAGTCGGTCCGGTCCGGTGACGTTGATCGCAACCGGTGGCGATGCGGCGCTGGTCAGTGCGCGGATGGCCTGCGCATTGGCGTCTCCCTGCCAGATGACGTTCACGAATCCCATGTCCACGCGCACGGGCTGGCCCGAGACAATGCGATGCGCGATGTCGACGAGCACACCATACCGAAGGTCCACCGCGTAATTGAGGCGAATGATCGCGATCGGCGTTCCGTGCGTTCGGGACACGTGCTCGAGGACGCGCTCGCGTCCGACGCACGAGTTTGCGTACTCGCCGATGGGCGTCAACGCGTCGCCTTCGCGCGACCCGCGGCCCGTCGCGGGAGTAAGTGGGTACACGTTACCCGTCGAGAACGCGACGATTCGCGAGGCTGCATAACGCTCCGCGACCACGGCAGGGATGAGCGTGTTCACCGCCCAGGTAAGAGATGGAAGATCTCGTGTGCCGAACTTCTGCCCGGCCATGTAGATCACGTTCGCGGCGTCGGGTAATCGGGCGATGGCAGCGCGATCCCCGAGCTCGGCTCTCACCACGCGAATCCCGTATCGCTCGAGGCGCTCCGGCACGTCCGGCGAGGAGAACCGCGAGACCGCCATCACCGAGCGAGCGTCGCCAAGTGCATCGGCGGCGCGGCGGAGCATGGCGGTGAGGGAAGGGCCCATCTTGCCACCCGCTCCCAGCACGATCACATCGCCCGGTGTCCGGCGGAGCGCATCGATCACCTCCGACGACGGGCGCGACAGGCGCTCTTCGAGCTCGTCGTCGTCGCGCGGCGGCGAATCATTCACGAGGACCGGTTCCTCCATACGGCAAAGGATAGCACGGCAATACGAAGGGGGTCAGTCACGTGGTGACCGACCCCCTTTCCGTACTGCCGTGTCGCAATCAGTTGCCTGCTTGACTCGTCCGCCGACGCTAGCGCGGTACGGTAATGACGGACCGCGGCGGCGCGAGGTCGTTAGGCTCGGCCGCCATGCCGGCCGGGTCCCGGACCCACTGCGTGTCGTCAACGACGTACGCGTAACTGTGGCGACCGGGCGCGAGCGCGAGCGTGACCGCCCACCGCCCGTCTCGGGAATCCCGCGCCATCTCGATCTCTCGTGGATCCCAGCCGTTGAAATCGCCAGCCAACGCCACGCGTGACGCCGCCGGGGCCGTGAGCATGAACTGAACGATCCGAAGCGTGTCTCGAATGGCCGACGCGACCGACGCGACGCTGTCGCCGATCACGACCGCGCGACGACTTCGGGGTGCGCCGGTGTCCACCCGATCCTGCATGCCGACCAGCATGACAAGAGCGATTCCGGCGGCGGTGGCCAGCGTGCTCGCCGATGCGGTCCGCGGCGCGTCCCCGCGCATGCGGCGAATGGCCGCGAGCGCGCGAGACCTGTTCGGCACGAGGCGCACCGGCGGTGCCGCCGGCGCCGGTGCCTCGCGAATCAGGTCCATCAGTCGGCACTTCGACGCCGGATCGACCGCGACAGGCTCGCGAAGCTCGGTAATGAGCATCGCGAGCGGGTCAGGTCCCGGCAGACGGTCAGACACGATTCACCCCCTGAAGGATCTCACGCAGTCGCTCGCACGACCGCTTCACACGCATCTTGAGCGCAGAGATGCCAGAGCCGGTCACGGCAGCGATCTCCTCGTAGCTCAGTCCTTCGACGTAGTGGAGCAGGAACGCTTCCCGTTGATCTCGCCCCAACTGGTCGAGCGCCCTCGCCATCTCTTCACGGAGCGCCGCCCGTTCTTCCGGATGTGCCAGCGCCGTCTCGGGTAGTACGGCGTCTGCCTGATCCGGGAACATTTTCTCCCGCCGGCGGCCGATGGCGCTCACGGTGCGGGCCCGGTTCACGAGAATGCGGAGCAGCCATGCGCCAAACCGCTCCCGCTCCTCGTACCGGCCAAGGGCCCGATAGGCGCGCAGGAAGGTATCCTGCACGACCTCTTCGGCATCCTCGCGATTGCCGACGAGGTGAATGGCGAAGCGGACGTAGTGATCGAAGTAGCGCTCGACCAGGATCGAGAACGCTTCGACCTCTCCGTTCAGCACTCGTTTGACTACGGCCGCGTCGGATTCCACAGAGAGATAACTCGCCGACTCCAGAGCGGGTCACATGGGGTTCCGTTGCAATCTACCTTACGCCATACCCGCAGACACCCGTGGAGTCCTTCATGCACCCGAGCATCGGGACGGTAGCCGAGCAGTTCCGGATCACGACGAACCTGTTCATCAAGGCCATGAGCGGGGTCGACAAGAATACCGCCATGCGCCGCCCGGGTGACCGATCAAACCCTCTCCTGTGGCTGGCGGGTCACGTGATCCATTTCCGAACCCGGCTCTTGTCGCTCGTGGGAGTGCCGCGCGACTTCCCGTGGGGAAACCGGTTCGACACCGGCTCGAAGGTTGGGTCGGCGGAGAATTATCCGGAGCCTGCCGAGCTGGTGGCGTTTTGGGAGGAGCTGTCCGAGCGGCTCGAGGACAGACTCGGCGCGCTGACCGAGGCCGATCTCGCCGCGCCGCCGGCCGCGAAGGTGCCGACCACGGACGCGACCCTGCGGGGCGCCATCGGATACTTCTCGCTCCACGAGGCGTACCACGTCGGTCAGATGGGGTACGTCCGCAAGTGGCTGGGGATGACGCCGATCATAGACCCGCCGGTGATAGGGAATCGGGAATAGGAATCGGGAACCGAGCCGCGGGTTGACGCTGGTATTACCGCCGGGTCGGGTTATCGGTATTGTCGACTGTTCCGCGATTCCCGATTCCCGATTCCCGATTCCCCATGTCAGAGCATCGGTTTCGCTCCCTCGCAGAGACCCGGTGGCGCATCGCGGTCAGCCTCACGGCCGTGATGGTGGCGATTTACTTCGGGTTCATCCTCCTCATCGCGTACAACAAGCCGCTCATGGGGCGACTCCTCACCCGCGGGTTGAGTGTCGGAGTCCTGCTGGGCGCGCTCGTCATTGTGCTGTCGTGGGTGCTGACGTGGGTCTACGTGCGCTGGGCCAACACGCACTACGACGCGGGGCTGGACGAGCTGCGCCGCGCGGAGGCCGCCCGATGATCATCCTTCAGGCGACACAGGCGCCGGCCGCGCCGCCGGTGGCGACGCGCATCGGCGAGCCTAACGCGGTCGCGATGGTGTTCTTCTTCGCGTTCATCGCCATCACGATCGGGATCACGTACTGGGCCGCTCGCCGCACGCGAACCACGGAGGACTTCTACGCCGCCGCGCGATCGATCACGCCCGGTCAGAACGGGTTCGCGCTCGCGGGGGACTACATGAGCGCCGCCTCGTTCCTCGGGATCGCCGGGCTCGTGTCCACGACAGGATTCGATGGCCTCATCTACTCGACCGGGTGGCTCGTCGGGTGGCCGATCGTGTTGTTCCTGATCGCGGAGCCGCTGAGGAACCTCGGGAAGTACACGTTCGCGGACGTCGTGGCGGCCCGGCTGCGTCAGACGCCGGTGCGCATCGCCGCCGCGCTCGGGACGCTGGCGACGGTGACGCTCTATCTCATTGCGCAGATGGTCGGCGCCGGCGGTCTCATCCGCCTCATGTTCGGCCTGTCGTACGAGACGGCCATCGTGATCGTTGGCGCGGCAATGCTCGCGTACGTGCTCTTCGGCGGGATGATCGCGACGACGTGGGTCCAGATCGTCAAGGCAGGGCTCCTGCTCGCAGGCGCCGCACTCCTCGCGCTCATGGTGCTGGCGAAGTTCGGCATGAATCCGGTCGCGCTGTTCGCCGCCGCGGCGGACAAGTACGGTGCTGGCGTGCTCGCACCTGGCAAGCTCGTCGCCGCACCGCTGGACGCGATATCGTTAGGCATGGCGCTCATGTTCGGCACGGCCGGGCTTCCGCACATCCTGATGCGGTTCTACACCGTGCCCGACGCGCGCGCTGCCCGCACATCCGTCTTCTACGCTACAGGACTCATCGGCGTCTTCTATCTCATGACGTTCGTGCTCGGGTTCGGCGCGATGGTGCTCGTCGGGCCCGAAGCCATCAAGGCGGTCGACAAGGGCGGCAACATGGCTGCACCGCTCCTGGCCGAAGTGCTGGGCGGCACGCCGTTCCTCGGCTTCATCGCCGCGGTGGCGTTCGCGACGATTCTCGCAGTCGTCGCCGGGCTCACGTTGTCCGGTGCCGCCGCGCTGTCTCACGACCTCTGGGTCAACGTGGTGCGCCACGGCGAGGCGGACTCCCGCGAACAGCTTCGCGTCGCGCGATTCGCCACGGTTGCACTCGGCGTGGTTGCCGTGCTGCTCGGGATACTGTTCAAGGGACAGAACGTGGCCTACATGGTCTCGCTCGCGTTCGCGATCGCCGCGAGTGGGAATTTCCCGGCGCTCGTGCTCTCCATCTTCTGGCGGCGCTGTACCACCGAGGGGATCGTGTCGAGCATGGTGCTCGGTACGCTGTCGACGCTCGTGCTGATCTGGCTCTCGCCGACGATCCAGGTGGATATCCTGAAGCACACGGGGGCGTGGTTCCCGCTCAAGAATCCGGCGCTGGTGACGATTCCGTTGTCGTTCGCGGTGGGCGTACTGGTCTCGCTCGCGACGCGCGATGCGGTCGCGGCGGAGCGGTTCGCCGCGGTGGAGAGGCGGATGCACGTTGGGGAAGCTTGAGTTGTCATCCCGAGCGTAGCTCGGGATGACAACTAGCTTTCACCCATGCGCCCCACGTCCCTCAGCGAGCTGAACGCCGCGCTGCTCCAGGCGGTCATCACGTTAGGAATCGCGGCGCTCTGCGCGTTCCTGTACGTGCAGTTCCGCAAGCGTTACTTCCTCTGGTGGGCGATCGCGTGGGGCCTCTACGTCCTGCGCATCGGCGCGATCTGCGGGTTTCTGACCACGGCGTACGAGCCGTGGCTGTACGTACATCAGGTGCTCACCGGCTGGACGGCGCTCGCGCTTCTCGGTGCCGCGCTCGCGTTCTCGCAGCGAGTCGCGTGGCGCAAGGGCTATCTCGCGCTCGTCCTCTTTCCGCCGCTGTGGTCCTACATCGCGATCTACAGGCTCGAGAATTTCTTTCTCGCCGCTGGCCCCGCCGTGGCCTTTCTCAGCGTCGCGACGCTGTGGACCGGTTGGGCGTTCTGGCGATATCAGCGACGCGTCGGATCGCGGGCTGCCAAGTTCGTCGCGGGCGTGCTGCTCCTCTGGGGACTGCATCACCTCGACTATCCGTTGTTGCGCGCTCGAGGAGCGTGGAACCCGTGGGGCTATTATCTCGACATCGGGTTCGTGCTCGCACTTGGTGCGGGCATCCTGCTCCTCGTCGTCGAAGAGCTGCGTCGAGGGCTGGCGACGCTTTCGGCGCTGTCGGGTGACCTGGCCCTCGCGGGCGGGTCGGCGAGCGATGACGTGCCCGATGTCATCGACTCTCTCCTTGCCCGGCCGCTCGCGCTTGGAGGTGTGCGCGGCAGTGCGCTGTGTTTGACGACGTCCACCGTTGGTGTGCGCTCGAACGGGAACGGAACCGCTGCCGACGCGTCACGCAGCGAGTCGTTCGTCAGAGGCGTCGGCTCGTGCGGTCATTGGACGGGCCGATCACCTGTGGGCCCCGCGTGGGAGACGATGCGCCAGGCGGCTCACTCCGGGTCACCGGCGGTGGCGCGCGACTGGCCAGACCCGTTCGCCGAATCCGCTCGTCCGTTCGCGTATCTCGCGGTGCTGCCGGTGCTGCATGATGGGACGCCGGTCGGGTCGCTCGTGATCGTCGGCGATCACGGCGATCCATTCACCGCGCTCGGCGAGGAGTTCCTTCGAACGCTCGGGCGCCAGGTTGGCGCTGCGCTTCAGCACGCGGACCTAACGACGCGGCTCGCCGCCCGCACGCGCCAGCTCGAGCGACTCTCTGTTCGCATGGCGCGGCAACACGAAGAGGAGCGGCGCCGCATCTCGCTCGAGCTTCACGACGAGACCGCGCAGGCCTTTGCGGCAGTGAAGCTGCAACTCGGTGTATTGCGTGAGACAGTGGATCCATCGCTCGCCCCGCGAATGGATCGCGTGCTCGAGCTCGTCGATACCGGAATGCGCAGCATTCGAAACGTTGCTCGCGACCTTCGACCCCCGCTGCTCGACGAGCTCGGCCTATTGCCGGCGCTCCATGCGCTGGTCGAAGGGTTCGGCGAACGGACCGGGATCCGAATGTCGTTCGACGCACCAACCGCCCTGCCACCCCTTTCGAACGACGCGGAGCTGGCGTTGTTTCGTGCGTTACAGGAGGCGTTGTCCAACGTGGCCCGTCACGCGAACGCCAGTTCGGTCGGCATCACACTGTCGACGGAACGCGGAGAGCTCCGGCTCGAAGTGCGTGATGACGGTCGCGGCTTCCAGGGTGACCCCGGTCTCGGGCTCACGGGCATGGGGGAGCGCCTCGGTGCGTTAGGCGGAAGCGTCCAGATCGCGAACGCGGCGGGCGGTGGCGCGCGGCTCGCCGTTCGTCTTCCTTTCGAGCAGGTGGCGGGATGAGCAACGAACCGAATATTCGCGTCCTCGTCGCCGATGACCATGCGGTGGTGCGCGAAGGCATCCGACACGTGCTGGCGTCGACGCACGGATTCGACGTTGCCGGCGAGGCGGCCAGTGGTGTCGAGGCAGTCAAGCTCGCGGCCGAGTGCGATCCGGACGTGGTGGTGCTCGACGTGTCCATGCCTAACGGCACCGGACTGGAGGTGATCGGTGACGTCCGCCGCGCGGCACCCCAGGCGCGCGTGCTCATCCTCAGCGTCCACGACGAGGCCGAATACGTGCTGCAGGCCGTTCGCGCCGGCGCGAACGGTTACTTGCGCAAGGATTCGTCGCCGACCGAGCTGCGGGAAGCGGTGCGCGCAGTTGACCGCGGCGAGTCGTTCTTCTCGCCGGCCATGGCGATGCGCTTGAGCGACGCCGTCCGCGTGGAGTCCGACCGGCTCTCCCGTGTGTCGAAACTCGCGCTGCTGACCGGTCGCGAACGCGACGTACTCGAAGGGATCGCGAATGGCGAGACGAACAAGGAGATCGCCGCGCGTTACGGGATCAGCCCACGGACGGTGGAAACGCATCGCGAGGCCCTCATGCGCAAGCTCGAGATCCACAGCGTGGCCGGCTTGACGCGCCTAGCAGTCGAGGAGGGCCTCGTCGCGCCCTAGGTTAGCGTTCGTGTGGTGGATGACTGCCCACCTCACCTTTTCGCGACGACTGCTCTCGCTTGCGCTCTTCCGCCTCGCGATAGCCGTGGACGCTGACCTCCTCGGCCTCCTGGAGTATCAGCCGGAGCAGGGGGAGCGCATCGCTCGGTGGCGATCCCGTGAGCAGCGACGAGTCCAGCACGACGCGCTCGACCTCCGCACCGAGTGCGGTGTGCTCGCGTCGCAGCTCCTCCTCGGTCCAGCCGAGCCGTTGTCGCTGCGCACCGTGCCGCTCGGCGATGAGTCGCTGGATTGCCGCGCCGTCGACGATCAACGGCACGCGGGTCGTGCCTCGCTCATCGATGATCGCGAACAGCTGTCCGATGTCGCTCAGGTACGTGGCGATGTGGTCCTCGAGCTCCGTGCGCGTCACCTCGCGGGCGCGGGGGATCTCGGGGTCGCCTCGCAGCCGGTCGACGACGGTGGCGACGATGTCCGGGGCCGACATCACGAGCAGCTCACCTAACGCGATCCTGCCGGACCGTGAGCCGGCGAGCCGGAGGTTCGGGATGGACGCGGGCGTGATGCGATCCCGTTCCCGGGTTGGCTGCGGGCGTACGGTCGCTGGCCGGTCGCGCTCCCACGCGGGTAGCCACAGCGTGAACGTCGTCCCCTGGCCGATACGGCTGGCGACGGTGATGTCGCCGCCCATGAGCCGCGCAAAGCGGCGGCTGATGGCGAGGCCCAGCCCGGTCCCGCCGCGCGCGCGGGTGTGACTCGCGTCGAGCTGCACGAACGGTTCGAAGATCGTCTCGAGGTGCTCGGCTTCGATGCCGATCCCGGTGTCGGTGACCCCGAGGGTCAGCCACGACCCGAGCGGCCCGGGGGTGAACGGCGCCTTGCCTTCGAACCGGTCGCAGCGGACGGTCACGCGACCGGCAGGCCGAGTGAACTTGACCGCGTTGGCCAGCAGGTTCAGGAGGATCTGCCTAACGCGCCGCTCGTCGCCGGTCACTTCCACGAAGACGTCCGTGCACGCCGTGGCGTCGATCTCGACGCCGGCGTTGGCCGCCTGCGGCCGCAGCAGCGCGACGGCGGCCTGGATCACGCGGGATGCGCTGACCGGTCCGACTTCGACGCGCATCTGCCCGGCCTCGACCTTCGCGATGTCGAGCACCTCCTCGACGAGCCCGAGGAGGTGACGGCCACTCACGCGTGTGCGCTCCACGAAATCGCGTTGTGGGGGTGCCAGCGGGCCGGCGAGGCCATCGAGCAATAGGGACGCGTAGCCAAGGATGGCGTTGAGCGGTGTTCTCAGCTCGTGTGACATCGTGGCGAGAAACGCGGACTTGGCGCGATTCGCGGCTTCGGCCGCAACCTGTGCGTTTCTGGCCGACTCGGCGGTCGCGGCAAGCTCGGCGTTCGCCCGCCGCAGCGCAGCCACCGTCAGTTCGAGCTCGCTCGCAGTCGCCTCGAGCTCACCCGTCTGCGACTCCAGCTGTCGCCGATAGAGATCGAGCGCGTCGGCAAGGCGCGCACGCGAGATCGTGGGACCGACGCCTGCCGCGATAAGCTCGAGGAGATGGCGATCGTCCTCGACGAATCGGCCCACCGCCTTGGACCCCGCGTACAGCACGCCGATGAGGCGGCCCTGATCGACGACGGGGACGCCGATCACGGAGACGATCTGCTCGCTGCCCACCACGCTTGGCAGGTCGCCGAGTCGCTTGACGTTGTCGAGCACCATGGTCTCGCGGCGCTCCGCGATGCGACCGAGGACACCGTGGCCGATGGGTATTCGTGACGGGGCCATGTCCGCGGCGCGTCCCCGCCGCGCGTGCATAACGAGCACTGGACCCTCGTTCGAGTCCTCGGCGAGCAACATCGCGACGGTGTCGGCGCCAAGTGCGTCGCGGACACCGACGACCAACACGTCGAGCGCCGCCACGACCGCGGTCTCGCGATTGACGGCTTCGGTGATGCGAAGCGCGGTCGCGATGCGCGATGGGCTGCGTGCCGCAAGGCCACGTGCCAACGCCTCCGGTTCGACCGGGGCGCGAAATCGCTCGTCGTCGGGTTTCGACACGTCGTGTTTGACACTCACCGGATCGGACCGTCGCGGCGGCGGCATTTCGAAAATCGCCGGAAACCGCGGTGCCAGCGGCAACGCGGGCGCGAATCAGCGGCGAACGGGCCTGACGCCGAGCGCGCCGGTGGCGTGGCAGCAAGACTCCGGCCGCCAGGTTAACCGATCGTCCGTATTTGTACGGAACGATCGCTCCGTAGGCTGCCGAATGTTCCTTGGTCAACGGCATCCATATGGTAGGCACGACAGGCGCGCGTTCGCCGGCAGGATCGTCCGGCCGACGCGCCCTTTCTCGTTTCGCAATCGAAATTGGAGCCAGACCATGAAAGTTGGGTTGTTTGTTTTGTGTGCATTGGCTGCGGCCGTTGCTGCGAGCGCGGTCGGTGCGCAATCGCCATCACGTGGGGATTCGACTCACGCGGATTCGGCGCGAAAGCGGATGACCTCGCTGAACCAGGTCATCATCACGGCCACCAGAACCGAAAAGGATGTTTTCGATACGCCGTCGGCGGTGAGTGTCATCGACTCGGCGACCCTCGGCCGTCGGCTGCCTAACACGCCGGTCGACGCCTTTCGCGACCTTCCCGGGCTCGACATTACCGGCGTAGGAACGAATCAGACGCGGCCAACCATCCGCGGGCTCGGTGGGCAGCGCATCCTGCTGCTCGAGGACGGACTTCGCCTCAACAACTCGCGACGGCAGCAGGATTTCGGGGAGCTCCCCGCAATCGCCGGGATCTCGGGCATCGATCGGGTCGACGTCGTGCGCGGGCCGGCGTCGGTACTGTATGGCACCGACGCGATCGGCGGCGTCGTGAACATCATCACCGCGGGACTGCCTTCAGTCAGCGACGGCGTTCACGGGTGGGCGGGCTACCGATACTCGACTGCCGACCAGCAGCAAACGCCGAGCGCCGGGCTCGAAGGGCGGTTCGGCCGCTTCGCGTTCAGGGCGAGCGGCGCCTACCGGGACACGAAGGAATACGACGCGCCGTCGGGACGGTTCGGGGACATCGCGTTCAACGATGACGTGAAGGTCAACGACACCGGGGTTCGTGACTACTCGTATAACGCGCTGGCCGGGTGGGACCTCGGGAAGTCGCAGACGATTTGGGCGAAGGGTGAGCGGTACACCGCCCGCGACGCCGGGTTTGGGTACGTCACCAACGCGGATCTCGGAGCGACCGACGCTCCGACGATCCAGATCACGTATCCGGACCAGGATGTCCAGCGTTACTCACTCGGCTGGCGCGCGATGTCACTCCGTTCCGCGGTGGCCGACCGCGTCGAGGTGACGACGTATCTGCAGGACAACACCCGGCACCTGGACCTCGACGTGTTCGTCCCGTTCGGGAGCGGACTCCCGCCAACGGCCGGCGTGACGTCGCACGGGCGTAACTGGACGGACATGCGCACGTTAGGCTTCCGTGCCGAAGCGACGAAGCTCGTCGGTGCTCGAACGCTCCTGACCTATGGCGCCGACGCGTTCCAGGACCGCTCCGACAACACCGACTCGAGCCTGACGATCGTCACCGGCTTCGGCCCGCCGCAGGTCGAGGCGAGCACGCGGCCTCAGGTGCCTAACGCGTCGTTCCGGAGCGCCGGCGTCTTTGCGCAGGGCGACGTCCGACTTGCCGATCGCGTGTCCGTCATCATCGGGGGCCGCTATCAGGACGTCCTCGCGAAAACGCGGTCCACCCCCGGCATCGCCGATCCGCTGTCCGAGAGCAAGGACCGCACGGCAGTCGGCGCCGCGAATCTGCTCGTGCGCGCCATGACCGGCCTCAATCTCATTGCGTCGGTCGGACGCGGCTTCCGCTCGCCGAACCTGGTGGAGCGATTCTTCGAGGGGCCGACGCCGGAGGGCTCCGGCTACCAAGCGCGCAACCCGAGCCTCGATCCTGAGACGAGCCTGAACGTGGACCTCGGCGCGCGATGGCGGCAGGGTGTATTCTTCGCCGAAGGGTTCGTGTTTCAGAACGACGTGCATGACGGGATCGCCATCGCGGCGACAGGCGATACGATCAACGAGCTGCCTGTCTACCAGAACGTGAACGTCGACAAGCTGCGCTTTCGCGGGCTCGAGCTCACCGCGGGTGCGCGGGCGCTGAGCAGGTTCGATCTCTCTGCCAACTTCTCGAGGATCGAGTCGAAGAACGTGACGGATCCGAACAGCCCAGTGGGGGACACCTACTCCCGCAAGTTCGTATTCGATGCGGCGTGGCACCCCATCGCCAACCGGCTCTCGTTTGGTTATGCACTACGGCACAACGGAGAGCAGAAGGACGTGATTGCGGGAACCAGCCCAGTGGGCGATGTGCTGCCGGCGTTCACGGTGCACGATGTCCGCATGGAAGCCGCACTCATCGACCGAGGACGCAACCGTACGTCGCTCGTGGTTCGCGTGAACAACCTGACGAACGAGCTGTATGCGGAGTTCGCGAATGCGTCGTTCTTTCGCCCTGAGCCGAGACGGAATGTGAGCACCGCGATCGTGGTAGGCTTCTAGCTTCCAACGGAGGGAGCGATGCGGACCGCCGTGTACTTCGTTCCGACCGTGACGACGGTCATCGCGCTGGCCTTTGCCGGTGTGGTGATCGCGCGGTGGCTGGATCGGCGGCAGCCACACCTGCTCTGGTGGGGTATCGGGCTGCTGACGTACGCGGCGGGCACGATCACCGAGTCGGCGACGACGTTGCTTGGCTGGCACGAGCCGCTCTTCCGAGCGTGGTACATCACCGGTGCACTCCTCGGTGGCGCACCGCTCGCGCAGGGATCCGTCTACCTGCATCTCCCCCGGAGGACGGCGAACTGGCTCACTGCGATCGTTGGGACAGTGATCGTGATCGCAAGCCTCTGTGTCATTGCGGCCCCGATCGACTACGCCCTGGTCGAGCCATTTCGCCTTTCCGGGAGCGTGTTGGCGTGGCGATGGGTTCGACTGTTCAGCCCGTTCGTCAACGTCTACGCGGTGGTCTTCCTCGTCGGTGGAGCGATCGTCTCGGCGGTGCGATACCGGCGGACTAGAGAGACGTATTCCCGGTTTATCGGGAACGTGTATATCGCGATCGGGGCAATGCTTCCCGGCATTGGCGGCGCGTTCACGCGGTTCGGTCACACGGAGGTGCTCTACGTGACCGAATTGATCGGGCTGCTTTGTATCTTCGCCGGCTACCGGCTTAACGTTACAAGTCGTGCGGTGCGACAGGCGGGACAAACCGAAGACGGGAGACGGGAAGCGGGAGACGAGGAGACGGCGGAAAGCCTCGGGATCCCCCACTATCAGCCATGAGCAGGGGGGCTCGGGATTCGCAGATTTCCGATCCCGATTCCCGATTCCCTATTCACTACTCGGCGGCCCGGTAACTGCTAACGTTCGGGCCACGACTCATTTGATTGAAGCGTGGCAACCAGTTCACCACCCGCGAGAAGACCAGGACTCCTCGCGCGCCTGCTGGCGCGCACATCGAATGGTGGGCAAGAGCCGCTCGTCGGACCCATCCGCGGCGAGCTGCTCGGCGCCGACCGACTCGGGGAGCATGCGCGCGCCCTCGCGCGACGCCAGCGCGTTCGGCCGCCAGGGAAGGGGCGCAAGAAAGCTCCCCTCCTCGAGCGACTCCGGGAGACGCACGAAATCCTCCTCGACGCGCGCGAGACGCTCGGCCAGGCGGCCGATGAAGGCATCGACGTCAGCCCGGCCGGCGAGTGGCTGCTCGACAACTTCTACACCGTCGAAGAGCACATTCGGGAAATTCGTGCGACGCTCCCGCGAGGCTACTATCGCGAACTGCCGGAGCTGGCGAGTGGCCCACTCGCTCGATTCCCTAGAGTCTACGAGATCGCGATCGAGCTGATCGCGAATACCGAGGGACACCTCGATCTCGCGAACACGGAGCTGTTCGTTCGCGAGTATCAGCGCGTCACGCGACTGCGCATCGGCGA
>Ga0136846_1221827_pt1 | contig 20460 bp, 17 predicted proteins | sample HopSoiMetagenom2_FD_96841 | JGI IMG/M metagenome (GOLD analysis project Ga0136846, IMG submission 96841) | Grasslands soil microbial communities from Hopland, California, USA - 2 Assembly 2016 (version 4) | ecosystem: Environmental > Terrestrial > Soil > Grasslands | place: USA: Hopland...
TCGTAGCCCCGGTCGGTGATCCGCCCCTTCGACTCCCAGGTGAAGTCGGGATTGAGATCGGTGCTCCCCGGTATCAGGCTGGACACCTGGCCCGCGCCTTCGCTCCGCACCCCGTCGCTCTGCGAGCCCAGCGGATTCACCCCGAAGAAGAACGCCCGCCGCCGGTCGTGGAAGGTGTCGATGTCGATGACGATGTGATCGTCGTTGTCGATGTTGTCGCGGTCGGCCACGGTCGCGCGGATCGACGCGGGCGAGCGGTCGTACGCGATGATGCCGAAGTGAATGGCGTCGGGCGAGTACCAGACCAGCACGTCGGTCTGTTCTTCGGCGGGGCGGCCGTCCACCGGCTGATACTGCCAGAACCCGGTGAGCCGGGTGGCCTGGGCCCACACCGGCTCGTCCAGCCGGCCGTCGACGCGAATCTCGGCGTTCTCCACCCGAGGGATCGTGGCGGTGGGCGAGCCGCGCCCCTCGACCACCAGCTCGGGGTGCACGCCTCCAGCCGGAGTCTGGCCCACCGGCGCGGCGATCTGCAGGAGGAGGAAGGTGAGCATCGGTCTACAATTTACGTCGCGGCCGAAAAGCTGGTTTCCGGGGCGGGTGCGCTCCCGACGATTCGTCGGCGCGCAGTCCCCGTCCTTGACCGGCGCTTGACCCCCCGCCGCGAGCGTTCCCGGGTCCGCCACCGGGAGCACAGATGCGAGCGCATTCGGTTGTCACCGTTCTTCTCCTGCTGGTCGGCCGGGGCCTTCCGGCGGCGGCGCAGGAGCTCTCCGCCGAAACCCTGCAGGCGATCAACAGCGCCTCTCGCGCCCGTGCCCGGCTGGGCGACGCCGAGTGGCACCGGCTCGCCGACACCGGCCGCGGGATGTCCGCGGACGGCGCCCGGGTCTATGTCCAGGACGGCGCCACCACTTCGTCGCTGACCGAGGTAGCCCTCCCCGAGGTCCGCGAGCTGCAGGTGGCCAGGGGCTCGAACGCCGGGAAGGGCGCATTCATCGGCGGGGCCATCGGCCTCGGACTCAGCCTCGTAGCCGTCATCGCCCTGTCCGGCGACGACTGGGCTGCTCCCAGCAGCGGACAGGCAGTCGCCGGGATGCTGGTGAACACCGCCGCGGGGGCGGGCGTCGGCGCCTTGATAGGGAGCGCCTCGACCCACTGGCGCACGGTGTACCAGGCCGACGCGCGCTAGGCGGCGCCCCGGCCCGGTCGCACCCTATTGATTGGCGCAGCTCACGGTCGGATTCCACATCGCGAACATGCCCGACGGGTTGGGCCGCCAGGCCCAGATGTGCAGCGCCCAGACGCCGAGCTCGGGGAGCGGCGCGAAGGGCACGCCGAGGAGCGTCGGCGGCGTGGCCGAGAGGCTCAGCGGCACCACGTAGTCCACTCCCACGAGCTGGCGCCCGCCGCCGGGCTTGGGCTCGTACATCACGAGCTCGGGCCGGAGGAGCTCGACATTGCCGTCCACCAGGCCGTTGTTGATGTAGTGGAAGCCCTGCGCTCCAGAACCGGCGAGGGCGGCGCAGCCGGCCGGGAACTGGACGTTGTAGCCGGCATTCTGCGCGGTTGCCAGGTCGTGGAAGTTCTGCGTGGCGGCGCGCACCCGGGCGATCGCCTTCAGCATGTCGGGGGTCAGCACCACCGGACCACCGTGGGCCCCGTGGTTGTGCGCCGACGCGGCGCCGGGCTGGAGGGGGGCGGTGGGCGAGGTGTCGCTCTCACAGGCCGCAAAGGCGACGATCGCGGCGGCGGCTACGGCCGCGACCGCCCGGGAGCGGGGGAACGTAAGCGGGGGCATGAGACTCTCCGGTTGGGGAAGCGGGGCACAGCCGGACATCCGACTTGCCCTCGGAGAGACAAAGCCGAAAATCGTGGCGGAATGGCTCATCGGCCTTGCCGCCCTCCCGACGGGCCGCGTAGTATCACCTCGATGCCCGCCGCCCCTGACTCCGAGCCGGGTCCGTCCGGCGCCCCCCCGCGGGGCGGGCTCGACGAGGTCTTCCCCGCCGTATACCAGGAACTCCGCCGGGTGGCCCATCGCCATCTCGGCGGCGAACGCACCGGCCACACCCTGGGCACGACCGCGTTGGTCCATGAGGCCTACCTCGAGCTGGCCCGCCTGGAGCAGATCCGCTGGCCCGGCCGGGCCTACGTGCTCGCGGCCGCCGGCCGGGCGATGCGCCGGATCCTGATCGATTACGCTGTCGCCCGGCGGGCCCAGAAACGGGGCGGCGGGGTAGCCGCCGAGCCGCTGGACGACGCGGTGGCGATGGCGGTGACCCGGGGTGACGAGCTGCTCGCGCTGGACGAGTCCCTCGATCGGCTGGGCGAAGCCAACCCGCGCTGGGCCCGGGTGGTCGAGTGTCGCTTCTTCGGGGGCATGAGCGTGGAGGAGACGGCGGAGGCGCTGGAGACCTCGCCGGCAACGGTGAAACGCGACTGGACGATGGCCCGCGCCTGGCTCAACCGCGAGCTGGGCGAATGAATTGGACCCGTATCGAGGAGGTTCTCGCGGGCGCGCTCGAGCGCGATCCCGCGGAGCGCGATGCCTACCTCGACCAGGCGTGCGCCGGTGACATCACCATTCGAGCCGAAGTGGACTCCCTGCTCGCCGCGCACGAGCGACCCGGCGCGGTGGACCGCATGGCCGCCGACTTCGCACCGGTCGCGGCCCGCCTCCGCAATACCGCCGCCTCGCTGGCCGGCAAGAGCGTAGGCCCGTACGAAGTGCACGAGGAGATCGGCGGCGGAGCGATGGGCGTTGTCTACCGGGCGCTGGACACCCGGCTCGGCCGCACCGTCGCGCTCAAGTTCCTGCGCCCCCACCTCGGCACCGACGACTCCGCATCGGAGCGATTCCGGCTGGAGGCGCGGACCGTCGGCGGGCTGGAGCACCCCAACATCTGCACCCTGCACGAGATCGGCGAGGCCGAGCCGGGACAGCTCTACCTGGCCATGCCCTTCTATGACGGCGAGACGCTGCAGCGGCGGATCGCGCGAGGGCCGCTGCCGCCAGGCGTGGCGGTGAGCATCGCGATCCAGATCGCGCGCGGCCTGGCCAAGGCGCACGCGCGCGGGATCATCCACCGGGACATCAAACCGTCCAACGTCCTCATCACAGGCGACGGAGTGGTGAAGATCCTGGACTTCGGGATCGCGAAGCTGGCCGGCGTGGCGCTCACCGGCCCGTCCACCGTGCTCGGCACGCTGGGCTACATGAGTCCCGAGCAGGGCGAGGGCGAGCCACTCGACCATCGCACCGATCTGTGGTCGCTGGGGGTGGTGCTCTACGAGATGCTGGCCGGACGTCGCCCGTTTCCCGGCGGGAGCCCGTCCGCTGTTGCGGAGGCGATTCTCAACGGCAACCCGGCGCCGGTCTCGGCGCTGCGGCCGGAGATACCGGCCGGGCTCGATCGCATCCTGAGCACGGCTCTGGGCAAGACCCCCGACGCGCGCTACAAGTCGGCCCAGGCGTTCGAGCGTGATCTCCTGGGCCTCGGCCTGGCGCTCGACCTGCCGGCCGGATTCACCCCATCGGGGGCATTGCCGCCCGTGGACCTCTCGCCCGCAGTGCGGCCCACGCGCCAACGCTGGGGCGTTGTGGCGGCGGTACTCGTGGCCGCCGGGCTGATGGCGCTCGGCCTGTGGGCGCTCTCGGGCGCCCCGACCCATCTGGCGGCGCCCTGAATCTGCCCCTCATGGCTGCCCGGCCGCTCTGGGCCATCGTCCTGCAGTGGACGCTCTGGCTCCTCCTCATGACGTCGGTGATGCGATGGCTCGGCCGAACCCGGGAACAGAAGCCGGAGGGCGCGACCGGAACCCTCGCCCACCCCCGAAGCACTCTGATCGTCGGGCTGGTCTGTACCGGGCTTTTTCTGGCGTGCGCGGTGGGATCGGTCCTGCTCCCCGGTCCTCGCCGTCCGGCGTTCATCCCCTACTTCTTCCTCGGGTTCGCCGCGCTCGGCGTGCCGATGATCCTGGACTGGCGCAACGCTCGCCATACGATGGTTCGCGGCGGCCTGCGCTATCGCACCATGCTCGGCCGCGGCGGTGATCTGCGGTGGGCCGATGTGAGGAAGCTCCGGTACTCGCCGTCGTCCAAGTGGTTCCGACTAGACCTCGCCGACGGCCGGGCGGTCCGGATCTCGGCGATGCTCACCGGACTTCCGGCCTTCGCGCAGGCCGCGCTGGCGGAGGTGGATCCCGGCGCCATCGATTCCGCGAGCCGCCGCGTCCTCGATGCGACAGCCATGGGCGAGCTGCCCAGGATCTGGGGCTGACATGAAGTCCGAGGAAGGCCTCCTTCGCGCCATCGGACCGGTCGGGCTCGCGCTCAGCGTGGTGAACGTCACGGTGGGCGGAAGCATCTTCGTGCTGCCGGCCGTCCTCGCGCGGCAGCTGGGCACCGCGGCCCCCACCGCCTACCTCGCCGGTGCTGCGGTCATGACCCTCGTCGCGCTGGCCTTTGCCGAGGCCGGGCGGCGCACGACGGTCAGCGGCGGACCCTACGCCTACGTGGAACGGGCCTTCGGACAGTTCCCCGGATACCTCGCCGGCCTCCTCACCTGGCTCGCGACGATCGTGGCCTGCGGCGCGGTGGGCGCCGCCCTGGTGGATTCGCTCGCGACCATGGTGCCATCCCTGCATCAACCGGTGCCGCGTGCGCTCGGCGTCGCGGCCGTCTTCGGGCTCCTGGCACTGGTGAACGTGCGCGGCGTGCGCGCGGGCACCGCGCTCGCGTCCGCCGCCGGGGTGGCCAAGTTCGTTGGACTCCTGCTCTTCGTGCTCCTCGCCGCGCGATTCGTGCAGCGGGACCATCTGGCGTGGACCCTGCCGGCGCGCGGTAGCGGGCTCGGGCGGTCAACGGTCCTGGTGATCTTCGCGCTCGCGGGAATGGAGATCCCGCTCTGCGCCGGCGGCGAAATCCGCGAGCCGGGGCGCACTGTGCCGCGGGCGCTGGCCGCGGCGACGATCCTGATCGTGCTTCTCTATGTCACCGTTCATCTCATCGCTCAGGGCGTGCTCGGCCCCGCGCTGGGCGGCAGCTCCGCACCGCTCGCCGATGCGCTGGCCGGACTCGGGGGCCCCGGGCGCGGGTTGATCCTGGCTGTGGGGGCGATCTCGATGGTGGGCTTTCTGGGCGGCGACATCCTGGGCCAGAGCCGGGTGCTGTTCGCCTTTGCCCGTGACGGGCTCCTGCCGCGCAAGCTCGCGGCAGTGCACCCGACCACCCGCGCACCTCATGTCGCGGTGCTGGTCAATGCGAGCGTGGCCGCGGGGCTCGCCATGTCGGGCAGTTTCACTCTGCTGGCACCGATCGCGAGCATCGCGATCGTGCTGCTGTACATCGCGACCTGCGTGTCGGCCTACGTGGTGACGCGCCGAGAGCCGGGTCGAACGGGAACCCTCCCGGGCGCCACGGCCCTGCTCGCGATTCCTGGTCTCTTGTGGGTGCTGGTTCAGAGCACCCGGCAGGAGTTCCTGGCGGTCGTGCTGGCCCTGGCCGCGGGGGCGGTCACGTACGCCGTCACCACCAGGCTCGCTCCCGCCGTACCGCTCCGGCCCGACGCCGGGTGAGGCGCGGCTACTCCCCCGGGCGGTAGACTCGCTCGGTATGTCCCTCGAGCTGGCCGGGATAGAAGTAAACCGGCCGGAGCCGTCCATCCACATAGCGCTCCGCCTGGTCGTTGTAGTGCGGCGACGCTCGATTCCCGCTCTCGCCCCCCGGCGTTACCGCGATCGCGCGGACGCTGTCCCGGCCGAATTCCACTACCGCCACGAAGGTGTTCCCGTAAGTGCCGTAGCGCCGGCGCGTGCCGGGGTAGGTGTGGCTGCCGACCGCCGCGAGCGAGCCCCAGGCGGAAGAGGTAAAGGGGATCGGCAGACTGGCGAGGCGGTCGTCGAACGGATGGGCCCGATCGGGGCCGGGACGCTGGAAGCGGTTGATCTCGCCCCACGGCGTGCGCCAGGTACCGAAGTCGCGATTCACGTGTTCGACCGCCGAGCGCAGCGCGTCGAGCCGCTCCGCCGCGGTGGTGCTGTCCGCCATGTAGTCGTAGACGGCCATCTCGGGGTACGGCGGCACCCGGCCACGCACCCGCCCCATGAGCTCGTCTCCCCAAGCGACCGCCAGGGAGGTCGGCACGCTCGCCGCCGACCAGCGATAGTCCCAGCCCCGCAGCGCGGCGATCGGCTCGGCGAGCCCCTCCGCGGCCGGCGTCGAGGCCAGCGAGTCGAACGCCTGCACCAGCCGGGGCACCAGACGCGCGAACGCGGTCAGGTAGGGATCGAAGGCGGCCGCGCGGAGCCTCTCGATGGTCCAGTCTCGGCGTCCGATCAGCACCCGGATGGCCTGCTGGCCCCGCGGGATCTCGCCGACCACGTCCATGTACCTTGGATACCGCTGTCGCCGGGGACTGTCGCGTCCCGCCGCCGAGTAGGGCCAGTTGTTGGTGTTCTGGATCCACCCGTTCGGAGGATCCACCAGGTGCGGGCTCGACTCGACCCCATGCACGCCGCGCCACTCGGTCGCGGGATCGCTGCCGTCCACCGGACGGGTCCAATCGAAGCGATCGTCCCGTTTGGGGATGAACTGGGGATGGAAATAGCCGATGTGCCCATCGGCGTCGGCGTAGACCGTGTTGTTGGACGAGTTCGCGTTCAGATCCATGGCCTTGCGGTAGTCGGCCAGGTTGCGCGCCCGGGTCCGCAGGAACGACTGGCTCAGCGCCTCCACCGGCCGATTCATGAGCCGAACCGCGATCCACCTGTCTCCCATCGAGCGGACCACCGGGCCGTGGTGGGTGTGGTACGCGGTGAACTCGCGGGCCTCGAGGCCATCGCCGCTCCGATAGTGGAGCGTGATCCGCTCCGTCCGCACCGGCCGCAGGTCACGACCGTAGCGATAGAACGTCTGGTCCTTCTTCCGGACGATCGTCTCGGCGTACTCGTCGATGGCGTCGGCCCCGGTCGAAGTGTGCATCCAGCCTAGCCGCGCATTGAAGCCCTGGTAGATGAAGAACTGTCCCCAGGTGACCGCGCCGTAGGCGTCGAGCCCACGGTCGCTGGTCATCTGCAGCTCGGAACGGAAGTAGAAGGTGGTATGGGGATTGATCAGCAGGAGCGCCCGGCGGTTCACCGTGTTGGCCGGGGCGATGGCGAATCCATTGGACTCCTGCGACGGGCCCGACGCTCCACCCGCCGACGCCGAGTCGGGTCCGGGAGCGTAGAAGGCGCGAAGGTCGTCGAGATCGACCGACTCGATGTCGCCGCCGATGCTTCCTTCGCTGAAGCTGAGCGGCATCCAGGGCTCGAACCGGGTCAGCACCTGCGGTCTGACATCCGGATGAGTCGAGAGATAGAAGTTGAGCCCGTCGGCCCAGGCGTCCATCAGGCTTCGGAGCCACGCCGGGCTGCGCCGATAGAGCGCCTGGAGCGTGTCCGGGTTCACGAAGAGGCGTTGCCGAAGATCCTGCCACAGCGCTCCCTCGCCTTCGGCTTCGGCCAGCCGACCGGTGGAAACCAGGTAGTTCCGCTCGATCCGGGCGAAGTCGTCCTCGGCCTGGGCGTAGATCATCCCGAACACGGCGTCGGCATCGGTCGTTCCATGCACGTGGGCGATTCCCCAATCGTCCCGGGTGATCCGCACCGCGCTCGCATGGCGCTGCCAGCGGGCGAGCTCGGCAGAGTGGGAGGATGGCGGCGGAGACTGGACCAGCGCGACGGCGAGCAGGAACGAATGCAGGAGCACGGGCACCCGAAAAAAGGAGGGGCGAGAAATCTAACCGGCGCGGGAACCGGTCGCCCGGAAGACCGGACGCTCCGTCGACCTGGTCCCCGGCGCGAACCTAGTGCGACGCGCCTTCCTCCTCCAGCGCGAAGGAGCCGTAGCGCACCGGTCCCGCGCGCTCGAGCCGCTGGATCACAACCCCGGTGGTAGACACCCTGGTACCCAGCAACCGGAAGGCGGCGGGCAGCGCGCCACCGGCGAAGAGCCGCTTCCCCGACGCGAGCACGAGGGGGAAGGTCCAGAGCCGGACCTCGTCCACCAGATCGTGCTCCAGCAGCGTCTGGATCAGGTCGCCGCTGCCCGACACCTGGATCTGTCCCTCGCCTTCGCGCTTGAGCCGACTCACGTCCGTCACCACATCGCGGATGATGGTCGTGTGCTGCCACTCGGCGCTGTGCAGCGTGCGCGACGCGACCACCTTGGGCACGGCGTTCAGCTTGGCCGCGACCGGATCGGCCGGATCGGTGATGCGGGCCCAGTGCGCAGCGAAGATCTGGTAGGTGCGCCGACCCAGGAGAAGGATGTCCGTTTCCAGAATCTGCTCCACGATCAGCGGGTTCATCACATCGTCCCAGTAGGCGAACGACCAGCCGCCGTGCTCGAACCCTCCGTCGCGGTCCTCGTCCGGCGCGCCGGGCGCCTGCATCACGCCATCCAGGGTCACGAAGGTGCCCACCACCAGCTTCCGCATGACAGCCTCTCCGGTTCAGGTCGATTTCCGTCGCTCCATCCTATCGACGAATGGGTTCCGGGGGAATCGACGGCCCTGCATCCTCCTCGATGGCGACTTGCAGGCCTATCCACCGCAACAACTTAGCAGAATTCACGCTGCTTTCACGGACACGTTGCAGATTGTCTCCCAGATGTTCGACGCCCCCGGGACACCACAACAGCGAGGAATACCATGCGGACCGACAAGGACAAGACCCCCCAGCCGAAGACGAACGACAAGGCCCGCGACCTCGCCAAGCAGAGCGAGAACGTCGAGCTCAACGTGGAAGAGCTGGAAGAGCGGATCGCCCCGCGGAAGGCGTTCTAAGCCTCAGTGAGCACAGTGGGCCGAGCTTCGGGAGCCCGGCCCCCACAAGATCGCCGCCGGTGCTAGCACCGGCGGCGGTTTTGCTTTGGGTGGGTCGCTCACGCACCCGGCTTCAGGCCTTCTTCCGGTAGGTACCGTCGAACACCACCGACCAGGTCTTGCCTCCGTCGCTGCTGGTCTCCCAGACCTGCCGCACTTCCTTCCCGTTCGGCGTCCAGGTGATGCGCTGCTGCGTCGTCGCGGAGCCGCTCTTCTGCTCTCCCGTGAGGACCATCCTGCCGTCCTGGAACACCCCGTCCAGCTGCAGCAGGTTCCCGCCGTCATCCACCCAGGTCTGATGCCAGTGACTCCTGGCGGCATCGTAGATGTTGTAGCTGGTGCCGTGCATGCCACCGGCCCCGCTCCAGGTCTCCCGTAGCACGCACCCGGTCAGAATGGATTCGACCCGGTTGGTGCCCGCGTACTTGCCGTTAGGCAGCGTGACGCTCCACTCGCCGATCCAGAAATCGAATTGGTGGTGTTCGGCGGAGGTGCAGGCCGGCGGGCGCGCGGGCTGTTGGGCGGCCGCCACGCTCGACCAGAGCGCCAGGGCAAGGGAGAGGGCACGAGTCGAGGTGGAACGCATCAGGGCTCCGGGCTGAGGGTCAGGACCGAACACTGCGGCCGTCAGGGTCACTACGGAGACCAGGAGCCACCGGGTTCGGCGGGCAGGGATTACCTTTGGGCCAACCTCGTCCGTCACGACCGCAATGACACCACTCCGATACGCTGCCGCCGGTCTCTCGCTCCTGGCCGGGATCTCCGCCTCCGCCGTTGCCCAGGCTCCAGGCAAGCGCCCCATGACGATAGCCGACCTGATCACCGCGATCCGGGTAGGCGATCCCCAGGTGTCCCCCGACGGGCAGCGGGTGGTTTTCGTCCGCACTACCACGGACTCCGCCACCGGCAAACGCAACGCCGACATCTGGGTGGTCGCCGCGGACGGCTCGGGTCATCCTCGGCCGCTCATCGCCGGGTCAGGCGGTGACGACACCCCCCGCTTCCTGGCGGACGGCCGGATCGCCTTCATCTCGGGCCGGAGCGGGACGCCGCAGGTGTACCTGGCGGATGGCGCCGGACGCCACGTTCGCGCGGTGACCCGGCTCTCGGGAGGCGTGCAGCCACCGCTGGTGGTATCGCCCGATGGACGTCGCGTGGCCTACGTCTCGGACGCCTATCCCCAGTGCCTGGACGACCCTTGCAACGCCAAGGTGCGCGACTCGGTGGCGCGGGATCCGGTCAAGCTGCACCGCCTGAGCCGACTTCCGTATCGGCATTGGAGCGACTGGTGGGAGCAGGTGCGGCATCACGTCTTCGTCACCGAGCTCGACGGCGGAGGGACGCGCGACCTCACACCGGGCGACTTCGACAGCCCGCCGCACAACTACGAGGACGCGGCGCTCGCGTTCTCGCCGGACGGGCGCGAAGTCGCCTTCGTCTCGAAGCGGGGCGCGAAGGATTCGGAGATGTGGACCACCAACCACGACGTGTGGACGGTGCCGGTGACCGGCGGCGAGCCGACCAGGGTCACCTCCAACCCGGCGGCGGACATGCAGCCGGTCTTCTCGCGCGACGGGAAATCGATCCTGGTGCGGGCCCAGCGCCGGCCCGGGTTCGAGGCCGACCGCTGGTACCTGGATGTGTATGATCTGAGCACCGGCGTGCGTCGGACGGTGTTCGAGAGCCCGGACCTTCCGGTGGAGGATTTTCAGCTCTCACCCGACGGCGCGACCGTCTGGTTCACCTCCACCAGTCGCGGCGCGGTGAATCTCTACCGGGTCCCGCTGGCCGGCGGCGAGCCAACGCTGGCTCTCCGCGGCGGCGCGGTCGGAGCGTTCCAGCCGGCGGGAGGATTCGTCGTGGCGGCCCGGTCCAGCCTGACGTCGCCCGCCGAGTTGGTACGGGTGGACACGGCGGGTGCCGAGCGGCCGCTCACCGCCTTCAACGCCGGCTGGCTAACGCGGTCGGAGCTGCCGGCCCCATCGAGCCACACGGTCGTCGGTGCCGGCGGCGATTCGGTGCAGTACTGGCTGCTGCTTCCCCCGGGATTCGACCCGGCGCGCCGCTACCCCGTGGTCTTCATGATCCACGGCGGTCCCCAGGGTGACTGGGCCGACGCCTGGTCCTACCGGTGGAACCCCGCCCTGTGGGCGGCGCAGGGGTGGATCGTGGCGGCGCCCAACCCGCGAGGCTCGACCGGGTTTGGCCAACGTTTCGTGGACGAGGTGAGCCAGGACTGGTGCGGCAAGGCGATCACCGACCTGGAAGCCGTCTTCGATACGGTCGCCCGGCTCCCCAGCGCGGACACGGCGCGCATGGGCATAGCAGGCGCGAGCTACGGCGGCTACGCGGTGGACTGGGTGATCAGCCACACCAACCGGTTCAAGGCCGCGGTGAGTCACGACGGGGTGTTCAACCTCGAGTCGATCTCCTTCGCCACCGAGGAGCTCTGGTTTCCGGAGTGGGAGTACGGCGGCCCGCCGTGGTCGGACCGAGCGAGACGAAACTTCGAGCGCTGCTCGCCCCACCGCTTCGCCGATCGAATCCGGACGCCCACGCTGGTGATCACCAACCAGCAGGATTTCCGGGTGCCGGTGGACCAGGGACTGCAGCTTTTCACCACGCTACGCCGAAACGGGGTGGAGTCGGAGGGGCTCGTGTTCGAAGAGGAAGGTCACTGGGTCCTGGGCGCACTGGACAGCCGACGCTGGCATCAGGCCGTGTTCGAGTGGCTGCGGCGGCATCTCGGCACGGCCGCACCATAAGACGCGACGGCCGGCATGCGAGGCGGGATGTTACGACCTCCGAGCCGGGAGCTCACGCAGGAAAGCGCCAATCGCGCCGAAGTAAGCCGCGCTGTCCACCAGAAACGCGTCGCCGTGTCCGCCGGCAAGGGGGACGAACCGCTTCGGCTCCGGGGCCAGCGCGAAGAGCCGCTCGCCGTGGTCGATCGGGACGACGTCGTCGGCGCGGGCATGGAGAAACAGCTTGGGGAGGGTGAGCCGGCCGATCTTGCGATCGCTCTCGAAGCGGTTCCGGGCGATGAGCCGCACCGGCAGCCAGGGATAGAGCTCTTGCCCACGGGCAACGCCCGAGAGGAGCGCGCCGTCGAGAATGAGTCCCGCCGCGGGCTCGCGGGTGGCCAGCTCGACGGCGACCGCTGAGCCGAGCGAGTGTCCGAAGATGACGATCCGGTCGGGCGGAATGCCCAGCGTATCACTGAGGTACCGGTAGGCAGCCACGGCGTCGCGGTACACCCCGCGCTCGTCCGGGCTGCCCTCGCTCTCGCCATACCCCCGGTAGTCGAAGGCGAAGATGCCGAGGCCGAGCGCCCGAAGTCCCGCGTAGTGCTCGGCGCGGCCGCCCTCGGACAGGTTACCGGCGTTGCCGTGGCAGATGAGGATCCAGCGCGCGTCGGCCGGTGCGGGCGGGCGCATGACCCAGGCCGAGAGCTCGACACCGTCCTCCGCGCGAAAACGCACCGGTTCGGGATCGAGCCGGAGCACCGGGGGCGGCGGCGTCAGCCGGCGCGCGGACCCCGGTGCGAAGACCAGCCGGGGCTCCATGGCACGGACCAGCAGGACGAGGAGAACGTACGCCACCACGAGCGCCCCGACGATCCGCAGCATCAGCCTTCCTCTTCTGTGGTCATACCCGCGGGCGGTCAGGTCGGATAGTACCGCCCGCCCTGCCGGGCCATCTCCGCCAGCGCGGGCGCGGGGCGGAACCGCTCGCCATAGCGGTCCTGGAGCTCGTACAGTGTCTCGATTACCCGGGCGGCGCCGAGGTCGTCGATCATCCGGAGCGGGCCGCCGCGGAATGCCGGAAAGCCGATGCCGTAGATGGCGCCGATATCCCCATCGCGGGCGCTCCGGATGACGCCCTCGCCGCAGGCCGCGGCGGCTTCGTTGAGCATGGCGTACACCAGCCGCCGGCGCACCGTCTCCGGATCGGCCGAGTCACTCGGCTTGACGTTCAGGAGCCCGTAGATGCCATCGTCCACCCCGGTCTTGTGGCCGTCCTTGTAGCGGTAGAAGCCGCGTCCGTTCTTACGGCCCAGGCGGCCCGCCTGGAGCAGCCGCTCGAGCCCCGCGCCCGGCCGCATCCGCTCGCCGAAGGCTTCCTGCATCACCTTGGCCGCTTTCTGCGCCACGTCGAGTCCGACCTCGTCGAGCAGCGCTACCGGGCCAACCGGGAAGCCCCACTCCGTCATGCTCCGATCGACCAGCTCGATGGGTACCCCTTCCTCGACCAGCAGTCCGGCCTGGCCCAGGTAGGGCGAGAGAATCCGGTTGACCCAGAAGCCGGGGTGATCCTCGACCACGATCACCGTCTTCCCCATCCGCCGGCCGAACCGGACCGCGGTCACCAGCGCCTCGGGGGTGGTGGCCTCGGTGGGAATAACCTCGAGCAGCGGCATCTTCTCCACCGGGGAGAAGAAGTGCATCCCCAGCACCCGCTCAGGGTGCGCCGCCTCCGCGGCGATGTCGCGAATCGGGATGGTGGAGGTGTTGCTGGCGAAGATGGCGTCGGCGCGCACCCGCTGCTCCACCTCGGCCAGGATCCGGCGCTTGAGCTCCAGCTCCTCGAACACCGCCTCGATCACCAGGTCCGCCCGGGCGAAGCCCGCGTAGTCGTCGCCGCCCGAGAGCAGCGCGCGCAGCCGCTCGTACTGCGGCCGGGTGAGCCGCCGGCGCTTGAGACGCTCGTCCAGGATGTCGCTGGCCGCCCGAATCCCCTTCCCCACCCGGAAGAGGTCGGCGTCCTTGAGTCGGGTGTCCACCTCGACGTTGAGCACCGCGGTACCTGCGATCCCGGACCCCATGAACCCCGAGCCCACCACGCCGAGCCGGCGGATCTGCCGAGGTGAGGCGCTGCCGGGGGGCACCCCGTCGTCCTTCTTGAGCGCGGTCGTGGCGAAGAAGATCTGCACCAACTTGCGGCTCACGTCGCCCACCGCGAGGTGTCCGAAGGCGCGGTGCTCCTCCGCCAGCCCGGCGGCGACCCCGTGCTCCAGACCCACCTGCACCGCTTCCAGCCCCGCGAGCGGCGCCGGATAGTGGCCGCCGGTCTTCTTGAGCACCTGCGCCCGGGCTTGGCGATAGACCAGCCGCCGCCCGGCCGGTGTGCGATCGAGGAAGAAAGCCGGCAGGCCACCCTGGGCGGCGCGGCGCTGACCGCCGCCCCTGGTCAGGCGGTCCGCCGCCGCCATTGCGGTCGGCAGCAGAATGCTCTTCGGCACCAGCTCGTCCACCAGACCCAGCTTGAGCGCCTTGGCGGCACGCTCGCTCCGGCCGGTGAGGATCATGTCCAGCGCCGCGCGCGCGCCGACGAGCCGGGGGAGCCGCTGGCAGCCCCCCGCCCCCGGAATGATGCCGAGCTGGACCTCGGGCAGACCTAGCTGCGTTTTGGGATGGTCGGTGGCGACGCGGTAGGAGCAGGCCAGCGCGAGCTCGAGACCGCCGCCGAGACAGGCGCCATGGATCGCGGCGACGACCGGCTTGGGCAGCGTCTCGACCCGGCTCACCATCTCCTGTCCCTCGAAGCTCAGGCGCTCCGCTTCGGCCTGGGTGGTGAGGGCGGTGAACTCCTCGATGTCCGCGCCGGCGATGAAGGTGTCGGGTTTCCCCGAAATCAGCACCACCGCGCGGATTTCGGCGTCGTCACGGATCCGGATGAGCAGCGCCTCGAACTCGACCTTCACCGCGGCGTTGAGCTTGTTGACCGGCTCGCCCGGCAGGTCGAAGGTGACGACCGCGATCCCGTCACGCACCTCGGTGCTGAAGGCCGACACGGCTAGCCGTCCCGCTCCAGCACGAGGGCGTAGCCCATGCCACCCTGAGCGCAGATCGAGATCAGCCCGAACTGCACGTCGCGCCGCTTCATCTCGTTGGCCAGGGTGGTGACCAACCGGCACCCGGTGGCCGCGAACGGATGCCCGACGGCGATCGAGCCGCCCATCACGTTGGTAATGCCCCAGTCCACCTCGCCCACCGGGCCAGGGAGCCCGAGCCGCTCCGCCCAGACGGCGGAGCCCCACGCCTGCACGTTGCTCAGCACCTGGGCAGCGAACGCCTCGTGGATCTCGACCAGCCCGAGATCGGTCCAGGCGAGGCCGGCGCGCTCCAGCGCCTTGGGCACCGCGTACACCGGCCCCATGAGGAGCTGCCATCCCGGATCCACCGCCGCGACGGCGTAGCTCCGGAGATAGGCCAGGGGCGCGTAGCCCAGCGCCAGCGCCTTCTCTTCGGCCATGAGCAGCACCGCCGCCGCGCCGTCGGTGAGGGGCGAGGAGTTCCCGGCCGTGACCGAGCCGTAGCGCCGATCAAAGACCGGCTTCAGCGCGGCGAGGGCCTCCATCGAGGTCTCGGCGCGGATGCCGTTGTCCACCGTCACGGGCTGGTCCATCGCGGGGCCGGAGAACCAGGCCGCCATCTCCCGGGCCATGCGCCCGTCCTGCGCCCCGGCGGCGGCGCGGCGGTGGCTCATGAGGGCGATCTCGTCCTGCGCCTCGCGGGAGATGCCGTTCTCCTTGGCCATCTTCTCCGCGCTCTGGCCCATCGTCTCTCCGGTGCTGGGCTCGGCGATGGCGGGGGTCACCGGCACGAGATCGCCGGGGCGGATCCTTCCGAACGCACCGGCCCGGCCGGCGAAGGTCTTGGCCCGGCTCGCGTCCATGAGGATGCGGCTCATCCGGCGGGAGTGGAGGATGGGAATGTCGCTCAGCGTCTCGACGCCACCGGCGAGGATGGTGTCGGCGTGCCCCAGGGCGATCTGGTCGGCGGCGTTGGTGACGGCCTGGGCGCCGGAGGCGCAGGCGCGGTTCAGGGTGTAGGCGGGGACGCTGGGGAGGAGCTGGGGGAGGAGACTCACCTCGCGCCCGACGTTGGGCGCCTGGACCGAGGGGACCACCTGGCCCCAGATGACTTCGTCGATTTCCCGGCCGTCGATCTCGCTCCGGTACAGCAGCTCGCGGGCGGCGTGGCGGGCGAGGGCCGTGGCGGAGGCGTCGCGCAGCACGGTGCCGCTCTTGGCGAAGGGGGTGCGCACGCCGGCCATGACGGCGACCCGTCGACCGGGCCGGGGTTCGGGCATGTTGCTCCGGGTCGGAGGTGGGACTTACTTCTTTACGGCCAGCACGCTCGCGACCGCGCGCCAGCGCTCGGCGTCGATCGCCTCGAGGACCTCGCGCCCGTGCACGATGGTGAGCGGCGCGACCAGCCCGGCCAGCTCGCCGGGACGGAGAAGGTGGTCGTCCGAGGTGGGGCCCCAGCCAAGCTCGCGCTGGGCAAGCAGGAACGTCTCCATCATCAGGAAGCCGCCGGGCTGAAGCTGCGCCACCAGTTCCGGCATCCTGGCCCGGTCAAGATAATTGAACACCAGAACCCCATCAAAGCCGCCCAGCTCCGGCCACGCCCCCTCGAGGTCCACCACGCGCCAATCCACCTCGAGACCGCGCTCCTGGGCCAGCCCCCGCGCGGTGGCCAGGCGCTCCTCGTCCCGGTCGACCGCCGTGACGCGCGCTCCCAGCGCCGCGGCCGCGAGGCTGTGGCGTCCCGCGCCGCAGGCGAAGTCGAGCACCCGCATCTCCGAGCGCACCCGATGACCGTGCCACACGAACCAGGTACTGGGACGGGGCAGGCGGGAGACGGGGGACAGGGTCACGGACGGCATTCCTCTCAACGGGCATCACTGGCGCGGCTCACCGCGGAGCCGGCGGACCTGTTGGTCATCGGCGGCGGGATCACCGGCGCGGGCATCGCCCGCGACGCCGCGATGCGCGGGCTCCGCACGGTGCTGGTGGAGCAGCACGATCTGGCCTGGGGCACCAGCTCGCGCTCCAGCCGCCTGGTCCACGGCGGCTTGCGCTACCTGGAGACCGGCGATCTCCGCCTGGTCCTGGAGGCCAACCGAGAGCGCCGGGTGCTGCTCCGGATCGCGCCCCACTTGGTCTGGCCCCTGGCGTTCGTCTTTCCGCTCCACCGGGGGGACCGCATCGGTCCCGCTCGGCTCGCGGCCGGCATGTGGCTCTACGATCTCCTGGCGCTGTTCCGCAATGTGAAGGCGCACCGCATGCTGGGCAAGCGCGCCCTGCTCGAGGCCGAGCCGATGCTGCGCGAGCGTGGGCTCCGGGGCGGCGCGCTCTTCTATGACGCGCAGTGCGACGACGCCCGGCTGACGCTGGCCACGGCGAGGTCCGCGATGCAGCACGGCGCGCTGGTGGCCAACTACCTCGCCGTCGTGGGACTGGAACGGACTGCCGGGCGGGTCGTCGGTGCGCAAGTGGAGGACCGGCTCGCCGGCGGACGAGGCCTCATCCGCGCCGGCGTAGTGGTCAATGCGACCGGCCCGTGGGGGGACCGCATCCGGCAGATGGAGGACGCCGGCGCGGCCCCGCTGCTCCGGCCCACCAAGGGGATCCACGTGGTGGTCGAGCGCCGCCGGATCGACCACCGCCACGGAATCATCTTCACCAGCCCGATCGACGGCCGGGTGATGTTCATCCTGCCCTGGGGCGAGCTGTCCTACATCGGCACTACCGACACCGACACCGAGGAGAGCCCCGATCGGCTGGACATCCTGCCGGACGAGGTGGTCTACCTCCTGCGCTCCGCCAACGCCCGCTTCCCCAACGCCCGGCTCACGGTCGAGGACGTCCGTGGCGCCTGGGCCGGCCTCCGGCCGCTGGTGGCCCCCGAGTCGCCCCAGGCGGCGAGCAGCCGCTCCAGGGACCACCTGATCGTCCAGGGCTCGGGCGGTATGATCAGCGCGGCCGGCGGCAAGCTCACCACGTACCGGGTGATGGCGCGCGAGGTGGTGGACCGCGCGGTCCGGGAGCTCCGGTTCCGCGAAGGGCGGAGGCGCCCCGGCGAGGCGCTCACCGACGAGGAGGCGCTGCCCGGGGGCGAGACCGACGACTTCGGGCCGTTTCGCGAGCGGGGGCTGGAGCTGGGAGTGCTGCCGGACAGCGTGGACCACCTGGTGCGACACTACGGGACCGAGGCGGCGGGGATCTACAACCTCGGTGGAGGCGACCGCCGCCTTCTGCGCCGGCTCCTGCCGCCCCATCCCGCGATCGAGGCCGAGGTGCTGCATGCGGTGCGGCGGGAGTTGGCGCAGACGGTGGAGGACGTGCTGGTCCGGCGCCTCCATCTCTACTACGAGCACCCCCAGCGGGGAATCCCTGCCGCCTGTCGGGTGGCCGAGCTCATGGCCCGGGAACACGCATGGGACGAGCGGCGGGTCGCGGCGGAAGCGGAGCGCTACGAGGCCTTCGCCCGCCGCTAGCGATCAGGACGCCGGCTCGACCACCACGGTGCCGGACATGGCCGAGCCGTGGGCCGCGCAGTGGTAGGTGTAGGTCCCCGCCTGGGTGAAGGTGTAGCTGTAGTCGTGCGGGGCGCTGAACAGGCTCGCTTCGCCCGCCGGAACGGTCCCGTCGTCCGGCGTGACGTTGTGGCCGACAGCCCCGGTGGCCCAGCGCCAGGTAACAGTCTGCCCAACCTTGATGGTGATGGTGGCCGGGCTGAACCTGTTGACCGGCGGGCCGCTGACCAGGACGAACGCCGTCTCGCCCCCGCCGCCACCTTCGCCCCCGCCCCCGCCGCCAAGGATCGCGTGCGCGGTGAAGGTGACCGGTGACCCATCAGCTCCCTCGACCGAAGCCTCGGCGCTCTGGTCGCCCACGTCGTCGCCGAGCGTCCAGTCGTTGCCGGCGATCCCGTTGTCATCGGCGACCGTGGTCGGATCGCCGAGTGACCCATCGTGGGTGGTCCACCGCACCGTGGCTCCCGCCGCGGGAACCTGGTCCCGGGTGACCAGAACCCGTAGCTGGCTGCCCAGCAGCTGGCCGGCCGTCTGGGTCTGATCGTCCCCGCTCTTGCTGGGCGCCCTCGCGATGGCGAGTTGGCCCGTGGGTTGTGTCTGTGGATCGCTGCCGCATCCGCTCGCGGCCAAAGCGAGCGTTGCCGTGATTCCCATCCACAACATGGTACCGGAGCTGCGCATCCGTCCTCCCTTGCAGGGGTCTTCCGGCGCGGCAGCCGATGTCGCGCGTGTCGAGGTCTCTCGCAACTACCTATAGGACGCCACTCGGGGAGAATCGTGGACGTTCCCGCTGCAGGGGGCTGAACGGGCCATTATCTTCACCGATGCCCCGGTGAGGGCTCCGGGCGCGCCCGGCTTCGCGCGCACCTCAGGGACATGCGGTGAGCTTCGTGGATCCCAACGTGTTCGAGACGGCCAACGCGGGCTTCGCGCAGGCCATGTACGAGGAGTATCTCCGCGACCCCGCCGCGGTCGGGGCGGAGTGGCGCCGGCTGTTCGAGAGCGGGGTGGTGGGAGAGCGTCCGGAGAACGGGCGGTCGGGCGCACCGACGGACTGGCGCACAGGCGCACAGGCGCAAGGTGGCTCGGCCGAGGCGGCGCGACTGACCGACGGGACTGAGGTCGTGCGCCCGGGTAACCTTGCGCCGGTCCGTCCGTCCGCCCCGGCCGGCGCGGTCCCCATCAAAGGCCCGGCCGCCCGCCTGGTCGCGAACATGACCGAGAGCCTGGGCGTGCCTACGGCGACCACCTTCCGCGTGGTCGCCGTAGGCACGCTCGAGGAGCGTCGCAGGCGGCTCAACGCCGCGCTGCAGGCCGCCGGCCGGCGGGACAAGCTCTCCTTCACCCATCTCATCGCGTACGCCCTGGTCCAGGCCACCAAGCGTCATCCGGTCATGGGTCACACCCTGGTGCGGTCCGATGGTGCGGACTACCGGGTGCAGCCCGAGGGGGTGAGCCTGGGCCTGGCGGTGGACGTGCAGCGCAAAGACGGAAGCCGGGGCCTGGTGGTGCCGGTCATCAAGCGGGCCGACACGCTCGACTTCGCCGCCTTCCACGCGGCGTACGAGACGCTGGTGGAGAAGGCGCGGAGCAACAAGCTCATGCCGGACGACTTCGCCGGTGCGACCATGTCGCTCACCAACCCCGGCGGCCTCGGCACGGTCGCGTCGGTGCCGCGGCTCATGGCCGGCCAGGGCAGCATCATCGCGGTCGGCGCGATCGGCTATCCGGTCGAGTTCCACGCCGTCCCCGAGGAGCGGCTGGGCGAGCTCGGCATCAGCAAGGTCATGACGGTCACCAGCACCTACGACCACCGGGTCATCCAGGGCGCCGAGTCCGGCGCGTTCCTGGCGACCCTGGACCACCTGCTCCAGGGCGACGAGGGGTTCTATCAGCTCATCGCGGAGAGCCTGCAGCTCTCCGCGGAGAGATACGAGCTGGTGAAGGCCGCCTCCCCGACCAAGCGGGATGAGTCGCTCGGGCCTATCGCGCCCGAGATGCTGTACCACGTGGCCGCCGCGATGGCGCTGGTGAAGGCGTTCCGGATGCACGGCCACCTGGCCGCGCACCTCGACCCCCTCGGCACGCCGCCCATCGGCGACCCGGCCCTGAACCCCGAAGGCCCGCTCGGGCTCACGCCCGAGGCGCAGGCGGCGATTCCCTCCAAGGTGCTCCGCATCGCGGTGCCCGGCCGGACGCTGGCCGAGTCGCTCCCCTATCTCCAGGCCACCTACTGCGGAACCATCTCCTACGAGATCGAGCA